>Ga0210022_1000050_pt1 | contig 78543 bp, 64 predicted proteins | sample CryGeymeta201520_FD_183984 | JGI IMG/M metagenome (GOLD analysis project Ga0210022, IMG submission 183984) | Groundwater microbial communities from Crystal Geyser aquifers in Utah, USA - Crystal Geyser metaG 2015-20 (SPAdes) (version 2) | ecosystem: Environmental > Aquatic > Deep subsurface >... | reverse complement strand
CGAGAATCTCGATGAACTGGATCCATGCCCTGACCGGAAGAGGCTCCCTTACCGCCGTGGTGGCTACGGTCTCGACCGCCGTGACCGTGCTCATCGCGGCGTTGGTGGCGACCGCCTGGTGGGTGACACGCGACCTGACCACGAGCAGCGACGAGGTAGCCGCGGTGATCACCGAGGTCGGTGACCACGCGGTGGACCTGGCGATGAAGGGTGAGGCGATGCGCCTGCACGTGGTGCAGGTGCAGCAGTACCTCACCGACATCTCGGCGACCCGTGCGGCCGACGGCCTCGACGGCGGCTTCGCCGAGGCGGCGGTTCATGCTCAGGCCTTTGCGGCTCTGTTGACCGCCTTTCGTGACCACTACCGCAAAGAGGCCAACGCCGCGATGGCGCCCCGCCTCGACAGCCTCGACGCCGCCTTTGTGGCCTTCAATCAGGCGGGTCAAGAGATGGCGCACGCCTACATCGACGGCGGCCCGGCCAAGGGCAACGTCTTGATGGCGCCCTTTGATGCAGCGGCGGCGGCGCTCTCCAGGGAGCTCGACCCCTTCATCGCCGACCAGCTCACCGCCTTGGAGGAGGCCCTGGCGACCGCGGAGCGTGCGGCCGGCGACGTGACCTCCGGGGTGGTGCAGGTGCGCCTCTTCGGCCTCGCGGCGCTGTTGATCATCGGCGCCGCCGCCTTTCTAGCGCGGCGTGGGATGCAGCGGCGGGTCCTCGCGCCGGTGGGGGAGTTGGTGGCCGCGGTCCGTCGGGTCGCCGAGGGTGACCTGCAGGCGACGGTGGCGGCTGGCCCCGCGGACGAGATCGGCGACCTCGCCACCGCCTTCAACCAGATGACCGTGGCGCTGCGCACCTCGACCGAGGCGGTGGCATTGAAGGTGGCCCTCGACCAGGCCTCGTCCAACATCATGGTGTGCGACCGGAGCCTTCGGATTACCTATCTGAACGAGCGGGCGCGGACCCACTTCCAAAAGATCGAGCAAGAGCTGCGCAAGGTGATTCCCGCCTTTCGTGTGGACGCCCTGATCGGCCAGCAGATCGACGCCTTCCACCGTGACCCGGCGCGCCTGCACGCCCTCCTCGACGATCCGGCCAAGCTGCCGCACACGGCACGCGTCGTCCTCGGCCCGTTCATTTTCGAGCTAGTCGCCAGCGCGGTGGTCACCGGCGACGGCAGCTACACGGCGACGGTGGTGGAGTGGCGGGAGATCACCGAGGGAGTGCGTCTGGAACACGAAACGCGGCGCATCCTCGAAGGGGTGATCGGGGGCCGTCTCGACCTGCGGATCGATGACACCGTCTTTACCTCGGTGGAGTACCGCGCCCAGGTGGAGCGGCTCAACGCGGTCCTCGACTCCATTGCCGAGCCCCTCTTCGCGATTCGCGCGGCCGCCGCCAAGGTGGAGGGGGCGGTGAGCGCGGTGGCAGAGAATCAGGCGGCGATCGCCGGGGCGAGCGAGCGCCAGGTCCATGCCCTGGAGGAGACCTCGACGGTGGTGGCGCAAATCGCCGCCACCGTCGAGCAGAACGCCGGCCACGCGCGCCAGGCGCGGGAGCTCACCGCTGCGACCTTGAAGGTGGCGGAGGAGGGGCGGGCGGTGGTCACCGACGCGGTCGCGGCGATGGCCGCGATCGAGGAGTCGTCCGGACGGATCCGGGAGATCATCGAGGTGATCAACGAGATCGCCTTCCAAACCAACCTGCTGTCGCTCAACGCGGCGGTGGAGGCGGCGCGCGCCGGCGAGCAGGGGCGTGGTTTTGCGGTGGTCGCTGCCGAGGTGCGTAACCTGGCGCGCCGCTCGGCCCACGCGGCGGACGAGATCAAACAGCTCATCCACGACTCGGTGGCCAAGGTGGGCAACGGCACCGAGCTGGTGAACAGTTCGGGCGAAAGGCTCGCGGGGATCCTCGCCTCGGTCACCGAGGCGAGCACCGTGGTCGCCGAGATCGCCAGCGCGAGCGAGGAGCAGGCGCACGGAATCCAAGAGGTGAACCGCGTGGTCGGTGGCATGCGCGCGGTAAACCAGCAAAACGCCGACCTGATCAAGACGACGGCCTATGGCATCGGCTCTCTCGCCGGCTTGGCGCAGGGAATGGACCGGCAGGTGGCGCGCTTCCGCTTTCCCGGCGATCTCGCCACCACCGCCGCGGCGGTGGTCCCCGCAGCCACGCGGGAGGGTGGCGCGCCAACCACCACCCGGACGGCCAACTGTTGGGAGTTCAAGAAGTGCGGCCGCGAAGCGGGTGGCGCCAAGGCGGCGCAGCTTGGCATCTGCCCCGCCTACCCGGACCACGGCCACGACTGCGCCTACGTCACCGGCACCCTGTGCGGCGGCGAGGTCCAGGGCTCCTTCGCCGCCAAACAGGCGAACTGCCTCAAGTGCGACTTCTTCAAGAGCGACTCCTTTGAAAAGGCGTGAGAGGGTGGGGGATGAGGGATGGGGGGAGGACGGCCCTGTAGGCCAGTCCGCGTGACGATCACCGAAGGCTCGCCACCCTCGCCGCCCCCCCACCACCCCTCACCCCCCAACCCCCACCCCAGTTCGCAAAGCGACTACCCCATGATCCACGTGATGATCATCGACGACTCCGCCGCCATCCGCGCCCAGTGCCGCGGCCTCTTGGAGGTGGAACAGGATATCGAGGTGGTGGCCGAGGCGGCAGACGCCTTCGCGGCGCGCCGGATGCTCGACCGAGTCAGCCCCAAGGTCATCACCCTCGACGTGGAGATGCCGCGGATGGACGGCATCACCTTCCTGCGCAAGCTCATGGCGGGCCGTCCCACGGCGGTGGTGATGGTCTCCTCCCTCACCCAGCGGGGGGCGGAGGCGACCCTTGAGGCGTTGAAGCTCGGTGCGGTGGGGGTGGTGGGGAAGCCATCGCCGGACTTCCCCTGCTCCCTCGAGACCTTCGCCAGCGCCCTTGTGCGTGAGGTGCGTGCTGCCGCCATGGCCAGGCTGGCCGGCGCGACCCTCGTCCCCGCGGCGCCGCCCCTCGCTGCGGTCGGCGCAGACGGCAGCCACCTGGTGGCAATCGGCGCCTCGACCGGCGGCACCGAGGCGATCCGCGCGGTGCTTGCCCGGATGCCCGCGGCGTGTCCGCCGATCGCCATCGTCCAGCACATGCCTCCGGGCTTCACCGCCTCCTTTGCCCGCCACCTCGACGCCGAGATGGCGCCCCACGTCTGCGAGGCAAGCGACGGTCTCGCCCTGACCCCCGGCATGGTGGCAATCGGAGCCGGTGATACCCACCTGGAGGTGGCGGGGCAGCCCGGGGGGTGGCGGCTGGTGGTGCGCGGGGGGGAGCGGGTGAACCACCAGCGGCCGTCGGTGGACGTCCTCTTCCACTCGGTGGCCCGGGTCGCGGGGGCGGAGGCGGTCGGGGTGCTGCTCACCGGCATGGGCGCGGATGGCGCCGCCGGGATGGCGGCGATGCACGATGCGGGCGCCTACACGATCGCCCAGGACGAGGCGACCTGCACGGTCTACGGCATGCCCCGCGCCGCCGTCGCCCTCGGTGCCGCCACCGTGGAGCTGCCGTTGGTGCGCATCCCCCACGCGATCCTCAAGGCCACGGCCAGCCGCGCGATGGCTAGATAGGGGGGCGCGTGGAGTCCCACCGCAACAACGGTCGCGAGGGGGGGTGGAAGGGCAGTGTGGGCCTGCGGCCGGCGATGAGGGTTGGCGCGCCGTGAACATCATGTCTATCGGCCCGTAGGGCCGTCCTTCCCCTCACCCCCCATCCCCCATCCCTCACCCCTTACCCCCGGCGACCGGCACACACCCATGATTTCCATCTTGATCATCGACGACGACGATGCCACCCGGGCGCGGTTGCGTACCCAGTTGGAGGCGCGTGGCGACATGCAGGTGGTCGCCGAGGCGGAGAATCCGATCGTCGCCCGGCGGCTGCTGGATCGGCTGACCCCCGACGTGATCACCCTCGACCTCCTGATGCCGCGCATGGACGGCATCACCTTCCTGCAGAAGTTGATGGCTGGCCGTCCCATGCCGGTGGTGGTGGTCTCCACCATCACCCAGGAGGACGCCCCGGCCTGCCTCGACGCCCTCGCCCTCGGTGCGGTCGCGGTGGTGGGCAAGGTGACCCTCCCCCATCCACGCCTGTGGGCGCGCTTCGGCGGTGAGCTGCGCCGGCAGGTGCGCGCGGCAGCGATGAGCGTTCCCCGCCAGCTCGGCCAGCGCCAGGCGGGCAGCCTTCTCGCCGCGGTCGGGGAGCAATCGCGCCTGCGGCCGGTGATGATGGGCGCCTCCACCGGCGGCACCGAGGCGCTGCTCTCCATCCTCTCCCGCCTGCCCAAGGGGTCGCCCCCGATCGCCATCGTCCAGCACATGCCGGCCGGCTTCACCGCCTCCTTTGCCGCCCGCCTCAACGACCACAGCGCGGTGCGGGTGAAGGAGGCAACGGATGGGGATCTGCTGGAGCCCGGGGTCGCCCTCCTTGCCCCAGGCCACGCCCACCTGGAGGTCACTGGCTCGGCCACTCGCCCGACGGTCATCCTCAAGGAGACCGCGCGCGTCAACCTCCACCGGCCGTCGGTGGACTGTCTCTTCCACTCCGCGGCCCACCTGTTCGGGGCGGAGGCGGTGGGGGTGCTGCTCACTGGGATGGGCGACGACGGCGCGCGCGGCTTGGCGGCGATGCATGCGGCGGGCGCCACCACCCTCGGTCAGGACCAGGCGAGCTGCGTCGTCTACGGCATGCCCGCCGCGGCCGCGGCGCGCGGGGCGTGCACCACCATCGCCCCCCTCGATGCGATCCCCGCCCTGCTCCTCCAGGCGGCGGCGAGCCAGAGCCTGTCCGCAATCGCCTGAGAAGGGGGCCAGAAACGGAGCGATCCGCCCTGCAAACTTGCAACGTGTCGCCGGCGGTGGCGGCGGGCGAGGCGGAGATAGGGGCGGTGGTGGCCCGCGGCCGGTGATGAGCTTGTAGCCCGTCGCCCGTGTCACGATCGCCGGCTTGCGGGGACGGCATCTCCTGTTTCCTCCTAGTCCGACAGGCTCCTAGGGCGCCAGGCGGACCGTGGCGAGTTGCGCAAGGTCGATGTTGGGCGTCAGCACGTAGCCAACCACCCGCCGGTTCACCACCGCGAAGTGGCGCGGGTGCCAGAGGGGGATGGCGGGGAGATCGCGCGCTGCGATCTCCTGGACCGCGCCGTAGAGGGCACGGCGGCGCGCCTCATCGAGGGTGGTGCGCGCCTCTTCCAGTAGCCCGTCCACCACCGGGTTGGTGTAACGGTTGCGGTTGGCGCCCGCGTCCCCGACCGCGTGGGAGTGGAGGATGGTGTAGTAGAGGTCGGGCTCGACCACCCCGGTCCAGGTGAGGCAGTAGAGCTGAAAGCGACCCGCGCGGATATCGCCGTAGAAGGTGCCCCACTCGAAGGCGCGCAGGGTCAGCTCGATCCCGACTTGGCGGAGCTGTTCGGCGATCACCTGGGCGATCAGGCGGGCGGTCTCGTCGGTGGAGGACTTGTACTCGATGGCGAGGGGCGGGGCGCCCTCGCCGCGCGCCTGGGCGAGCAGACGGCGGGCGCGATCGGGATCGTAGGCGGGCAGGTCGCGCGGGCGGCGGTACGCCCAGTGGTCCGCTGGCAGCAGGCCGGTGGCCGGGGTCGCCTGCCCGCCGAGGAGGTGGTCGATGATCGGCGTGCGGTCAATGGCGCAGGCAATCGCTTGGCGCACCCGCACGTCGGCAAGGAGCGGGTCGTGGAGGTTGAGGCCGAGGTAGAACTGGTTCGTCGAGGGGGAGGAGAGGAGGTGCAGGTGGGGGCGGGAGGCGAGGCGCGGGAGGAGCTCGGTGGGCAGGTCGTTGAGCACCAAATCGACCGTGCCGCGCTCCAACTCCAGGGCCCGCACCGTGGCATCGGGGAGGATGCGGACGGTGAGCCGTGGCAGGGTGACCTCCGCGCCGCTGAACCCCTCGAAGCGGGCGTAGTCGAGCTGCTGGTCGCGTTGCCAGCGCCGCAGGCGGAACGGGCCGCTGCCCGGCGGTGGCGGTTCGCCTTGGTAGCCCGCCGGGACGATGCCGAGGGTGAGGGAGGCGAGCAGCGGCGCGAACGGATGGTGGAGGTGAAAGTCCACCGTGTGCGCATCCACCGCCTCGACCCGCGCCACCGCCTCCATCACGCCGCGATGGGGTGAGGCGAGGGCGGGGTCGAGGAGCGACTGGTAGGTGGCCACCACGTCCGCGGCGGTGAGGCGCTGGCCGTCGTGGAAGGTGACCCCGGGGGTGAGGTGGAAGCGGAGGTGGAGGGGGGAGAGAAACTCCCAGGTGGCGAGGTCGGGGGTGGCGAGGAGGCGATCGTCGAGGCGCACCAGCCCGCGGTGGGTGAGCTGGATCAGGCGGGTCGACAGGGTGTCGCTGGCGAGCCGGGGGTCGAGGGTGGTGGGCGAGGTGGCGACCGCCACAGTGAGGGTGGTCGGGTCGGCGGCGGGAGCGTTGCCACAGGCGCTGGACAGGGCGCAGAGGAGAAGGGGGAGGGCGGCGCACCACCGGCGGGCCCACCGACCCCACAGGCCGACCGGGCGCGGGTCTGGATCCACCCAGCCCCCGCGTGGGGCGCGTGGGGCGCGCGAAAGACCCAGATTCATGGGGGTGGCGCGGGGAGCGTCTCGTCCCCGCTGGCCGTTGACCGGGGGGCGACCACCGTCTCTCAGTAGCCCGACGACGGCCCGGTGCACTGGGCGTCGACCGGCGGGGTGTTCTGGCAGCGGATCTGCTCGGCCATGGCCAGGCCGAGGGTGCCGCACGCCGACTCGACCGCGGCACGGATCGCCTCTTTTTCGCTCGCACCACCGCCGGTGCGGTGGAGGGTGGTGGCGCCGTATTGGACGGTCACCTTGCACTCGTAGGCGTTGCCCGAGAGGGAGAGGTAGAAGAGGAGCACCACCACCGCGCTGATGCCGAGGAGGGAGAGGATGACCTTGCGATTCATGCGTCGCCCTTGGGGGTGTCGGGTTGGGTCGTGGCCGTCGCCTTGGCGGGGCCGCGCCGCCGCCGCCGCTTGCGTTTCGGCGCCCCCTCCGTCGCGCCAGGCGCGCCGGCCACGTCCCCGGTCGGGGCTGGGGCCGCGGTGGTGGCGGTGGCCCGGGTGCGACGGCGGCGCGGCTTCGGGCTCACCGCCTCGGCTGGGGTCGCAACCCCCCGGGCGTGGCCGCTGGGCTTGGCGCTGCCTCTCAAGCTGGCGCGGCCGCCGCGGTCGCCGTGGCGTTCGCCGCCGCGCCCCTTCGGTCGCGCCTCGCGCTCGACGTACCCCTTCGGCCCGCCCAGGGCGTGGCGCACCGTCTCTTCGTCGGCGAACAGCTCGGCCGGGGGCAGGGAGGTGGGGATGGGGAAGTTGAGGAACTCTTGGATCGGCGGCAAGTTGAGGCAGTAGCGGTCGCAGCAAAACGAGATCGCCATCCCCTCGGCGCCGGCGCGGGCGGTGCGCCCGACCCGGTGGACGTAGTCCTCCTTGTCATCGGGGAGGTCGAAGTTGATCACGTGCGAGACGTTGGGGATGTGCAGGCCGCGCGAGGCGACGTCGGTGGCGATGAGGATGCCCACCTCGCCCTCGATGAACTGCTTGAGGTAGCTGAGCCGCTTGTGCTGGTCGACGTCGCCGGTGAGCGCGCGGGCGGTGAAGTCGGCGCGGATCAGGCGCTGCTCCAGCCACCCCGCCTCGCGCCGGGTGTTGACGAAGACCAGGGTGCGCTCGCAGCTCTCCTTCTTGAGGATGCCGAGGAGCAGGGCGAGTTTCTCGTCGCTCGCCACGTGGTACATCTGCTGCTTCACCTTGGCGGCGGTCTTTCTGCCGCTCTCCACCGCGAGCAGCTCGCGGATGTCCATGTGCTCGTAGGCGAGCTCCATCACCCGCGGGTCGAGGGTGGCGGAAAAGAGCATCGACTGGCGCTGGTCGTAACTCGGCATGTGGTGGAAGAAGTAGCGGATGTCCTTGATGAAGCCGAGGTCGAACATCCGGTCCGCCTCGTCGAGGATCACCACCTGGATCCCCTGGAGGGTGTAGACACCCTGCTTGAAGTAGTCGATCAGCCGCCCGGGCGTGCCCACCAGGATGTCGCAACCGGCGGTGATGGTGGTCCGCTGCTTGTCGTAGTCGATGCCGCCGTAGACCACCACCATCTTGAGGCCGGTGTGGGCTCCGAGGATCTCAGCGTCGTGGTGGATCTGGGCGACCAGCTCGCGGGTGGGGGCGATGATCAAACAGCGCGGCGCTGGCTTGCCCGCGTCGCGACCGGTGAGCTTCACCGGCGCCTTCTTGAGCAGGGTGTTGTAGGCGGTGATCAGGTAGGCGGCGGTTTTACCGGTGCCGGTGTGCGCCTGGCCCGCCACCCCCTCGCCCTTCAGGGCGGGGGGCAGGGTGAGGGCCTGGATCGGGGTGCAGTGGGTGAAGCCGGCGTCGCGAATCCCCTCTTGCACGGACTCGGGGATGGCGAGCTCGTCGAAGCGGAGGTCACTCAGGTGGTCGCAGTCAGGGTCGCTGTCGGTGGTGGTGTCAGGGTCGATGTGGCTCATGCTCTTTCCGTGGGGTGGCGCGACAAGGCGCGCTGCGATTATCTCCCGGCCACCGCGGCCGCGAGCCCTTCCGCCTCCGTCACCAGCCGGTCGAGGACCGCCAGGCCGCCGTCCCAAAAATCCGGGGCAGTGATCTCCACCCCGAGCGGCGCCAGGAGGCGCTCCGGGGCGTTGGAGCCGCCGGCGGCGAGCATCTGGAGGTAGCAGGGGGCGAAGGCGTCACCCACCTGCTGGTAGCGCTCGTAGAGCGCCAGGACGAGAAGCTCTCCGAAGCTGTAGGCGTAGGTATAAAACGGGGTGTGGATGAAGTGGGGGATGTACATCCACCAGCAGGCGTAGTCGGAGGTGAGGGTGAGGGCGTCGCCGAACATGGCGTGGTTCGCCGCCATCCACAGCGCGCCGATCCGGTCGCGGGTGAGCTCGCCCTCGGTGGCGCGCGCCCGGTGTAGGGCCTGCTCGAAGCGGCTCATGATCGCCTGGCGAAAGACCGTGGCGAAGCTGTCCTCGATCTTGCCGCACACCAAGGCGAGCCGCTCACGCGGCTCGGTGACCCGCTCCTTGAGGGCCTGGAAGGAGAGCATCTCACCGAACACCGAGGCGGTCTCGGCGGTGGTCAGCGGGGTGTCGGCGCCGAACAGGCCGCGCGCGCGCGCCAGGTACTGGTGGACGCCATGGCCAAGCTCGTGGGCGAGGGTCTGCACGTCGCGCGGCCGCCCTTGGAAGTTGAGCAGGACGTAGGGGTGGACCGACGGCACGGTGGAGGCGGAGAAGGCGCCGCCGCGCTTGCCCGGCCGCACCTCCGCGTCGATCCAGCGGCAGGTGAAGAAGCGCTCGGCGATCTCCGCCATCTGAGGCGCGAAGCGGCCATAGGCGGTGAGCACGATCTCCCGCGCCTCGTCCCAGGTGAAGGTCGTTGCCGCCGCCTCCAGCGGCGCGTAGCGGTCGTAGTCGAATAGCTCGTCGAGGCCGAGCAGGCGGCGCTTCAACCGGTAGTAGCGCGCCACCATCCCCAGACCGCCCTCGCACGCGGCAAGCAGCGCCTCCACCGCTGCGCCGGTGGTCTCGTTGGCGAGGTGGCGCGGGGTCATCACATCCGGAAAGCGGTGCAACCGGCACTCCACCGCGTGGTCCTGGACCAGGGTGTTGGTGATGAAGGTGAGGAGGTGGCCGTGGCGCTGGAGACCGGTGGTAAGGCCGGCGGCGGCGGCGCGGCGGGTGGCGCGATCTGGGTCGTGGAGCAACGCCAGGACCGCCTCCTCCGAAAGCTCCTCGGTGGCGCCGTCGCGCTGCACGGGGAAGTGCATCGCCGACAGGGACTCGTCGAACAGACGCATAAAGGCGCGCGCGCCGGTGTTCTGCTTCTCCTCGAGGATCAGCTCCTCCGGCTCGGAGAGGCGGTAGGGGGCGTAGCGCCGGGCGCGGGCGAGGTGGTGGCGGTAGGGGGCCACCGCCGGATCGGCGAGCAGCGCGGTGGCCTGTGGCTCGGGTAGCGCCGCCCACTCGAGGTCGAAGAAGAGGAGGTGGCGCTGGATCTGGGTGAGCCGCTCCTGGCAGGAGACCAAGAAGGCGCCGTGGGCGGGAGTGGCGGTGTCGGCGGCGAAGCGGAGGTGGGCGAAGGAGAGGATGCGGAGCAGGCGCTCGGAGACCTGCTCCATCGTTGCTACCGCCGCGGCCAGGGTGGCGCCGTCCAGACCGCCACCGGCGAGGCGGCCCCGGTACTCCTCCTCAAAGCGCGCCGCCTCTCCCTCCGCCGCCGCGAAGTCGGCGGTGAGGTGGGGATCATCCGGAGCGGCGTAGAGGTCACTGAGGTCCCAGGTGACCCCGCGGGCAAGCGCCTCGCCTTGGTGGTTCGTGGACTTCACAGGGGGCGGATCGTACCAGCCCGAGGGGGCCAACGGGAGTGGGAGGCCGGCGAGCCGGCGCGCTCGCGAGCGGTATGGCGCGCACCAAGACGGTCGGCGAGGCGGCCGCACCGCAGAGGCGGACGGCGCAAGATCCGCCACCGGCGTCCCGCGATCGGCGGGGTCGTGACCCAGCATCGCGGCCCTCCGGCCGAGGTCGTCCCTCGTGGCCGGGATGGCGCCCCGCGACCGGCGGGGTCGTGACCCGCGCGGCGGTCCCTCTCCGGCCGCTCGCCGCCGCCCGGCGTGGCCCGGGCGCCGGGCGCGCGAGCGTTGCCTGTGCGTTGGCGTGGCCTTGCCATGGGGACTGGCGAGGTCGGCTGTACCGAGACCTGCCGGCCCTCGTCCGCGTGGCCTTGCCGGCGGGGAGTTGCCCTCCCAGACTCCCTCGTCTCGCCGGCCCCGGCTTGCCTTCCACCTCCCCCACGACCCTGCCATGGCTGACACCCTCGACCACCTCCGGCAGCGGCTGCGCGCCTTTGCCGCGGCGCGCGACTGGGAGCGGTTTCACACGCCAAAGAACCTGGTCATGGCCCTGATGGTGGAGGTGGCGGAGGTGGCCGAGCACCTCCAGTGGCTCACCGGCGAGGAGAGCGGTGACCTCCCTGAAGCGAAGCGGGCGGCGGTGGCGGAAGAGATCGGCGACTGCCTCATCTACCTCACCCGCCTGGCGGACCGTCTCCAGATCGACCCGGTGGCGGCGGCGCACGCGAAGATTGCGGTGAACGCGGCGAAGTACCCGGCGGCGCGGGTGCGCGGCTCGGCCGCCAAGTACACCGAGTACGACCGCTGACCCGCCCGCAGGGGGCCCCACCGAGGGTGGGGGGAAGGGTAGGGTGGCTCGGGCGGCCGCCGCCGCAACGTCGGCCTCGCCCCGCCCCGCCCCGCTGCACACCATCCGTCCGGTTGCGTACTACCGCCGGCTGCGCCCTGCCGCCCGATCGGCGCCGCCGCAGGCGCGGCGGCGCCGAGGGTCATCTGCCGAGGGGAGTCGTGCGCTCCCCGGTGGTGCGCCTTAGCCGCGGCGCCGCCTGAGGGCGACGAGCCCCAGGAGCGCCCCGGCGACCAGGGCGAGGGAGGCGGGCTCCGGGGTGGGCCATTCGATGATTTGGATGGGGGGCGGGACGATGGGGGCGATCTGCCAGACAAGCTCCTTCGTAATCGAGATCTCGCTACCCGGCGGCAGGGGATCGAAGAAGAACTCGATCATCGTAGGGGTCTCCTGAGTCTGGACATTGCCGGCACCGGCGATTCCCCAGCCCCCCCAGCTCCACCCCGGGGAATTGAGGATCTCCTCGTGCCAGTCGGTCCAGGCGGGGCCCGGCCCGACGAACAGGTGCTCGGTGAGGAGAAAGGTGCCGGGGAAGGTCGGTGGGTCGAGGGTCTTGATCCACGGTCCAGCCGGCGCCGGTGAACGGGTGGGAGGTGGACATACTCACACCGCTCCCGCCGCTCGCGGCGATGCCCGGGGCAACCCCAGCCACCGCGATTTGAGCCGGGGCGATGAGCCCAAGGCTGGCCGCCACGATCACGAACAACTTGAAGAATAGGTTCCTCATCTCACTACCTCCTTGATTTCTTGTTCTGCCGGCGCATCCGGCGCCGCGCTGGAGTCGTACGGTGCTGGGTCAGCATGGGCCGCGGCGGCGCGCGCGCCCCTCTCCCGGAACGGCGCGGGCGCCGTTGCCCCTGGCCCCTCCCCACCTGACCTCGGTGGCTGGCCATGAAGCCCTTCGCGTGGGGATGGAGCCCATGGTGGGAGCCATCCCCACTTCTTGAGTGATGTGACCCAAAGGGTGTGCCGTAGAGCCTCTTTCTTGTTCTTTCAAGGGGTTATCCGCGTTGCTCCGCTCCGGCAACGGGAAAAAGTGGAAAAGTCCGGAACACCTGAGCCCGCTGCCGAGAAAGAGCCCGTCTTTTCAACGGGTTGCCCGTCTCAGATTGAGACTGGCTCCGTCTCAATCTGAGACGGGCTGAGGCGGGCCCGGGGCGCCGGGGGCGCACCTACGGGCCGTATCGTTCCACCACCCGTGCCTCGCCGGGGCGAGGACGGAGTCACCGAGGTCTCAGCGCGGGTCGCCGGTCGCGGGGGGTCACCGCGGGTGGGGCGTCTCTCAATCACAGGGCGCGCCCCCTGGACGGCGGCGCGGGCGGGGCGGCGGCCTACCCCCGCTCCCGTACCACCCGGGCGCCGAGGGCGGCGAGCTTCTCTTCCAGGTGCTCGTAGCCGCGGTCGAGGTGGTAGATGCGCGCCAGGCAAGTCTCACCGCGGGCGATGAGGCCGGCGAGGACCAGGGAGGCGGAGGCGCGCAGGTCGGTGGCCATCACCGGCGCACCCGAGAGGGAGTCGACACCGCGGACCACCGCGGTGGCGCCATCGACGCGGATGTCAGCGCCCATGCGCATGAGCTCGGCGACGTGCATGAAGCGGTTCTCGAAGACCTCCTCGCGCACCACCGACACCCCGTCGGCGGTGGCCATCGCCGCCATCCATTGGGCCTGCAAATCCGTGGGGAAGGCGGGGTAGGGGGCGGTGGTCGCGTCGACCGCGGTGAGCCGCTCGGGGCCGGTGATCTGCACCGTCTCCCCGTCGCCGGCGATCTCCACCCCGGCGCGGCGGAGGAGGGCGAGGGGAAGGGCCAGGTGGGCGAGATCCGCCTTGGCGAAGGAGACGGTGCCGCCGGTCATGGCGCAGCCGATCAGGTAGGTCCCCGCCTCGATCCGGTCCGCCATCACCGCGAAGTCCCCGCCGCCGAACTCCTCCCGCCCTTGGATGTGGATCGTCGGCGTGCCGTCGCCCTCGATCTCCGCCCCCATGGCGCGGAGGAAGTCGCAGAGGTTCACCACCTCCGGTTCGCACGCGGCGTTGTCGATCTCCGACTCGCCGCGCGCCAGGCTCGCCGCCATCACCACGTTCATCGTGCCGGTGACGGTCACCAGCCCCATGGGGATCCGCGCCCCGACCAGGCGGCGGGCGCGGGCGTCGACGTAACCGTGGGAGAGGTCGATGCGCGCGCCCAGGGCCTCAATGCCGGCGAGGTGCTGATCGATGGGCCGCTCACCGATCGCGCAACCACCCGGCAGCGACACGCGCGCGTGGCCGTAGCGCGCCACCAAGGGGCCGAGGCAGAGGACCGAGGCGCGCATGGTGCGCACCAGCTCGTACGGCGCCTCCAGCCGGAAGACGCCGGAGCAGTCGAGGGTGATCTCGCCGGTGGCCTCGTCCCACACCAGGCGCGCCCCCATCTCCGCGAGCAGGGCGGTCATCGTGCGGATGTCGCGCAGGGCCGGGACGTTGGTGAGGCGCACCGGCTGGGAGGTGAGCAGGGTGGCGGCGAGACACGGCAGGGCGGCGTTCTTTGCCCCCGAGGCGCGGAAGCTCCCGGTGAGGCGGGCGCCGCCTTCGATGCGTAGCGAGTCCATGGTGGCTTCCGACTGATGGGGGATGCGGATCGTTCGCGGTCACCGCCGGCGGCCGATCGGTGGCCGAGAGGGTGGGACGGTCACCGCCTCAGGCACAACCCACACCGGCCCTATGGCGGCTGCCGGCCGACGAAGATCCGCTCGTGGCCGCTGTAGTCGCGGTGAATTGCCACCGTCGCAAACAGCGGGCGGGCGAGTCGGGTCACCGCGCGCCCTTGGCCAGCGCCGATCTCCATCACCAACCACCCCCCAGGCAGGAGGTGGGCCGGGGCTTCGGCGACGACCCGGCGGAGGGCCGCGAGGCCGTCCGCGCCCGCGAAGAGCGCCGCCGCCGGCTCGTAGCCACGTACGTCGGAAGGCAGGATCGCGCCCTCTTCCACGTACGGCGGGTTGCAGCAGATGCAGTCGAACCGCTCGCCCGCCACCGGTGCGAAGAGGTCGCCGCGGCGGATCTCCACCGCGGTGGCGTGAAGGTTGAGGCGCGCCCAGGCAAGCGCCGCCGCCGACTGGTCCACCGCCACGATCCGCACGTCCGGGCGCTGGCGGGCGATCGCCAGGGCGATGCAGCCGGAGCCAGTGGCGAGGTCGAGAAGGCGCAAAGCCCCGCCACCGGCTGGGTCGCGCTCGGTCGCGCGGCGGCGAAGATCGACCGGCGCCGGGCGCCCCGCTTCGTCGCCCTGGGAGCCTGTCGGACCTTGTCCCGATCGACTGAGCCGAGCGGAGCCATGGACGGAGTCGTGGGCCAGGAGTCGTGCCACGTTCTTCGTCGCATCATCCCCCGTCGCTCTACGAAGGGGTCGATCCGGGCTCGCGTTCGGCTCTTCTCGGACCGATCGCCAAAGTCCGACCGACTCCCGGCCCACGCCGCGTCGCGAACGGCTCGCCAGCGGCACGTTCGGTCGCTTCGCCGCGTCGCCACCGGCGCAGTCCGCCGGACTCCGCAGGGTGGCGAGGGCGTGCTCGACCACTAGCTCGGTCTCCGGCCGTGGCACCAGGCAGCCCGGGCCGACCCGAATGACCTCGCCAAAGAAGTGGGCGCGGCCGGTGATGTACTGGAGGGGCTCGCCGCGCCGCCGCCGTGCCACCCAGGAAGCGAGGCGGCGCTGCTGGTGCCCACTCAGGTAGAGGGGGGTGGCGAGGGCGGCGGGGAAGAGACGGAGAAGCTCCAGCAGCAGGTAGCGCGCCTCGTCCGCGGGGATGGGCTGGTGGGCACACCAGCTTCGCCAGGCCAACGGCGGCACGGGGTCCGCGTGGGGGGTGGAGTGGGAAGCCACCACGCGCGACCTCGTCACTCGCCGCCGGCGGTGGCGAGTTGCTCCGCCTGATAGTGCTGGATCAGGGGGTCGAGGAGGGGGTCGAGGTCACCGGCGAGGAACTGGTCCATGGAGTGAAGGGTGAGGCCGATGCGGTGGTCGGTGATTCGCCCCTGGGGAAAGTTGTAGGTGCGGATCCGCTGCGAGCGGTCCCCGGTGCCTACCTGCGAGCGGCGCTGGGCGGTGCGTTCCGCCTCCGCCGCCTCCCGCTCCCGCTCCATCAGGCGAGCGCGCAGGACGCGCAGGGCCTTGTCCTTGTTCTTGTGCTGCGACTTCTCGTCTTGGCAGATCACCACTGTGTTCGTCGGCAAGTGGGTGATGCGCACCGCCGAGTCGGTGGTATTCACCGACTGGCCGCCCGGGCCGGAGGAGCGGAAGACGTCGATCTTCAGCTCGTTGTCGGCGATTGCGATGTCCACCTCCTCCGCCTCGGGCATCACCGCCACGGTCACCGCCGAGGTGTGGATCCGCCCCTGGCTCTCGGTCTCGGGGACGCGCTGGACGCGGTGGGTGCCGGCCTCGAACTTGAGGCGCGAGTAGACCCCGTCGCCCTTCACCAGGGCGATCACCTCCTTGTAACCGCCGATGCCGGTGACGTTCGCGGTAACCGGCTCGACCCGCCAGCCGCGCCGCTCCGCGTACTTCACGTACATGCGGTAGAGCTCGGCGGCAAACAGCGCCGCCTCGTCGCCGCCGGTGCCAGCGCGGATCTCCAGAAAGGTGTTCTTGTCGTCGTTCGGGTCGTGCGGCAACAACAGGAGTTTCAGCTCCGCCTCCAGGGTGGCGAGGGTGGCGCGCTGATCGGCCAGCTCCTCCTCGGCCATCGCCACCATCTCCGGGTCGGTGCTCTCGGCCACCAACTCCTCTGCCTCGGCGATCGCCTGGTGGATCTCCCGATAGCGGGCGGCGGCCTCCGCCAGCTTGGCGAGGTGGGCGTGCTCGCGGGCGGTGTCGCGGTAGGTGGCGGGGTCGGCGAGGAGGGTGGGATCGCCGAGGCGCTCCCCCAGCTCCGCGTAGCGCCGCTCGATCTGGCTTAGCTTGTCGAGCATGGGGCGTGGTACGGAGGGCGTGGCGAGCGAGGGGAGGGCGGCAGGAGGAACCGCAACCGCCCCCCATCCACCGTGGGGAGGGCGCCATCGCCCGGCGGCGGTCACCGCCGGCGGAGGGTCCCCGGCGCCCTACTTCTTGGTGGTTCCGAACCGCTTGCGGAACTTCTCCACCCGCCCCTCGCTGTCGATGATCTTTTGGGTGCCGGTGAAGAAGGGGTGACAGGAAGAGCAGATCTCCACGCGGATATCCTTGGCGGTGGAGCGCGTCTCGATCACGTTGCCGCAGCCACAGGTGATCGTCGTGGGTTCGTAGGTGGGGTGGAGATCCGGCTTCATGGCAGGTGCCTCAGCGAAAAGGGAGCGGGATTATAGGCGGGAGGCGTCGCCGTGCAAGGGATTCGGCGGGTGGCGGAGGGAGCCACGAGCCGCCCCGGCCACGCGGATCGCCCCCCGGATCAGGCGGTTCTCCGCTGCCGGGGCGAACCAGGGTTGAGCCGCTGCCCACCTTGGCTCGCCGCCGCCCTTCCGTGGGCCGCGACCGCGCCTTCCGACCGGCTCGCCGGCCAACGCGCGCGGCGCGCTCCACCGCTTAGCCGTTCATTGCCGCCAACAGGGTGGCGTTGTCCGGGTAGCGGTGCAGCTTGTCGAGGAGGAACTCCATCTGCTCCACCGGGGTCATGGGCTGGAGGAACTTGCGCAGGATCCAGTGGCGCGCCAGGGCGGTGGGCTCGATCAGGAGCTCCTCCTTGCGGGTCCCGGAGAGGGTGATGTCGATGGCGGGGAAGATGCGCCGGTCGGCGAGCTTGCGGTCGAGGACGATCTCGCAGTTCCCGGTCCCCTTGAACTCCTCGAAGATCACCTCGTCCATGCGCGAGCCGGTCTCCACCAGGGCGGTCCCGACGATGGTGAGCGACCCTCCCTCCTCGAAGTGGCGCGCGGCCCCGAAGATCCGCTTCGGCCGCTGCAGGGCGTTGGCGTCGATGCCGCCGGAGAGGAGCTTGCCGCTCGCCGGGCAGACGGTGTTGTAAGCGCGCGCCAGGCGGGTGATGGAATCCAGCAGGATGACCACGTCGCGGCCGTGCTCCACCAGCCGCCGGGCCCGTTCAAGGACGATCTCCGCCACCTGCACGTGGCGGGTTGCCGGCTCGTCGAAGGTGGAGGAGATCACCTCACCGGTGACCGACCGCTCCATGTCGGTGACCTCCTCGGGCCGCTCGTCGATGAGCAGGACCATGAGGGTCGCCTCCGGATGGTTGGCGGCGATCGCGTGGGCGATGGTCTGCAACAGCACGGTCTTGCCGGTGCGCGGCGCGGCCACGATGAGGGCGCGTTGCCCCTTGCCCAGGGGTGCGACCAGATCAATCACCCGGCCGGCGTCGCCGCCGTTTTCCATCACCAGCCGTTGCTGCGGGTAGAGAGGGGTGAGGTTGTCGAACAACAGGCGCTCGCGTGCGGCCTGCGGAGGCTCGTCGTTGATCGACTCCAGCCGCAGGAGGGCGAAGTACCGCTCCCCCTCCTTGGGCGGCCGCACCTGGCCGCGCACCAAATCACCGGTGCGCAGGCCGAAGCGGTGAATCTGCGAGGGCGAGACGTAGATGTCGTCCGGGCCGGCAAGGTAGCTGGTGTCGCGGGAACGCAGGAAGCCGAAGCCGTCGGGCAGGGTCTCGAGGATCCCCTGGCCGGTGAGCGGCGTCGCCTCCACCTGGCCGTTGCGCGCCAAGGCGAAGATCAGCTCCTGGCGGTGCAGGCTGCTCGCCCCCTCGATGTTCGCCGCCCGCGCCAGGGCAGTGAGCTCATCAATCGATTTTTGTCTCAGCTCGACGAGGTTCATCGCGGTGCGGGAGGGGGGATGTGGCTGAACCGACCGCCCCCTTGCGGGTGGTGGGGGCGGAAGGTGGACCCCAGGACGGGGCGGCAGGAGCGCGGACCGTAGGAGACGCCGTTCACCCTGTCAATTTATCCCGATTCGCCGACTCAGCCTTCGCCCCCGCGGGCGGTAGACGGTAGAACGGGGAGCTTTCCCGCCGGCGGTGCGGATACCACCCCTTCCTACCTTCTACTTCCCCCTACCTCCTACCCAGCCAGGGCAGCGGCGAGGCGGCGGTAGCAGGCGACTGGATCGGCGGCGCGGAAGATGGCCGCGGCCACCGCCACCCCGGCCAGACCGGTGGTGGCGAGGCGGGCGGCGTTGGGTGGGGTGATCCCGCCGATCCCCACCACCGGGCCGGGGAAGCTAGCGACGATCGCGCGGAGCGCCCCCGGTGCCAGCAAGCGGGCGTCTAGCTTGGTGGTGGTGGGGAAGAGGGCACCGCACCCCACGTAGTCGGCGCCCGCCGCGGCGGCCGCCGCGGCCTCGGTCGGGTCGTGGACCGAGACGCCGAGGAGGGCGCCGGGGAGCAAGCGCCGCGCCTCGCCAATCGGCAGGTCATCTTGGCCGAGGTGGAGACCGGCGCCGAGGGCGGCGGCGAGGTCCGCGCGGTCGTTGACGGTCAGCACGCCGCCCGCCGCGGCGACCAGGGCGGCGAGACGCGCGCCGCGCCGATAGAGATCACGGTCCGCGATCCCCTTGGCACGCAGTTGCAACCACCGCGCCCCGGCGCCGAGAAGCGACTCCACCACCGGCAGGAGGTCGTCTTCGCCGGTGGTGATCAGACAGATGGGGGCGGGGAGGGCCACGAGAAGGGGAGCGCGACAGCGACCACAACGGGCCGCGGGTGCGAGCTTACCGTGCGGCGCGTGGCGGGAGTCGAGGGGGGGCCGGACTTGCTCCCCGAGCGACCGCGACCCAGCAGGGGTGGCGCCCCGAGACCGACCAGGAACCGCCGGTGTTTCACCCGCACGGCTGGACGTGGTATTCCACCGCCATGACCCATGAGGAAGCGATCGCGGTTGCCCGGCCACGCCTGATCTTCGCCCTCGACGTAGGATCGGCGGCGGAGGCGCGGGAGTACGTGGCGCGCCTGGCGCCGGAGGTCTCCTTCTTCAAGATCGGGCTGGAGCTCTTCATCGCGGCGGGTCCGGCGATGGTGGAGTGGCTGGTGGGGGAGGGCCACCGGGTCTTTCTCGACCTCAAGATTCTCGACATCGCCACCACCGTCGGCCGGGCGGTGGCCGCCGCGGGGAGGCTGGGGGCGGAGGTGGTCACCGTCCACGCCGAGCCGGCGGTCCTCGACGCGGCGGCGCGCGGCAAGGTCGGCGGCCGTCCCCAGGTCTTCGCGGTGAGCCTGCTCACCAGCGAGGCGTGTGACTTCGCCTCTGACCGGGTGGCAAAGGTGGCGGGGATGGCGGTGGCGTGTGGCATCGACGGGCTGATCGTCGCCGGCCACGCGGAGGAGATCGCTGCGGTGCGCGCGGTGAATCCGGCCCTGGCGGTGATTTGCCCCGGGATCCGCCCGGTTGGGAGCGATCCCGGCGACCAGCGGCGGGTGGCCACCCCGGCGGCGGCGATGGCCGCCGGTGCCGACTACCTAGTGGTGGGCCGCCCCATCCGCGACGCCGCCGATCCCCTCGCTGCCGCCCAAGCGATCCTCGCGGAGATGGCCGAGGGGCTTCTGGCGTGTGGGTGAAGCGGCACGCCGGCCGCGTCGCCCCATTCAAAGGGGTGGATTGCCGATCTGCCCTTCGGCCCACGCGAGCACTCGTTCGGCCAGGGCGATCGCCGCGCCCACATCCGCCTCGGTGACCGGCTCCCAGTCTCCCGGGTAGCGGGTCTGGGCCGCGTACTGGGAGAGCTCGAAGGCGTTGTCCGCGCATGGTGGGGGGTGGAAGCAGGCGTCTTCGAACAGGAGATCGTTGGTGTTCACCGCCACGCGTGCGAGGGCGAGGTCTGCCGCGCCCGCTCCATCCAGGCGGCGCGGAGTCAGGTTGCGGCCGGGCGTTCATAGAGAAGGTGGCCCGCCTTGAGGGCGGGGGCATAGATGAGCCCAATCGCCTTGCAGTACCTAGCCGCCTGCTCCGGTGTGGCCACCACGACGTCGACCGGCACGTGCAACCCGCGCACCACCCGGCGCAGGCGCGTGTGCTCCCGGCGCGGATGGGTCACCCTCCTCCAAGAGCCGTAGATCAAGGTCACTCTCCGCCCCACCCTTGCCACGCGCGCGGGATCCGAAAAGGATGATCTGCTCCGGGTCACTGACCATGAGGATCCTCCGGACGACCTCTCCCAGCAGCTCGCCCTCGTTTGTCCAGTGACCCATGGTCGTCTGGCAACCACGGAAGGGTGCGCGACCGTAACGCCCCTCCGCCGCTTTCTTGCGCCCGCGATAGCGTGGCGAGCCACCTCGGTGCCGGACCACCCGGGTGGGGGGCGCCGGGGCGTCGTCGGCGGACCTCCGGGTACGGTCCAGCCGGGCAGGTGGCGGTTCAGACCCGCGCGCCCGTTCGCTCCGCCCGCCGGCGTTGCCCCTTCCCCAGCGCGGACTGGGTGGCGGTCGGGATCGTGACTGAACTCCCCCGCGATCGAGCTCGGGCGGGCAGGCGGGGCGCGGCGTTATCACGTCGGGGTCGTGAACCGCTCTCCCCCGCAATCGCGCCGCGCCTACCCTAGAAGCCTGTCGGACTTTGTCCCGATCTACTGCGCAGGAGCGGATCTCGCCCCGGATCGTGGCCGCTCTTCGTTTCAAGGCCCCACGCACCGGCTCGCACGGCTCTGCATCCGGGTTCGAGCCCGCTTGTCTGCGCCACGATCGACAAGGTCCGACAGGCTCCTAGCCGCGCAGGACGCGGTCGATGGCGGCGGCGGCCTGGCGGCCCTCGGCGATGGCCCAGACCACCAGCGACGCCCCGCGGTGCATGTCGCCGGCGGCGAAGACGGTCGGGATCGAGGTCTGGTACTGGTCGTTCACCTGCACGTTGCCGCGCGCGTCGAGCTTCATCCCGAGTGTTTCGATGAGCCCCGTGTGGACCGGGCGGAGGAATCCCATGGCCAGCAGGACCAGCTCCGTCTCGAGGGTGAACTCCGAGTCGGCGATCTCCACCATCTGGCGGCGGCCGTGGGCGTCTGGGTCGCTCCACGCGAGGCGGACGCCGTGCAGGTGGGTCACCCGTCCCGCCCTGCCGGTGAGCCGCTTGGTGGCGATGGACCACTCGCGCGCGCACCCCTCGGCGTGGGAGGTGGAGGTGCGCAAGACCATCGGCCAGTTGGGCCAGGTCCCGGGCTCCGGCTCCTGGGGTGGCTGCGGCAACAGCTCGAACTGGTGGACCGCGAGCGCCCCCTGGCGGTTGGCGGTGCCGACGCAGTCGCTGCCCGTGTCGCCGCCGCCGATCACCACCACCCGCTTGCCGCGTGCGTCGATGCGCTCTGCCTCCGGGATGGAATCGCCGGCCACCACGCGGTTTTGTTGGATGAGGTAGTCGAGGGCGAAGTGGATCCCCTTGAGGTCGCGGCCCGGGACCTCCAAGTCGCGCGGCTGGCCGGCGCCACCGGCGAGCAGCACCGCGTCAAACTCGCTCACCAGCCGGTCCGCGGGGAGGTCGACGCCGACGTTGATGTTGGTGCGCAGCTCCACCCCCTCCGCCACCAGTTGGGCGATGCGCCGGTCGAGGAGTGGCTTCTCCAGCTTGAAGTCGGGGATGCCGTAGCGCAGGAGGCCGCCGATTCGGTCCGCCTTTTCAAACAGCACGGCGGTGTGGCCGGCGCGGGCCAGCTCTTGGGCGGCGGCGAGTCCCGCCGGCCCGGAGCCGACCACCGCAACCCTTTTTCCGCTCTGCACCGGCGCCGGCCGCGGCTCAATCCATCCCTCGCTGAAGCCGCGCTCGGCGATCACCTTCTCGATGTTGCGGATGGTGACCGGGGCGTGCTCCAGGTTGATCACGCACGACGCCTCACACGGTGCCGGGCAGATGCGGCCAGTGACCTCGGGCAGGTTGTTGGTGGCGTGCAGGCGGGCCACCGCCTCTTTCCAGCGGCCGCGGTAGACGAGGTCGTTCCACTCGGGGATCAGGTTATGGAGCGGGCAGCCGTGGTGGCAGAAGGGGATGCCACAGTCCATGCAGCGTGCCCCCTGCTCGCGCAGCTTCGCCTCCGAAAGGTCGAGGGTGAACTCGCGAAAGTTGGTGAGCCGCTCCGCGACCGGGGCGTAGGCGGGCAGCTCGCGGGGGAACTCCAAGAAGCCGGTGATCTTTCCCATGGAAACCTCGCGGGGGAGGGGATCGTGATTCGCGTTAGGCGTGCAGCCACGCGCTCCGCGGCGATGGGCGGGGGGTGGAGGAGAGGCGGTGGCCGCACCTCACGACGCGGCCACCGGGTTGGGGCCGGCTGCGGCGGCGCGCCTCCGCTCTTCGAGCACCCGGCGGTATTCGTGCGGCATCACCTTGACGAACTTGGGGAGCACCTCCGGCCACCGCGCAAGCAGGGTGCGGGCGCGTTCGCTGGCGGTGTGGTTGTAGTGCGCCTTCACCATCTCTTCCAGGAGTGTCCGGTCCTCGGGGTCGGCCACCGGCTCCAGATCGACCATGCCGAGGTTGCACCGTTGCGCGAAGGTCGCCTCAACATCGAGGACGAAGGCGATGCCGCCGCTCATGCCGGCGGCGAAGTTGCGGCCGGTGGTGCCAAGAACCACCACCACGCCACCGGTCATGTACTCGCAGCCGTGGTCACCGACCCCCTCCACCACCGCCCGGCAGCCGGAGTTGCGCACCGCGAACCGCTCGCCGGCGCGGCCGCTGATGAAGACCCGGCCACCGGTGGCGCCATACAACAGGGTGTTGCCGACAACGATGTTCTCCGCCGGGTCAAAGGCGGCGGTTCGCGGCGCGTAGACAACGATCTTGCCACCGCTCATCCCCTTGCCGAGGTAGTCATTCGCCTCGCCTTCCAGGGTGAGGGTGAGGCCGGGGACGCAGAAGGCGCCGAAGCTCTGGCCGGCGGAGCCGACGAACTTGCACTCGATGGTCCCCTTGGGAAGCGACTCGGCGCCGTAGCGGCGGGCGATCTCGCCGGCGAGCAGGGCGCCGACGGTGCGGTGGATGTTGCGGATGGGGAGCTGGATGGCGACCTTCTTCTTTTCGTCGAGGGCGTAGCGGGTGAGCTCCAACAGCTTCTGGTCGAGCGCCTTGTCCAGGCCGTGTTCCTGGGGCTGGACGTGGCGGGTGGCGATGCGCGCCGGCACGTCGGGCTTATAGAGGAGGCGGGAGAGGTCGAGCCCCTTCGCCTTCCAGTGGTCCACCCCCTTCTTCGCCTCGATCATCTCCACCCGGCCGATCATCTCGTCCATGGTGGCGAAGCCCATCTGTGCCATCAGCTCGCGCGCCTCTTGGGCAACGAAATAGAAGTAGTTCACCACGTGGTCGGGCTTGCCGCGGAAGCGGGCGCGCAGCTCCGGGTTCTGGGTGGCGATCCCCACCGGGCAGGTGTTGAGGTGGCACTTGCGCATCATCAGGCACCCCTCGGCGATGAGCGCCGCGGTGGCGAAGCCGAACTCTTCCGCCCCCAACAGCGCCGCGATCACCACGTCGCGGCCGGTGCGCAGTTGGCCGTCGGTCTGCAAGATGGTGCGGCCGCGCAGATCGTTGAGGACCAGGGTCTGTTGGGTGTCGGCCAGCCCGATCTCCCACGGCAGGCCGGCGTGCTTGATCGACGACAGGGGCGAGGCACCGGTGCCGCCGTCGTAGCCGGAGACGAGGATCAGGTCGGCGTGGGCCTTGGAGACGCCCGCGGCCACCGTCCCCACGCCGGTCTCGGCGACCAGCTTCACCGACACGGTGGCGCGCGGGTTGACGTTCTTCAGGTCGTAGATGAGCTGGGCGAGGTCCTCGATGGAGTAGATGTCGTGGTGCGGTGGTGGCGAGATGAGGGTGACGCCGGGGGTGGAGTGGCGCACCTTGGCGATCGCCTCGCTCACCTTGTGGCCGGGGAGCTGGCCGCCCTCCCCGGGCTTCGCCCCTTGGGCCATCTTGATCTGCAGCTCGTCGGCGTTCACCAGGTACTCGGTGGTGACCCCGAAGCGGCCGGATGCCACCTGCTTGATCGCCGAGCGGGCCAGGTCGCCGTTGGGTAGCGGCCGGAAGCGCACCGGATCCTCGCCCCCCTCGCCGGTGTTGGAGCGGCCACCCAGGCGGTTCATGGCGATCGCCAAGGCGGTGTGCGCCTCCTGCGAGATCGAGCCGTAGCTCATCGCGCCGGTGCAGAACCGCTTGACGATCGCGCTCGCCGGCTCCACCCGGTCAATCGGGATTGGGTGGTCGTGCTTTAGCTCGAAGAGGCCGCGCAGGGTCTTCAGCTCGCGCGTCTGGTCGTTCACCAGGCGGGCGAAGGCCTGGTAGCTCGCGTAGTCCCCCTCGCGCACCGCCTTTTGCAGGAGGGTGATCGTCTCCGGGTTCCAGCCGTGGTGTTCGCTCCCCTCGCGGAACTGGTACTCGCCGCCCAGGTCGAGATCGTCGAGGTCGCGCTGAATCTCCACGTAGCCGGTTGCGTGGCGGCGCCGGGCATCCTCGGCAATCTCCGCGAGGCCGATGCCGCCGATCCGCGAGGTGGTGCCGGTGAAGTAGCGGTCGATCACCTCGGGGCCGATGCCCAATGCCTCGAAGATCTGCGCCCCGCAGTACGACTGGATGGTCGAGATCCCCATCTTCGAGATGATCTTCAACAGCCCCTTGTTGACCGCCTTCACGTACTTTTGCTCGGCGAGCTCGGCGTCGATCTCCTCCGGCAACATCCCCTCGGTGGCGAGGTCGCGAATCGTCTCGAAGGCGAGGTACGGGTTCACCGCCCCCGCGCCATAGCCAATCAGGCAGGCGAAGTGGTGCACCTCGCGCGGCTCGCCCGATTCGACGATCAGCCCGGTGCGCGTGCGGGTGCCGTTGCGCACCAAGTGGTGGTGCACCGCCGCCAACGCCAACAGGGCCGGGATCGGCACCAGCTCCGCGTTCGTCTCCCGGTCGGAGAGGACGAGGAAGTTGATCCCGTCGTCGATCGCCGCCGACGCCTCCTGGCAGAGCTGATCGAGGGCGCTCTTCATCCCCGCCGCCCCCTCCTCGCGCGCGAAGACGGTGCGCAGGGTGCGGGTGGCGAAGTGCGGGTGGTCCACCTGGCGGATCCGCTCCAAATCGTCGTTGGTGAGAATCGGCTGGCCAATGTGAATGCGCCGGGCGTGCTCCGGGGACTCGCCGAGGAGGTTCTGCTTCGGCCCGATGGCGGTGGCCAAAGACATCACCAGCTCCTCGCGGATTGGGTCGATCGGCGGGTTGGTGACCTGGGCGAAGAGCTGCTTGAAGTAGTGGAAGAGCCCCACCGGCCGCTCCGACAGGACCGCCAGCGGGTTGTCCGCCCCCATCGAGCCGATCGGCTCCTGGCCGCCCACCGCCATCGGCAGGAGGATCTGGCGCACCTCCTCGCGGGTGTAGCCGAAGGCACGCTGGCGGGTGCGCAGGGTGGCGTGGTCGGGACAGTAGGTACGCTCGCGCTTGGGCAGCTCGGCGAGCTCTAAGCGGTTGGCGTGCACCCACTCGCCATACGGCTGTTGGGTGACGATGTCGTGCTTCACCTCCTCATCGTCGATGATCCGCCCACGCTCCGTGTCGATCACCAAGATCTTCCCGGGCTGCAACCGCCACTTGCGTTCAATCTCCTCCGGCGGGATGTCGAGGACCCCGGCCTCCGAGGCGAGGACCACCAGGCCATCCTTGGTCACCAGGTAGCGCGCCGGCCGCAGGCCGTTGCGGTCGAGGGTGGCGCCGATCATCCGGCCGTCGGTGAAGACCACCGCCGCCGGCCCGTCCCACGGCTCCATCATCGTCGCGTGATAGGCGTAGAAGTCGCGCCGCCGCGGGTCCATCTGCGGGTTGTTCGCCCACGCATCGGGGATGAGCATCATCATCGCGTGAGGCAGCGACCGGCCGCCCATCACCAAGAACTCCAGGGCCTGATCGAAGCAGGCCGAGTCTGAGGCGCCTTCGGTGATCAGCGGGAAGAGCTTCTTGATGTCGTCGCCGAACAGGGGCGAGGCGAGGAGCGACTCGCGCGCCCGCATCCAGTTGATGTTGCCGCGCAAGGTGTTGATCTCGCCGTTGTGGGCGACGAAGCGAAACGGATGGGCCAGGTCCCAGGTAGGGAAGGTGTTGGTCGAGTACCGCTGGTGGACCAGGGCAAGGGCCGAGACCATCTCCGGGTCATTCAGGTCGCGGTAGAAGAGGGGGAGTTGATGGGCGAGGAGGAGCCCCTTGTAGACGATCGTCCGCGACGACAACGAGCAGATGTAGAACGCCTTGCCGCCCTCCAACTTCAGCTCCCGCACCCGCTGTTCCGCACGCCGGCGAATCACATACAGCTTGCGCTCGAAGGCGTCTTGATCGAGTCCCGCGGCGGCGGCGATGAAGCACTGGCGGACGTGCGGCTCCACCTCCTTGGCGGAGAAACCAATCTGGCTGTTATCCGTCACCACCTGGCGCCAACCCAGAAAGCGCTGCCCCTCCTCCGCCACCACCTCCTCGACGACCGACCGGCACTGGTCGCAGGCGGTGTGGCGCTGCGGGGTGAAGACCATCCCCACCGCGTAGCGACCCGCCGCGGGCAGCTCGATCCGCTCCGCCGCCGCCACCTTGCGCAGGAAGGCGTCGGGAAGCTGGAGCAAGATGCCAGCGCCGTCGCCGGTCTCCGGATCCGCCCCGGCGGCGCCGCGGTGGGTGAGATTGACCAAGATCTCCAGCCCCTGCTCGATGATCCGGTGCGACTTGCGCCCGTGGATATCCGCCACCGCCCCGACGCCGCAGCCATCGTGCTCATTGCGCGGGTCATAGAGCCCCTGCGGGCGAGGAAAACCGAGGTGCGACACAAAAGCCTCCTCATGCGGCGTCGATCGCCCCCCGTAAGAGGGCTCGATCGGGCGGTGAGATGGTAGTAACTTGTTGTTTCTAAAGTAGAATAACGCCACGGCGAAGCCGTTCACGGTAACAGCGCCCGCTCCGGCTGGTCAAACCCGACCGCCTCGGCGTGCGGCTTGCGGCGCGGGTCACCTGGGGCCAGGGGAGAACCACGGGCGGAACGATGGGCCAGTCCCGCCCCCTGCCGCGCCTACGCCTCCTCGTGGCTGCATCGTGCGCGCGCCCGCTTGCTTGCATCACGCTCGACCAAGTTCGACAGACTCCTCGCGGTCACTTGAACGGCGGGTGGGTGAGTTGGGGAACTCACACCCTAGCCATCTCGCACGAACGGTTGGCGCCTTGTTCGCCTTGGCGTCCGCCACCACCGAAAGTCAGCCGTTGGAAAGCGCCGGCGAACCGATCGGGTGGGAATCGATTCGGATCCGGAGGCGACGACCGACGGCGGGCAGGGGAAGCGCTGGGCGGGATCTCAACGACCGCCGGAGCGCAACGCCGGCTGGGGAAAGGCCGTATGCTTCGGTCGGCCGTTGAGCCACAGCCCGCTTTTGTTCTTTACCCATGGCCCTCCTCGCCCTTGACCTCGGCAGCACACGGATCAAGGCGGCGATTGCGGACGCGGCGGGCCAGCTTGGGGAGGTCGGGGTTGTGGCGGCGCCACCTCTGCGGGTGGCGGGTGCGGCGGTGAGCGGGGATGCAGCGGCGTATGCCGCGGCGGCGCGGGCGCTGGTCGATCGCCTTGGTGGCGCAAGCCCGTCGCACCGCCTCGCCGTGGCCTGCCAGCGCTCCTCCTTCCTCCTGTGGGATCGGGCGACCGGCGCGCCGGCCACGCGGCTGATCTGCTGGCAGGACCGCTCCGCCGCCGCCTGGTGCGGTGCCCACCGCCACCTCGCCGCCGCGATCACCGCCGCCACCGGTCTGCCCCTCTCGCCCCACTACGCCGGCCCTAAGCTCGCCGCCCTCTTGGCCCAAGAGCCCCACCTGCGGCCACGCCTCGCCACCGGCAGCCTGCGCTTCGGGACCCTGGAGAGCTTTCTCCTGGGCTCCCTGTCGCGCGGCAGTCTCCACCGCACCGACCTGACGATGGCGAGCCGCACCCTGCTCGTGGACCTCGCGACGGGCTCATGGTCTGCGCCGCTCCTCGACGCCTTCGGGATCCCTCCCGCCTGTTTGCCGGAGCTCGGTCTCACCGCGGGGATCGAGCTGGACCTGGCGCCCCACCTTCGTCTGGTGGCCTCGATTGCGGATCAGCCCGCCGCCTGCCTGGCGTTGCTCGGCGGTGCGGCGACGGCGACGGTGGTCAACCTGGGCACCGGCGGCTTCGTGCTCCACCCGACCGGCACCACGCCGGTTCGCCTCCCCGGCTACCTCACCACCCCCCTTTGCGCGCTGGCGGCACAAACCCTCTTTGCCCTCGAAGGGACGATCAACGGCGCCGGGGCTGCCCTCGATCGGTACGGCAGCCCGCCCACCGACCTCCCCGAGACCGACCCGACGCCGGACGCCTTTTGCCTCCCCGATCTCGCTGGCGCCGGTGCCCCCCACTGGCGGCCGGATCTCGGTTTCACCCTCTCGTCCGCCGCCCAGCCCCTTGGCGCGGCGGGCCGCCGCCGTGTCGTCCTCGAAGGGCTCCTCTTTCGGGTGCGCGAGATCCTCGACGCCCTCGCCCCCGCCGGGGATCGAGTGGTGGTGGGTGGTGGCGCCACCCTCGACCCGGCGGTCGCCGCCGGCCTCGCCGCGCTGCTCGGCCGGCCGGTGGCGGTGGCCGGCGAGGCCGAGGCGACCCTTACCGGCGCCGCCCGCCTCGCCGCCCTGGCCCCACCGCCGCCCGCCACCCGCACCGTCGCCGCCTCCCCGGCCGGCGCCTATCTACCCGAGAAGTACCCGCGCTGGCGCGCCTGGCTCGGGCAACTCCTTCGCTGAGGGTCGGTTGGCCACCGGCGCGCGCCCTGCCCAGTGGGTCAGACGCGCCGCCGGCGGGGAGGTGGGACCCCTCCGTTACTCGTGCCCCACCGCGGAGCTGGGGGCGACCCTGAACGAACGGGAAGCGCGGCGACGGCGGACGACGCCCATCGTGGCCAGGCCGGCGACCACCAGCGCCACGCTGGCCGGCTCGGGCACCACTCCGGCCATCATCTCCGATGCGCCGTCTGGGGATGCGGCAACCAGCACGAAGCTGCCCGACAGGCTCAATGTGTCTAAGGCCGGCAGCGGCGGCAGTGCCAGGGGCAGACCGGAGATCACCTCCCCGAACCCGGCGCTCGGCCCCACGAAGTGAAGCTCCGATGCGCCCAGAGGTCCGAGGGCAGCGCTCGAGTAGTCGATCACCGCGTCAAAGCTCTGAGATCCCAGTGCACCGGCGGCTACCGCGTAGGCAATCGGGAGCAGCCCCCCCGCCACCCCGCCGCCATCGACGCTGAACGAGACCGAAAAATCCGCCCGCGTCTCCATGGCGCCGGCGCCCGGGTCGGGCGCGCCTTGGCTAGCGATCGCCCCCAACAGCGGGTCGATCCCCGACCAGTCGGCGGGAATGACCACGCGCGCCATGGTGGGCGAAAAATCGTAGGCGACGGTGATCTGACCAAATCCGGTCGGCGGGTCCGGCGTGAAACCCGAGTCCGTCCCCGCCGGAGTCGGCCCCAAGGGGAGCGGCCCAAGGACCGCATACGCCACCCCGCCGGAACTGAACGTGAACGTGGTCCAGTTCGTCCCCGCTACGATGCCCACGATCGCCGCCTCCGCGGTGACACCACCGAAAACACAGGCGCCCAGCCACAGCGCGGGGAGCAACAGAAGCCTTCGCAAGGCCGACCGCAAGCGGGGCGTGGCCCCAGGGTTGTCGAGCCGGCGAGCGAAACACGGAGAACCGAGGTGAGCACTCATGGGGAGCCTCCTAGTGGGGTGGGGTTAACACGCCGTCCATGGAATCGTTACTAAAATAAGGGTGATTGCAAGGTTACTTTTTGACAAGGACAGCTCCGTGGCTGGATCGAGCGATCGCCCCGCGTGCGGGTAGCAGGCGCTAGGAGCCCGGCGATGGCGCAGTCGGGTGTGGGGTGGAGAGCACGCGGTGCGGCGATCACGTTTGGGCGACCCCTCCCAAGACCGCCCAAGCGTGTGGGTGGACAGCGCGCGCGGTGCGGCGATCACCGGCCTCGCCGGTGGTGGCGCCACCGGGGCGAGGTGCTCTTGTCCCCGCACAGCGGGGACCACGCCGTGGGGTCGCCTGGCCGGGCCATGTGGGGAGGGGGCGAGCCAACCCCCTCCGCCGCGCACGCGCGGCAGCCTTCCCCGCCGGTCGTCTTCGGTGGGGCGCGGAGGGTGCGGCGGCGCCCGTCGCCTGCACGCGCCGCCGTATGCCACTCCAGGAGCGCGGTGCGATGGGTGCGGCGGCGGTGCTCGCCCTCCCTTAGAGGCCGTGCTTCTCTAACCGGTAGTCGAGGGTGTGGCGGGTGAGGTGGAGGAGGCGGGCGGCGGCGGCCTTGTTGCCGCCGGTGCGGGCGAGGGCCTGGGTGATGAGCTGGCGCTCGACCTCCGCCAGATCCGCGCCAGCGGGCGGCAGTTGCCACTGGGCAGCGGCGGCGGCAGGCAGGAGGTCGGCCGCGAGCTGCTCCCGGGTCAGCTCTTGGGCCGGGTAGAGGAGCGCCCACCGTTCACACAGGTTCTTCAGCTCGCGGATGTTCCCGGGCCACGGCGCCTCCTCCAGCAGCCGCACCGCGGCCGCGGAGAGGGTGGCCAGTTCCCGGCCGTGGCGCTGGGCGGCTTGCTGGAGAAACTCCGCGGCGAGGCGAGCGAGATCGGCGCGCCGTTCGCGCAGCGGCGGCATGGCCAGGGTGATGACCGCGAGGCGGTAGTAGAGGTCGTTGCGAAAGCGGCCGCTGGCCATCATCGCTCGCAGGTCTTGGTGGGTGGCCGCGATCACCCGGGCGTCGACGCGCACCGGCCGATCCGCGCCCACCGCCTGCACCTCGCCTCCCTGCAGGAAGCGCAGCAGCTTCACCTGCGCGGCCAGGGGTAGATCGCCGATCTCGTCGAGAAAGAGGGTGCCGCCGTCGGCGGCCAAGAGGCGGCCGGGGCGGGCGTGGTCGGCGCCGGTGAAGGCGCCCTTCGCGTGGCCGAATAGCTCCGCCTCGACCAGGGTCTCGGGAAGAGCGCCGCAGTTCACCACCACCCACGGTGCCGCGGCGCGCGGCGAGCGGTCGTGGATCGCCCGCGCGAGGTGCTCCTTGCCGGTGCCGGTCTCGCCGAGGATCAGAACGTGGGCGTCGGTGTCGGCGACCGCGAAGGCCTGGGCGTAGATCGCGTTGACCCGCGGCGAGCAGCTCGGGGTGGGCGCGCTGCGAGTGGTGAGGGCGTCGCGCAACCGCTGGTTGTCGCGCTTGAGCCGTGCCCAGGCAACCGCGCGCTCGACCGTCGCCAGCACGTGCGCCTCGTGAAACGGCTTGGTGATGAAGTCGAAGGCGCCCGCCTTCATCACCTCCACCGCCCCCTCGACGCTGGCGTAGGCGGTCATCACCACCACCGTCGCCTCTGGATCCTCCGCCAGCACTGCCGCCAGGACCGCCTGGCCGTCTTGGTGCGGCATGCGCAGATCGGTGAGCAACACCAAGGGCCGCTCTGCGCGGTAACGCTTCACCGCCTCGCGGCCGTCCGCGGCCTCGCTCACCCGATAGCCCGCGTCCACAAACTGGATGGCGAGGACCTGGCGCACCCCGGGGTCGTCGTCGGCGATGAGGATGAGCGGCGTCATGGGGTGGCGCGGGGCAGGGTGAGGACAAAGGTCGTGGTACCCGCGGCGGAGGCGCAACGCAACGTCCCGTGGTGCGCCTCCGCAATCCGCGCCGCGATCGCCAGGCCGAGCCCGGTCCCCTCGGCGCGGGTGGTAAAGAAGGGATCGAAGACCCGCTCCCGATCGGCGGCGGCGATCGTCTCCCCGCGGTTCTCCACCGCCAGCTCCCACCCCTCCCCGGTGGTCCGCGACGCGACCTGAATGGTGCTGCCCGGCTCGGCGAACTGGCCGGCGTTGAGGAGCAGGTTGACCAGCACCTGGGCGAGCTGGTCTCGATCCCCGTCGAGGGTGAGGGCGTCAGAATCCTCGCGCAGCTCCACGCGCAGCCCCTGGGACTCGAGCTGCGGGCGCATCAACAGGACGCAGTGGCGGACCACTGCATGCGGATCGAGGGGGCGGATGGCGGGAGTCGCGGGACGGGCGAACTCGAGCACGTGGTGGGTGATCTCCCCCAGGCGGCCGATCTCGGACTGGAGGCGATCCAGCAGCGGCGCCACCCGCTCCGGGTGGCTGGTGGCGGAGCGGCGCAGGATGTCCACCGCCCCCTGCATGGTGGTCAAAGGATTGCGTACCTCGTGGGCGATCCCCGCAGCCATCTGCCCCAGCGCCGCGAGACGCTCGGCGCGGCGCGCAATCGCGTAGCTCCGCGTCGCCTCGGTGAGGGCCAGATCACGCTGGATCGCGGTTTGCCGGTGGCGCTCCAGCTCGCCGGCCAGGCGGTCGCGCAGCCAGCCGGTGACCCCGCCGACGAGAAAGAGCAGGACCATGTCGCTCGCCTGGCTGGCGGTAAACATCCCCGAGTGGAGGTGGGCGCCGTGGCCGCGGTGCGGATAGAGGAGGGCGGCCACCGCCGCGGTGGCGATCCCGCCGCGGCTGCCGGACCAGAAGCCGGCGAGGATCACCGGCACGAAGTAGAGCTTCTGGGTGAGGGTCATCCAGAAGGGGGCGCTGGCCAGGTGGATGGCGTTGTGGGCGAGCGTGACCCCCACCACCAACAAGGCGATGGTTAGCCAGCGCGCGCGGCGCGCGGAGGCGGGGAGGGGCGGGGTGGCCGCGGGGAGCGGAGCGCTCCCGCCCGCGGCCGTGGGGCTCCGCTCTTCCGTGGAACCCCCGTTCATCGCCCGCCTCGCGGCGGATGCGGCATATGCCGCACTGCCTGCCGCTTTTGCCGCACCCTGCACCGCGGCGCCACCCGCGTCCTCGCCCGAAGGTCCAGCAACTGCGCCCTCCGCCCAGACCACCGCCGGGCCGGCACGCGGGTTGCAAGCTGCGGTTCGTCCCCGGTGCACCTGCCACCCACCCTGTTCCCGCCTCCCTCGGAGCCGATCGCCGCCATGAATCGCCACCTGTGTCGCCGCGCAACGTCGCGGCTGTTATTGCCCGCGGTAGCCCTCGCGTCAACGCTCGCCATGACCGCCGGCTGCGGCAGCAGCAGCGGCAGTGGCGGTACCCCCAGTGGTTCCACGACCCAGATCACCGGCCAGGCGATCGCCGGGGCGGTGACCGGCACGGTGGTGGTCGCGGATGGCGCCGGGACCACGGTCGCGTCGGCCGCCGTCACCGCGGGCGGATTCACGGTGAGCGTGGGGGACTCGGCCCTCGATGGGGAGCTCGACTTCGTTGTCACCGGCAGCTACACGGACGAAGTCTCCGGGGAGATGGTCCAGTTGACCGCCGCCGATCCCCTGGCACTGACCACGGCGGCGGGCCACTTCGTCGCCGGCGCGACCGGCAACGCGCCGATCACCCCCGGGTCTACCGTCGTGCGCAGGTTGGTCCGGGACCACACCATGACCCTCACCGCCGCGCGCGCCGCCTTCCAGGCCGCGTTCGGCTATGCGCCCGACCTGGACGCGCGGCCGTTCGATCCCACCGGCACCGCGCCCGCCGCGGCGACCGGCGCCGACGAGGATGAGGCGTTCCGCGCCGGCGTCTTCAGCCAGCTCGCCAGCGACCTCGGCCTGACCACCGGCGCGGCGATCGCGGCCCTGTTCCGCGGCCTGGCAGACGATCTGGCCGACGGCACCCTCGACGGGCTTGCCGGGGCGGGCCAGCCGGTGATGGTCGGCACCGTTGATTTGGCGACACGCCACACGGAGAACGCCCTCTGCGCCCGCCTGCTCACCGCCCACGGCGAGTTTGTAGAGAACACCGCCAACGGTGGTGGGTTGGCCGCCCCCACCTCTGGTCTGCCGGCGCTGGTCTACGACGGCGCCGGCGCTCGCCGCACGGTCACCACCCCCGGCGGACGGAGGGTGACCGTCACCCTCAACACCGCGGCCGAGCCGCCGTTCACCGCCGGCTTTTGGACCGCGCGGGTCGCCCACCAGATCACCCTGACGGACGCGGACAACCACGACGCGCCAATCGACATCACCAGCGACCCGACGATCGTCGACGTGAGCCACCACCCCCTGATGCACATGCTCAGCGGCCACGACCACACCACCCCCCACGCCCACGAGCCCGACACCCGCGGCGCGGCCGCGGGCCAGTACGTGCTCGACGCCTACTACGTGATGGCCTCGGAGATGGGGATGGGGGCGATGGCCATGCCCATGGGAGTGTGGGACTACACAGTGCGGATCGACGAGGACAGCAACCGCGATGGCACGGTGGACACCACCACCGAGGTGATCTTTCACCCGAAGGTGGATCCGCCGATGGGGGGCGCCGTGCTCTTCGCCCAGGTGAACCACGCCGCCGATACCTGGACCTCCATGGATGGGACGACCGGTCCGCGCCCCTACCGGGTGTGGCTCCACGAGGTGGTCACCAACGGCGACGGGAGCCACGACCTGACCCTCTTCGTCTCCACCCAGGAGATGGTGGACATGGCGATGGCGGGGATGGACCACCACGCCGGCATGACCTTCCCGGCGGTCTACCCGGGGTTGACCCTCCACGGTCCGGTGGATGAGATGGGGATGCGCCCGGAGGTCCTGATCGCCACGGTCGCCGTTGAGGTCTCCACCGACGGCGCGACCTGGGTCGCGTTGGCCGAGGAAGAGCCCTCCAGCGGCCGCTACCAGGTCACCCACCTGGCAGGCCTCGACAATACCGCCGCCGGTCCGGACACCCTGGCGGTGCGCCTGACGGTGAACGGCCATTCGATGCAGACCGCGGCCGGGGCGGAAAGCCAACTCCTCTTCACCGCGCCGTAATGAGGCCGCCTCTCTTTCGGCTCGGCCGTGTGGATGGCGCGCAGACGCACAATCCAGCTCGGCGCCGGACCGTGGTGCGGCCCCTCCTTCGGCTGGGTTGCGCCGCCCTGGGGCTCCTTTTCCTTTTCGCCCCCGCCGCGGTCCACGCCGCCTCTTGTTGCGGTGGCGGCTCGGCCGCTGCCCTGGTGTTGCCCAAGTTCTCTCGGGCGATGGTCGCGGTGAGCCTCGACGCGGAGCACTACGACGGCTTCTGGAACGGCGACGGCTTCTGGCGCCGCGATCCGCCGGAGACCGATCTCAACCAGTACCGCCTCAACGTCGGCGGCGCCTATCGGTTGGCTTCGCGCTGGCAGGGGTTCGCGGTGCTCCCCTACGTCTGGAACCGCAACGACTACTCCGGTCTGGCGCGCGACACCGCCGGCCTCGGCGATTCCACGATCGGCGTCTGGTACGAGTCCTTTGACGACATCCGGTGCGTCTGGCGGGTGGGGAGCTGGCGAGACCTCAAGCCGGCGGTCTACTGGGGGGCGGCGGTCACGGTGCCCACCGGTACCTCGCCCTATGACGAGGTCAGCGACAACTTCGACATCACCGGCCGCGGCTTCTACCGCCTCGACGGCTCCGTGTTGCTCGACAAGACGATCTATCCCTGGTCCACCTCCGTGCAGCTCACCTATGGCCGCCACTTTGAGCGCGCGGTGAATCGCGAGTACGGCAACGCCGTGGAGCCGTACGACAAACGTCTCGGCGACCGGGCAAGCGCCACCGCGAGCCTCGGCTACACCTACTTCACCGGCGCGATGCACTCCCTCACCGGGACGGTCTCCTTCACCGACTTGTGGGAGGATAAGCAGCGGATCGACGGCGACGAGGACCCGACCTCGGGGTTGCGCAAGCGCGCCCTCGGAGGCGCCCTCGCGTGGGCCGCGCCCGACCGCAACTGGATTGTCAAACTCGCCTACAGCCACGCCCTGCAATACGACGGCTGGGGGCGGAACTTTCCTACGACCGACGTCGTCTCGGTGGGGGTCAGCCATGTCTTCCGGTAAGCGCTGGCGGCCGCGGGTCGCCGCCGTGTTGTGTCTCCTCCTCGCGGCCTGTGGCGGGGTGGGGGATGATCTCGTGCCGACGGACACGGACCAGCGCGCCACCCTCGCCGCCGGCGCGGTGGGCTCCACCCCCGGGGCGACCGCTCTCGACTTCCAGGTGCAGGACAGCGCCGACAACACGGTCAGACTCGCGGACTATCTGAGCGATGGCGCCACCCCTGCGGATGCGGTGGTCCTCTACTTCACCATGTGGTGTCCGATCTGCCTGAGCCACTCGGACCACCTGCTCACCACGGTGGTCCCGCGCTTCCGCGACCGGGGCCATGTGGTCTACGCCCTGGTGGACTACGTCTCCGGGTCGGTGACCCTGGCGCGGGCCGCGGAGCAGGGCAACGGTTACGCCGGCTCGGACTTCGTGGTCCTGGCGGATATCGGCCAGACGCTGTTTGACCAGTTCGACGCCGCCATGGGGACAATCGTGGTGATCGACGCGGGCGGGGTGATCCAGCTCAACGAGGACTACCGCACCGGCGCCAACCTGGTGGCCACCCTCGACGAGTTGTTGCCATGACCTCGATCGCTCGGGCTTGCGCGGCCGTGGTGGCGGCGGTCGTGGTCGGCTGCGCCGCACCCGCGGCGGAGGTGGGCGAGGGGGAGGTCGCCCGCGGCGCGGAGGTCTTCGCGACCTACTGCACCGACCGCTGCCACCAGACGCCGCGCCCCGACTCCCTCACCGCGAACCAGTGGCGGGCGGTGGCGCAGACCATGCAGGCGCGCCTTGCGGAGCAGGGACAGGAGCCGATCGCCCCGGCGGACTACGCCGCGTTGCTTGCCTACCTGACCACCCACGCCCGCGAGTAGCGGCGGCGCGGCCGGTGGCCCGTTGCGGGGAGCACGCCGGGCTCTCGACTGGCCCCAGGCGTGGGGTCGGCCGCGCTCCGCGGGCGTCTGGGAACTTGTCGGCCGGCCAATACCGCTGGCACCTTGGCGGGCGTGGCGCGCGGCCGAGCCGTCGGGCGGACGGGAGTCGATGGGGATCGCCCACGCGGTTGGATTGCGGGCGGTCGCACTGGGTAAAGCCAATGAACACCAACGGCTGCGAATCATGGACGGGGGAGGGCGCGGTCCACGCGGCTTGGGTTGGCGCTTGGTGCGGTAGACCATTCGCGTTCCTTCGCGTTGATGCGCGTCCATTCGCGGCCCGCTTTTGCGCGGGCCCAGCGATCTCATCCCGCACCACGCGCCCTTGCTTCGACGCACCATGGCGAACGCGACAGCCTTCTTACCCGCCCCGCGACTACCACCAGGAGACTCTCCGATGAGCAGACCACGCCCTGATATGGAGGGGGACGGTACGCGCCCCCCTCGCCATCCGGCACAGCTCCGGCTGGCTTCACCCCCCGTGGATGGCGAACTCTCGCCCACCCGTAGACCCTCCGGCGCGTCCCGCTCCAGAGGGTCTACGGGGGACCATCCCCTCACCGCCACCGCGGATCCGCCCGACAACCGCGACTGGCTCTACCGGCCGCCGCCGGTGCAGCTCAAGACCGTGATGGCCAAGCCGCGCGGGCTGAAGATCCTCGACCAGGGGACCGAGGGGGCGTGCACCGGCTTCGGCCTTGCCGCGGTGATCAACCTGCTGAATCAGCGGCGTGGTGCGGCAGTACGGGTGAGCCCGCGCATGCTCTACGAGATGGCGCGCAAGCACGACGAGTGGCCAGGCGAGGCGTACGCCGGCTCGTCATGTCGCGGGGCGATCAAGGGGTTCGCGCAGATGGGGGTGTGTCGCGACAGCTACTGGCCGTATCGGGACGATCGTCCCGGGGGGCTGACCGTGAAGGCGGCGCGGGATGCGCGCGCCAACACCATCGGCGCCTACTACCGCCTTGAACATCGGGTGAGCGACTTCCACGCCGCCCTCAACGAGGCCGGGGCGATCTTCTGCTCGGCCGACGTGCACGATGGCTGGGAGTCGCCGGCGGCGAAGAGTGGCGTCATCCCCCTGCGCTCGACGGTGACCGGTGGCCACGCCTTTGCGATCATCGGCTACAACCGCGAGGGGTTTTGGGTGCAGAACTCGTGGGGTCGCACCTGGGGCCAAGGGGGGCTGGCCTTGTGGAGCTACGAGGACTGGCACGCGCACCTCACCGACGCCTGGGTTCTCAGCCTCGCGTTACCCACGCCACAGATCTGGTGTTTGGGCGAGGCGGAGCGCGCCTCCACGCGCGGTGGCGCCAGCAACACCGGGCGCGCACCGGCGCGCGGCCAGATCGCCGGCCACTTCATCCACATGGACGACGGCCAGTTCCACGACGCCGGTGACTACTGGAGCAACCTCGCGGACGTGCAGGCAACCGCGGCCAACCTGGCGGCCAGCACCAAATACGACCACCTGCTGATCTACGCCCACGGCGGCCTCAACAGCCCGAAGGACTCGGCGCGGCGGATCGCCGCCATGCGCGACGTGTTCAAGGACAATCGCGTCTATCCCCTGCACGTCATGTACGACACCGGGATTTTGGAGGAGATCAAGGACATCGTGGTGGCGCGCGGCGAGCAGACCGGGGCGCGGGCCGGCGGGGTGAGCGATTGGTGGGACCGGGTGCTGGAGCGGATGACGCGGCGGCTGGGGAGGGCGTTGTGGCGCGAGATGAAGCTCGGCGCGTGCCGGGGGTTCGAGCACAACAACGCGGGGGTCCAGACCCTGCGCACCTTTGCCCAAGCCCTGCGGGCGGGTGGTGGACTGAAGCTCAAGGTCCACCTCGCCGGCCATAGCACCGGCGGTATCCTGCTCGCCCACCTGCTCAACGCCCTGGAATCGATCGCCCCGCGCCTGCGCCTATCGACCGTCAGCCTGCTGGCCCCCGCCGCCTCGGTGGCGCTCTTCAAGAGCCACTACTACCCGCTGCTGGGGGCGACGCGAACGGCGTTCGGCATCGATCAGATGACCGTCTACAACATCAGCGACGCGCTGGAGCAAGACGACACCGTCGGGCCGTACGGCAAGTCTCTCCTCTACCTGGTATCGCGCGCCTTTGAAGAGGAGACGCCCCTGCCGTTGCTCGGGATGCAGCGCTACGCCGAGCCCCTTGCGGCCGAGTGCAATGGCCGCGTCGAGTGGGTGGTCAGCCACGGGCGAGCGAAGCAGGAGGGGCGCAGCATGAGCACCACGCACGGCGGCTTCGACAACAACCCGGCGACCCTGAACGACATCCTGCGGCGGGTGGTCGGCAAGGAGCCAAAGCGGCTGTTCACCCCCAACGATCTGAACTACTGAGAGGTGGACCCATGGCCGATTTTGCCGCTGCCCTCGCCCTCGTGCTGATCCACGAGGGGGGCTATGCGAACGACCCGGACGATCGCGGCGGGGAGACCTACCGTGGCATCGCCCGCCGCTTCCATCCCGACTGGCCCGGCTGGTCGCGGGTGGACGCTCTTTCGCGGCGTCCCGGTTTCCCGCGTTCCCTGGAGACGGACCCGCGCCTAGCAGCGGCGGTGGCCGCGTTCTATCGCGACCTCTACTGGGATCAGTTCCAGGGCGACGCCCTGCCGGATCAACGACTCGCCGAAGAGCTGTTCGACACGGCGGTGAACCTCGGGGTCCGGCGCGCGGTGCGCTTTCTGCAGGAGGCGCTGAACCTGCTCAACCGCAATCAGCGCACCTACGCCGACTTGGTGGTGGACGGCTGGCTCGGGGAGAAGAGCCTCGCCGCCTTGGCGCTGGTGAGCGCGGCGGATGGCGACGCGCGCTTCGTGGTGAAGCTGATCAACGCCCTGCAGGCGGCGCACTACCTCGACGTGATGCGCCACGACCCGACCCAGGAGAAGTTCGCCCGCGGCTGGCTCTCCCGGACGTAGGCGCCTTCCGGACTGGCAACACGGGGATCGGCGCCGAACGGCTGAGTTGGGGGCGACCCCCGGTGGGTGAAGGGCATTGGAAAATGGTTTTTGGATCTCGCCGCGAATCACTGCGAATGGGCGCGAATCCTGGAGGGGGAGGGTGCGGCCCACGTGCGCGGCGGGCGCTGCGCCGCCGGCAAGCGCCAGCGGTGCCTCGTGCAGTGCGGCCCACGTGCGCGGCGGGCGCTGGCTCCGCCTGGAAGGTGGGTGGTCCCGCTTGGCTCGGTCTGCCTTGGGGGTAAGTGCGTCCTCGGCCTGCGGGAAGGAGAGCCACCGGTAACGCCGGCCGAGCCCAACGCTTCGCGTGGATGCGCCTCCCTTGGTGGCCAGCCCTTCAAGTCCGGCAGATTTCTCGGCGCCGGTCGGAGTTGGGCGATCGCGGGGAGCGCCGGCAGCCGCCCTACGGCGCGGCGGGGGGCGGGGTCACCGACGTGGGTGGGGTGGGGCTGGCGTGGTGGGCAGCCGGGGCGTGGTCGCCGAGGAGGTGGGTGCTGGTGAGCTGGTCGAGGGGCAGCCAGGGATCGAGACGGCCGGCGTACCACAGCCCGCCCAAAACCAGCACGGCCACGACGAAGAGATAGCTCTTCCACGGTCGCCGCTTGTCTGCGAACGGGTCCGCCAGGGAGCGCTCGGCGCCGGCGGGCAGCTTGGCAACGCCGGTGAGGGCGGCGCCAAACGGGACATTCAAGCGCGCCTTGGTGTTGATCGCCCAACCGTTCGCATCGAGGATCGGACCGAGGTTGCGCCGGCGCAGCTTCAGCCAGGCAAGGAGCATGGAGGGGCCCGAGATCGCCAGCCAGACGGCGGCGATGACCACCGGGTATTGCCACACCGCCAGCTCCATCAGCCCGGTGGCGACGCTCGCGATCGCCGTGCCGATCGCGCCCACCGCAACCCCCAGGGCGGCGACCGTGCCGACGTCGATCTTCTTCGCCTTGGCCGCCTCGGGCGCCGCCTTGTCCGCCGCACCCACCGTCGTGGCGACCTGGGTCATCTTGCTGATGGAGGGGGCCTCGGCCGCGGCGGCGCGCTTGCTGACCTGCTCCTCGATCATCCGCACCAGCTTCTTGTAGGGCAGCCAGAACGCCTCGCGCAGGCCGATCGGGTTGGCGACGATCCGGGTGATGGTCGCGTCCCAGTCGCAACCTTGGCGGTCGTAGAAGACGCCATTGCGGCCCACCATCAGGTTGTCCGAGTCGCCGTCGGTGAACACCGCGACGATCGACCGCTTCTGCCCGCCGGGGCGGGAGAGGTCGCAGTAGGCGAGGTAGGCGCCGGCGAGGCCGGCAAGGGTCGCGTGCTTGGCGGCGTCGGCCACCTCGATGCACAGGGTGCAGCCACGCGCGTCGAGATACAGGGTCCCGGCCTGAAAGACGGCCCCGCGGCGGCCATAGAAGTCGGCGAAGTTCACGTAGTTCGCCAGCACCTTCCCCAGGTCGCGCTGGAAGCGCACCAACTTCTCTACCGCCGCAATCTGCGCGTACTCCGGCGCCAGGGCGGCGTCTTGCTGGATCAGGGCGGTGATGGCGTCACGGGCTGGACCGGCGAGCAACTCGTGAAGGCGCGCCGTACCGAGCTGCGCCACCGCGCTGGCCGGCTTGGCCGCCTGCCACGCCACGAAGGGGGCGAGCTTCGCCTGCACCGCCGACCAGTCCGCCTCGCTCAGGGCGTCGCGTTCGCCCAACAGGGGGGCGATCGCCTGGCTGGCAAGGGTCGCGATGGCTCCCGTCCACGCCGGATTGAGGCCATCGGTTAGGGGCAGGGGCGCGTCCGGCACGATCTTGGCCAGGACCAGGGTGGCGATCTCCGCGCTGGCAAGGGTCAGCTCCTTGGCCGCCAGGGCGAGGTAGTCCTTCTCCGAGAGATTGAGGGCGGCGGTCGCCCGGCCATCGAAGGTAGCCAGGCGAAGCCGCGCGAAGTAATCGTCCACCTTCCCCCGCACCGCTTCGACCGCCGCTGCCGCCGCCGCGGTCGCCTCCTCCCCGAGGGGGGCGAGCCCCGGGTCCGCCGCCCGCGCCGCCCAGGCGCAATGGGCCGCGGCCTGGGTGAAGAAGGCGTCAAGCGTCACCTGATCCACCCCCACCTTGCCGCTCCGGTCGGGCTGCCCGCCGAGGGTGGCGATGATCTCCGTGATCGCTTGGCGCGTCGCCGGGTCGTCCGCGGATTCGGGCACGACGACCCCGTCGCCGTTGAACTGGGTGGTGGCGAAGATCGTGGCCGTGTCCGCCACGTCCGCCAGGGTGATGGCAGAGGCGTCCCCCTTGCCCAGCTCCGCCAGGACGCGCCTTGCCGCGGCCAGAATCCCCGGCTCTTGGATCGCAGCCAGGGCCACGCCATCGCCGCCACGCAACACGTCACCCACGTCCCGCAAGGCGCCGGCCACCCACTGGACCGCGGCGATGAGCTCTGGCGGGCGGATCCGGCCGTCGTGGTCCGTGTCGATCAGGTCCGCGGTCTTGGGGTCGAGCTCGATGCCACGACTGGGCATGGCCAGGGCGACCCACAGCTTGGGGTCGAGCTCGCCAAGGTGGGCGAGGTCGGCGCCGTCGCGGAACATGACCTGATCGACCCCGCCGGCACGAAAGAACTTCCAACGATGGGGTGCTGGGGTCTCCATCCCGATTCTCCTCCTGCGAAGTCCCCACCACAGGGAGTGGCACCCATTATTCCGAATGGGGTGGAAAGTTCCACACGATACCAGCATCGTGCCATAGCGCTCCCGCACCGCCGCGCCCACGGCGACGACGGTTGCCCGCGCACCACGTCCGCCACCGTGCCGCGGGCGGCGGGATGGCGCATGGCGGCGATTCTGTCGCCGTGGTTTCGTTGCACTGGGTGAGCCACACTGGCCCGGCCAGCGAGGGGAGCCACCCTCCCCACATTCCTGCCCATGGTTGCGATCGATAGTGATTCCGCGCCCGTAGCTACGGCGATCGCGGACCTCCTCGCCGTGGTTGAACGCCATGGTGGCCGGTTCGATGACCGACTGCGGATCCGCAGTCGCGGAGGCGAGCTCAGCGTCCACATCCAGGTGGAGGGGACGATGGGCGCACCCGCCCCTAGGATCATCCAGCTCCCCCCCGCGTGTTTGCTGCCCGTGGAGGCCTTTCACCTCACCGTCGCCGGGGACGACATCGTGGTTGTGGACCACGATCCCGACCTATCCCCGGCCCGCCAAGGGATCATGCAGGCGGTCGTGGAGGTGTGGAATCTCACCCGCAAGATCCCCCACCACCGCTTCTCGAACCCCGCCTGGCTTCAGCACGTATCCCCCGCGCTCTATCGCCGGCTGAGCGCAGGACGCCACCCGCCGGCCACCCCCGCCCCGTCGCGCAACGATCCCCTGGTCGACAACCTGCTCGACACCCGCACCCTCGTCTATCGCCTCGACCCCACCTCCGACCGCCACACCCAGGTGATCATGCCGGTGATTGATTTCCTCAACCACCATCCATTCGCGGCGCCATACCTGAGCGAGGCGGACGGGCCACACAACCACGTCCTTGCCGTCCAGGAGTTCTGCCCAGATCCCCAGAGCTGCGAGTGCTACGCGCGGTACGGGATCTACGACGGCTACGACACCTTCCTGCACTACGGCTTCGTCGCCCGCGAGACCCCCTTCGTGATCTCGATTCCGCTGCACCTGGACCTGCCCCCCCTGGGCAAGCTGACGGTCCACGCCTACAGCGGCCGGGCCCCGGACCAACAACTACCCAAGGCGATCGCGGACCTGGCCTTCTACCTCCCCGCCTTCACCGTCGACCGGGCGCACCACTCGGCGGAGGTTGGCTATCTGATGATCCCGCAGGGCAACGCCCCGCGCGCCCTACGGCGGGTCTTGGCGGTGATCCTCCACGCGATCGAGCCGCGCCTCAACGACGCGAAAATCGCCACCATCGTCGAGGCCATCGAACCTGAAATCCTCGCGCGCAATGTCGAGTTCTACCAAGACCTCCGGCGCGACCTGGAGGAATACGCCGTCCCGCCGGGGTTTCGTTCGGTCGTCGACGGAGCGCGCGCGATGGCAGACCTCCAGCTTGAGAAACTACGGCGCTACCCCTTCTTTGCAGCCCGGTAACTGCCAGGTTGTTTGCGCCGGCTTCGCCCTCGTTGGCCGCGCCACGGGCGGAGCGCAATGGGGTCATGGCGCCTTGGTGTTGTGTCGCCGATCGGGCCGTGCACACTGCGCGGCCACGGCCGCCGGCAAGCTTCGCGCGCGGAGGTCGTGAATGAAGGGGGTGGGAGAGTCGGACCCCTTCCGGGGGCAACGATGACGATGGCCAACGATCTCTTGCATCCCCGCCAGGGGCGCGCGGGCGCCCCGTCGCGCCGCCATTGGGTCGCACTGCATCTTCTCCTCGGCTTGACCCTACTCGCGGTCGGGGTACCGGCGGCGGTGGCGACGGTCGCCATCCCACCGCTCACCGGGCGGGTGGTGGACGCGGCCGCGATGCTCTCGCCGCGGGCGGAGCAGGCGATCGACCGGGAGCTCGCTCAGTTGGAGCAAAGCGACTCGACCCAGGTGGTGGTCCTCACCCTTGCGACTCTCGCCGGCGAGGACCTCGAATCTTTTGCCCTGCGTGTGGCCCACGACACCTACCACCTCGGCCAACAGGGCAAGGACAACGGCGTCCTCTTGTTGGTGGTGCGGGATGACCACCAGATCCGCATCGAGGTCGGCCGCGGCCTCGAGGGGGTCCTCACCGATCTCCTCGCCGGCCGGATCATCGATCGCGTGATGACGCCGCGCTTTCGCGCCGGGGACTTCGCGGGCGGGATCAAAGCCGGGGTAGAGGCGATCGGCCAGGCGGTGCGCGGCGAGTTCAAGGCGCCCGCGGCGGGTGGCCGCAGCCACCGCGGGCGCGGCTCCGATGTGCTCTTCGGCCTCCTCTTGCTGCCCGCCATCCTCGGCCGCGGCGGCCTGCTTCTCGGCCTCATCGGCGGCGCGATGGTTGGGCCGCTCATGGTCCTGCTCGCCTTCCCCCCCTTCTCTCTCATCAAGGCGGCGGTGGCGGCAGTTGCGTGCGGGCTCCTCGGGGCGGTGGCTGGCGCCCTGTTCGGGGGGCGGCGCAGCGGGATGGGGTTCGGCTACCCCGGCGCCTTCGGCTCCACCCGGATGGGCGGCGGTTTCGGTGGCTTCGGTGGCTTCTCGGGCGGCGGCGGCGGCTTTGGCGGTGGCGGCGCCTCGGGGGGGTGGTGAGATGGCGACGACTCCCGAGCTCTTGAGCCGTGCCGCCCAGGGACGCATCGCCGGCGCGGTGGCGGCGGCAGAGCAAGCTACCTCCGGCGAGATTGTGGTCACCGTCGTCCCCGAGTCCAACCCGTACCCGCGCGCCGAGCTCCTCGCGGCCCTGATCGCCGGGGTGGCCGTTGGCCTCGCCGTCACCCTCGCCACCGGCTCCGAGTCGCTTTTCCGCTTCCTGCCCACGGCGCTCGCCGCCACCGTGGTCGCCCTCGGTGCCGTCCGCCGCTGGCCGGTCCTCAAGCGTCCGTTTGTCTCCCCGTGGATCCGCAAGGAGGAGGTGCACCAGCGGGCAATCCAGGCCTTCTTCGACCACCGCCTCTACCAAACCGCCGAGGCCACCGGTGTCCTCCTCTTTCTGTCGCTCTTCGAGCGGCGGGTGGAGCTCCTCGCCGACCAGGGGATCGACACGCGCGTCCCCCGCGGGAGCTGGGACGCGATCGTCGCCGAGCTCACCACCGGACTGCGGCGCGGCGTCGTGGTCGAAGCCACGGTGGCGGCGGTGGAGCAGATCGGCGCCCTCCTCGCCACCCACGCCCCACCGCGCGCCGGCGACACCAACGAACTCCCCGACGGACCGCGGCTCGGGTAGCCCGAAGGGAGCGGCAGGTTCCCTTCGGGCTCGGAGCCTGTCGGACTTTGTCCCGATCGATTGCAGCGCGCGGACCCATGCTCGGATCGTGAGCCAGGGCGCGTGCGCCCTTCTTCGTCGCCTCGCCCCACGTAGCTCTACGAACGGGTCGATCCGGACTCGCGCTCGCTTCTCCTCGGCACACGATCGACCAAGTCGGACAGGCTCCGAGACCCCACGGTGCGGGACATGCCGTACCGCCGGCGGGTGGGCGCCCGTCCACGTTCCACGAGGAAAGACGCCACCCGGAACCGCATCGGGTCACGACAGGGGGCGCGTGCGCCCGCCATCCACGGGGTGGCCGAGAGGATCCGGGCCACCATGCCGGCCGGTGGATCTGGGCCCCATGGTTGCACCGCGCCGGTCAGGCGGAGGTCAACCCGCCGGGCGCTGCGTCCCGCGCCCCTGCTGATCTCACGCAGGCAGGCGGAGGAACTCCTTCATCGTCCGCATGAGGGTGGCAAAGTGGTCCGGGTTGCCGAGGTTGAGGCGGTACTCGTTGATCACGATCACCCGCTGTGCCTCCCATTCTTTCCAGCAGGCGGCACAGGTGTGGGCGAGGAGCTTCGTGCCGAGGGCGCCGCCGAAGTCGCAGGTGGTCATTGGCGCGGCGCTCTGGCCGCAACGGCTACAGGTGATGGTGGACATGGAGAGTCGCCTGGCTCCAGGGGGGAGGGGATGCGGAGGGGTGGGCCGCGACTGCGGCCGGTGATCGGTTTGGGGGAGAGGGCCTCGTCGAGCTCCGAAGGCTCCTAGTCTCTCTCTCACAACGGCCGCACATGGCGGTAGAGGGGCTCGGGGAGAGGTTCGCCGGCGTGCCGTTGCTGGTTGGCGAGCGCGCTCACCTTGGTGAGGAGGGCGTCGATCGCCGCGTCGTAGGTGGCGCCGGTGGCCTCGACCGCGTCGAGCTCGGTGGCGACGGCAACGAACTGGGCGCCGCGTTGTTCGACGTCGAAGTGGTAAGCGGGCAGGGCCATCCACACCCCCAAGGAGAGGGAGCCATTCAACCAGAGGGGTGGGGACCCATCAAGCGCCAAGCGCCTCGTGGGCGAGGGTCAGCGGGGTGTTGATCAGGACGGCCAGGCGCGCGGTAGGGGAGGCGCCGTCCACCGCGGGAATCTCGGTCAGGTCGGTGGCGCCGGCGGTGGCGGTGACCCCGTGGATCCCGTGGGCGATGGCGTCGGCCACCGCCTCGGAGCGGTTGCCGTCGGTGACCAGCACGATGTCCTCGCCACACTCCTCGATGCGCGCCTCGGGGAAGAGGTCACGGAGTTGCTCCCACAAGATCGCCATCTCACCTGCGCCGGGGGCGACCGCGGCCACGGTGGTGGGCTCATTGCGCTCCAGACGGCCGCGCACCGCATCGAGAAAGCTCGCCGCCACCCCAGGCGGTAGCGGCGCGCTGAAGGCGTCGTCGCAATAGGTGGTGATCCGATCGCCCCCCTCCTCCTTCGCCCGGTAGAGGGCAAGGTCGGCACAGCGCACCACCGCGCGGCCGCACACGTTGGCGTCCGCCACTCCGAGGCTGGCGGTGATCCGCACCATCGTGCCGGTGTCGCTGGCCACCGCGACGTTGCGGATCGCATCGCGCACCACCTCCGCCACATGGGCCGCGCCGGGGGCGTCCGTGTCGGTGAGCAATAAGAGGAACTCGTCGCCACCCAGGCGGTAGGCGCGGTCGTTCTCGCGGCATCGTGCGCCGAACACCGCCGCCACCGCGCGTAAGAGCGCGTCGCCGGTGGCATGGCCGTGGGTGTCGTTGACCGCCTTGAAGCCGTCGAGATCTAGGTAGATCGCCACCACCGTCTGGTTCGTCGCTCTTGTGTAACGGGTGCGCTGATTGGCGGCGAGGGCGTGGCCGAGGTCGCGGTCGAAGAGGGCGCGGCCGGCAAGACCGGTGAGGGCGTCGATCCCCGCCGCCGCCGCCTCCTCCTTCAAGCGGCGGATCGCCGCCACCAAGGGGCTGCCGCCGTCGCCGGTCGCGATCTGCTCCAGCTTCTCCACCACCTCGGTGAGCTCCATGGTCACCTCCATGAGCTCGCCACGGAGCGCCACACCCTCGAGGGCGAGGACCGTCTCCATCTCCAGCCGCGCCGCGGTGGTCATGCGTGGCAAGAGGGTCCGCTCCGTCTCCTCAATTTGCGCGAGCCGCTGGTTCAGCTCCGCCTCGCGCCGTTGTAAGGCAACCTCGCGCTCGGCAAGTTGGCGCTGTTCGGCGGCGAGCTGGGCCGCGAGCTCGTGGTACAGGTTGGTGACCACCGTCCGCCCCTGCTCGGCCCCCGCCTCCAAGGCGATCCGCTCGACGGACCAGGCGCGTGCCTGGCTCTCCAGCTCCGCCACCATTCCGGCAAGTCGCTTCACCTCCCGCTCCAGCTCCGGCGCCGGTCGCGCGTCGCCGTGGGGTGGCGGCAGGCCGATGCTCGCGCGAAAGAGGTCGGCGAGGCGGTCGCGGTTGCGCTGGTGGGGAGGCACCGCCTCCAGAAAGTGGCGGTAGACGCGACCGAAGAGTTGCAGGTAGTGGGCGGTCGCCGGCAGGTCGTGGTCGGCGAGGATCGCGTGGGCGAGCTCGGCGAGCTCGGCGGAGCGGTCGGCAGGGGAGGGGAGACGCGAAGCCATGGCCCCCTTATCGACCGCCGCCGTGACCGCGCAAGACGACGGGGAGCAGGCCGGCGAAGGCGGAAGGCCGCGCCGGCTGGCTCGCCGTCAGCTCGGCGGCGGTGCAGCCGCCGGGGGTCACCGCGCAGGTGGCGATCCCCGCGGCGCGTCCCATCGCGATGTCGTATGGGGTGTCGCCCACCGCCACCACGCAAGCCGGGGCGACACCGGTAACAGCGAGGAGCTCCTCCACCCTGTCCGGGAACGGTTGTGGACGAGCGACAGCGTCACCGCACCCCAGCGCCGCGAAGGTCGCCCCCAGGCGCTCCTCGGCAAGAAGCTGGTCGGACTTTGTCGGTCGTGGCGAGAAAAAGCGGGCTCGAGTCTAAATCCGCACCGTTCGTCACTGCGTGGGCCCGGGAACGCAAACGCCGCCCGATCCGGGGAGCGCATCGCAACTTCGCAGTTGATCGACAAAGCCCGACCGACCCCTAGAGGCGCACCGTCTCCAAAAAGTCGGTGTACACCGCGCCGCGCTGGAACTCGGCGGTGCGGAGGATGCGCTGGTGGAGGGGGATGGTGGTGCTCACCCCCTCGATCACCATCTCGCCCAGGGCGCGGCGCATCTTGATGATCGCCTCGTCGCGGTCGTGGCCGAGGACGATCACCTTGGCGATTAGCGAGTCGTAGTAGGGCGGCACCACCGCGCCGGCGTAGGCGGCGGTGTCAACGCGGGTCCACGGGCCACCGGCTGGGATGAAGGTGGTGATGGTGCCGGGCGAGGGGGTGAACTTCACCGGGTCCTCGGCGTTCACCCGGCACTCAATCGCATGGCCGTGGAAGTGGACGTCCTGCTGAGTGAAGGAGAGCGGCAGGCCGGCAGCGACCCGGATCTGCTCCTTCACCAGGTCGATGCCGGTGACCATTTCAGTCACCGGGTGCTCCACCTGGATGCGGGTGTTCATCTCCATGAAGTAGAACTCGCCACCCTTGTCGACGATGAACTCCACCGTACCGACGCTCTGGTATCCAACCTCGCGGGCGGCGTGGATGGCGATCTCGGTCATCTTGGCGCGGATCGCCTCGTTGATGGCGGGCGACGGCGACTCCTCAAGGAGCTTCTGGTGGCGGCGCTGGATGGAGCAGTCGCGCTCGCCGAGGTGGACGACGTTGCCAAAGCGGTCGGCGATGATCTGCACCTCCACGTGGCGCGGTTGCTCGATGTAGCGCTCGACGTAGACCCGGTCGTCGGTAAAGGCAGCCCCCGCCTCGGCGCGCGCCGCCGAGTAGGCGGGAGAGAAGGCGGCCTCGGTGTTCACCTGCCGCATCCCCTTGCCGCCACCGCCGGCGGACGCCTTGATGATCACCGGGAAGCCGATCTTCCGGGCCACGGCGAGCCCCGCGCGTGCCGAGTCCACCACCCCGTCGCTCCCCGGAACCACCGGCACCCCGGCCGCGATCATCGTCTCCTTGGCTCGTGCCTTGTCGCCCATCAGGCGAATGTGCTCCGCGGTCGGGCCGATGAAGGTCAGCCCTACCGAGTGGCACATCTCCGCGAACTCGGCGTTCTCCGCGAGGAAGCCGTAGCCCGGGTGGATGGCGTCGGCATCGGTGACCTCGGCGGTGGAGAGCAGGGCGTGGCGGTTGAGGTAGCTGGCGCTGGCCGGGGGCGGACCGATGCACACCGATTCGTCCGCCTGCTGAATGTGCAGGGAGGTGGTGTCCGCCGTCGAATAGACCGCCACCGTGGCGATCCCGAGCTCACGGCAGGCGCGGATCAGGCGAAGCGCGATCTCGCCCCGGTTGGCGATGAGGATCTTCTTGAACATCGGTGGAGTCCGTCGGCCGTAGGGAGGGGAGGCGTTCGCGACTAGGTTCCGGGTCAGGACTGCCCTGGGCCTAGCGCGGTTAGGTCTCAATTACGAAGAGCGGCTCGCCGAACTCTACCGGGGTCGCATCTTCCAGCAGGACCTTTACGATCCGGCACCCCTTCTCCGCCTCCACCTCGTTCATCAGTTTCATCGCCTCAATGACGCAGAGGGTCTGGCCTGCCTTCACCTGGTCGCCCTCCGCCACGTACGGCGGGGCGTCGGGAGCGGGCGCACGGTAGAAGGTGCCGACGATTGGGGAGGTGATCACCTCCTGCCCCTTCTGCAGACCCCCCTCCGCGGCCGGCGGCGCGGCGGCCGGTGCGTTCGCCACCACCGCGGCCACCGGCGCGGCCACCGCCGGGACGGCTCCCTGGGCGGCCACGGCGGGCGGCGTGCGACCGAAACGGCGCAGGCGCACGCGGGTGCCGGAGCGCTCCACCTCCAGCTCCTCCACGTCGGTGCGCGACAGGATGCGGATCAGATCGCGAATGTCCTTGTTCGTCAGACCGAGGTGTGTGGGCTTGTCGTTGGCCATGGTCTCCCCGGGAAAGGGTGGAATCACGCCTCGCCGCGCAGACGGCGCACCAGTCCATCGAGGGCGAGAAGGTAGCTGTCCGCGCCGAGGCCCGTGATGACACCGGCAGCAATGTCCGAGAGGTACGAGCGGTGGCGGAAGGGGTCGCGGGCGAAGACGTTGGAGAGATGCACCTCGATGAACGGCCGGTCGATCGCCAGCAGCGCGTCACGGACCGCGACGCTCGTGTGGGTGTAGGCGGCCGCGTTGATCAACAACCCGTCGCCGCCTCCCGCCGCGTGGATCGCCTCCACCAGGGCCCCCTCGCCGTTGTACTGGCCGCACACCAGCGCCACCCCCAACGCGGCGGCCCGCTCGCCGAGGCGCTGGTCGATCTGCGCCAGGGTGAGGCGGCCATAGCGCTCCGGCTCGCGCTGCCCCAACAGGTCGAGGTTCGGACCGTGCAGGCAATAGATGGTGGTCACGACTGCGGCTCCTGCTCCAAGGCGGTGATGCGCGCAGTCAGCACCGAGTCCCCCGGGTTGCGGCGCAGGAGGGTGCGGTAGATGGCGATCGCCTTGGCGCGGTGGCCCTGGCTCGCGTAGAGCTGCGCCATGGTGGGGTTGACGAAGGGGTCGTCGCCCGGCGCGGCCGGCCGCGGCGGGGTGGCGGGCGGCTCGCTGGCCACCAGCCCCAGCAAACGGTGGGCCGCGAAGAGGTTGGCCGGACAGGCGGCGATCACCGCCCGGTAGGCTCCGATTGCCTCCGCCGTGTGCCCCTCGTGCTCGGCGAGCTTTCCGAGGGTGAGGTGGAGCTGGTAGTAGCCGGGCTTGGCCCGCAGCCCCGCCTCGGCGATCGCCCGCGCCGCCGCGGTCTCGCCGGCCGCCAGCCACCGCTCGGCAAGGGGGTACTCCAGGTGGAGGTCGGGGCGCCGCGCGTGGAGCTGTTCCAGGGCCAGCAGCACCTCGCCGTCGGACGACGCGGGGGCGGTCGCCATGGCGCTCACCCGGGAAGGTCTCCGCGGCGCGCCAGCTCCGGGTCACGCTCCCACGGCTGGCGCGGATTGCGATGGACCACCACCTGCCCGCCGGTCACCTCCGTAAATCCGTGGATGAAACCGGCCGCCTGCTGACGCTGAAAAAAATCGCGGAGCCACGCCAGGCCGTCGGTCGACCCCTTGCCGATGCGCATCCACGGCGCCGGCTTGAGGGTGAGATCCGCCTCCGCCGCCTTCACCAAAAAGGTGGGAAGGTGCACCTCGCAGTGGTTCAAATCGCCGCCGCGCAGGGTAACCAGGCTCTGGCGGCCCTGGACGTCGACGACTTCAAACTGGTGGTTAACCATCGCTTCTTCCTGACCCGCGGGTGGGCGACACGAACCGGCGCGCATCCTACATCGACAAGGGAGGCGCCTGTCACGGGGGCAGGTGGTTGCGGTCCCACCCAGCCAGGAAGGGGAGGGCGACCCGCGGGCCACCCCCACCCCGGCGCAATCGCCGCTTTGGAGACGACCCGGCAAGCACCGGTGCGGGTCACGAGGTCGTCGATCTCCGCGGCCGGCGCAATCGCCACTTTGGAGACGACCCGGCAAGGGCGGACTCCCCCAACGGGAGGAGCGAAGGCGCAGCTCGCGCCCCGGCGCAGAGGCAGAGGGGGAGGGTGGCCGGCAGGGGCGTCGCCGCGGCGTGGTCGCCAGCCATGCGCCCCTGACCAGGGCGACGTTGAGCCCTGCACTCCCCCAACCCAGCGCTTGAAGGTCGGTTCGCCGCCCCCTGCGCGCCATCGACATGCGCTTGCTCGCCCCGCCCCAACCCAGCGCTTGAAGGCTGGTTCGCCGCCACCCCGGGAAGAGCCCTCCGCGCCTCCGCGCGCCCCAGCCAGCGTCCCGCACCCTCCCCCGATCGGTTGTGCCCGCCTCTACGGCACGAGCGTCTCGGTGATCGCGGTCACTGCCGCCGTGCCGGCGGGCCAGGCGGCGAGGAGCGACTCGGCGGTCGCTCGCCAGCGGGTCGCGCCCACGGTGGCCGCCATCGCCAAAGGGGTGGCGTCGCCGGTGGCGCAAAACCGCTCGTAGGCGGCGACCCACTCTCCGGCGAGAACACGATGCAGGCCGCGCAGGTGGGCAAAGTAGAGGTGCAGCGGCGCGGCCGCGCCGGTGGCCACGAGGTAGGGGAGGGTGGTGAGAGAGTCGGCGAAAAGGTCGCGCACCGCCCGCAGGCAGAGCTCCGGCCGGCCGCAGCCGATCGCCGCCTGCATCTCCAGCCAACCGGTTCCCAAAATTCTTCCGGCGAGCCCCTCACCCACTTCATGAAGGGTTGCCGCCGCTACCTGGGCGGTGGTCACCCGTTCCAAAAGAGCCTCCGGCCCACCGTCGCCGGCGGCCGCGAAGAGCGCCATGGCGCGATCCAGTGGCCCGTCACGGTGTTGTCCCTGCCACTCCTCGATCCGCGACCACACCTCGCGCCGGAGGGCGTCGGTGCGCACGAAGATCTGCTCCCCCTGGAGCATGGCGGGCGGCGCGGCCATGTCACGGGCGAGCTCGCGTCCCGCCACCTGGATTGCAAACCCCTCCCGTTGTTCGGCGCGCGCCAGCTCGGCGAGGAAGAAGGTGGGCCGGCCGCGGTGGCCGAGCCCCGCGCCGTAGACGAGGCCGAGGGGAGAGAGCGCCGCGTTCGCGTGCGCCACCGCGAAGGGGTCGCACGGTCCGGACGGAAGGGGCAGGGGACCGAACTCATCCCCCTCGATCTGCTCCCACAGGGCCTCGCGCCGACTCAACCAGTCGCCCACCTCCTGCTTCGCCAGGGTCGCGGTAAGCCCCATGCCACGCTCCCAGCGAAAGTGCTCACGCATCTTCAGAAGAAAGATGCACAAGGTGTGGTCGGCGGCGTAGCGCGCGTCGGCGATGTCGCAGTTGCGTTGAACCGCACGCACCAACTGGGTCGGGGCGTCCATCGGCCGGTGTAGCACGGAGGGAGGGGAGTGCACACCGCCCGCGGCGCGGTGCGACGGGGGTTCGCCGGCGACCCGCTCGGGGAGCGGTTGGCGCTCGGCAAGGGGGGCGCAGGGGCGACGTCGTACGGGGTTGGCGATGTGGGCGGGGGGACCGTGTCGCCAGACCCCGGCCCGCAGAGGGAACGACAGCGTTTGCTAGCCGTGGCTTGCGACGATCATTTGGACAAACGAGTGAGGCGAAAGCGAGCGCCGCTGCGCCACGGCGGCGAACCCACCGAACCATTGCAGGCGCGCGCCTCGGCTCGCGAACCACACCCCTCCAACGCCCGCGCGACCGCCTCTTTCCCCACTCCTCTCCGCGCCTTTCCACTCTTTCCTAACCCGCAGCCCCAGGGGGCGCCCGCACCGAGGCCGCCCTCCGCGGCACTGTCGCGCCGGCCGGCTCCGGGGGTCGGTGCGCGAGTCGCGCTTCCAGATCGACCCCGTTGTTTCAGATAAGAAGGATTATGGAAACTTTTTTCCGATCCCGATCAGCTCGCCGAGGATCGCGCCGCGCCGCCGGCGCAGGAGGGTCCGCGCCACCTGGTAGCTCGCCTCCCCGCTCAGGTAGGTGGCGAGAAGGTCGCGCAACGACGCGCTGTGGCTCGCGGCGCCGACGAGGAGGTTGAGGAGGCGCGGCCGGAGGTAGTCGTGGGCGATCGCGTACCCCTTCTCCAGCTCGGGGACGACGGTGCGGCGCACCGCCGCCGTGTAGGTCGCGGGCTCGTCCAATAGAAACGCCTCGGCGAGCAACCGCGCCGACGCCAGCGCGTAATAGATCCCCTCGCCGGTGAGTGGATCGGCGAGGCCGGCGGCGTCGCCGATGAGCGCCCAGCGATCGCCCTGAATCCGGTACCGGTCCAAAAAGCCGCGGCCGTGGAGCGGGATCACCCAGCGCATCGGCGAAGCGTCCGGGGCCACCGCCCCGGGATAGTGGCGGTCGAGAAACTGGCGCAGGCTCGCCGCCAGGGCCGCGCTGCGGTGGCTGGCGGCCGGGGCGCCGATCCCGATGGAGGCGTAGCGGGCGGCGACAAACGCCCAGACGTAGCCCATACCACGACCGAGAAAGGCGATGTCAACGCCAGGAGTTAGCTCCGGCTCATTGAGGTGATAGTCGAGGGCGAGGATCAGCTCGCCGCGAGCCAATGGGCGGTCGAGACAACGGCGCACCGTGGAGACCGCGCCGTCCGCGCCCACTAGGTGGGTGTAGCCGCCCTCCCCGCTCGCCTCGCCCCCTTCGCCCCCCTCGGTGGTCAGCCGCCACCCCCCCCCGTCGCGCCTCACCGCGGTGACCCGGAGGTCAAGGTGGCGGGCGCCCGCGGCCACCGCCTGGCGCAGGAGGAAGCGGTTGAGCGCACGGCGGGGGAGCAGCCAGAGGGGGCGGCCGCTGTCGATCTCCGCGATCCGCCCGGACGGCGCGATGAGGCGGAAACGCGCCACCGCCTCCGCCTCCGCGGCCAACCCCGCGAGGAGGGGGAAGGAGGCGATCGCCTTGGTAGTAATCCCGCCGCCGCACGGCTTCGACCACGGGGCGAGCGGGTCGAAGAGGTCGACGGCGACGCCGTTGCGCGCCATGAGATAGGCGAAGTAGCTGCCGGCGACGCTGGCGCCGACGATGGCGATGCGGGTGGGCATGGGCTCGCGGCGCGTGCGTGTACAGCCTGCAAAGGACCGCGGACAGCTTACCCGGCGGGCGGCGAAAATCGACCCGGCCGCCGCCCCCCGCCCGCTGCTCCGCCCGGTGTCGACTGAACCTGGTCGCCGGTCGGCCTTGGACAGTCGTGACCCGCGGAGGCGGGCGCCCGTCCGGATGCAGACCGGTTCGCCGCGGGGCGCGGGGCCAGGGGCGTGTCGGACTTTCACCCGGAGGCAGGGCCAAGCGGGTGGTGGGCCCGGTTCTTCGTCACCGCGGGGCATGTCGGAGGCTGGCCCGCTCGACTGCGGAGAGGCAGGGCCCAGCGGGTCGCGGGCCCGGGTTGCCCGGTTGTTCGTGACCTAGGGGCCTGTCGGACTTTGCCCGGAAGAGCCTCGTAACTACTTGAAACCGTTTCGTTTACGTTTCGTAGCTCAAAATCTCACTTTCAATGAAACAAGCACTTACAGACCAAGTCCGACAGACTCCTAAGGGCCTGTCGGACTTGGTCTCGCTCGACTACCGCGAGCGGACCCATGCCAGGACTGGTGGGCCAGGACTCGGGCCCCGTTGTTCGTTTCATAGCCCGACGGAGCGCAACGCAACGCTCCCCGTCCCGCTCGATCTCGCTGCTTCTCGGCCCACCATCGACCAAGTCCGCCAGACTCCTGGCCCCACGTCGCTCGGCGGACGGAACCCGATCCGGACTCGCGCCAAGCTCTGCACGTCAGGCTCGCCCGAGTTCGCCCGCCTCCTACAGAATCGAGAACGGCGCACAATGCGGGCGGTGGGCGGCCTATGGGCGGGGCGAGTTCCGCCTCTTCGCGGCCCATCGACAACCTCCGCCACGCGGCTCGATTTGCCCCCCATGTCCGCACCCCTGCGCACCGTCGCCACCCTTTTCCTCGCCATCTCGGCGTTTGCCGCGTCGTTCTACCTGGCGCGCGCCTACCGCCAGGCGGACGTGCGCCACGGGGTGGCGGCGGTCCAGGCCCACCTCTACGGCGACGGCGGCGAGCCGCACCTGATCCAACTCCTGACGGCGACCTTCGACCTCCACGAGCCGCGCCTCGCGTGGCGCGGGCGGGTCACCTCGGACACCTACGGAGTGGTGGAGGTGGTGCTCACCGCCCGCGACGCGGTGCGCGCGGTGCGCTGCGTCTGGGAAATGGGGCTGATCTCCGGCGAGTTGGTGGCGCGCAACGAGCAGGCGGCGACCCTCTTGCGGTCCGCCCCGACGGCGGCGGGCGGGCGGGGGCGCGAGTAGGAAGACGCCCCATCTGCCGGGCAGCGACCGGGGGTGCGCCCGCAGGGACCGAGGGACGCAAGGTTCATTCGCGACGTTGCCGCGCGGTGGTGACCGAACCATCGGGGAGCTGCCCCACCCCCGCCCGCCCTCCGCTGGCGATCGCCGACACGCCGGGGCCGTGGCGGCGTGGAATCAGAGGTTTGGAACCGACCCTCGAACCATGGTTTGGTTCACGCCCCCCGCGCCAAGAGGTGTATGCTCGCCCGCGTCATCTGAGGCGGCGACGAGCGGACAGCGAGGGTCGGGGGTGGTTGGAGGAGCGGTGGATGCAGATGGATGAACGGCCGAGGGAGAGGAAGGCCAGCGCCGTGGCGGCGCGGGCGGTGTTGCCGCCGCCCGCGGAGAAGCCCGCCTTCGTGCGCCGCATCTTTGGCGAGATCGCCCCCCGCTACGAGGCGATGAACCGCCTCATCAGCTTCGGCCAGGTGGTGCGCTGGCGCCGCACGCTGCTGCACCGTTGCCGGATCCCCGCCAAGGCGCGGGTGCTGGACGTCGGCACCGGCACCGGGGCGCTCGCCTACGAGATCGCCCACCGCCACGCCGGCGCGGAGGTGTGGGGGTGCGACGTGGCCGACCCGATGCTGGAGGTGGGACGGCGCCACCACCGTCACGAGCGGGTCCACCTGCTGCACGGCGACGCCCTCGCCCTGCCCTTCTCCGACGCCACCTTCGATGTCGTCACCAGCGCCTTCGTGATGCGCAATGTCGGCGATCTGCGGGCGGCACTCGCCGAACAGGTGCGGGTCACCCGGCCCGGTGGGCGCATCGCCTGTCTGGAGATCTGCCCGCCGGGCAAGCGCAACTTCACCACGCCGTTATTTCACTTTCACTTCTTCCACGTCGTCCCCTGCCTCGGCCACCTGCTCACCGGCAGCCGCGACGCCTATCGTTACCTCCCCCACTCCACCCTCGCCTTCCCCGCGCCGCCGCTGCTGGCCGAGATGATGCGCGAGGTGGGGTTGCGCGACGTCACCTACGAGCGGTGTGGCTTCGGCACCATCGCCATCCACGTCGGCACGGTGGCCTGACCGCGATCCCGGCCGTCGGACCGATCGCCGCGGGGAATCGGCGCCTCCCGGGGGGCCGCGGGCGCGGGGCGATCAACCCGCAGGCGGCCGCTTGGATCGCCGGTGCAACCGGCTCCTGTTCCGGGGGAGCAAAACCGCGCCGCGCCCTTCCCCACCCCCGGGGGAGGAGGCGGTTGCACCGGCGATCCGCGCGGTCCGGCGGACCCAACCGGGTCAGTCCACCGCCGGCGGTTCGTTCCGCTCCAAAAGGAGCACCAGGGCGGGAAAGAGCCAGATGTCGGCGACCAGGGCGAGGGAGAGGCAAACGCAGGTGAGCAGGCCAAAGTGGCGGGTTGGGGCGAAGGTGGAGAGGGCGAGGAGGGCAAAGCCGCCGACCAGGACCCAGGTGCTGAGCTTGACCGCGACGCCGCTGGTGCACACCGCCTCCTCGATGGCCGCGTTGACTTCCATGCCGCGACCGCGGGCATGGCGGAAGCTCAGGTTCAGGTGGATCGTGTCGTCCACCGCCAGGCCGAGGGCGACGGTGCCGATCATCGCGGTGGAAAAGTCGAGGTGCAGCCCCGTCCACCCCATGATCCCGAGGACGCCGCCCACCGGCAGGAGGTTGGGGAGGATCGCCGCCAGCCCCCAGCGCCACGACCCCATGAGCGCCCAAAAGAGGAGGCCGATCACCGCCAGGGCGGCGGCCATCCCGCGCTTCAGCCCCTGGCTCACCAGGTTCATCATCCGGGCCTCGTGGAGGGCGGTGCCGGCGACGGTCACTCGGTAGTCGTCACCGAGAAGCCGCTCGGCGATGGCCTTGACCCCGCGCGCCACCTCCACCATGCGGGCGGAAGAGAGCTCCGGTAACAGAAGGAGTAGACGGGTGGCGCGGTGGTCAGGGTCGATGAAGGTCCGCGCCGGGCCGGAACCACCGGCGAGGTCGGCAAGCAAGAGGAGCTGCGCCCCCTCCGCCTCACCCACCACCCCATTGCCCTCCCCGCGCAGGGTCGCGAGGAGGTCGGGGAGGGCGGTGAGCGAGGCAATCTGCGGCTGCTCCTTGAGCGCGTCGCGCAGGCGGACCACGTCGCCGAGGGTGGCCTCATCCAGGACGGTTCCACCGTCACGCCGCTCGACCATCACCGACAAAGGGATCGAACCGCCCAGCGCCGCCTCGGCATCGCGGTACCCCACTCGCAAGGCGCCGTCGGCGGGGAAGTAGCGCACCATGTCGGTCTCCGCGTCGAGGCGACCAATCCCCGGCAGGAGCAGCCCAAGGAAGACCACGGCGATCGCCACCAGCAGCCATGGCCGCCCACAGCGGGGTAGCCGGCCGTTCGACGCCCTCTCCACGAGCGGGTTGCCCGCCGCTGGAAGGTGGAGAAGGAGCGGCAGGGCGACCATGGCGTGGAAGAAGCCGAGGGTGACCCCGATCGCCATCCACACGCCGGTGGCCACCAAGGCGGGGATCCCCATGAAGGCGAGGCCGAGGAAACCGGCAGCGGTGGTGGCGGAGGTCCAGACGCATGCGGGACCGATGCGCAAGAGCGCCGCGCGTACCCCGTCACGATGAACCGCGACGGTGACGTGGACCGCGTCGGTGAGGGCGAGCACCAAGATCAGCGCCGGCGCGATTGCCGAGACCACGGTGAGCGGTGCGCCCACCCACCCCATGATCCCGAGGGTCCAACCGCTGGCTAGCAGCGCGGTGGCCAGAGGGGCGACCGCGCGGCGCAACGAACCGAGGCCGAGGGCGAGGAGCAGGAAGCTGCCCGCGGAGGCCGCCGGTACGAGCAGCCGGACGTCGTGGAGGAGCGCCCTGCGTAGCTCTTGCTTGATCACCGGCGTCCCGACCGTCGCCCAGTGGCTGCCCGGTGGCAGGTGGCGGGACAGCAGGCGGTGGAGATCGGTTACCAGAGTCGGCGAGTCGGAGTCGCGCAGCCCCAAGCGCAGGATCAGGCTCTCACCATCGCGGCCGGCGAGGCGGCCCCGCACCTGCGGGTCGGCGAGAACCGTCGCCTTCGCCTCCCCTACCCCGCCGGCGGGAATCCACCGTTCAAAGGAGATCGCGTCGTCGCCAAGAACGAGGTGGCGAGCCCGCGCCAGGCTGCTCACCCACGCCACCGACTCGAGGGCCGTGGCGGCATCGTGGACCGCGCCAAGGGAGGCGATCATCGCCGGGTCGAGAAGCGCGACCCCCGCCGGCGGCCGGATCACCACCAACAGCAGCTCGTCGTTGTCGAACCGCTCGCGCAGGTGGTGGAAGGCCAGGTAGTCCGGGTTGTCCTTCACCACGAAGGCGTTGAGGCGCACGTCCACGGTGAGACGCCCCATGCCGGCGAACAGGAGCAGGGTCACCACCCCGACCCCTAGCGCAAAGCGGCGCGGCCAGCGCAGGAGTAACTCCGCGTGGTAGGCGAAGAGGCGCTCGACCGCCCCTTCGAGGCGACCGTCGGGGTGTGGGCGGGTGGCGTCCGGCGGGCGGTGGGGGCTCACCCCTTCCTCCGCCGTGCCAGCTCATTGAGCGGCGCGAGCCACTGGGTGCGGTTGACCACCAACAACGTCGCGACGGTCACCAACAAGAGTAGGAGGCTCGCACCGCCGGCGCGCAGGTAAAAGTCGCGCCGGACCCCGGCCCCAAAGATGACGAAGATCACCAAGCCGGGGATCAGGCCGATCACCGAGCCGACGAAGTAGTGGCGCGCCCGCACCCCGCTCACCGAGCAGAGCAGGTTCACCATCAAGGCGGTGATTGGCATCTGGCGGATCAGGACCACCGCCGCCACCCCGTGCTCACGCATCAGCTTGCGGACGACCTGGTACCGCTTACCGAAGCGACGCTCAACGATCGGGCGACCCAGCCAGCGGCCAAGGTAGAAGGTCACCATCGCCGCCAGGAGGGTCGCGGCGAGGACCGTGACCAGCCCCAGGATGATGCCGAAGAGCATCCCGCCGGCCACCGACACCGCCATCCGCGGCACCCCCACGAGGATCAACAGAGTGGAGACCCCGATGAAGATCAGCTCCGCCCAGCCACCCGCCTCGCCGACCAGACCGTTCCACGCCTCCAGGTGGTCCGGGTCGAGGTAGGCCGCCAGGGGCGAGTGGCGGATGGCAAAGATCATCGTGGTGAAGACGAGCGCAAGGGTGGCCGCCTTGACCACCGCCGCGCGCGTCTCCTTCGCCATCCGGGGGGGGGACGTGGCGCTCATCAGCTTCCTACGATCTGGTCGGACTGCCGCGCGGGCGAGGAGGGGACCGAGGTCCAACGGAAGGGTACCGGTGGCGATGCGGCTCTGACGAGGGGGACGATCTTCTCCTTGAGGGGAGACCGACGGTGCCGATACCCTGCCTGTCCGCCAGGCAACCCGCCCCGACCTCCCCATGCTCACTCTCTTCTACGCAGCTCTCTGCGCCTATTTCCTGGGGACCTGCTTCTCGATCCTCTACTTCCTGCGGCGCAGCCATCTCTACGGCCGGATCTACCTGAGCGCGGTGATCGTCGGCTTCGCGGCGCACACGGTGCTCATCGGCGCTATCTGGCTGGCCACCGGCGAGTTCCCCACCGCCAGCCACGGCGGCTCGATGGTCTTCTTCTCGTGGGTGATCGTCGCTGTCCTGACCCTGGTGGAGGGGCGCTACCGGGTGCCGGTGGTGGGCTCCTTCGTCCTCCCGTGGGCCTTCATCGCGATGCTCTATGCGGCCTTCCTCAACCGCACCCCGACCCAGGTACCGGCGCTGTTGCGCAGCGGCTGGTTCTTCGCCCACACCTCCCTCTCCTTCCTCTCCTACGCCGCCTTCATGGTCGCCTTTGCCGGCGGCTGGATGTACCTGCTCCAGGAGCGGCAGGTGCGCTCGCACCGCCCGGGGGCGAACTTCCACCGCTTGCCGCCGCTCGACACCCTCGACGAGATCAACCGCTGGTCGATGGCCCTTGGCTTTCCCCTCCTTACCCTCGGCATTCTCACCGGCGCGGTGTGGGCGGAGATGGCGTACGGCAGGTTGCCGGTCGACCCGAAGGTGGCCTGGTCGGTGGCCACCTGGGTGATCTACGGCGCGCTCCTCAACGCCCGCCACACCTTCGGCTGGCGCGGCAGAAAGGCGGCGATCCTGGCGATTCTCGGTTTCGCCCTGGTGTTGTTCGGCTACGCCGTGATCAACGTCCACTACACCGGGTTCCACAGCTTTCGCCAGGCCTTCCATTTCCTGCCCGGAACGGGTGGCGGGGGGATGTAGCGGCCGATGAAGCTGCAACTCATCTCCCTCGGCCTCTCCCACAAGACCGCCCCGGTGGAGCTGCGCGAGCGGCTCGCCATCCCCGCGGATCAGGTCGCTGCGGAGGTGTGCAGGCTGCACGAGGCGACCACCCTCCCCGAGTGTTTGCTGCTCTCCACCTGTAACCGCGTGGAGGCGTATGCCGGAGTCGCGGACGCAACCACGGGGCTCGCCGCCCTGGAGGAGTTTTTCACCCACCACGCCAACGGCTCCGACGTGTGCGCGCACCTCTACCACCACCAGGGGGCGGAGGCGGTGGACCACCTCTTCCGCGTCGCCTCCTCCCTCGACTCGATGGTGGTGGGCGAGCCGCAGATCCTCGGCCAGCTCAAGGGCGCCTTCTCCACCGCGCACGCCGCCGGGACCACCGGCACCATCCTCCACCACGCGATCGAGCGCGCCATCTCCACCGCCAAGCGGGTGCGCACCGAGACCGCGATCGCCCGCTCCGCGGTCTCCATCTCCTTTGCCGCGGTCGAGCTGGCGAAGAAGATCTTCCAGAACCTGGAGGACAAGACGGTCATGCTCATCGGCGCCGGCGAGATGGCGGAGCTGGCGGCGCAGCACCTGATCTCCGCCGGGGTCGGCTACATCCTGGTGACCAACCGCACCTACCAGCGGGCGGTCGACCTTGCCGAACGGTTCCACGGCTCGGCGATCCGCTACGAAGACTTCAAAGAGTCCATGGTGCGCACCGACATCGTCATCGCCTCCACCGGCGCACGCGACTACGTCCTCGCCCACCACGACATGGCGCGGGTGATGCACGCCCGGCGCTCTCGCTCGGTCTTCTTCATCGACATCTCGGTCCCCCGCAACCTCGATCCGAACATCGAGCGGATCGACAACTGCTACGTCTACGACATCGACGACCTCCAGCAGGTGGTGGACACGAACAAGGAGGAGCGGCTGAAGGAGAGCGAGCGGGCCACGGAGATCATCCAGGAGGAGGTTGCCCACTTTCTCCAGTGGCTCCGCGGGCGCGCCGGCACGCCGCAGATCATCGCCCTGCGCGAACGTGGCGCGCGCCTTTGCGAGGCGGAGCTCACGCGCGCCATCGAGCAACTCGGCCACCTCACGAAGGAGGATCACGCGGTGATCTCGGAGCTCGCCCGCCGCCTCACCAACAAGTTCCTCCACCCCCCCACCACCGCCCTCAAGCGCGCCATGCGCGACGGCGACGAGACCGCGGTGGCGATCCTGCACAAGATGTTCAGGATCTCGTGAGGGGCGCGCCACGCGCCACCGGCCCCACCCATCTCCCAGTTCCGACCCCCCAGCCTTTGGCACCCCCCATCCGTGGGCGAGCCGGGTCCATCCTGCATCGCCCAATCCCCAGCCCCTAGCCGTCGCGAGCCCACCATGCCTCCCACCACCCTCACCATCGGTACCCGCGGCTCCAAGCTCGCCCTCTGGCAGGCCCACTGGGTGAAGGGCGAGCTGGAGGGACACCACCCGGGGCTGACCGTGAAGCTTTCGGTCATCAAGACCACCGGCGACAAGATCACCGACGTGCCCCTGGCGCAGGTGGGCGGCAAGGGGCTGTTCGTGAAGGAGATCGAGGAGGCCCTGCTCTCCCGGCGGGTCGACCTGGCGGTCCACTCGATGAAGGACGTCCCCACCGCCTTCCCCAACGGCCTTGGCCTGGTGGTCACCACCCAGCGCGAGGATGCGCGCGACGCCCTGCTGTCGCCGAACCACGCCTCCATCGACGCCTTGCCGCACGGGGCGCGCGTCGGCACGGCGTCGTTGCGCCGCCAGGCGCAGCTCCTGGCGCGGCGGCCTGACCTCGCCATCTTCCCCTTGCGCGGCAACCTCGACACCCGCCTGAAGAAACTCACCACCGGGGAGTACGACGCGATCCTCTTGGCCTGCGCCGGCCTGACCCGCCTCGGCTGGGGAGCGGGGCTCACCCACCCGATCCCGTTGGAGGAGTGTTTGCCGGCGATCGGCCAAGGCGCCCTGGGGATCGAGTGTCGCCTCGACGACACCGCCACCCGCGATGCGGTGGCCTTCCTCAACCACCCGGAGAGCGCCGACGCGGTGGGGGCCGAGCGGTCGCTGTTGCAACGGCTGGAGGGCGGCTGCCAGGTCCCGATCGCCGCCCACGGCCGGATCACGGGAGAGGTGCTTCGCCTCGACGCCCTGGTGGGCGACGAGCGCGGCACCCAGATCATCCGCGGCCATCGCGAGGGCCAGCGCCAGGACGCCTTGGCCCTCGGCACCGCCCTTGCCGACGAGCTGCTCGCCCGCGGCGCCCGGCAGATCCTCGCCGAGTTCTACGCTCGGTAAGTCGTAGAAAGTAGAAAGGGGACAGCATCCTGACCCTGGGAGGGAAAACCTGCCCTCCTTCCTCCTTCCTCCTTCCTCCTTCCTCCTTCCTCCTTCCTCCTTCCGAAGTGTCCCCCACCGTCGTCATCACGCGGCCCGGGCCGAAGGCGCGCATTCTCACCGCGGGGTTGGAGGAGCGCGGCGCGCGCCTCATCCCCTTCCCGGTCCTGGCGATCGCCCCGCCCGCGGACCCGGCGCCCCTGGATGAGGCGTGTAGCGCCCTCGCCACCTTCGACTGGCTGCTGCTCACCTCTGCCAACGGGGTCAGCGCGGTAGCCGAGCGGGTCGAGGCGTGGCCTGCGGAGGGGCCGCGCATCGCGGTGGTGGGCGAGCAGACCGCGGCCGCGGTGCAGCGCCTCGGCTGGCCGGTCGAGGTGCTGCCCGAGCAGGCAAACGCCGAGGGGCTGCTCGCCGAGCTCGTCCGCCGCGGCCCCGTCGCCGGCCGCCGCTTCCTCTTCCCGCGCGCCGAGGCGGGGCGCGAGATCCTGGTCGAGAGCCTCCGCGCCGCCGGTGGGGAGGTGAAACTAGTGGTCGCCTACCGCGCCCTCGCCGTCGACCACCCGGCGGCGGAGGTGACCGCCACCTTCGCCCACACGCGGGTGGATCTCGTCACCTTCACCTCCGGCGCCTGCGCCGAAAACTTCCTGGCGATTCTCGGCAACGCCGGCCTCGCCAGCCGGGCACGGGGCTGGCCCGCGGCGGTGATCGGTCCGGTCACCGCCCAGGCGTGCACCACCCTCGGCTTGCCAGTGGTGGCGATCGCCGCCGAGCCCAGCCCCGCCGCCCTCCTCGCCGCCGCCGCCAGCTATCTCTGGCCGGAGGCGCGGGGCTGATCCGCGGGCGCGCAGCGCCGGCGGCCCGCGCCGCAGGGGGGAGTCGGCGCCGGGCTTTCTGATCGGAGGGGGGCGAGTGGCTACCCGGGGCGCCCGCCGGCCGCGGCCGTTCGGCCACGAAGCAGCCCGGTCCGCATCGCCGCAACATCGTTTGCGGCCGGCATAGCGCGACCCACGCCACCCGATCCAGACTCGTGCCCACCCTTCGCCACCCAATCGCCAAAGGCCGCCAGCGTCCTGGCGGGCCACCCTCCCGGAGCTCCACCATGGTTGCTGCCCTACGCCACGCCCTCCTCCCCCTGCTCTTCATGGTCTCCACCGCCTGTGCCCACGCGGATGGCGCCTTCTACGACGCCGGTTCGCCGTACCGCGACCTGAGCAAGGTGGAGGTCGGGACGATCGTCCACCTGCGTACCGGCCAAGCCGTCGACCGCGCCACCCTGGTCGACCACCTCGCGCGCGTGCAGGTGGTCTACGCCGGCGAGACCCACGACAACCCGGAGTCGCACCGCGTCCAGGCCGAGATCCTCCGCGCCCTCGCCGCCCGCCACCCGGACCTCGCCGTGGGGCTGGAGATGGTGCCGCGCGACCAGCAGCCTCTCCTCGACGCGTGGGTCGCCGGAAGGCTGGAGGAGAAGGAGTTCGCCCGCCAGTGGACGGCGCTGTGGTCTACTGGCTACCGCCCCTACCAAGAGATCCTCCTCTTCTGCCGCGACCACCAGATCCCCCTGCTCGCCCTCAACGCGCCGCGCGCCCTGGTCCACGCGGTGGCCGAAAATGGGCTCGACGGCCTCGCCCCGGAGGTGCGCGCCCAGCTCCCCAGCCACCTCGACACCGGCGACCCGTACCACCAGGCGAAGACCGAGGCGCTCTTCTCCGGCCACTCGAAGGCTCACACCCCCGACTTCGACCGCTTCTACCCGGCGCAGCTCCTGTGGGATGAGGCGATGGCGGAGAGCGGCGCCGACTACCTCGCCCACCACCCGGGCGCCCATCTGTTGGTGCTCGCCGGCGGCTACCACGTGGAGCAGGGGGTGGGGGTGCCGCGCCGCCTCTTTACCCGCCTGCCGGTCCCCTTCGCCACCGTCGTCTCCTTCACCCCGGTGGTGCCGCCGGAGAAACAGGACCGGCTGATGAAGGTGGAGAAGATGCCGGAGATCCCCCTGCTCCTCGCCGACTTCGCCTGGGCGGTCGCGTACGGCGACCTGCCGGGGGTGCAGCTTGGCGTGGTCGTCGGCCAGACGGCCGCCAGCGACCGGCCGGGGCTCGCCATCGACCAGGTGACCGAGGCGAGCCCCGCCGCCCAGGCGAAGCTGCGCGCCGGCGACCGGATCACGGCGGTGAACGGCGCTCCGGTGAACAACCTCTTTGACCTCCAGTGGCTCCTCAGCGACCTGCACAAAGGCAACACCGCGCAGGTCACGGTGGAGCGCGACGGCGGGCCCGAGACGGTCGCCGTCACCTTCTAGGCCGGAGGCTCATCGGAAAGCGGCGCGCGGGCGCACCGACTCCTTTGATGGCGGCCGACCGAATCGTCCGAACCCGCGGGCGTATGCGCGGTAGGTCGAGCGCTCGGAGGTGGACGCGGCGCGCTATTTCGGGTAGCCCGCGCGGCAGATCCCGGGGAGCTCCCGGCCGCGGGGCGACGACTCAAGTTGGCGTCATGGCGGGCCGACGAGCCCCGCATGGTCACGATCAAGCAAGATCCCCTCTATCAGCTCCTGCGCGATGAGCGGATCGACGCCTTCAACGCCAAGGTAGCGGCGGGTGCGCCGGTCGACCTCTCCGACGCCGACCTGCGCAACGTCCGCCTCCAAGGCGCCGACCTGCACCACGCCAACTTGCGGGGTGCGTACCTGCGCGGCGCGAACTTGAAGGGGTGCGACCTCAGCGACGCCAATCTCACCGGTGCCTCCATCCACGAGGCGCACATCGGCGGCTGCCTCTTCCCGGCAAACCTCAGCGCCGCGGAGATCCGCCTCTCCTACGAGCTCGGCACCCGGTTGCGGCCCACCGTCTGAGCGGTGCCGCGCGCCCGCGTACGGGTTTACGCGTAGAGGTCGAGGAAGCGGCCCACGTGCGGCCGTTGGCGCCGGCGCACCACCGAGGGCTGCACGCCGTCACCCTCCTCGGCGACCCGCGGCGGCGCATCGACCACCACCCGCGCCGGCCGCGGCCGGTCGAAGCGGTAGTCGCGGTAGTGGCCCACCGCTGTCTCGATTGGGGAAACGTGGCTCATGACCGCACCACCAACAGCAGACTCTCACCCACCCGATTCACCCACCCCATAACAGGATCCAAGCAGGATCCAGGCCAACCTGGGCCGAGTTGCGTAACCCCACACCATGGCTTGTTCCCTCTCCACGATGCCCCCCCACGCGCGGGAGTCGGTCTCACCGTGAGACACCTACTAATCGGTAGCCACGGCGAGAGATTGACCTATATGGCGCAGATTCTGCACCCGGTGGGGCGCGCCTGCAGGAACCTCGGAGGGCGTATCCTCCGCCGATGGACGCAACCGACGCCCGCGATCGCCTCGACACACTCGCCGCCGGCTTCATGGAGGCGAAGGTGCTCCTCACCGGCGCCGAGCTCCACCTCTTTGACCACCTGACCGGCGCCGGGGCCACCGCCGCCGGCGTGGCCCAGACGATCGGCGCCACGGTGCGCGGGGTGGAGATCCTCCTCGACGCCCTCGTCGCCCTGGAGGTAATCGACAAGCTGGGCGACCGGTACCGCAACCGGCCCGCCTACGCCCCCCTGTTGGTAGGCGATGGCGACGGCCAGTTCGCGGCGCTGTTGCGCCACCGCGCCCACTGCTTCCGCGGCTGGGCCCACCTGGAAGAAAAGATCCGGGGCGAGGCGGACCGCGACGACGACCGGTCGGTGATCCGCGACCCGGCGGCGAACCGCTCCTTCATCCGCGCGATGGCCGCGGTGAGCGGCGCGCACGCCGCGGCGTTGGTGGACCACCTCGACCTCGACGGCGTGCACACGGTGGGCGACCTCGGCGGTGGCCCGGGGAGTTACCTCCTGGCGATGGTGGCGCGCCAACCGGAGATCGAGCCGTACCTCATCGACCTTCCCCTCACCCTCGTCACCACCCGTGCCCTACTCGCCGAGGCGGCTGCGGGCCAGGCGATTCACACCGTGGCGTGGGACTTCTACCACGACCCCGAAGTACCGACCGCCCTCCCCCCCTTCGACCTCCTCTTTCTCTCCCAGGTCGTCCACGCCGAGTCCAGCGCGCGCAACGCCGACCTCTTCGCCCGCCTCGCGCCGCTCCTCACCCCTGGCGGCCGGCTGGTGGTCCACGAGACCACCCTCGAACCGGACCACACGCGCCCGCGGGAGGCGACCCTGTTCGCGGTAAACATGGTGGCGATGACGGACTCCGGGCGGGTCTACACCGCCGGCGAGATTGCCGCCTGGGGCGAGGCGGCGGGGTTGGTGTGCGCGAGGTGGGACCACCTCGGGCCGCGCTCCTGCCTCATCACCCTGCGCCGGCCAAAGGCTACGCGGTGAGGCGCTTCACCTTCGCCCAGAGGGGGGAAGACGCCCTGTCGGATCTTCCCCCGGCGGTCCTGCAATGAAGCGCCTCGCCCTCGCCAGCGGCGACTGGAGCCTCGACTTCGCCACCGCCCGCGTGGTCGCCGACGGCTGCGCGGCGGCGCTTTTGGGAGAGGCCACCTGCCTGTCGTGGTACGACGCCGAGCGCGACTACGAAGCACCCGCTGGCGCCACCGAGTGCCACCAGGGTTGCCCGACGCGCGGCTACCTCGACTACGCCGCCAACCGCGGCGCCACTTTGCTCGTGGAGGTGGACGGCGGCCGCTTTGTCTTCTGCTACCGCGCCATCGGCGAGTTCGTGTAGGAGCCTGCCGAACCCCGTCGAGCGGGTGGGGAGGCAAGGGTGGATGCAATCGAGGGAGATGGCGGGGTGAGAAAGGCTTGCCGCCCATGAACGCGAAGGGTTATTCACCCTCTCCTTTGCGCTGCACCCGCCTTGCAGGCGGAGCCGTCGCCAACGCCAGCCCCTTGGCCGTGTGCTTCCCGTCCACGCCTTACACCCATTCGCCTCCATTCGCGGCTCAATCTAAAAACCATTTCCCAGCGCCTTGACCCGGCGGGCGGCCTTCTACCCAACCCCCTGCTTTCCATCTCCGTCACCGTGCGTCCGACAGACTCCTAGCCCCAATGGCCGGCGATCCAAAAGAGCCGCGGCGCCGCGCGGGGGCCACCTCCCCGCTGGCTGGGGGGGAGCGCCCGCACGCCACCCCGGCGCGTCTCTTGGCCTTGCGCCTGTTGCGTCGCCTGCGGCCGGAGGCGGAGGACGGGCCACCCCTGGCGGAGATTCTCGACCACGCCGACCTGTCGGCGGCGGACCGGCGCCTTTTGCACGCCCTCTACCTCGCCGTCTGTCGCCAGCGGCCGTGGCTCGACCACTGCCTGGCGCCTCTGGTTGCGCGGCCGTGGGCGGAGGTGGAGCCCAAGGTGCAGGACATCCTCCGCCTCGGTGCGGCGCAACTGCTGTGCATGGAGCGGATCCCGCCCCACGCCGCGGTCTCCGAGTCGGTCGCCCTGTGCCACGCGGCGCACGTGGACCGTGCGGCCGGCTTGGTCAACGCGGTCCTTCGCCGCCTCGCCACCACCCCGCCCGCGCCGCCCGATCCGGCGGGAGCGGCGGGGATCGCCCTCACCTGCGGCATGCCCGATTGGCTGGTGGCGCGGTTCGTGGCGCGCGCCGGCGAGGTGGAGGCGCGGGCGTGGCTCACCGCCCTGAACACCGCCCCTACCACCGCCGTGCGTCTCAACCCCCTGCGTGGCGCGCCCGAGGCGATCCGGGCGGCGCTCGTCGCGGCGGGCGCTGGCGTGCAGCCCGCCCCCCTGGGGCGCGACGCCGTCGTCATCACCGGCGCCTCTCGGCTCGCGGATCTGCCGGGAGTGAGCGATGGCCGCGTCTACCTGCAAGACCCCGCCTCCCAGTGGGTCGCCGAGGGGGTCGACCCCCGGCCCGGGGAGCGCATCCTCGACGCCTGCGCCGCGCCGGGGGGCAAGGCGTCGCACCTGGCGGCCCTCCTCCACAACCATGGCGAGGTGGTGGCGGTGGAGCTCGACCCGGGACGGGCCAAGAGGCTGCGCGCCAACCTCCAGCGCCTCGGCGCCACCTGCGTGCAGGTGGTGGAGGCGGACGTGGCCGCCCTGGGGGCCGCCGAGACCTTCGACCGCATCCTCCTCGACGCCCCGTGCACCGGCCTCGGGATCCTCTCCCGCCACCCGGAGATCCGCTGGCGGCGCGACGCGGCCATGATCGCCGCGGCGCAGGGGCTGCAACTCCGGCTATTACAGAGCGTCGCAAACCACCTGCGCCCCGGTGGCACCCTGGTCTACGCCACCTGCTCCACCGAACCGGAGGAGGGCGAGGAGGTGATCGCCCGCTTCCTCGCCGGCCACCCCGCCTTCCAGCCCGCGCCGCTCGCGACCGTGCCGGCGCCGGTGGCGGAGGTGGGACCCGCCCAGTACCGCACCCTCCCCCACCGCGCCGACCTCGACGCCTTCTTCGTCGCCCGCCTGCGGCGCGGGTAGGCCCCACGGACCACGCGCTCGATCGGCGCTGTGGCATTGGGGTTGGGGGTGGCAGGCACCGCGCCCGCCGCAACCCTCAGTTTCAATTGCATCACCAACAACAGCGGGGGGGCTGACTGCACCTAGGGCGAGGCGCAGCTCGGCGTCGCAGTCACAGACCCGGGTGTGGGGCAGGTGCTGTTTACCTTTTCCAATGCCGGCTCAGCCGCCGCGTCGATCACCGATGTTTATTTCGATGACGGCTCGCTGCTCTCGATTGCGTCGATCAGTAGCAGCGCTGGCGTTTCCTTCACTCACCTGGCGAACCCTGCGAACCTGCCCGGCGGGAACAATGCCAGCCCGCCATTCCAGACCACGCAGGGTTTTTCTGCCGACTCCAACCCTTCGGTGTCCCAAAACGGCGTGGACCAATCCGCGGAATTCCTCGCCATTACGTTTGATCTCCAGTCCGGCAAGTCCTTTGTGGATGTGGTGAATAATCTCGCCACCGGCGCTCTACGCATTGGCTTGCACGTGCAAGCCTTTGCGGATGGCCAGAGTGAGAGTTTCGTGAATGTTCCCGTCCCCGAGCCCACCAGCCTGGCCTTGATCGGCAGCGTCCTCGCCGGCCTCGGGCTGGTAGCGCGGCGGCGGCGGGGATAAGGGTCTGAGGTATTCTCGCGTGGCGGTGGGGAGTCGGGGCGGCGGGCCGGGAAAGGCCGCCGCCCCTTTTTTGTCGGTGACCCACGTCGTCGGACACGGGACGACCTCGACCTCCTCGCCGCTCTCCGAGTGGGGTGTTCGTTGGTCGCACCCTCCCCCGGTGGTCAACTCGCCGCCCCTTCGGGCATCCTGAGCGGGCGCCGCACCACTTAGCTGGAGCCTTCATGGCCGTCCTCGTTGCCCCCTCGATCCTCTCCGCCGATTTCGCCCGCCTCGGGGAGGAGGTGCGTGCGGTGGCCGCCGCCGGGGCGGACTGGATCCACGTCGACGTGATGGACGGCCACTTCGTCCCCAACCTCACCCTCGGCCCTTTGGTGGTGCGGGCGATCCGGCCCCACACCCAGCTACCCATCGACACCCACCTGATGATCGAGGAGCCGGACCGCTATATCCCCGACTTCGCCGCCGCCGGCAGCGACTTCATCACCGTCCACGCGGAGGCGTCTCCCCACCTCCACCGCACCGTCGCCCTGATCCGTGACTTGGGCGCACGCCCCGGGGTGGTCCTCAACCCGGCGACCTCCCTGGCGGTGCTGGAATACGTCCTGGCGGATCTCGACCTGGTGCTCTTGATGTCGGTGAACCCGGGCTTTGGCGGCCAGCACTACATCCCGGCGGTGACCGACAAGATCCGCCGCCTGCGCGCGCTGATCGACGAGCGCGGCCTCGACGTGGCGATCGAGGTGGACGGCGGGGTCAACCCAAAGACTTGCGCGGCGGTCCGCGACGCCGGGGCGACGGTCCTGGTGGCCGGCTCCGCGATCTTCGGCACCCGCGACTACGCGGCGGCGATCGCCGCCCTGCGGGGGTGAGGGATCGCGTCATGGCCGAGTTTCACGAGTTCACCCTCGCCGCGGCGCGCGCCACCCTGCCGCGCGTGCGCGAGCTGGTGGTCGATCTGCGCGAGGCGTGGGAGACCCACGAGCTCCTCAGCCGTGAGATCCACGCCCACCTCGGCGGCCGCCGCTTTGAGGAGCTACCGGCGCACGAGCAAGGGGAGATCGCCCACCACCTCCCCGCCTTGGCGCGCCTGAAGGAGCGGATCCGCGACCGGGTCGAGGCACTCGAGGAGATCGGCTGCGTGGTCAAGGGGCCAGAGGAGGGGCTGGTGGACTACTTTGCCCGCGTCGATGGCCGCCCCATCTGGCTCTGCTGGCGCCTCGGCGAGGCGGATATCACCTACTACCACGACTTCCAAGAGGGGTTCGCCGGCCGGCGGCCGATCGACTTCGAGACGTAGGGAGCGGGACGGAAACCTCCGACCCCCTTCTACTTTCGACTTCCTGCCTTCTCCTTCTCTCTCCGTGCCTCGGCGAGACCCCAGGCGATGAGCAGGGCCACCAGCCACCCCTCGCCGATGCGGGTGTAGAGGGTCGGAGGGAGGTCACGCAGGGGGACGGTGGCAGTGAGGGTGGTGGTCTCAAACTCCCGCGCCTCGGCGACGATTTGACCGCCCGCGTCGATCACCGCAGTGATCCCGGTATTGGCGGCGCGCACCATTGGCAGGCGGCTCTCCACGCAGCGCACCGCAGCGATGTTGAGGTGCTGGCGCGGCGCCACCGAGGTGCCGAACCAGGCGTCGTTGGTGACCGTCGCGAGTAGCGTCGCGCCGCCGCGCGCGAAGGCGCGGGTCAGCCACGGGTAGGTGACCTCGAAGCAGATGGGGCAGCCGACCCGCTCGCCCGCAACAGGCAAGAGGGTGGGCTCGGTGCCGGGGCGAAAGTCGCCGATCTCGGCGGTGATCGAGCGGACAAAGGCGAACAGGCGGGCCAGCGGCACGTACTCGCCGAAGGGGACGAGGTGGAGCTTGTCGTACCGCCCCGCCACCCCCGCCGCGGCGGTGATCGCGTAGGCGCTGTTGCGGTAGCTCTGATCCGTCGGGTCGCGCCACAGGCCGCCGAAGATCAGGTCGGCGCCGGTGCGCGCGCACACCTGGCGCAGGAGCTGCTCAAGCTGCGGGCTCCCCTGGAGGAGATACGGAATCGCCGCCTCGGGCCAGATGATCAGCCGCGCCGCCCCCTCCCCGACCCCCTCGCTCATGGAGAGGTAGCGGTGGAGGATCTCCTCGCGCCGCGCCGGGTCCCACTTCTCCCCCTCGGGGACGTTGCCCTGAATGAGGGCGACCCCCAGGGTCGCGCGCAGCGGGGTGGCGCGGATCGCCGCGAGGCGCACTTCGCCAAAGGCCACAACGGCGAAAACCACGGCGACCGCGGCGAGGAGCTGCGGCTGAATGGCGTGGGGCCGGCGGCCGGCGAGATGGCAAACGGTGGCGGCGAGGGCCGCGTTCACCGCGACGATCAGCCAAGAGATCGCGAAGACGCCGCCAACCTCCGCGAGTTGGAGGATCGCCGGGGTGGTGGCCTGGGTGTAGCCGAGGTGGGCCCAGCCAAAGCCGCCGAAGAGGTGGGTGCGGAGCCACTCCAGCGCCACCCAAGCGGTGGCGAGCCACACCGGCGCGGTGTGGCGGTGGCGGCGGATCACCCCGGGCGCGACGGCCGCCCAGAGGGCGGTGTAGCCGCCCATGTAGAGGGCCAAGAGCAGAGTCGCCGCCGCCGCCAGCCAGACCGGCAGGGGGCCGAAGCGGACCATCGTCCCCTCTACCCAGTAGACCGAGGCGAGGGCGTAGAGGGCGCCGGTGAGCAGACCGAGGAGGGAGGCGCGCCAGCGTGAAGCCGTGCGTACCGCCAGGAGCAGCCCGACCAGCCCAACCCAGGCGAGCCACGGATAGGGACGCGGCGGCAGGGCAAGGGCAAGGAGGAGGCCGCTGGCCAGCGCCATCGACACCGCGCCCACCGGCCGCTCCCACAGCGGGCGCGGCGCACCCACCCCGGTGACCTCCCCTCCCCTACCTGGGCGCATCGACCGAGCCGTCCGCCTTCACCGCCTGCCAGCGGCGCTCCCACTCCGCCGCGGTGAGGTCTTGGAGATCGACGGAGTCCGCGCTCGCCCGGCGCTCCAGGGCGGTGAAGCGGTCGACGAACTTGGCGTTCGCGCGCCGGAGCGCCTGCTCCGCGTCCAACCCCAGGTGGCGGCCGGCGTTCACCACGGTGAACAGGAGATCGCCGAACTCCATCTCGCGCTCCACTGGATCGCGGGTGGCGGCGAGCTCACCCAGCTCCTCCTCCACCTTCGCCAGCACCCCGGCGAGGTCGGGCCAGTCGAAGCCGACGCGCACCACCCGCGCGGAGATCTGCAGGGCACGCATGAGCGCCGGCATGGCGAGCGGGATGCCGTCGAACCGCCCCTTCGCCGGCGCTCCACCCGCCGCCGCGCTCGCCTGCCCCTTGGCCTGCCGCTCCGCCTCCTTGATCCGCTCCCAGTTGCGCAGCAGCTCCTCCGTGTTCGCCACCGCCTCGTCGCCGAAGACGTGCGGGTGGCGGCGGATCAGCTTGGCGCAGATCGCCTCGGTGACGTCGTCAAGGGTGAAACTCCCCTCCTCGCGGCCCAGCTCGGCGAGAAAGACGATCTGCAACAGGAGATCACCGAGCTCCTCAGCGAGCTCGTGCCGGTCGCCCGCGTCGATGGCCGCCACCACCTCGTACGCCTCCTCAATGACGAAGGCGCGCAAAGACTCGAAGGTCTGCTCCCGATCCCACGGGCACCCACCCGGGGCGCGCAGCCTGGCCATGATCGCGACCAGCTCCGCGAAGGTGTGGGGTGTCTCGGCCATGGGGAACCATCGTACGTGGGGACCGCCTGTTGCACCACCGGAATGGCCCCCTAGCGGGCGTAGACCCGGTAGTCGAGCTCCGGGAAGAGGTTGTCCTCGTGCGCCATCGTTGCCAGCTCGGCCTCGTCGAGGGCGCCCGCCACAAGCTGCTCGTAGAGGTGGGTGAAGCGGACCGTGTGGCTGTTGAAGCGGCGCTCGGCGTAGCCGACGGTGGTGCCGGTGCGCATGATGAACGGCCAGTCGCTCGACTGGGCCAGCAGCAGCTCGCGCGCCGCCTGGTTCAGCGCCCGCCGCTCCACCTCGGTGGGGTCGGGGAAGCGCTGGGCCAGCTCCACCATTCGCTCGCCCGCCTCGTGGAGGTGGCGGTAGATCCAGGCGTTTTGCTCACACAGCCAGTATTCGTTGTACCCCTTGTGGCCCCACGAGGAGGCACACGGCGTCGCCGCCTGGTTGGTGGGATGGCGGGTGAGGTAGTCGCCGGGGGAGATGGGCTCGACCTCGTTTTGGTCGAAGTGGAGCTGGCGGAAGAGGTCGTCGAGAAACTGAATCCCCTCGAACCACCAGTGGCCGTAGAGCTCCGCGTCGTAGGGCGAGACGAGCAGCGGCGGGCGGTCCATGCGCGCGGCGAGGGCGCGCACCTGCTCCTGCCGCTTGCCACGAAAGTGGGAGGCGTGGAGCCCCGCCTTGCCGCGTGCAATCTCCGGGTCGTAGACCCATTTGTCGTGCAGCCGGCCGTGGGTGATCGCGTGGTACTTGAAACCGGTGTAGAGGCGGTGGCCCTCCGGGTGGATGTAGGGGCCGATGTACTCCTTGGGCAGGTCAAAGCCGATGTCGCGGTAGAAGTCGCGGTAGTGGGGGTCGCCCGGGTATCCCTCCTGCGCCGACCACACCTGGCGCGAGGTCTCGATGTCGCGGCCGAAGGCGGCGACGCCGCTGGCGCAGTACAGGGGGGCGTGGACGCCGTAGACCGGCGGCGGGTCGGCGTAGAGGATCGCGTGGGTGTCGACGAAGAAGTAGCGCACCCCGGCCTCGCGCAGGAGCTCGTCGACGCCCGGGATGTAGCCACACTCGCCGAGCCACATGCCCAAGGGGGGCTTGCCGAAGTGGCGCGCGTAGAGGTCGGCGGCAATCTGGACCTGGGCGCGCATCGCCGCCCAGTTGTGGTCCATCAGCGGAAAGAAGGCGTGGGTAGCCGTGGAGGTAATCACCTCCACCACCCCCTGCTCCTGGAGCTTGCGGAAGGCAGCCACCAGGTTGCCCTCGTGGCACCGCCAGGTGTAGCGCATGGAGCCGAAGCGGTCGCGGTACATCTGCGCCAGCCGCTGGTAGTACGGCTCGTGGGCGGTGCGTTCGATCTCCTTGTCCGCCAGCTCGATGAGGGAATCGAGGTGGGCCGCGGCGCGGAGCTTCAGCAGGTCGTCGGTGAGCATCGAGATGAGCGGCGCCGACAAAGAGACGGTGGCGCGACACCTCACCGCGTCGTGCGCGAACCCCTCGAACATCTGGATGAGCGGCAGGTAGGTCTCGACGATCGCCTCGTAGAGCCACCGCTCCTCCATCACCGTCGGGTCGTCCGGGTGGCGGACAAACGGGAGGTGGGCGTGGAGGACGAGGGAGAGGTAGCCGGTCATGACAGGGCGAGGCGGGTGGGCGATGAGCGTCGAGCTCGGGTCGTGAGCGATAGACGACGAGCGCCACAGGGTCGCCTCGACCGCCCGGGATGTCGAGGTCGCGGTGGATCCGCGCCGGGCGGCGCGAGCGTGTTGCGATCCGCCCCCGCTCGCTCGGCGTACGTTACGCCGTCGCCGGCCACCGCCCCTCGCCCGAATCCGCCGCGAGGCGCGTCTCACTCCCCCCAAGCTGTTCGCTCGCGCCAGCGCTGGCGACGGCCGCCGCGCCTTTGCCGAGGTGGATGCGCTCAGAGCCACCGAGATACGAGAACTCCGAACCGCCACCCCACACCTGTTCCGAGCCGCCCGCCAGACGCACCTCCGAACCGCTTGTCCAGCGCAGCTCGGAGGCACCACCGAAGCGCTGCTCAGAGGCACCGAGGCGGTAGAGCTCGGAGGCGCCGCCCAGGCGCTGTTCACTCCCCGCCCCCCAGCGCCGCTCACTCGCCCCCGCCGGCGAGGTGGCGGAGCCGGTGGCCAGAAGATCGTCGCCCGCCCCCAGCGACCGGCCATCCGCGGACCACACCTCCCGGCCGCTCTCCGCGGGCCACGACTTGTAGACCTGCCAGTGGCCCACCACCCGCCCCTCGGCCCAGCCGGCGAGGCCGTGGATCACCACCTCCCACGGACCATAGACGACCCGGCCGCCACTCGCGTCGGCGTAGACCGTGGTGGTCCCTTCAAACCGCTCCTCGATCCGCCCGGGCGCCTCGACCTCGAGCGGGAACGGGCCGGCCTGCCAGCTCGTGCGCATGATCGGGCCGGTCCACTCGAACCGTTCCGAACGCGACAGCCAGGTATGGCTCGCCACCTCGCAGTAGTGGACGGATGAAGCCGGCGCAAACCAGACGAGGGGACCACCGGTGGCTCCCTCCGTCGCGTGCACCGCCGCCTGCGGTACCTCACCCGGACCCATTCCCCCCGCACCCCCGCCACCGCCGGTGGCGGACTGGGGCGACGCCACACCCTCCACCGCGCCGCTCTCCGGCCGCACGGTCAACCAGGAGATCGGCGCCCCGGATGCGGGCCCCTTGCGCGGCATGTCGATGCGGTGGGAGCGGGCGATCCGTACGAAGTAGCCCTCGTACGACTTCAGCCCCACCTCCACTACCTGGGTGGAGGTGGGCTTGTTCAGGGTGAGGAACCACTGGCGGTGGTCGCGCTCGACCCGAATGTCGAAATAGCTGTGCGCGTTGGTGCCGTCGAAGATTCGGCCGCTGACGTCGTAGATGCGCAGGTTGAGCCAGGCAGTGGGGCCGCCGGCGCCAAGCTGGTCGCGCGCCGTCGCGATGGCATGGTCGGTCACCTCCCAGTAACAGAAGAGGCGATCGGGATCGATCGCCATGGCGGTGATGCGATCGTGGGCGTACCCCCACGGGATGTGTGACTCGTGCCCCTCCTTCACCCCCGGACCGAGGTCGAACTTGGTGGCGGCGATCGTCTCCTCGAACACCTCTTCCACCTCCACCGCCCCACTCGCGGCCAGAGAGGTGTGGCTTCCCGAGCGGGCCGCCGCACCCCGGGCCGGAGCCGCACCCTGGCCGGGGCGGGCCGCTGCACCCTTGCTTACCGCGGTGTCTGCGATGGCCGCGGACGCCGAAGAGGTGTGGCTTCCCGAGCGGGCCGCCGCACCCTGGGCCGGAGCCGCACCCTGGCCGGGGCGGGCCGCTGCACCCTTGCTTACCACGGTGTCTGCGATGGCCGCGGACGCCAAAGAGGTGTGGCTTCCCGGGCGGGCCGCCGCAC
>Ga0210022_1000046_pt1 | contig 80563 bp, 70 predicted proteins | sample CryGeymeta201520_FD_183984 | JGI IMG/M metagenome (GOLD analysis project Ga0210022, IMG submission 183984) | Groundwater microbial communities from Crystal Geyser aquifers in Utah, USA - Crystal Geyser metaG 2015-20 (SPAdes) (version 2) | ecosystem: Environmental > Aquatic > Deep subsurface >... | reverse complement strand
TCTGTGCCCTTCGTAGTAAAATTTTTCTTTCACCAATTCTTGCGCCTTTTTGTTTACCCCGTTAAATCTCTTTTTCATCCATTTAACCGGGGCGGCTAATACCCTTCGTGCTCTTTGTGTCCTTTGCGGTGAATCGCTTTTCTAACAATCTCCAACTTCATCAACATCTCACACATCCCATCCACATCCAGCCTCTCCGTATTGTGCGAATTATACTCCTCCGCCACAGAGAACTCCTCAGCCCCTTCCGAAAAATAACACGAATAATTCAAATCCCGACAATCCGCCGGCACCCGGTAATAGTCCCCTAAATCCTCCGCTTTTGCCATTTCCTCCCGGTTGAGAAGAGTCTCATAAAGCTTCTCACCATGCCGTGTTCCAATAATCCGTGTAAAGCTGGACGCTGTTAGAAAACTAAGTTTCTTTATTGTCCTCAAACTGCCCCTTCCTGATAGAGCTCTGAGATAGGCGGATGTTGGTACATTTGTTACTTTACTGGATTTTTAGGCCCTGTAATGGGGGACGTTGCTATCCAACTGCGTTTCTCCAGGATATGATTCTGCGGGACGTACATTAAATCATAACTTTCTCATTTCCAAGACCCAGTCAGCCAGGTGCGAAATGAGGCACATCCTACATTATGAAGTTATAAAGAATGCCTTCAGCACAAGGGATATTACACCGGCAAGCATGACGCCCATCATCCATTTAAGAACCGCTATCTGTTTCTCAAGCCGATTGATATCATCTTTGGTCGCAAGCGTTGTATCCAAGACCTCTGAAAGCACCTGTTTCTGTGCCTGCGTATGAGCCTCCGCCTGCTGTTCAGTAAATCCGCCTTCCCTCAATCTTTTCGCATAGGCAAGGGTGTCAAATGTGATACTTGCCATACCTTCACCTCCTAGGGACGTAATGGGGGACGTTGTTACCTTATGACTTTATTGGATATACTCCAGTGATTTTAAATCGTTGTCAAGGAGTTTCTTCCCCCGATCTATACACCTGTTTACATTTTTTTCACTCAGATGCAAGTATTCCGCTATTTTTTTTCCGCTGTTCTTCAATTCTATTGCTGTGTTGTAATAGGGGATCGAGGTAGAACAGCCAGTTACCCGACTGTCCCCTCACAGACCCCGGCGTGCGGAATTACCGCACCGGGTTCCTCAGGATTATTCGCTTGGGTGCCTACGCTCTCAAAAGGCCATTTTCAGTTGTTTCGGCAGATTCTTTTCCGTTATTCGTGGCTTTTCTATCCGAAAGTATTTCAGAAGTTCGTGATCTCAATCAACAGCGTGTGATCAATTGCGTCGAAAAAACCTCTGATGTCAGCCTCTACAATTGCAGACTACATAATCCTGCTCACCCCTTCCCCCTTGTGATCGGCCCTACCGGTCTCTGAGTACTATGAGTGAGTATGACTCCCTGAATGTCATCAGCTTGCCTCCTTTTTATTCGGTCAGGCTTACCTGATATTTCCCCTGAGCCGCCCTTATACTTGTGTTTGTATCTCTGCCATTTCGGCAGACTCATTGAACAGCGGGACGTTCCATTCAATGCCGGGAATTCGCTTAACGCAGGTTCTCTCCTCTTTCACCTCTCGTTTACCCAGGAAAACGGGTATTCCCCCTTTCTATCAGGAACAACCAGGGTCTCCCAGGTTCCATAGCGTTTCTCTTCATACATGCCACGCCCTTTCGACACCGGCAGACCCTCCAGGTTCTCGCCCATAACGAACTCTTTGTTTCGGCTATTCCTCTCGGGTGCGGACCGCATTTCCGCATCTCGGCATTTCAGCATTTATAAATCTCTGAAAATCTGCTACGATACTCGTCATGTAGCTACTGCTTCCACCAGGCAAGGCAATCGGCTTATGGTTAGTTCTGAAAGCCTCACTTTCCTGCTTGCATTGTCAATATCAATCCCGACCAGATTCCCCTCACCGTCATAATCCACCACCACACCCTCGGATATCTCCATGCTCTCTGCACTCGTTTTCTCCGAAAGGTCTATGTAAAGCGAATCTGTCTCTGGGCAATAATTCATTTTCATCGCTTAAACCTCCTGTCCGGGAAGGCATTATGAATGGTCTGCTTGTCCTCTAAGGTGATCACCCTCAGAATCCGACCTTCCAGGACTGGAACCACGCCCCAAAACCGGAAACGGTTGTGTTCTTGCGGTTCAACCTTCAAAGGATCCTCAACAACTCGGACGCACCACTCCTTCTTGAGATAAGCCCTTTTCTTCAGCACCCTCTCTTCGAAGTACGGGTAAACTTGTTATGTTGAGCTCAACATAACAAGTTAAATGACATTTTATTCAACTATCCGAAAAAATTGTAATCTTCGGTCCCGTGCTTCGACCAGAACCATGTTAAGATAGCTCCGCACCTTACCCCAACTGGATTATCTGATTCAGTCGCCTGCATACGTTAGCGAAGGGCACATCAGGCAACCGCTTGAGCGGATGCGCCTTCGCACGGCGTACACGCCAGTCGAATGATTTTGGCTGGTGGCAGAGTACATAACTCATTTTTCCTGCCTTGCTTCGACCTCTGGCCTGCCCGATGGCAACGGCAAATGGGTTGTCGGCATTGTATTCTGCCGTAGTCATGGGCAGGCCGATGACAAAAGATGTCTTGTGGTTGAAATTGGCCGGAGAAAGCACCAGAAATGGGTTTAGATCGCGCATTTCCTGCCCTGCCTGAGGATTGCAATCTATCCAGATGATATCCTGTCGCTCCGGCACCCACGGCCGGTCGGTCTTCGCTCTTTTGTTTATCGTTACCACAGTTCAGCCCCAACAGCCTGACCCCCCGTTACTTCGCCTCCATGCCGAGCCGGGTCAAAGCGAGCCAGACGTTGATCCAATGTCAGTTCAGCGTCCTCTACAGGCCTGATCACGATGGTTCTGTCTTCCACCGAGATGCGCACACGTTGATCCACATGTAAATGCGCTGCGCGAGCCACCCCCGCAGGCAAGCGAACACCCAAATTGTTTCCCCACTTCTTGATATCCAAGACGGCTTCGGTCATAGTAACCCACCTCCCAATACCTGTTTAATGTTTAGACTTAGTTTAAACATTCGATTTTGACCGGTCAAGAATAAAGATATTGGTCTGCATGTCCTGATCTGCGCAAAGCCATCCCTCCGATTTATTGAAATGATACATATAAATGGCGTCTATTCACTTGAAGCATTCCCTTTCAATTTCGATCTTTTTGAGTTCCAGGAGGCCTTCTCTTTTAGCGGACTTGAAGGAGTTTCCCCATTTCCCGCAGAAATACCTCCTTGTCAAATCGCTTGGCCCTTTGCTCGCACAAATCCCGCATCTCCGCTGCCTTTCTTGCGTCAAGATATTGAACCGCATCAATAATATCTTCAGCGGAGGGGTTGGGAGGAAGCAGTATGCCGGTCTCCCGATGAACCACTGTTTCAAGGAGGCCTCCTTCGGAAACTCCAACCACAGGCTTTCCTGCAGCCATTGATTCCACAGGAGACATTCCGAAATCTTCTTGCATTGGAATGTAAATTGTTGCAATCGCACCGCCGATAAGCTCCTCCATGCGGCTATCATCAACCCAGCCGGTAAAGACGATGTTCGATGCGCCCTTAACAGTCTTCCTGAGCGAATCGAACAAGCTTCCTCCTGATACGACAATGAGGCGTTTATCCGGCATCTTAAGAAATGCCTTTACGATCAAATCAACCCGCTTAAGGGGCTCAAGTCTAGCCGGTGAAAGATAGTATCCCTCGTGATCCCGCCACCTGAACCTTTTCGTGTCACATGGGGGGTATATTACTGTCGAATCCTTTCCCCAGTACAATTGGATTCGGCGTCTGACGTTCTCGGAGTTTGCGATGATTGCGTCCATCGCAGAAACCAGCTCAGGGTAGGCTTTTTGCAAATGTGCGACAATTGTCCTCATGGCAGGCCGAACAATGAAGGCCGCCTGCTCGAGATGGAAGTCTCCCTGGTCATAGGCCAGGCGGGAAGGGGAGTGGCAGTAAAAAATATTCCTTCCTTCAGGATGATTTTGCACGGCAAAGGGAGCAAGTTCTCCGCTGTAAATGACTGTGTCATAAGCCCGCAAGAAGCCTGTCTTCCGGGAAAATGCCCTTATAAGCTTTGCTGTTTTGAATCCGGGGATTTTGGTGGCTGCATTCAGGTCGAATGTATGAATGCCGGCAAAGGCTTCAGGATCGTATGTGTCCTTTGTCTTGAAGCCATGTACAACGTCTGCTTTAAAAGCACGCGCAAGGAGCAGGCAGAGGCGCCCCCCGCCGTCTTTTACCGAGAAGAAGTCATGAACAAGCGCCAGGCTGTGCCGCATGGATTCCCTTTTTGTTTCGAAAAAGACTCCAGAGAAGCGATAAAGAAAGGATCGCCTCGGCCGCAATGGTAGCCCACGCAGCCCCAATGATGTTGTAATGGGGTATGAGCGCCAGGTTCAAAACTATATTGACAGATGCAGTGATCACGGCACTAGCGGCATACCACCATTCAAGGTCAAGAGCCAGGCATGCGTGTGTGAGTATGGCGTTGGGAAAAATGAATAAAAGGGCGATCATCAGCCAAGGCAGGACTGCGCCGACCCCGGCATAGCGTTCACCCAGGATAAAGACAAGAATCGGCTCCCCCGCTAGGCTTAAGAAGCCTCCAATAATGGCTGCTAAACCCATCATAAGGAGTGAAAACTTTAGGGTCATCGCAAGAATCTCCTCTCCGGAGGACCATTTTATACGGATCTTTCTGAAGAATATCTGTGCAGGAGGCGAAATGAGTAAACTGAATCCCTCAATGACCTTGTAAGCTGCTGCATACAGACCAACCATCCCTAGGGAAGTTCCCATCCTCTCCAATAGAATCATGTCTATCCGAAAATATATGGTGGTTGCAGCATCAACAATGATCAGGGCCAGCACTGGCTTGTAAAGTGAGGGGGAAAATCGGAAACGGGGCCTGTTAAGATTAAGCCAATTTGCTCTGGACAGGAGCACGATCAGCAGACCGCAGGCCAATGCCCAAAAAGCGGCAGTGGGCGTAGCTCTGAACATAACCGCGGCTATAACTGCGATGGCTGTCACACTGCGCCATGCAATCTGCCAAAATGCCTCATGGTCGAAATGGCCTCTGGCCTTTAGATCTGAAGCATAAAATATTGCTAGGGAGTTGAAAGAGGCATAGACCACAGCCCCCCACCAGAGCCAGATAGTCTCACTGACGAAAAGGGAAACAGCTATTAATGCTATTAAGGTAACGGCGCAAAGATGACCAATGGCCCTGCCGATAACATCGCCGGCTTCCTTGCTTCCTATGCGCTCGCGGAATATGAGTATGTGGAAACCGCCGTCAAGGAAAAGGGTTATCAGGGCTATCACAGATAGCGCATAATTAAACAATCCGAACTGCTCAGGCCCCAGAAACCTCCCGAGGAAAAAAAATATCCCTGTTGAGACGGCAGCTACGTATATTGTTGCAACCCACTGGAGGGGAAGTTGCCGCCATGCGGCAAGGTCAGTATCTTGAATTTTCAAAACTGCCCCATTTATTTCCGATTCTGCGTAGCCTTCATGAATACCTCAAAGGTATTTTCGGCATTCTTTTTCCAGCTAAAGTAATTAGCCCTGGCTTTACCCAGGATTTCATATTTCTTGCGGACTTCTTGATCATTAACGATAAGTTCAATCTTCTGGGCCAACCCCTCTGCATCGGCGGGATCAATAAATAGTGCCGCATCGCCAGCCACTTCAGGGAGGCTTGCTACTTTCGAGCAGATCACAGGGCAGCCGCACGCCATAGCCTCCAGAACCGGAAGGCCGAAGCCTTCATAGAGGCTTGGATAGACAAGGGCCTTTGCAGCGCTGTAAAGAAAGGCCAGATCTTCTTCGCTCACGTGGCCTGTAATGAAGATTCTATCTCTCAAGGGCGATCCCTTTAGTGTTTGGAGCCATTCCTTGTCGCCCCATCCTTCCCATCCCGCAAGGACGAGGGGAATGTTCGATCTTGCAATCTTCATGGCTTCAATCAGTTTGGGAAGGTTCTTGCGGGGTTCGAGCGAACCGACGAAAAGAAGAAACTCCTGCGGAAGTGCTAGCCGCCTCAAGGCGGCATTCACCTCGCCCGTATTCCTTTTGGAAAACAAAGGCGCGGGGGCCAGATGTACCGTGTCAACAAACTCAGGGCTGATACCGAGGCTGGAGTTGATCTCTCCCTTAATGAAATCTGAGATCGTCAAGATGCGGGAAGCAAACGGCATGCGCCTTTTTCGGAAGAAGTTATAGAACCATATTCGCTCCCTCGGATGTGAGGAGGCATACTTGAGCAGGGAGAGATCATATATGGTGAGAATCTGCGGGATGGAATAAAGGGCTGCAGGGAAAAAAGTGGTTTCGTGATAAAGATCGAATGATCCCCGGCCGCAGAGACGCCGCAGATTTGCCTCAAAAAGGAGCTGATGAATGCACCTTGCCGCAAAGACAACAGAATCGGGCAGGCGCCAAACTGCCTTTCTGCTAATGGCCCATGTCATTGAATCTGCCTGCTCCGGCATTCTGTCCGTTACCCGCAGGCCGTCAAAGTAGGAGACACTGACTCCGGGCAACTTCTCCAGCTCAGTATAAAGCTGCCGCACGTAGCGGGAGATGCCGGTCAGAAGACCTTTAAGAGGTATGGCGTTTACAAGGATTTTCATATCGCCGGGACTGCTTCGGCCGATTCCCTTAAATAAACCGAAATTGGACGGGGCTGATTGTTGGAGTGCAGGATCGCCAACTGGGTAAAGCTGCCGCTGGGCAATTTCTTTTCAAGGTTTTATTCTGTGCGCTATCAAGGAAGATGTGAAGGAGAAAGGGACTGCTCCGCCCCTTGGGTTACATAGGTTTATGCATATAACCTATTAAAAATATTGTTTTTAGCGCTATATTGACGCTTCGGTAGGGATTTCTGAGCTGAGTTCTTTGCCGAGTTCAGCGATCTTCTTTTTAAGCGCCTCATACTCTCTGACCTTGAGTGATAGAAAGCTCATTCATTCCCCCCCCAAATCAAGTCAACCTTATAAACAGCGAATTGTCTGTCCACGGTCATGATGGGCAAATGTTCCAGTTGTGCTTGAGATATGAGGATGCGATCAAAAGGATCCCTGTGATGCAAAGGCAGGGAGGCCACGTGCAAGGCGTGGATGTGGGTTATGGGAAGCGGCATTATCGCATCTCGCATCAATCTTGGGGGGATAAAGGTTTCAGGATCTTCCGCGAGTGGGAGCTTGCCGAGCGCATACTTGATGGCTATCTCCCAACTGCTGGCTGCAGAGAAAAAAAGCTCATTATGACCATCCATGATGAGCTGTTGGGCCTTTGGTGCCAGTTTTTCAGGCGTAGTTATCCACCACAGCCAACAATGGGTGTCAAGCAGTATCTTCATGACTCGAAATCAGCCAGCACATCTTCCGGCAATGGCGCATCGAAATCGTCCGGGACCAAAAATTTACCTCTGTCAAGGCCCGGTTTACGCTCCACAACGTTGTCTCTCCATGCGACAAGCCGTGCTACGGGCTTTCCGGCCTTTGATATTATGATGTCTTCTCCTGCCGAAACCCTTGTCAGCAACCTTGAGAGGTGGGTCTTTGCCTCGTGAATATTAATCATTTGCATCTGTTTCCCCCATGACAACATGAGAAGTTGGGTTTGTTTTCCAGACAAAAATAGACTAGTATCCATCCGGAAATGGCTATTTTCACCGATTTCGGCGTTGGGCTCAAATTTTAATCCTCGAAATACGTCTATGTATTCCTGTGGTTAAAATTATCGCCCGCCTTGAACTCGACGAAACTATCTCACTTCCGGATGGACACTAGACTAAGTCATGAACTAAGTCATTGTCAACCGGAAAGTAGAAATCCCAACAAGGTATGATGGCAAGTATTTTGGAGGCAGGATCGGCTTGCAAGACGGTGAAAAGATGTATGCCCCTTGAAAAGATTTTTTGTTGAATTATTTTTCTTGACAAAATTGAATTGGTTTTATATTAAATACAGTTTAATAAAAATTTCCACTGTTTTTTCGGGGAGGCCTTTATGGCTTCCTTTAATTTTTCTAAAGAAAGGATGTGGTTACCATGATTTGCGGAACCGTTAAAGTAGGATATGACTGTGTTTTTATGAACAAGAAGGGCTGCCAGTTTAACGGCGGCTCCTGCCATCCAATTGTCGAGCAGTGCGAGGGCTGCCAGAAAATCGCGGTCTTTCCAAGCGGAAAGTACTGCCTTTCCTTTCCTGATCCAGCTTCCAAGTGGCGCCTGGGCACATGCAATATGGCCACGCACATTGTAAAAGAAGCGAAAAAGCCTGCACAGAAACTCAATCCCCTGAAAGCGTCCAAACGCGGCGCTCACTAGAAAGCACGCTGACATTTCAGAATTGGCCGGGCAACTCTTCAACAGTAGAAGAGGGTATCGGAGTGTTTTATCGTTCCGCAAAGTCTGGCTCATCCTCATTCACCTTTCGAGGTGGATGAGGAATTCCCTGTTTCCCTTGGGGCCAAGAAGAGGGGAGGGGATGAGGCCTTTAACTGTCCATCCCGCCTTTGCTGAAAAATCCTCTATGTCTTTTATTATGGCTTTGTGAAGCGCCGGGTCACGGACAACGCCGCCCTTTCCCACGCTTTCCTTCCCCGCCTCAAACTGCGGTTTTATAAGCGCTATGATAAAGGCTTTTTCCTTGAGAAGCCTTGATACCGGCGGTATGACGAGTTTAAGAGAGATGAAAGACACATCTATGACTGCTCCGTCCAGGGCCGTGTCAACCTTACTGAGGTACCGGATGTTGGTCTTTTCAAGGACGGTTACTCTCGGGTCGTTACGGATTTTCCATGCAAGCTGACCGTACCCGACATCAACGGCTATGACCCTTGCCGCGCCATGCTGCAAAAGGCAATCGGTGAATCCCCCGGTGGAAGCGCCGGCATCCAGCATAATTAAGCCGCTTACATCAATCCCGAAACTCTTGAGGGCTGCCTCAAGCTTAAGGCCCCCCCGGCTTGCGTAGGGATTGGGGTCTTCCTTTACCGTCACAATGGAGTTTTCCCGGACATCTTTCCCTGCCTTGTCCGCCCTTTTGCCGTCAACCTCAACAACACCTGCAAGGATAAGTGCCCTGGCCTTCTCACCTGTGGGGGCAAGTCCCTTTTGGACAAGCAGGGCATCAAGCCTCATGAGCCATAAGACCTTCTGCGGCCTTGAGGATCGAGGCTGTGCCGACTCCGTATTTCTCCCTCAGAACCTCCTGGGGACCGTGCTCGATAAAGGCATCCGGGAGAGCGACCCTGGCAATCTTCACGGAATAGATGCCCTCGTCGCTAAGAGACTCCATAACTGCGGATCCAAGTCCGCCCAGCCTTGTGTTTTCCTCCGCAATGATCATCCTGCCTGCCTTAGCCGCAAGATGTAGGATGGTCAGGTCAAGAGGTTTTACAAATCTGGCATTGATGACGGCTGCGGAGATTCCCTTTTCACCCAGTATCCCGGAGGCTTCGATCGCCTTTGTTACCATGCTTCCAAGGGCCACGATAACGATATCTGATCCTTCCTTAAGTATCTCTGCCCTGCCGAAAGGAACAGCCTCAAGCTCCCGGTCTATCTCAACCCCAAGCCCTGGTCCTCTGGGATAGCGTATTGCAACAGGTCCATCATGAGACAGGGCGGTAAAAAGCATTTTTCTCAATTCGTTTTCGTCCTTCGGGGCCATGACCGTCATATTCGGAAGGCTCCTGAGGTATGTTATGTCAAATTGCCCATGGTGGGTGGGGCCGTCTTCGCCGACGATCCCTGCCCTGTCGAGTGCGAATACCACGGGAAGTTTCGGCAGGCAGACATCATGGATGATCTGGTCAAAAGACCTTTGAAGAAAGGTCGAATAGATCGCAACCACGGGACGGAAGCCTTCACAGGCAAGGCCCGCAGCAAAGGTTACAGCGTGTTGTTCGGCAATGCCGACGTCAAGAAACCTTTCCGGATACTTGTTGCCGAACTCGGCAAGCCCGGTTCCCTCAGGCATGGCTGCCGTGATAGCAAACAGTTTTTCATTGGATGCGGCAAGCTCCAGCATCGTGCTTCCGAAGATCTCTGTATAGGTTAGCGGCTTGGGTTTAACGGGAGAAGGCGCGCAGCCTGTAGGGACATCAAATGAGCCCACACTGTGAAAATGGCAGGGGTTTATCTCAGCGGGCTCGTATCCCTTGCCCTTCACGGTCACGGCGTGAACCAGTATGGGGCCCCCGATGCGTCGTACGTTTTCAAAGGTCTCGATGAGCATGTCGAGCCTGTGACCCTGAATAGGGCCAATGTATTTGAACTTGAAGGCCTCAAAGAGCATTCCCGGCGTAAAAAAGGTGATCAGGGAGTCCTCGCTTTTTCTCAGAAGACTGATTATGTTTTCCCCCAGGCCTGGCAGTGACCTGAAGAAGTTATCAATCTCCCGCCTCAGATTGACGAATCTTTTCCCTGTCATCTTGCGGCTCAGAAATGATGAAAACGAGCCTACGTTGGGCGCGATGGACATGCCGTTATCGTTTAGGACGACAATAAGGTCCTTTTCGGTTTCGCCCGCCTGGTTGAGGCCTTCGAAGGCCATGCCTGCAGTCATGGAGCCGTCTCCTATAACCGCTATGACCTTGTGATCTTCACCTTTCAGGGCCTTGGCCGTTGAGATGCCCAGTCCGGCGGAGATTGAGGTGCTGCTGTGCCCCGTGTCAAATGAGTCATAGGGGCTCTCAGCCCTCTTTGGAAAACCGCTCAATCCTCCCAGGGTCCGCAGTGTATGGAATCTGTCGCGCCTTCCGGTAAGAAGCTTGTGGGCATAGGCCTGATGCCCGACGTCCCATATAATCTTGTCATTCGGGGCGTCAAACACATAGTGCAGGGCTATCGCGATTTCCACCGCACCCAGGCTCGGGGCAAGATGACCTCCGGTGTGGCTCACGGTTTCTATTATCTTGTCCCTTATCTCCCGTGCCAGAAGTTCAAGCTCCTGGATGGAGAGGGATTTTATATCCCGTGGCGAATCTACCCTGTTGAGGATTCTATAATGTTGCTCCCCCGCTTTCACGACTTCCTCTCGATTATGTATGCTGCGATGGCGCGAAGCGGTTGGGCCCTGTAATCAAATGCCGCTATACTTTTAAGGGCCTTTTCCACGAGATTACGCTGTATTTCCTTTGAGCGATCAAGGCCCAAAAGGGCGGGGTAGGTCGCCTTGCCCCGCTTATTATCAGAGCCGGTTGATTTTCCCATGGCGTTCGCATCGCCTTCTACATCAAGGAGATCGTCCCTTATCTGAAAGGCGAGGCCGATATTGATCCCATAATCGCCCAGGGAGTCAAAGGCCGGTTTGTCGGCATTAGCCAGCACTGCCCCCGCCTTGACGGATGCGGCTATAAGGTCGGCGGTCTTGTGGGTATGAATAAAGGAAAGAGTTTCAAGGGACACGACTTTTCCTTCGGCATCAAGATCTGCCATCTGACCGCCCACCATGCCGAGATAACCCGCGGCCTCGGCTATTATCGCCATGGCTCTTATGAATGCGGGCGCTGAATCTGGCATGGAAAGCCCTTTTCCGGCAAGGAGCCTGAATGCCTCAGTAAGAAGTCCGTCTCCGGCCAGGATCGCCGCTCCTATTCCGAAAACCTTGTGATTTGTTGAAAGTCCTCTCCTCAGGTCATCATCATCCATGCCCGGGAGATCATCGTGAATCAGGGAATATGTATGAATGAGTTCGAGGGCGCAGGCAGCAGGCATGGTCTGGGACTGGGTTCCGCCTACCGCCTCCGCTGCGGCAATGCAAAGGATCGGGCGCAGTCTTTTCCCTCCTGCAAAAAGGCTGTATGACATGGCTTCTCTTATCCTTGATGCAGGGCCTCCCGGTTCCCGGAAGATATCGGCAAGAGCCTTTTCCACGGCTGAACGCTTTTCACTCAGGTAGGCTGAAAGACTGAAAGGCTCAGGCATCCTTTTCTTCCTCTTCTTCAAAGGGAACCTGTCTGGTCCTTCCGTCGGCCTCCTCTATGAGGAGTGTGACCTTTCGCTCTGCCTCATCGAGTTTCCTGGTGCAAAGCTTTACGAGCTTCATGCCTTCCTCGAATCTCTTTATGGCCTCCTCAAGAGAGGGATTACCCTCTTCAAGGGTTTCAACAATCTCCTCGAGGCGCTTCATCGCGTCTTCGAATCTCTGCTCCGCCATCATGCCTCCTTGTCAGGGCCCATACATGCGCCAGCCAGGCTCTCTAAAGACGCCTGTCTTCCTCTTTTTACACGGCCCTCATCACTGTGGCCGAGTGCGCTGAAAGCCTGTTTATGAAATAAATGTCGGCAATCGCCGTTAAAGATAGTCCAAGATGGACCGGCAGTCAATAAAGAGGGTCTATTGTTTGACTTCTTTTGTGACGCAGACAAGGGAGCCTGAGCCGAGGATGACTTCGAGGAGCTGACCTTCTTTGACCTGACTACCTGCTCTTACGATCTTCTTTTCCGGTAGAGCGGTCGTTATGCTGTAACCCCTCTTGAGGATAGCGAAGGGATTGAGGTTTTCAATCTGCCTGGAGGCGGCGGAGAGGTCGGTTTTTCTTCCGCTCAGGAAACCGAAGCATGCCCTTGTAAGACCTCGGGAAAGGCCGTCGATCTTTTCCCTGGAGAAGGATATGAGGCCAAGCGGAGATCTGAGCGAAAGGGCCCTGGCTGCATTCTTCAGCTCTCTTTGAACCTCGCTCATGCTCCTCCTTATCTGAACGGTGAGTCTTGCGTGAAGTTCGTCCAACCTAATCCACATATCCTCAATTGCCCTTTCCGGCTGTTTGACGGCCTTTGAAAGGCTTTCCAGTCTTTCACGGGAAGAGGAGAGTCTTCCCGTGATGCCGCGCCTTATTCTGGCCGTTATCAGAAAGAGCTTTTCTTCAAGGCCTTCCTTTTCCCTGACAAGCATCTCGGCGGCCGCTGAAGGGGTCGGGGCCCTGACGTCTGCGGCCATATCAGAGATGGTCAGATCAATTTCATGGCCTACCGCAGAGACAACCGGTATCCGCGATCTCCTTATCGCAAGCGCTACCTCTTCCTCGTTAAAGGCCCAGAGATCTTCAAGAGAGCCTCCGCCGCGAGTAAGCACTATCACATCCGCGTCAAGGGTTTTGTTTGCAAGGTCCAGGGCGTGAGCTATCTCGCAAGCGGCCCCTTCCCCTTGAACCCTTACAGGAAGGATCGTAATTTCAAGGTTTGCAAACCGCCTATGGATGATCTTAAGGAAATCCTTTATGGCGGCACCTGTAGGCGATGTGATTACCGCAACCCGCTTTGGAAGGAAAGGAAGAGTTCTCTTGAGTGCCTGATCAAATATCCCTTGGGCCGCAAGCTTCTTTTTTAGCTGCTCAAAGGCCAAGGCCAGAGCGCCTGCCCCGATGGGTTCTATATAGTCAATTACGAGCTGGTATTCCCCTCTTGGTGCGTAAACCGTTATCCTTCCTCTGGCAAGGACCTTCATGCCGTTTTCAGGGACAAAGCGGATGGATCTGATTTGCGGACGGAACATCACTGCCCTTATCTGGGCCTTACCGTCCTTGATAACCATGTAGAAGTGCCCGGATGAAGGGGAACTGAAGTTTGATATTTCGCCTTCGAGCCAGACGAAGGCGAAACGGGTTTCTATAAGCTGTTGCAGCGCGCTTGTAAGTTCAGTGACTGAAAAAATCTTCGGCGCTGTCTCCTGAGATTCCAACCGGCCATCCTCTCCGTTAGACCGCCTCCTGCTCCTCGTGTCCTTCGCCTTCATCCAGTTCCACCACACAAAGGGAGTCCGTTTCCATAATGCCTCCGCTCTTTTCAGCTTCGTCCCATTCACTTGAATACTGCCATGGTGATTCCATCCTGGGGCTCAGACGGTCCTGACCTCTGCTGCCCATGCTTCTCAGTTGGGCGGCCTTCTCAATATCCCTCTGACACTTTATGCAAAGAGTGGATTCAGGCATTATCAGAAGTCTGGCGGTTGGAATGGGTTCCCCGCACTCCTCACACTCTCCGAACTTCTCGCCGCATTTTATCTTCTCTATAAGGCGATTGATCTGCTTTAATTCCAAACTCTTACGTTCGATCAGACTGAAGTTGCTGTGAAGCGACGTCTCACGCTGGGCGTGATCTGTTTCATCGGCCAAATTAGTGTCTGAGATGTCCTCATTGTAATCTCTCTGGCTTTCCAGGAGCAGCTCAAGGGTCTTTTCAAATTCCCTCTTTTTCTTCAGTAGCTGGTCAAGGAACCTTTTCATTCTTTCATCCATTGGAAATCCCTTCATACTGCAAAATTAATTTTCAATTGTGGGCCTCTTAACGAACTCCGATACCCGGGCAGGGCGCGACGAAACATGAAAATCACCCCCACCCCTCCCTCCCCCGTCGAGGGGGAGGCGTAAAGGGAAGGGGTATTTTCATATTAACAGCCAAGCCCGAATGGAGCACAACTAACCATGAAAATCGCCCCCATCTCTCTCTCCCGTCGAGGTGGAGGGATAAAGGGAAGGCGCATTTTCATATAAAATAGAGTCTAAGTGGTCAAGGCTGGAGCGTAGGAATGGTAGCCACTTTTTTCTTTTTGTCAACCTAAAAACGACTACTGTTTTCCGTAGCTTGTAATAAGGTAACTACTCAGGTTGTCAGGTTCACGATTAGAAGGAGGCGTATTTCCATAAAAGCTTTTGGTCTTGTCATGAGGAGGGTCTTGGGATAGTTTCTAGTTGGAGGTTTTGAGATATATGTTCATAACATTTGAGGGTATAGAGGGCTGTGGAAAGTCAACGCAGGCGGCACTTTTGAGCAAACAACTGGAGCGTATGGGGGTTGATTTCATTCTTACCAGGGAGCCCGGAGGAACCGCGATAGGCTCTGTCATAAGAAGGATACTTCTTGATTCTTCCAACAGTCATCTTTCCGCTAGGGCTGAGCTTTTTCTCTACGCGGCTGACCGTGCTCAGCATGTCTCAGAGGTCATAATGCCCGCTCTGGACAACGGAAGATGGGTGATATGCGATCGCTTCATGGATGCAACTACCGTGTATCAGGGAGTTGCAAGGAGACAGGATCCGGGTCTGGTTGCCTCAATAAATGAAATGGCCTGTCTAGGTGTCGTGCCTGACATCACCTTCCTCATAGACTGCGATGTTGATCTCGCGCTTGGAAGGGCGCTCAGGCGTAACATGGAAACAGCCGATAAGGGACAGGACAGGTTTGAGAAGGAGGTCACGGCATTTCATGAGGCGGTAAGAAGGGGATATCTTGATCTTGCCCGCAGCAATAGCGCCAGGTTTTTTATCCTTGACGGTTCGGAAGGTGTTTCAGCCGTCCAGAAGAAGATAATCTTCCTTCTGGAAAGTCATATAGAGGGGAAGACTTCCTGAAATGGAGTTCATGAGATTTGCTGATATCGTCGGCCAGGACCTTGCAGTCGGGGTGCTGATCAGGTCTAAAGATATGGGGAGGATACCTCACGCCTATCTCTTTACCGGTATGAAGGGAGTGGGAAAGACTACAACCGCAAGGGCATTTGCCTTTTATCTGAACTGCGAAGACCTGCAGGGGGGAGATGCCTGCGGAATGTGCAGGAGCTGCCGCAGGATGAAGTCTGACAATTTCCCGGACTTCAAGGAGATATCTCCTGATAAAGGACTGATAAGGATAGACGCGATAAGGGAAATCAGAAAGGAACTGCAGTATCCGCCTTTGGAGGCGGCATACAGGTTTACGGTCATTCGTGAAGGCGACAAGATGACCGTTGAGGCTGCCAATGCATTTCTAAAGACCCTGGAGGAGCCTCCAAGAGGAAATATCCTTGTAGTTACAGCCGCTGAACCGCTCGATCTTCTGCCCACAATAGTTTCACGGTGTCAGAGGGTTCCATTCAGTCCTATAAAGAGCATGGACATAGAGAGAATGCTCAGGAACAAGGGGCAGGGTGAAAACGATGGAGATAGATCTGTGATAGCCGGGATATGCAGGGGAAGCCCCGGAAGGGCGATCCGGATGTTTCAATCCGGATTCATGGAAATGCGCAGGGGCTGGCTTGAGAAGTTGCGTGGCGTTGAATCTCTTGATTACGGAGAGATACTGGATATGGCTCGGCAGTGGAGTGATCTGGACAAGAAGCGGTTGCTTGATCCGGAAGAGGGTGGAACATCCGCCATGGAAGATATCCTTGACCTGTGGTCCGGTATCTTCAGGGACCTTCTTGTGATAAAGACCACTTCCGATAAAACAGGGATTATGAACAGGGATGCAGTTTCCGCGTTGGAAAAATTGTCAACGGTCTTTACAGAAGAGGCCCTGGTTGATATCTTATATATTTTAAATCAGGCTGAAAAAGATATCAGAAGAAACCGCAATTCCGTCCTGGTAGCCCAGTATGTCCTCATGTCCATAAAGGAGAGGGCGGGTCAAGTGGAGAGGAGAAATTATGTCTGATGAAACTTCCCCGGCAAACGGTGTAGTTGCGCCAGGGGTTATTGATGGAGATATCCGCCCGGATCCTGAGGGGCTCGATGGGGGGGGCATCGAAGATCAAAATCCTTGCATGGCGATGAGAATAGTGGGGATAAAGGTCAGGGACGATTCAAATATTTGCGATTTTGACGCGGGGGAGCAGCAGCTTAAGAGGGGTGAAATAGTAGTGATTGAAACCGCTGAAGGACCTGCCATGGGTGAGGTTTGCACTGAAGTGCGTAAAGCCCACTCTGGTTCAGTATGCAGGCGGCTGGGGCGTGTAGTGCGTCCGGCGTCGGCGCATGAAAAGACAAGGTATTACGAGATCAAGTCCAAGGAGAAGGAGATATTCCAATACTGCTACGATAAGGTGGTGGAAAAGGGCCTTGAGATGAGCCTTATCTGTGCCGAGCAGAGAATTGACGGAAGCAAGACCACTCTATATTTTACTGCCGACGGGAGGGTGGATTTCAGGGAACTGGTAAAGGATCTGGTTTCCCGCTTCAGGACAAGGATTGAGATGCGCCAGATAGGGGTAAGGCACCAGGCCAAGATGGTCGGAGGCCTCGGTCTTTGCGGGCGGCCGCTTTGCTGCTCATCTTTCTTGAAGGGTTTTGATCCTGTAACGATCAAGATGGCAAAAGAACAGAATCTTTCTCTCAATCCGGCAAAGATATCCGGCATGTGCTGCCGTTTGATGTGCTGCCTTTCCTTTGAAAACGCTTACTACCATGAGGTAAGAAAGGATTTCCCAAAGGTCGGAAAGAAGGTGATGACCAAAAAGGGAGAGGGAAAGGTTGTGAGACAAAACGTCTTAAAAAAGACGATAACCATACTCAACAAAGAGGGTGATGAGGTTGAGATCACCCAGGATGAATTGTCTTAACTTGATTGTAATAAGGTTAAGGAGGCACCTATTTGTCTAACAGATTCTATGTCACAACACCCATCTATTATGTGAACGCAGAGCCTCATCTGGGTCACGCCTACACGACCATAGCCGCGGATGTGCTAAGCCGGTTTTACAGGATATCGGGATTTGAAACCTTTTTTCTGACCGGCACAGACGAGCATGGGGAGAAGATAGTGAGGGCCGCCAGGGCTTCAGGCGAATCTCCCGGGCAGTATGTTGACCGTATAAGCGGCCTTTTCAGGGATATGTGGCCGAGGCTCTCCATCTCAAACGACGCATTCATACGCACGACCGATGAAAAACACATAAAGACGGTACAGGCGATACTCAGTGCGGTTAAGGAAAATGGCGACATCTACTTTAGCGAATACGAAGGGCCATACTGCTTCGGCTGTGAGCGGTTCCTTACAGAAAGAGAAATCGTAAACGGCAGGTGCCCTGATCATCAGACAGAGCCTGAGATGATCAAGGAGGCCAATTATTTCTTCAAGATGGGCAGGTACCAGGACTGGCTGACAGGGCACATACACGATAACCCGGATTTCATAAGACCGGAGCGTTACAGAAACGAGGTGCTCTCATTTCTTAAAGAGCCCCTTGGAGATCTTTGCATCTCAAGGCCTAAAAGCCGTCTTACCTGGGGAATCCCCCTTCCCTTTGATGACGGATTCGTTACCTATGTCTGGTTTGACGCCCTCATAAACTACCTCTCTGCGATTGACTATCCAGGCGGAATGCGCTACGAGACCTTCTGGAATGTCGCCAATCACGTGGTAGCCAAGGACATTCTCAAGCCGCATGGTATCTACTGGCCCTGTATGCTGAAGGCGGCAGGGATACCTCCCTACCGGCATCTAAATGTACATGGTTACTGGAACGTCAATGAAGGAAAGATGTCAAAAAGCCTGGGTAACGTTGTAAGACCACTTGATCTGGCCTCGGTGTATGGACTTGATGCATTCAGGTATTTCCTCATGAGGGATATGGTCTTCGGGCTTGATTCCGAGTTCAGCGAAGAGGCCCTTGTAGGCCGGATTAATGCCGATCTTGCAAACGATCTGGGAAATCTCGTAAGCAGAAGCCTTACCATGCTCAAGAACTACCTGAAGGGTGAGCCTCCGCTATGCGGAGTGACTGAGAAGCCGGATGATGAAGTAAGGGAGGCCGCCCTTGCATCCATTGGAATATACGCCTCGCAGATGAAGGAGCTGGCCTTTCACAAGGCCCTTATGACCGTCTGGGAGGTAATAGGAAAACTCAACAAATACATTGATACCATGGCTCCATGGGTTCTGGCTAAATCAGACAGGGGGAGGCTTTCTACCGTCCTCTATCATATATCCGAAGCCCTTAAAATCGTATCCGCGCTCATCTGGCCGGTGATGCCGGGGACGGCTGAAAGGATACAGGAGATGCTGGGGATTCGGAATCGGGGTATTTCTTTCACCCTGGAGGATGCGGCCGGTTGGGGAGCAAGAGAAACAGAGATTCAAATGACGATTACTCCGGCCCTGTTTCCCAGGATAGAAAAGGGGAAACACCCGGGGGAAAAGAAAAAGACTGAGGTAAGGGGAAAGGATTCTGAAATGGAAACCAGGGATAAGACTTCCGTACCGGATAAACCAAGGGCTGATGTCAAGCCGGATAAAAATATTGATGAAAAGGCAGGGCCTGATCTTATATCCATAAAAGACTTTGCCCGCGCCGATCTTAGGATTGGGAAGGTAAAGGATGCGGAACCAGTTCCCGGATCAAGAAAGCTCATGCGTCTTATTGTTGATCTGGGGCCGGAGCTGGGCGGTGAGCGCACAATTGTGGCGGGCATCCTGGGAGCCTATGAGAAGGAAGCCCTTCTCGGGCGCCAGGTGGTGGTGGTGGCAAACCTTGAGCCGGCAAAGCTCATGGGGGTTGAATCAAGGGGAATGGTGCTTGCAGCGTCTGATTCAAACGGCCTCCATCTCATCACAGCGGACACCGCCGCCGAACCCGGCAGTAAAATCAAATAAGGTTGAGGCGCCTATGGACGGCAGGAAATGGGCTACCTATAACGCCAATTCGATAAGGGCCAGGCTTCCATTAATACTGGACTGGCTTAAAAAGGAAAGGCCATGGTGCCTCCTCATCCAGGAAACAAAGGTGCAGGATAAGGACTTTCCGGCTTCGGCATTTGACGAGGCGGGATACAAAAGCGTCTTCCGGGGCCAGAAATCGTATAATGGTGTAGCGGTTATCTCGATGGAACCTCTTACTGATGTGATCATCGAAGGCATGGGCGATGAGGCGAGGTTTATCTGCGCCATGGCGGGAGATGTAAAGGTTGTAAACGTCTATGTGCCCCAGGGCCTTGAAGTGGGAAGCGAGAGGTTCTCCTACAAGCTAAAGTGGATGGGGGATTTTTTAAGTTTCCTGAAGAAAAACTGTGATCCTGGAGAAGCCATCATAGTAGGAGGTGACTTCAACGTGGCCCTGGAGCCCATGGATGTTTATGATCCTGAAGGACTAAAGGGCCAGGTGGGATTTCATCCTGACGAACAGGCCGCCATGAGGGCAATACTTGACTGGGGGCTTGCTGACCTCCTGAGAATGAAACATCCGGGAGAGGGAGGGATATATACCTTCTGGGACTACCGAGCGCCCAACGCATTTAAGAGACGCATGGGGTGGCGAATTGACTACCTGCTTGCCACAAGGCCGATTTCTCAGAGAACAAGGGATTGCAGTGTTGATTCCGGGTCAAGAAATCTTCCAAAGCCCTCCGATCACGCCTTCGTTATGGCTGTGACGGACTGATCAATGCCGCGACAAGGCCAGCGCCCTCCGGCGATAATTGGTCTAGGATGAAGCCCCCGGACAGAGATCGCGGACAGGGCACCGCTCATGATCCGGTCTTCTGGCCGAGCATATCTGCCTGCCGTGATAGATAAGGATATCGGAAAACCTGCGCCACTTTTCACTGGGGAAAAGCCTCTGGAGGTCAAGTTCGATCTTGTCGGGGTCTGTGCTTTCACTTAACCCCATCCTTACCGATAGCCTCTTTACATGGGTGTCCACAACAACTCCCGGCACGTTGAAGGCCGCGCCCAGGACGCAGTTGGCAGTCTTTCTTCCGACCCCCCGGAGCTTAAGAAGATCGTCCATATTAGACGGCACCTCGCCTCCGAAAAGATCTATAAGGGCGCGGCAGCAGCCTGTAAGGGATTTTGCCTTGTTATGGTAGAAGCCGGTCGGCTTTATATCCTGCTCAAGCTCTTCAAGGGGAGTGTTAAGATAATCCTGTGGTCTTTTGTATTTCTTGAAGAGTTTCTTGGTCACTTCATTAACCTTTTTGTCCGTGCACTGGGCCGAGAGGATTGTGGCTACAAGAAGCTCAAAAGGGCTCCTGTATTCCAGTGCTGTTTTTTCATAGGTATAGAGAGGATCAAGAATCTCATAAATGAGTGCGGCTCGTTGAATCTTTTTTTTCATGGACTCCATCGTGTATAATCCTTATTAAGCTGATTGCTGGTCTGCATGTCCTGATCTGCGCAAGACCATTCCCCAATTATTTAGCTGGTGTCCGTCCGGAAATGGATATTTTCACCGATTTCGGCGTTGGGCTCAAATTTTAATCCTCGAAATACGTCAATGTATTCCTGTGGTTAAAATTATCGCCCGCCTTGAACTCGACGAAACTATCTCATTTCCGGATGGACACTAGCTGATACGGCATTTTCATATAAACGTGTTCAAGCGCGTCTCAGAAATATAGGATGAGGCGCCGAAGGAGTCAAGGCACACGCTCAGGGATTTTCCCTTTGATCCGGTGAGGGGTTATGGCTATCATGCCGAGGTTGATTTTCATCGCGTTTGTTTCCGTATTGTTTTTCCCGGTTTGTTCATTTTCTGAGGACGGGTCTCAAGAGGCCCTCTCAGCGACTGTTTCAAAGGAGATTGTCATGGAAGAAAAAGGCAGGCTTTCAGAGGAGCAGGGCCGCCGCTTGATTTCGATTGCCAGAAAGACGATCGAAAAGGAGCTTTTTACCAAATCTACCGATCCTGGGCCGGACGAAGCCGGAGTTGAATTAGGGGTATTTGAAGAAAGGCGCGGCGCATTTGTAACGATCACAAAGGGAGGAAGCCTCAGAGGCTGCATAGGCCATATCATCCCCCGGGAGAGCCTCCTGGAAGGTGTAAAGGAAAACGCCATAAATGCCGCGTTTCGCGATCCGCGTTTCAGCCCCTTAAATAAAAATGAGTTCAAGGATATAAAAATAGAAGTCAGCATTCTTACCGAGCCGAAAGACCTTCCTTACGGCGGTGAGAAGGACCTGCTTGCCAAACTGCGGCCAGGCATAGACGGCGTGATCCTCAAGAAGGGCTATCATCAAGCCACCTTCCTGCCCCAGGTCTGGGAGCAGCTTCCCAAAAAAGAGGAATTTCTTGCCCATCTCTGCCTCAAGGCCGGATTATCGCCTGATGCCTGGAGAAAAGGCGATCTCCAGGTTTCAACATACCAGGTTCAGGCCTTTGAAGAATAAGACGGATACTCATCCGATCACGGGAAAGGCCGCCCAGTGACTGCTTGCCGGATAACGCGCCATGAATGTTACCGGTGGTAAGTCGCGATGGATATTTTTTGATTTTGAGCGGCTGTCTCTGGTCTTTCTAGGTATTTCCTCCGTCACAACCCAGCTTCTTACCTTAAGGGAGTTCCTCTCTCAATTTCATGGAAATGAGATAACGTTCTCTCTGAGCATCTTTTCATGGCTCCTTTTGAGCGGGCTTGGTACCTTGCTGGCAAAATCCATCTCAAGGCCGTCGCTAAGCCTTTTGAGCTTACTTCTTCTGGTTGCGGCCCTGATGCCCCTGGCCCAGATAGCGGGTATACGCCTTTTGCGGGATGCGGCCTTTCTACACGGCACATCCCAGGGATTTTATCAGATACTTTTCTTTATTATTGCAGCAAGCGGCCCATATTGCCTTGTCTCAGGGTTCATCCTTCCCATAATACAGAGCGTCTCAAGGAGAATGGATAATCCACTTGAAAGCGCTGCACTCTATCTTTTTGACTCCATTGGCGATATAGTCGGCGGTATTCTGTTCAGCTTTATCCTGGTTTATGTCCTGCATCCTTTTAAAGCAATTGCCGTTACCTCCGCTCCGCTTGTCTTTTTGTCCTTGGCAGGCTTAAGAAGGTCAGGGAGCACGGTGAAGCTTTTCCTTTCATATACTCTTGCCGCCTCGTTCTTTTTGGTATCTTTGTGGCCGGGCCTTGAAAAGAAGACCCTTTCGGGTCAGTATGGCGAGATCCTGCGATACATAGAGTCTCCTTACGGCAGGGTGATCATAAGCGAGGAGGCCGATCAAAAGACAATATGGGAGGCTGGAGTGCCTCTTTATTCGGACAGGGATCTGGCGGGGAGCGCCGAGAAGGTCCACTATATCCTTTCTCAGTTGGATAAGGTTGAGGATGTACTCCTGGTTTCGGGGGGGCTGGGTGAGACTCTCAATGAGGTTGCAAAATACAATCCACGATCAATAGACTATGTCGAGCTTGATCCTTCCCTGACAGAGGCCGCTAAGCAATATAATCTTTTGAGCGGCTGGGCCAGGGCAAGAATAATCAATGCCGACGGGAGGCTTTATCTCAGCGGGACGGAAAAAAGATACGATGCCATAATCTTTGATCTTCCCGAGCCGGATAGCTTTCAGGTAAACCGTTTTTATACAGAGGAAGCTATGGCGCTCGTTAAAAAAGCCATGAGGGATAAGGGTGTATTCGCTTTCGCGCTTGATTATTCTCAGAACTATCAAAGCCGAGCTGAAAGGAGAAAGTTTTCGACCCTGTTCAGCACCACAGCCGGGCATTTTCGAAATGTCCTCGTCCTTCCGGGAGAGAGGGCCTATTTTCTTTGCAGTGATGCAGATCTTTTTGATGATATCCCGGAAAGGCTCAAGGAAAAAGGCATAGCGAGTGAATACATTGAAGGCTATTTTTACGGCAATGCCACCCCGGAGCGCGTGAGGAGCCTCAATCAGTTCTCAGAGAGAGAGCCTTCTTTGAATAGCGATTTTTCTCCAGGACTCATGAAGACGGTCTTTGAGCAATGGTTCAGCAGGCACGGTAGTTCGCCGGTAGTCTTTTTTGCCATACTCGCAGCGCTGGCGCTTTCCTATCTCATATTCATTAAAAAAGGCGAGTACGTCCTCTTTTCAACCGGGTTTTCCATCATGGGAACGGAGATGCTTGTTCTCTTTTCCTTCCAGGCCGTTTACGGCTATCTCTATCTTCAGATGGGGGCCATAGTAACCGCCTTTCTATTCGGGCTACTGCCGGGTGCGATCATCGGGAGATCGCGTATGGGAAGGCTTAATCCCGGCAAGAGACTCCTGCAGTCGGATTTTCTGGTTCTGTTGCTTCTTTGCGTATTTTGGCTCTGGATGGCCGGCTCCAAGCTCAGTCCTGAGCCATGGATATTCCTTGCTTACTCTGTGCTGTTTTCGGCTGTGTGCGGGTTCCAGTTTCCGGCGGCGGCCTTCTTTTTAGGAGAAGAAAAGAGCCCGCTTGCAGGCTGCCTTGCCGCTGACCTATGGGGCGCAGCCCTTGGCGCGCTGGTGACAGGCGCCTTTCTTATACCCTGGATGGGTATGGAGCGATCTGTTATTGCTTTGATAATCGTAAAGATATCCAGTATAATAATAATTACGCGAAAAGGAGGCTCTCGTCATGGATAGTTTATATGAAAATGCCCCTTGCCTTTGCTCTACCCCCCGTAATAGTCGAACGTCGGGATGCGCTGGCATTATTTCCTCCCCCTCGACGGGGGAGGGAGGGGTGGGGGTGATTTTCATCTTTCGTTGTGCCCCACCCGGGCATGACCGTTAGAGTGAAAAGATGTCATCTGTTTTTCTGAATGGGTGCTGTCGAGAGCGCTGTATGGGCCTGCTGTAAAGATGGCATAACGATTCCGAAAACGGGAAACGCGTTTAACCCCCCCGGATGAGTCATGGAGACCATAACACAAGGACTTACCCGAAAGAAGTTTTTGAAGACCGTGGGCTTGGGGCTGGCGGCCCTTATGTATCCCACCCTCGGGGATTCCTTTCCTGGCATTACCGAGACCGGGAAGGATATCAGGGGTGAGGTCTTCAGAAACGACGCCCCTGCGAAACTCTGGAAATGGTCTATTGAGGGCTCCCACTATTCCTCAAGCGGAAAAGACGTGCAGTGCAATATCTGCCCCAACCGGTGCTATCTAAGACCTGGTGACAGAAGCGTTTGCCGCTCCCGGGTAAATATAAAGGGAAAGCTCTATTCGCTTGCTTATGGAAACGCATGTGCCGTGCACACAGACCCTATAGAAAAAAAGCCCCTTTTCCATTTTCTTCCAGGTACTTCGATTTTTTCCCTTGCCGCTACCGGATGTAATCTGAGATGCCTTAACTGCCAGAACTGGGGGATATCCCAGAAAAAGCCCGAAGAGGTAGATCACGTTGAGCTTTTTCCCGAGGAGGCGGTTTCTCAGGCGATTGATGGGAAAATCCCTTCCATGGCCTATACCTATGCTGAGCCGGTAACCTTCTACGAATACACAAGGGACACATCCCGAGCCGCCAGGGCCAGGGGAGTTATGAATGTCCTTGTCTCAAACGGCTATATCAATGAAACGCCTCTCAGAGAACTCTGTCGGTTTCTGGATGCGGCCAATATCAATCTCAAGTCATTCAGCGACGAGATCTACCGCGCGTTGAACGGCGGCACCCTTGACCCTGTGCTTCAAACCTTGAAGGTTATAGCGGCGGAAGGAGTGTGGCTTGAGATAACCACCCTTGTCGTTCCGACATACGTGGATTCAACTGAGATGATGAAACGGATGTGCCGCTGGATTGTAAAGGAGTTGGGGCCTGACAGACCCCTTCACCTGCTGCGGTTTTTCCCCCGCTACAGGCTTGCGAGGCTTCCAGCAACACCGGTGGAGGTGCTTGAGAAATTGAGGGAAGAGGCTATGAGCGAGGGAATCAATCACGTCTATATAGGAAACGTCCCCGGTCACTCCTCTTCCCACACCTACTGCCCGGGATGCGGCAAACTCCTTGTTGAAAGAAAGGGATATCGGATCGGCGTATTTCATATAAAAGACGGACTGTGCGGCTTTTGCGGGAGGCGGATACCGGGTAAATGGGCGTGAGGGTCAATGATTTGGCATTTCCCCTCCGCCTGCTAACAGAGGTTTTTAAACAGGTTGTTAAAGTGCGAGACGGCCATCCTTTCCAGTGCTGAGACCGGAAGACCTTGATATATCAGGCTTAAGTGGTGCTGCTACAGCCGGATGGCATCAGCTCAATAATTGTGGGGTGGCTTTGCGCAGATCAGGACATGCAGACCAGGAATCAGCTTCAGCACGTGCATCTTCAGGCGCAGGGCCCACGGTTTCCGTGCGGCTGAAGCCGCACCTACCCCGGGTTTTTTAATTCATACGAAGACTGACTGAGAAAGGGCGAATCTGATGCGCCCGGTGAAAGGAGGATCCTTAAATGGACAAACCCTGGCTCAAAAGCTACGATGAAGGTATCCCCGCAAGCATTGATTATCCCGCAACCACTATTGATTCTTTTCTTAACTCCTCTGCAAAGGATTTTCCCGACCGTGATGCCCTGATCTTCGGGGCGAGGGTGGGATCAAGACTCATGGATGCCAGGATGACCTATAGCGAACTTAACGATTACGTGGATCGCTTCGCTGCCGGGCTTCAGAAGATGGCGGTAAAGAAGGGAGACAGGGTAGCCGTCATGCTTCCCAACTGTCCCCAGTTTGTCATAGCGGCATACGCGGTCTGGAGGATAGGCGGCGTAGTGGTCTGCTGCAATCCGCTCTACATGCCAAGGGAGATAGAGCACCTTGTGAGGGATTCGGGCACCGAGACCTTCATCGTTATGAGCAGCCTCTACGGGAGGCTTAAAGAGATCCGAAAAGGCGGTCCGATAAGACAGGTTATTGTTACCAACATAAAGGAATACTTCCCCGGGTTTCTTAAGTTTCTCTTCACCCTGACAAAGGAAAAAAAGGAGGGACACAGACTCGACATAAAAGGAGAGGGCTCAACCTCTTGGTTCCAGGATGTCTTCGCGGAAAGGGGGGCTAAGCCTTCCCGTGTTGAGGTCGGCCCGGATGACGCCTCAACTCTCATTTATACCGGCGGGACGACCGGCAAGCCCAAGGGCGCGCAGCACACACACCGGAGCCAGGTCTTTAACAGCGTGGCTCTTAATGTTTGGGCAAGAAGCAAGAGGGCCCAGGAGGTCATGCTTGCCGTGATGCCCTTCTTTCATATCTACGGCCTCGCCGTGGTACTCAACACCACCATAACAGGGGCTCTTACCGCAGTGCTCATCCCCAATCCGCGAGATATGCTCCATGTCCTCAAGGCCATCGAGAAATACAAAGTCACCTATTATCTCGGGGTCCCGCCCATGTTTGTGGGTTTCAATAATCACCCTGATGTGGGTAAGTATGACCTGAGTTCTCTGCGCTTTGCAGCAAGCGCGGCTGCACCCCTTGCTCCTGAGGTGCAGGAGAGGTTTGAAGCCATTACAGGAGGGAAGATGGTAGAGGCCTACGGACTAACAGAGACGATAGCGGCGACAATGGATCCTGTTGACCACGCGCGGCCCGGAAGCATCGGAGTTCCCCTTCCCGATACGGATGTCAGGGTAGTGGATATGGAGACCGGAACAAAGGAGATGCCGTCGGGTGAACTGGGTGAGATCGTGATAAAAGGCCCCCAGGTGATGAAGGGATACTGGAACATGAAGGATGGCGGAAGCGGTCTGAGGATCGGTCCGGACGGAGAGGCCGGATGGTTTTTTACAGGCGATATCGGAACCATGGACACGGATGGATTCTTTCGCATAGCGGACAGGAAAAAGGATATCGTGATCTCGGGAGGCTATAATGTCTATCCCACGGAGGTGGAGGCGGTTCTTTTTGAATATCCAAAGGTGCTTGAAGCGGCGGTTATCGGGATTCCCGATGAGCGAAGGGGAGAGGCGGTAAAGGCCTTCGTGGTGGCCAAGGCCGGCGAGACCGTGACGCAAGATGAGATAATCGCCTTTTGCAGGAAAGAACTTGCCGCCTATAAGGTCCCCCGTGAGGTTGAGTTCCGCGCGGAGCTTCCCAAGTCCATAATTGGAAAGGTCTTAAGAAGGCAGCTCAGGGAGGAGGACTCAGCTATGAGGAAAACTGCGGTCACTGCCTGATGATCTCCTCCACTCGACCGCCTGTGGCTGCCTCTATCTCGGAGATGAGTTCCCTGGAGGGCAGAACACTGAATCTGGAATGTGCTGAAATAACCATGCTTTCTGAAGGAGATCGCTCAATTTTTAAAATGAGCCGTGAATCCCCCGGGTAGCGGAAGACAAGAGATCTCAGTTCGGTAAGGATATCCTGATTCGCCTGATCCTCCTTCAGGATTATTTCAAGGGCTTTTATGGCGCCTTGCCTCGCGGATGACAGAGTAACAAGGTCGTTGGCAATAATCTTGACGCTGTTTTCAGACAGCTCAAGAGTTCCTGCGAGCACCAGGGGTTCATCGGTTGCAAGGAGGTTTGAAAAGCGGTTAAACGCCTCCGGGAATATCACCGCCTCAACAGCGCCTGTCAGGTCCTCAAACTGTATTACGGCCATCTTATCGCCCTTTTTGGTGCGCTTCTGTTTGAAAGACTCAACGACTCCGACGACCTTGATCCTGCTCTGATCTTCCCTGTCAGGGAGGTCCTGCACCGCGCAGGTTGCAAATAGCCTAAGTTCAGACTCAAAACGCGCCAGGGGATGGCCTGTTATATAAAAACCCAGCGCGTCTTTCTCCCGCTTCAGCCTTTCCTTTTCATCCCACTCCGGGATGTCAGGGCAAGGGGCTTCAGCATTGCCGAAGAATGAATCCTCGCCCAGGGATCCAAAGATACTCAACTGGTTCGGGTCCTGAGAAGAGCTGCATATCCGCATGACATCGTCCAGGGATGCCATCAGGGCAGCTCTCGGCTTCTTTGTAAAATCGAGGGCACCGCACTCGATGAGCCCTTCCAGCACCCTCTTGTTTACCTTTCCTCCCTCGATCCTCTTGCAGAAATCAACAAGGTCCTTAAACGGCCCGGCTTTTGCCCTTTCCTCAATGACTGATTCCACGGCCTTGAGTCCAACATTTTTCACCGCTCCCAGCCCGAACCTGATATTGTCTCCCACCACAGCGAAGCTTGACTGGCTTTCGTTTATATCCGGCGGTAGAATCGGTATCCCCATGGAGCGGCATTCGGCTATGTTCTTGATGGTCTTGTCCTGGTTGCCCATATCCAGTGTCAGAAGCGATGCCATGAACTCCACCGGAAAGCGGGCCTTCAGGTAAGCCGTCTGATAGCAGATCATGGCATAGGCCGCCGAATGGCTCTTGTTGAAACCATATCCACCGAACTTCTCTATCAGATCAAAAAGGTCTTGAGCGGCCTTCTTAGGCACCTTCCTTGCGCAGGCGCCATCTATGAATCGGGCCCTGTGCCTTGCCATTACGTCTTCCTTCTTTTTCCCTATGGCCTTCCTCAGTTCATCGGCCTCAGCCCTGCTGTAGGAGGCGACCTTCTGGGCTATCTGCATGGCCTGTTCCTGGTAGAGGATGACGCCGTAGGTCTCCTTGAGGATGGGCTCGAGTTCCGCGAGAGGATACCTGATGCTGGCGGTGCCTCTCTTGCCTTCAATGAACTCTGTTACCATGTTGCTCCCCAGGGGGCCTGGCCTGTAGAGTGCCATGACGGCGATAAGATCGGCGAATACCTCGGGTTTCAGGCTCCGAAGGAGGTTTTTCATGCCTTGACTTTCAAGTTGGAAAACCCCGGTTGTCTTTCCTTCGCTTGCAAGCTGATATACGGCCGGGTCATCGAGGGGAAGGGAGTCCATGTCCAGCTCGATTCCTCTTGTTTCCTTTACAAGTTCAACCGTCTTGGCTATGACGGTGAGGGTCTTGAGACCCAGAAAATCAAATTTGATTAGCCCCAGCTTTTCTATGCGGTCCATGGTGAACTGGGTCATGATTTCGTCGTTTGTCCCTTTGCACAGAGGCAGGTGCTCAACCAGCGGACGGTCGGAGATCACAATGCCTGAGGCGTGAGTTGACGAGTGCCGGGCAAGCCCTTCCAGGGCGCGCGAGACCGTAAGAAGCCTCTTGATCTGATCGCTTCCTTCCTGCTCAAGCCTTCTCAGCTCAGGCTCAAGCTCCATTGCCTTTGCAAGGGTCATCTTTGGGGCAGGGGGCACAAGTTTGGCGATCTTATCCACCTCCGGAAGGGGTATGTTGAGGCTCCTACCCACATCCCTTATGACGGCCCTTGCCTTCATGGTGCCGAAGGTGACAATCTGGCTTACATTTTCGCGGCCGTATTTTTCGGCGACATAGCGGATTATCTCATCCCTTCCGTTGATGCAGAAGTCTATGTCTATATCCGGCATACTCACTCTTTCGGGGTTGAGAAACCTTTCAAACAGAAGGCCGTATTTGATGGGATCAACGTTTGTTATGGATATGGCATAGGCAACCAGCGACCCAGCGGCCGAGCCTCTTCCAGGCCCTACCGGGATTCCCTTGGCGCGGGCATGGTTTATGAAATCGGCAACGATCAGAAAATAGCCCGCAAAGCCCATCTCGCATATCACCTTGAGTTCAAAGGCAAGCCTGTCAACGTATTCGGTCTTCAGGGCTTCAGCCATGGGGCCGCTTCTTTGCTCCTCCTCCGCAAGGCGCTTCGCAAGACCCTTTTGCGCCTCCTCTAACAGCATGGTCTCCAGGGTCTTGTTTCCCTCCACATGGAATGCGGGGTATTTGTATCTGCCGAACTCCATCTCGAAATTGCATCTTTCGGCTATAAGGAGAGTGGTGGAAAGGGCCTCGGGATAGGAGGCCAGGTCGCCTGCCATTTCAAGAGGGGACTTGAAAAAGAACTCATCGGATGAAAACTTCATCCTCTTTTCATCATTAAAGGTCTTCCCTGTCTGTATGCACAGGAGCACATCATGGGCGTCAGCGTCGCTGCGGTTGAGATAGTGGCAGTCGTTTGTGGCCACAAGCGGGATGGAGAGGCTATTTCCCAGATCCCTGAGCGCCTCGTTGAGTTTTATCTGTTCGGGCATTTTATTTGCTTGAAGCTCAAGGAAAAACCTTTCCTTGTCAAAGATGCGGGAAAGATCAATGGCCAGGTCCCTGGCGGCCTCATGGCGGCCCTGATTCAAATGGAACGGAACCGAGCCCTTAAGGCACGCAGAAAGGGCTATGAGCCCGGCGTTATATTCTCTCAGAAGCTGCATATCCACCCGGGGATGATAATAGAATCCTTCAAGATAGCCCATGGTCACAAGGCGGCTGAGGTTCTTATAGCCTTCGTGGTTCATGGCGAGAAGCACCAGGTGAAAAGCGCTTGGAAGGCCGTTTGAAGGCTGGGAGCGCTCCCTTCGGTCTGAAGGCGCAACATATACCTCACAGCCTATGATGGGTTTGACACCGCAGTTCTTTGCCTCGGAAAAAAAAGAAACTGCGCCGTACATGTTCCCATGGTCGGTTACAGCTACGGCAGGCATCCCGAGCTGCCCGGTTTTTTTGACGAGGTCCTTTATTCGAATGGCCCCGTCGAGCAGGCTGAACTCACTGTGGACATGGAGGTGTACAAATGATTGCGTCAAAGAAATCTCCTTGATTCCAATATACGATCTCAGCAGGCTTCCCGGAATGTTATTTTGTCCGTAGGCTGCCGGCTTTGTGTCTTTGTCGGGCTTCCGCCCGCGGCCGTCTCAGAAAACCCCGGAAAGCCGAATTAAAAATGATCGTGAACGGTTGCAGCGTATGAGTTCAAAAACTGGGGGTAGGTGCGGCTTCAGCCGCACCTACAGAACCTGATTCCTTATCTGCGCAAAGCCATCCCCCCAATTATTGAGGTGATACGCTCCAGCGATAATTTTAAAAAAGACTCCGCCGATCTTGCCGGCCATCCGGTCGTATGATACGGTATCATAACCACTTCATCAAGGCGGTTGTGAGCGGCGGTTTTTTTGCTTAGGCTACGTTCCGGAATCATAGAGAAAGCGGGCGGAAAGGCGAATATCGGATATGGGAGAGGGAGCTGATGTCTATATACCGCTTCCTGAAAGGATGCGACCCAGGTCTGTTGATGAGATCGTGGGGCAGGATCATCTCCTCGGGAAGGGCCGCTACCTCAGAGCGGCCATAGAAAAGGGAAGAGCTTTCTCCGTGATCTTCTGGGGGCCTCCCGGATCGGGAAAGACATCTCTTGCGAGGCTTATGGGAGAAACCAGCCGTCTTTATTTTCGAGCCTTTTCCGCCGTCACATCAGGAGTAAAGGATCTCAGGGAGATAATAGAGGCGGCTGAGCAGGAAAGAGGTCGGAGCGGGCAGTCAACCCTTCTTTTCGTGGATGAGATACACAGGTTCAACAAGGCCCAGCAGGATGCCTTTTTGCCCCACATGGAATCGGGCCTGATAATCCTGATTGGCGCAACAACGGAGAACCCCTCTTTTGAGGTGATCCCTCCGCTTCTTTCAAGGGCGAGGGTGATGATACTCAAGCCCATGGACAGGGAAGGGATAGGCCTGATACTGACGCGCGCCTTAAGTGACAGGGATAGAGGCCTCGGCAGCCTCGGTCTTGAAGTTACTCCTGCGGCTATGGATCACCTCATTGACATGAGTCACGGCGACGGAAGGGTGGCCCTTGCAAATCTTGAGGCTTCTGCGGAGATGATCGAGCCCGGAAATCCCGTACTTGATCTTCCTCTCGTTGAAGAGGCATTAAACAGGAAGGCCCTTCCCTATGACAAGGCTGGTGAGGAGCACTATAACCTGATTTCAGCATTCCATAAGAGCCTGAGGGGAAGCGATCCCCAGGCTGGAACCTATTGGCTCTACAGGATGCTGGAGGCAGGAGAAGATCCTCTTTTCATAGCAAGAAGGATGATTCGATTTGCCTCTGAGGATATCGGGCTTGCCGATCCACAGGCCCTTCAGGTGGCACTTGCGGCCTTTGATACGTGGGAAAGGATAGGCCCGCCGGAGGCCCAATTGGCCCTTCTTGAGGCTGCGGTTTACCTTGCAACCGCCCCTAAAAGCAACTCGCTCTATCTTGCCGATAAGACTGTAAAGGAGGAGATAAGGAAATCCGGAGCCCTGTCCGTCCCTCTACATATCAGAAATGCGCCTACGGCCCTGATGAGGGCGGCAGGTTATGGAAAGGGTTATCTATATCCCCATAACTATAAGGGGGCCTGGATTTACCAGCAGTATCTCCCGGACGGGATATCTGAGAGAATCTTCTACAGACCCACTCCCAGGGGTTTTGAAAATGAGATTGCAAAAAGGCTTGAGAGCATAAGGGGAAGGAAACCCAAGGCTTAGAGCGGAGGCCTCCACTGGTTGGTTGAACCGTCATAAGACCAGCATCCCTGCATGGCGCGCTTGGATGTGAACCTGGGGTTCTCACTCCAGTAGAGCATGTGCTTGTGCGCCTCATTGATCATCTTGAATTTTTCCTCATCCCCTCCGATATCGGGATGATACATTTTGGCCATGCGCCTGAAAGCGAGCTTGATCTTCGGGGTGCTGGTGATCCGATCGAGTTCATCTGCTTCAATATCCAGGATTTTGAGATAACTTTTCTGTTCCTTTGAAAGCCTTGGTTTACTTGTGGTACTGGGTCTGAGTGAGTCTGCACGGATACCGTCGGCCTGGTTTTCCTCCAGCAGCCTGAGGGAGGCGCGGGTTCTGGAGGTATGATTTTCCACCAGTTCATGCCAGGCCCTTCCCCAGTTTAGAATCAGCTTCTTCAGATCGTCGGCAGGGGTGCTTCCGTTTTCCCTCTCGGCAGCGAAACGGGATACGACCTTGCTCCATACCGGCAGGACGTCCAGTATTACATGACAGCTTGTAAAGGAAAAGGTCGCGTATCTGGCATTAAAGGTCCTCAGGAGACCCTTTGAAAGGGAAAGCACCCAGGTGATGCTCTGACGACACGAGGGACCGCAGTACTTGCGCTGCGGGTGGACCAGGTCCCTGCCGCATGAGATGCACTTGCGTTTTCTTGTAGCTGACTCCGCAACAGTAAGGGGTTGTTTTTCTCTTAGCATGTTATGCCGGTACGATATGGGCTTCTCCCATGTTTATTTTGTGACTGCTCAGTTTGTCGTATGATCTCAAAAATCCGCAGCCCACCCCCTCAGTTTTTTAATCTCTTCTCTTTTTCCAAAGCGTTTTCGGGGTCGGTATCGTCACTTAAAGCCCTGTCTGCTCTTTTGGATTGCGATTGCAATCCCGATACCGAGGGAACAGAGTATTGTATTTTTGACGGAGAATTATACCGGCGATAATGCCGGGGCTCAAGTCTCAATCGGCCGTCTCCTCCGGCGTAAAGGCCACCACAGAGTCTATGTCTGAAAACCCGCCCATAACCATAACCATACGATCTACGCCAAGCGCTATACCTGCCGCCTCAGGCATTGAACCCAGCGCATCCAGAAATCTCTCGGGCATGGGCCCGCAGCTCTTACCAAGCGCTTGCCTGGCAGAGATGTCATTTCTAAATCTCCCCCTTTGCTCAACAGGATCGCAAAGCTCAGAGAATCCGTTTGCAAGTTCCAGCCCGCCTACGTAGAATTCGAATCTCTCAGCGAAACGGCCGTCATCGGGGACCGATCTTGCAAGTGAACCCAGACTTATCGGATAGTCATATATAAATGACGGGACGTTGCGCCCGAGCCTCGGCTCTATATTCTCAACCATTATAATGTCGAAATCTCCGTCGCGAAGGGCTTTTGCCAATGGGATCGGCGACCATCTTTCAAATGCCTCCTCGACCCTCAGGTATTCCCACGGTCTTTCCAGATCAATTTCATGATTTCTGAAGCGGATTTTTCCTGCCGAACCGCATTCACCAGCGACGAACTTAAACAACTCCACACATTCCGTCATCAACTCCCTGTAGCCTATGCCTGAATGGTACCATTCAAGCATAGTGAATTCAGGAAGATGGAGATTGCCCCTCTCGCCTTTTCTGAAACACTTTGATATCTGGTATATTTTTTTAAAACCGGCCGCAAGCAGGCGTTTCATACACAATTCAGGGGATGTCTGGAGATAGCCGCCCTCGGCTTCAATCGGGTCTATATGAAGCTCCGGGGCAGGGGCCCCGATTAGTATTGGGGTTTCGACTTCAAGGAAGTCTCTGGAGTCAAAAAAATCCCTTATCGCTCTTAGCAATCCGGCCCTTAGTAAGAGCGCCGCCTTTCGGGAGGATATCCTTAGAATTTCAGGGCTGAGGCCTTCAGCCCTTGACCCGGGTGACATATTCCCCGGTCCTTGTATCTATAACGATTTTTTCATTTTCCTGTATGAAGGGAGGAACCCTGAGGACATAATCCGTTTCAACAGTGACCGGTTTACTGTCTCCTGCGACCGAATCGCCTTTGGCCCACGGCTCGGAATGGGTTACGGTGAGGTTGACGAAGTTAGGCAGGGTTATTCCGATTGCCCTTTCTCCGAAGAAAAGGATTTCTACTTCCAGGTTGTCCGTAAGAAAGTTCTTGGCGTCTCCTACCTGTTCAGCGGAAAGGAATACCTGGTTGTAATTTTCGACATCCATGAAGCAGAATTCATTTTCCTGCTTGTACAAATACTGCGTGACTCGCTGTTCAAGGGATGCCTGCTCGAATGAGTCCACGGAGCGGTAAGTTCTTTCAAAGGTTATACCGGTTATCATGTTTTTGAGTCTGCAGCGATAAAGGGCCTGCCCTTTTCCCGGTTTTGTGAATTGAAAGTCCGTTATTATATAGGGTTCATTGTCAATAAGTATCTTGAGCCCTTTTCTTAAATCGCTTGCGTTGTACATGGTCAAAATGTCCTTTGGAAATTTTTTGTTAAAAGTTGATGGTCTCTTTAAAGGTCCAAACATTCATGGAAGCGGTATTTTGTCACCCCCAAAGCATGAAAAGCGCCTTTTCCACAGGTGAGACGGCAGACCTCTTTTGCTGACCGACCTCTGGGTTGGTGAGGGTATTTTCACGCTAAAATTGCTTATTGCCGTCATTGCAGCATATCTTGTCCCAGACCCTGATCCTGGAGCCGTAATCTAGTAATATCAACTAATTCTGGACTCCAGTTTTAGCCGGTGTGACGCTCCTGGCGACTCTTTACGAGTGTGTCAAAGTTAGTGCCCATCCGTAAATGAGATAGTTTTGTCGAGTTCAAGGCACCGGGGCCCTTATGTGTCCGGCGAGAATCTATAGCTTTAACGACGAGTAAGGTCAAGTAAAACTTTCAGATACATCCCAAGCTGTTTTTCAAATTCGAGTAAGGAGGGCGCTTCTCCTCTCAGCGATTCTTTATGATCAGGAGGTAGATTCCCAGCATGGAGAATATGCCGTTTGCAAGCCATGCCGAAAGAACAGGAGGCATAACCCCCGCTATCCCGGCTGCCCTCGAAATACCCAGCACAAGGATGTAGGTGAAACATACACCCGCGCCGGCGCATACAGCCAGCGGGGTTGAAAACCGTCTCTTCCACAGCGCCACCGGAGGGGCCATCAGCGAGAAAACGATCAGAATAAATGGAAATGCGATCTTTATATGAAAATCCACGAAGTATCGGTTGGCCTCATATCCCTCATCCTGCATCGCCTGCGCGAAGGCCTTCAGTTCCCAGAGGTTCATCTCCTCCGGCTCTCTCCTCTCCATTATAAATATCTCGGGAGGTTCAGGCAGCGTAAGGCGAAGTGTGTCATGCCTTTTCAGGGAATACCCCCCCGATGGGTCAGCCGCCAGGACTATGGCATTGAAAAGCTCCCATCCGTCGCCTGTCCAAACGGCTTTCCCGGCGTCAATCTTCTTCTGGAGCGAAAAGGATGAATCAAGAAAATATAATGAAGGATGCAGCATGAGCTTCTTTTCATTGTCGAAAAAGGGGACGTTGTAGATGCACTGGCTTCCCCTGTACCATGTATGAGTCTTTGTCAGGGCATTCCTATGGCCCTGCCCCTGGACATCTCCCCTCCAGATGCGGTTACTGAACGTGCTTGCAAAGGGGACAACAAACTCGGAAAGGCAAAAGAGGAAGAGCGCCAGCACACATGAAGCGGCAAGCACAGGCTTGCAAAGCCCAATAATGCTTATGCCGCAGGAACGCAGGGCAATGGTCTCATTGTCTCTTTCCATAAAGCTGAAGGTTATTATCATAGCGATAAGGGTGGCGGGCGGAAGCATCTGAGCCGCTATGAGAGGAATCTGGGAGACAAAAAATGCCGCCATCTTGCCTACTGCGACATGAGATTCCGCAAAGTTGTCAACTCTGTCAAAAAAATGAATGATAAGGTAGAGGAAGACAAAGACAAGGTGGCAGATGCCCAGGAATTTAAAAAATTGCTTATTGAGATATCTGGCGAGGATGCTCATTATCGGATGACTTTATCCCTTCGAAAACAAAGCTTTTCAATATCTTCGGCGAAGATACTAAGGATATGCGCTTCCGGTGTCAACACTGAACGCCTATAGTGATATTATCACTGTCCTCCCGGGGGTCTGTCCTATGGTATTGCCCCCGCCCGTCCGTGGGGTTTATATGAAAATACCCCTTCCCTTCATTCCTCCCCCTTTTTCCGTCGAGACGCCGGGATACGCCGGCATTGTTCCCTCCCCCTCGACGGGGGAGGGAGGGGTGGGGGTGATTTCCATCTTTCTTTGTGCCCCATTCGGGCATGACCGTTTAGATGGAAAATAGTTTCCGTATCCCTTAAATCCGTTTGTTTGCTTTTACTCATTATTTCTGATAGAAGCCTCCTCAGGGAAGGCGACCGGCAGTAAACTAAGCGTCTTAAAATAAGGGAGTCCGTTGCCTGAGGATTGGTAAACCCGTCGTTGTTCGAAGCGGTCAAGGATCAAGTCCGGGAAGAGGTTTTCCCCGGGGCCTTTCGGACCAAGGCTGGTTTGCTGGAGGTATATCCCGAAATCGCAGGGAGGAATATTGAGTGGAAATACCCGGAGCTATAATGGCGTTTTCGCAAAGCGAGAAGATAAAGGCAGGAATTATTTGGATATCGAGTTCTCTAGGGATGATTTCGGGGCTTGATCCATCAGAGAAAAGGGGTGCGGAAAAATCCGTCCGCCTTACACTGGGAATGCTCAGCCATGAGATAAGGCTTGCTGAGACGGTTGCTCCCTTGAGCCAGTGGAAGGAGATCAGCCATATAATGGATCAGGTAATGGTGATGTTCGATTCAGGGGTGGGCGGCGATTCGATTTACCATCTGACACAGGCTCTTAGCCGTGTTACGGGTATCGCGCAAAACGCAATGAGCCTCTTGAGGGAAAATGGCTTACTGTAGCCTTGAGGGTTTTATAGTATCATCTCAATAATTGGGGGGATGGCTTTGCGCAGATCAGGACACGAAGACCAGAAATCCGCTCCTGTTGGTGGGCCTTCTTGCGCACGGTAACTGTGCGGCTGAAGCCGCACCTACCCCGAATTTTTGAGGTCATACGTTCTACTTAGAAAATAGGTAACCGTTCACGGGTTCAAAAGTTCAGGGGTTCAGGGATGTTTCTCGCTTTCTTCCATCCCTGTTTGGATATCTATGAGCCATCGACTGGCCGGCATTCGTCGCTACAAACCACTGAACAGGCGATCGAACGGACGCATATTGCCAAAAAGGTCTCGTGGTAGGTTCTAATCGGGTCGCTCTTGTTTCTTTTGCCCTCAACCTGGAACCTTGAACCCGGAACATGTGAACGCTTACGAAAATAGAAAGTTATAGCGGCGCAGCCTGTCCCGGACACCGATCCGGGAGCCGGTACACAGTCTTTCATGCCTGGATTCAGGATCAAGTCCGGAAAGACGTGCGGCATTTTCATTCTTCGTTGTGCCCATTCAGGCATGGGGATTTATATGAAAATGCCCCTTCTCTTTACCGTCGAGACGCCGGGATGCGCCGGCAGTATTCCCTCCCCCTCGACGGGGGAGGGCGGGGTGGGGGTGATTTTCATCTTTCGTTGAGCCCCTTTCAGGGCATGACCGTTAGAAGAAACTCCGCTTGCCTCGGTGCCCGCCTGTGAGTGCCGAACAGGCATCAGGCATGTGCCGGGTTCTTTCATGGAGTTTAAGACTGCCCCCCTCTCACGGGAAATACAGGCGCATTAAGGCCGAAGTTTCTACAACGACCTGTCAGATCAGGTTTTTTTCGTTTTCAACATCGTTGCACTAGCAAAGGAGCTATTTCTTGGAGCGTAAGGCACTGGAAGACCTTTTGAGGGGACTAAAGAGCGAAAAGTTTACTGTTGAGGAGTGTCTCGAAAAACTCAAGTCATTTCCCCTGGAGGATATGGGATTTGCTTGCATAGATCATCACCGTCACTTGAGGCGTGGGCTCTCGGAGGTGATCTTCGGGCAGGGCAAGGATACTGAAAAGATCATCTCCATAATGTCCAGTATGGCTGAAAAGGAGGAGCGCATACTGGTGACAAGACTGTCCGCAGATAAGGCTGCGGCGATTTCAGCAGTATTTCCCTCCGCGGTATATCACCGCTCGGCAAGGGCACTGACCCTTTCCATGACACCTGCCGCAAACAAGGGAAGAGGCACGATTCTGGTGATTAGCGCGGGAACTTCGGATATGCCTGTTGCAGACGAGGCGGCGGTTACCGCGAGATTTATGGGAAACATTGTCGAGACGGTTTATGATGTGGGGGTCGCAGGGCTCCACCGTTTGTTTTCATTCAGGGGACGGATACTAAGCGCCTCTGTTATAGTGGTTGTGGCGGGCATGGAAGGCGCGCTTCCAAGTGTCGTGGGCGGGCTTGTTGACAAACCGGTGATTGCCGTGCCGACCAGCGTGGGTTATGGCGCAAGCTTCGGCGGTATAGCCGCTCTCCTTGGTATGCTTAACTCTTGCGCATCAGGTGTGACGGTGGTGAATATTGATAACGGCTTCGGCGCAGGTTATGCCGCAAGCCTCATCAACAGGCTCTAAAAGGATTCCTGACGGCTGGGGAAGGCGACAATGAGAGCGGTGGTCCAGAGAGTCAAGGAGTCGAGAGTAGATGTGGAAGGCGTGAGTGTCGGAGCAATAAGAGAGGGTCTCCTTGTCTTTCTTGGAGTCGGCGCAACTGACAGCGATAAAGATTGTGAATATCTGAGCCGGAAGATAGCTCATTTGAGGATATTTTCAGACGATAAAGGTCTGATGAACCGATCCGTAATTGATACCGGAGGAGGTGTGCTGGTAGTGTCTCAGTTTACTCTATGGGCCGACTGCAGGAAGGGCAGAAGGCCCTCTTTTGGCGGAGCAGCGAAGGCTGAGACGGCTCGCATACTTTATCAAAGGTTTATTGAATGTCTTGCCGCCGAGGGCTTGAGGCCTGAAACAGGGCGGTTTCAGGAAGATATGGAGGTCCATATTGTAAATGACGGCCCTGTAACAATCCTTCTTGACAGCACAGGGGGATTTTGAAGGAGCCTGCGGGTATATACGCAGCAGGCTCGATCGAAGGTATAATGCACTGGCATGCCGGTTGTATGAATCTCAATTTACTTTCAATTCCATTTCAAGCTCTTTTATCCTCTTTCGTATTTGCTCCTTGTCCTCCCCATCGTCATCGGGTTTTTCAAGCTTCATCCGGAGGGCTACAAGCTCCATAAACTTTCTATGCTCTACGCAATTTACCGACATCTGAGAGCTCCACAGAGCTGACTGTAAGGTTAAGGCTTAGTTTGTTTTTGTTTTTCATAACTCGTGCCCATCCTTAAATGGCTATTTTCACCGATTTCGGCGTTGGGCTCAAATTTTAATCCTCGAAATACGTCAATGTATTCATGTGGTTAAAATTATCACCCGCCATGAACTCGACGAAACTATCTCATTTCCGGATGGACGCTATCTTACTTACCGATACAAAATCTGCTGAAGATCTCATCCAGCAGATCATTTCCAATGCCCTGTCCGGTTATCTCGCCAAGGTGTTCTATCGCCCCTCTCAGTTCAAAGGCGGTTATCTCGGCGGGGGAACCTTTTTGAAGTTCAGAGCCCGCCCGCTCGCAGGCCTGAAGGGCGCTTCGCAACGCCTTTGTCTGTCTGAGATTAGGCGCCAGGTGTCCATAGGCGACATCATTTCTTCTGCTCTTGAAATCTCTTATAACGGCACTTCTTAGTTCCTCGATCCCGTGGCCGGTAAGAGCTGAAACTTCGACGCAAGTTGCATCAGGAATCAGTTCCTGGATATGGTTTTTTCCCAGTACCGGTGGCAGATCGCTCTTATTGAGCACCGCAATAAGCCTCTTTCCCCTGCATCGCTCAAGGATATCCACGTCTTCTTCCTGGACCGGGACCGATCCGTCAAACACCAGAATCAGCAGGTCGGCGTCAAGGATGGTCCCCTCGGTTATTTCTATCCCTTTTTGCTCTGCCTTATCGAAGGAGACTCTTATGCCTGCCGTATCCATGAGCCTTATGGGCAGACCGTCAAGGATTATTTCGCTTTCTATCATATCTCTCGTAGTGCCCGGATCAGAGGTAACTATGGCTCTTTGCCGTTTAAGGAGTCTATTAAAGAGGCTTGATTTCCCGGTGTTTGACCTGCCCACGATGGCGGTCAGGGCGCCCGCAATAGATAATCTGTTTTCCTCACCGCACTCAATGAGAGAGATAAGAGGATAAATTACGGCTCGTTCCAGGTCTTCTCCGATCTCATCTGTTTTGAGTTCTACTTCCTCTTCTTCAGGAAAGTCTATCGCAGCTTCAACACGAGCCAGGATGCCCATGACAGATACCCTTATCGCCTCTATCTCGCGGCTGAAAGCGCCCGCTAAATGTGATGATGCAATTTGAAGCCCTTTCTCGCTGCGGGCCTCGATGAGATCAATGACGGCTTCTGCCTGGGCGAGGTCCATCTTGCCGTTCATGAAGGCCCTGAAGGTGAACTCTCCGGGTTCGGCAAGCCTTGCGCCCTGGTTGAGCAATATCTGCATTATGCTGGTAAGTATAAGGTGGCCGCTGTGGGAATTTAGCTCAACTACATCCTCTCCGGTATAAGAGAAGGGCGCTTTCATATAAGATAAGAGCACCTGATCCAGCACCCGGCCTGTTTCAGTATCTATTACATGCCCCAGATAGAGTCGTCGAGCGGCTATTTCGGCGGAGGGCCGCGCGGGAACGAAGAGGCGCTTAGCGATAGCCAGGGCGTCAGGCCCGCTTATCTTAATTATGCCGATTCCGCCCCGACCGACCGGGGTAGCTATGGCTGCGATAGTTTCCCCATGTACGTCCATCGGGAGAAATAAACCCCTGTGATAACCGCAGCGCGGTCTAGATATCTTCCCGGGAGCGAGCGCGTCCAGGCTGCCCGGATGACGATTTTCTGGGAATAATAACGATCTTCTTCATGGTGCCGTCGCCGCGGCTCTTGGTTTCAACTTCTCCATCCTCCCTGAGGGCTATATGGATAAGCCTCCGGTCATAGGGATTCAGTGGTGCTGTTGAGACAGGCTTCTTCGATATCTTGGCCTTATCGGAGAGTTTCATGGCCATATCGACTATGGAATCATGGTGGCGCTGGCGGTAGTTTTCGGAGTCGACTATCACCTGAAGCCTCTCTTCAAATACCTTGTTGACTATCCTGTTGACTATAAACTGCAGGGCGTCAAGGGTCTTTCCCCTCCGGCCTATCAGGAGACCCGAGCTGTCTCCCGATATCGTCAGTCTTATTGTTCCGTCTGTCTGCTCCGATTTTACCTGAGCGGTCTCGACGGGTATAAGGGAGAGGATTTTTTCCAGAGATGATCTTGCAAACTCCACTCCTTCGGTGGTCTCCTGCGCGCTCGGTTTAACCGAAGGGATGGAGGAGGGGCTTTCTTCTCCAACCGGTTCATCAGGAGGCTCTTGCTTTATCTTCACCCTTATCTTGGCCTTTCTTCCGCCGACGAGTCCGAAGATGCCTGCCGAACCAGGTTCAATAATCTCTATTTCCATTCGTTCCGCTGGAAGTCCCAGTTCCCTGCGTGCGTGTTCAATGGCATCTTGGGTGTTTTTACCTTGAAATTCATAAGACTCCATAGAGTTCCTCCTTAGGATTATGCGGACCTTTTTTGAATTCTATACTGCTGGGCGATGGAAAGCAGGTTATTGACCAGCCAGTAGAGAACAAGGCCTGAGGGGAAATTTATAAACATGAAGGTAAAGATTATAGGCAGGAACATCATTATCTTTGCCTGCGACGGGTCACCCGGCGTGGGGGTCATTTTTTGCTGGATGAACATGGATGCCCCCATGAGAAGAGTAAGTACAGGTATCCCAGAGGGTGACGTCATAAGGGGTATTTCAAACGGGAAATTGAAAAGCCGGTCGGGAGCGGCGAGATCATTTATCCACAGCATGAAAGGGGCATGCCTGAGTTCGATAGCGCTACCAAGTATCCTGAAAAGGGCGAAAAAGACAGGGATTTGAATGACCATGGGAAGGCATCCTCCCATGGGGTTGACCTTATAAGTCTTGTAAAGACCCATAAGTTCCTTGTTCATCGCCTCTTTGTTTCCCTTATGTCTCTCCCTTATCTTTGCCATTATGGGCTGGAGCTTCTGCATCTCCTTCATGGATTTGTAGCTCTTGTGTGTCAAAGGCCAGAAAAGGATCTTGACCAGTATTGTGAGCAGTATTATGGCTATGCCGTAGTTGGGCACATATCCATAAACAAAGCGCAGTAAATAAAGCAGTGGTTTGGCGATTATGTCGGTCCATCCGAAGTCAACCACCTTGTCAAGGTTGTGGCCTGCCTGTGACAGTATTCCGAGTTCTCTAGGCCCAAGGTAGAAAAGAAATCTTTCCTCTGCCTTCATGCCCGGCTCAATAATTGTCTCTGCGCCCTGAAAAATTCCCTCGAGGATGCCTGATTCCAGTTTCTTGCCCCTGAAGGTCCCGCCCATTGGTTTATCAGGTATGGCGGCAGAGATGAAATAGCTGTCCTGATAGGCCAGCCATTGAATCTCCCCGCTCAGGCTCTTTGCTTCCTTCTCTACGTCAGCCTCTTGAAACTTGCCGTCCTTCAGGACGACAAGACCGACGTATGAGTAATAACTTGCCTTGGAGGAGGGAGGAAGCGATCTTACGGAAGCAGAAAAAGAACCATGCGCGGGCTTGTCTGAGATATTTCCCGCCTCTACTGATACTTCGATCACGTAGCTTGATGGATTGAATCTGAATCTTTTCTTATGAACCAAACCGTCGTTCGAGGAGGCTGTAAACAAAAGCTCCGATGGACTGGAACCGGCTTCGAGCCTTATGGGTCCACCCTGCACGTCATAGAGCATTAACGAATCGGACCCGGCAGACAGGGAAAAACCGAGGTCAATGTGAGAATCTCTTGGATTGGATAGATTTATCAGTTCTATGAAAGGCGAATCAGGGGCGATTGTTTCGGTATATTGCTTGAGCTTGAAACTCCTTATAGTCGGCCCGAGCGAAGAGAAGACGGCTTTATAAAGAGGAGTTTCAACCACTACGAGCTTTTCTTCCGACGGTACTTTCTGAGGTTCGGACTCAGTTGGGGTGATAGCCGAGGTGGCTGGCTGCTGCACGGGTGATTTCTGCACGGCCTGTTTCTGAGGTTTGTCCTGCTCTTCCTTTACAGGAGTTTTAGTGGGCTCAGGGGAGAACATAAGTGACCATCCCACCAGAATGATGAATGAGAGAGCAAATGCCAAAAGAGTTTTTTTATCCATTATCAATTCCCAAATTCGAAGTCATTTTTTGCGGCTTTTTGTTATAAGTCCATCTCGTTGCCGCCGTTGATTAACGCAGACAGACACGACGGCGAGCTTGCCTTGCACATTTACCGCACTTGCAGCAACGGATGCTTGTCCTCCTGAGCGCCTTCATATTAAAGGATCATAGCCGCCCGGATGGAAAGGATGGCATTTGCACAGTCGAATAAGGGCAAGCCATCCTCCCCTCCAAAGCCCGTGAATGCGTATTGCCTCCATGGCGTAAGTCGAACATGAAGGATAGAATCGGCAAGTGGGCGGCAAGAGGGGGGATATGACCGCTTTGTAAAACACTATGATGCCGATGGCAAGATAACGCATATTCTTAACCGTTTTTGTTAAAGGTTATTGATATTAGCTCAAAAATCCGGGGTAGGTGCGGCTTCTGCCGCACGGGAACCTTGCGCCCTGCGCCTGAAGGCGCACCTACAGAACCTGATTCCTGGTCTGCATGTCCTGATCTGCGCAAAGCCATTCCCCCCAATTATTGAGCTGATACGATTATTGATTCAATTTCTTGTTCAACAAGCCTTAAATTGATGCACGGCTCAAAGCGCTTACCAATAATGAGGGTGTCGCATCCTGCAGGGAACTCAGGTCTGTGAAGCCTGAAGCACTCCCTCAGTAACCGCTTCATTCGGTTTCGCCTGACGGCTGAACCGGTCCTCTTGCTGACCGATAAGCCCAGCCTCTGAGTACCCAATTCATTTGACTTGAACACCAGGATAAAATGGTCTGTATGAAATCGCCGCCGTGATGATTTCAGATTGACAAATTCAGCTCTCTTCAATAATCTTAGACTCTTAGGGAAGGCGTAGCTTTCCCGGGAAGGGAGAATCCTGTCCGGCCTTGGGGCTGACTTCATACTGTGAGTCTTTTGCGACCCTTTGCCCTTCGTCGCTTCAGGACTTTGATGCCTCCCGGGGTTTGCATCCTTGTCCTGAATCCGTGGGTGCGTGCTCTTTTAAGATTGCTCGGTTGATATGTCCTTTTCATGATGATGTAATGCCCCTTTGTAAAATCAAATGTAAACTGCCATTTTAGAGATGGGGGCTTTATTTGTCAATATAAAGATTACGCTAACGGTCTCGAAAAAGATTATGAGGGGACGGGTGTGTAGGCGTATAGTGAAAGGGTTCCTATTTTCCATTTGATAATTCTCTGCGCTTTGTATAACAAATGAATAGTTGAGGGAGTCGTAAAAACTCCACCTGCTGCGTTGCGCAATGCCTCGTCATAGTGACGCAGTTATGACCGCGCCTCACATTTTGGGGACTGTCCTCTTTGAGCCTGGACGCTCCACCCTCCGGGCGGGTCCTGATGTGTGCGCTTTGTGTGTGGAGTTCTTTCATGTGTGGTCCCGATTTGGACTTTTTGCGAGATCTTCAATTGTTGCTCACCCTGTTGCGACTTTGAAAGGAGATAAGGATGTTTCTTGATTCAATCTTGGGGCTTTTTTCAAACGATCTGGCCATAGACCTGGGGACGGCCAATACACTTGTCTATGTCAAAGGTAAGGGCGTAGTCCTGCGTGAACCGTCTGTGGTGGCTGTAAGGAGAGATGCTAAAGGCTCCAATAGAGTGGTTGCCGTTGGCAGGGAGGCCAAGCTCATGCTGGGCCGCACACCCGGGAATATAACGGCTATACGTCCTATGAAAGACGGCGTTATAGCTGATTTTGAAATAACGGAGGCTATGCTTCGCCATTTTATTAGAAAGGTTCATAACAGGAGAAATCTGGTAAGACCGCGTATAATAATATGTGTACCAAGCGGGATAACACAGGTGGAAAAGCGGGCGGTGAGGGAGTCGGCCGAATCGGCCGGCGCAAGGGAGGTCTATCTTATAGAAGAGCCGATGGCGGCGGCTATTGGAGCTGGGCTTCCCATCACGGATCCGACCGCCAATATGGTTGTTGATATAGGTGGGGGAACTACCGAGGTAGCCGTTATCTCACTTGCCGGCATAGTGTTTTGTAAATCCGTAAGAGTTGCAGGAGACAAGATGGACGAGGCCATCTTGCAGCATATAAAGAGAAAATATAATCTGCTTATCGGCATATCAACTTCTGAGATAATAAAGACCACTATAGGCAATGCGTATCCTACGGATAAGATAGAGACAATCGAGGTAAAGGGCAGGGACCTTGTTACCGGCATCCCCAAGATACTCACGATTGATTCCGACGAGGTAAGAAAGGCCATCTCGGAGCAGGTTGAAACGATCGTGGAAACCGTGCGGATCGCTCTCGAGCAGACTCCGCCCGAGTTGGCCGCAGACATTGTGGACAGGGGGATAATGCTCACCGGAGGGGGTTCCCTCCTCAAGAATCTGGACATCCTCTTGAGGGAGGAGACGCGTCTTCCAATAACGATTACCGATGATCCCCTCTCTGCAGTAGTGCTGGGCTCAGGCAAGGCGCTGGACAGCATAGATATCTTGAGAGAGGTTGCAATCAGATAACTGAAAGGATCGAGGACAACGGTTGAAGGGAGTAAATCGCAGTCCCGGGTTATGGATGGGGGCGGTACTGGCCTTTATCTTCTTCTTGCTGCTTTCGTGGGGACTTCGCACCGGGGGAGACTGGAACCTGCTGGACGAAACAGTAGTGGAAATAACGACTCCGTTTCAGTCTTTCATATACTGGAGCGTAGGAGGTCTTAAGCGCTTCTGGCATCATTATTTCTACCTCGTAGGGGCCCATGATGAAAACCTTTCTCTAAAAAAGGAAAACGAGGACCTGAGGCGGGAACTTGGAATCCACAGGGAGCTTATATCAGGGTGCGAACGTATTGAAGAGTTGACCGCATTCAGAAAAGCCCTCGATCAACCTACCATTCCGGCCAGTGTCACTGGAGTTGACCCAAGCGGCCTGTTTAAATCCATCATAATTGACAAGGGAAAAAACAAGGGAGTAGGGCTGGATATGGCGGTCATCAGCGCGAGGGGTGCAGTCGGAAGGGTAGTCTCGGTCTCGCCCAATTATGCCAAAGTGCTTCTTATAATTGATCAAAATAGCTCGGTTGACTGCTTCGTTCAGAGATCCAGGGAAAGAGGAATGGTAAAGGGATTTTCGGAGAAGGAGTGCCGGCTGGACTATGTGCCGGCGGCAGGTGATATCATTGTTGAAGACATGGTAGTAACATCCGGTCTTGATGGGATATTCCCCAAAGGGATTCCCATAGGACGGGTCTCTGCTATCGAGGAATCAGAGAGCGGACTGTTCATGAATATACGGATCAAGCCGGAGGTATCATTCTCGAGCATTGAGGAGGTACTCGTTGTGCTTGGAGGTGGGGCAAGATCGTCAACTCCGGAATAAGATCAGCAGGTCGCCATGCCATCTACTGGGCTGCAGGGAGCCTGAGCATTCTCTTCGCAGGCAGTCTTTCCATGGGGCTCGGGTCGGCCATCCCGGGGGTGGATATTTCTGCGCTCCTCATCTGCCACCTTTTCATCAGGTCAGGGATTAAGAGCGCCTTTCTCTTCGCTATTGGGATGGGCCTGCTGGCAGATATTTATTCCGGAGGAGGTCACGGGATATTCCTCCTGGCTTACGCTGTTTCCTTTGGAGGAATACATGCCTCAGCCCTTTTCATGGATCTCGAGCATCCGAGAGGTCAAATCATAATCGTAACTCTATGTGCCTTCTTGAGGCGGATCGGCCTGGTTCCAGGTTTTATAGCATTCTCATTCGGGCAGCATCTACCTGGCGGTTTTTTTTGGGGCGGCATGGTTACGGCTGCTTTAACAGGTCTGCTTGCGCCCTTCGTGTTTTATCTTCTGGATAAATTGATTTTAAGGATTGAAGGCGAGGAGGAGAGCCTGGTCAGACATGACGCCTAAACAGATCCATTCCTATCCCTTGAACAGGAAGGCCGGATGATAAGCTCTGATTTTGATCCCCTCTCAGAGGAAATACTTAAATCTCGTCTTTCAAAGGCCAGGCTGATCGTCATCGCTTTGTTTGCGGTGCTTCTTGTGCAGTTATGGCTTATCCAGATTGCATGGGGCCCCATATTTCGCAGGCAATCCGAGGGCAACAGGATACAACAGAGGGACATTACCCCTTTTAGAGGAGTCATAAGGGATAGAAACGGTGATATCCTTGCCGGGAACCGGCCTTCTTATGACATTTATGTAGTGCCAAAGGAAGTGGGTGACAGGGTGGAGCTTGCCGATAAGCTAAGCTCACTGACCTATATGGACTCGGATAGCGCAAACGAGAGACTGAAGTGGGCATCGAAAAGGTCGTCCTACAAGCCGGTTTGCATAAAAAAAGACATCTCGAGAGATGAACTTGCTGTTCTGGAGGCGCATCGCTTTAACCTGTCCGGCCTTCTGGTTGAAGCAAAACCTGTGAGATATTACCTGTACGGATCTTTGGGCTCCCATTTGATAGGCTATCTGGGTGAGATAAGCGAAAAAGAACTCAGGAGCGGAAAATACCCTGATAACAAGGCCGGCGATATGATCGGGAAGGCAGGCGTTGAATCCGCCTGGCAGCACATGCTTACCGGTGTACCCGGTACTGAACGCCTGGAGGTGGATGCCGCTGGGAGGATAATCCGGGTGCTTTCGAGAAAGGCGCCTGAGTCAGGCCAGAGCCTCTGGCTGACAATTGACAGAAGGCTGCAGTCATTGGCAGACAAAGCCCTTGAGGAGAAAAAGGGGGCGATTGTCGCTATGGAGCCGGCAACCGGGCGGATACTTGCGATGGCGAGCAGCCCCTCCTTTGACCCGAACGTCTTTGTGGAAGGGGTAGGACAGGACACATGGAGCCGAATCCTGAAATCTGAAGGCTATCCGCTCCAAAACAGGGTTGTTTCCGGTCAGTACCCTCCAGCATCTGTCTTCAAGATAGTTTTGGCGCTTGCCGGTCTGGACAAGGGGATTATCTCGCCCGAGGATGAGATATTCTGCTCAGGGTCATACCATCTTGGAGGACATGAGTTCAGATGCTGGAAAAAGGGCGGCCACGGAGCTGTAAACCTCCATAGGGCTATTGTTGAATCCTGCGATGTATATTTCTATAATCTGGGGAGGAAACTGGGCGTGGATGTGATAGCTTCATACGCCAGGCGACTGGGTCTTGGAGCGCAGACAGGTATAGGTATCGGTGGGGAAAAGCAGGGACTTATTCCCACCAGGGCGTGGAAACTCAAGCGGGTGGGCGAGGTGTGGCATCCTGGGGAAACCATGTCGGTTTCTATCGGTCAGGGCTATGTATCAGCTACTCCGTTGCAGATCGTAAGGATGGTGTCTGCCGTATTCAACGGCGGAATCCTTTACAGACCTCAAATAGCTTTGCATATCGAAAATGCCGCAGGAGAAAAGACGCACGTCTTCCAGCCCGTGAAGGAGGGTGAGATAGGAATCAGCAAAAAGGCAATATCTGTTGTAAGAGATGCCATGATAGGAGTAGTGAACGAACCAAGGGGGACCGGGTCAAAGGGCATATCAAAGGAATTTGTAGCGGCCGGGAAGACGGGCACCGCGCAGGTGGTAAGAATCTCAAGGGAGCGGAGCGAAGGCGAAGGAGATCAGTCGGAACTGGCGCCTGAACTCAGAGATCACGCCTGGTTTGCCGGTATTGCACCGGCAGATGACCCTAAGATTGCCGTTGCTGTGATAATTGAAAACGGAGGGCATGGCGGGAGGGTTGCAGCGCCTTTAGCAGGCGAGCTTTTTTCCGCCTATCTGGGTTCAAAGTAATGCCCCTCTTCCCTTTCCCGTCGAGGGTGAGGGATATGGGAAGTCGGGAGATTTTCATTCTTCGTTGTGCCCCATTCGGGCATGAGGGTAGGCAAGTGTTTGATAGAAGACTTATTCAAAATTTTGACTGGTTGCTTCTGATATTACTGCTGCTGTTGGCTGCAATAAGCGTGGCTAACCTCTACAGTGCTATCTATCCTACAAAAGCATTTGGAGGCCAGGCGATTTTCTACAGGCAGATCTACTGGTTTATCCTTGGTTTTTCAGTATTTCTGCTGGTTACCACCTTCAATTACAAGAGCCTGGAAAGGCTTGCCAGGCCTGTCTGGCTCATAAGCGTGGCCCTCCTTGTGGCGGTTCTGATACTTGGTAAATGGACCGCCGGGAGCCGAAGATGGCTGAGCCTCGGTCTGATAACCTTTCAGCCTTCCGAACTCGCTAAGATATCGGTAATACTGCTATTGGCAAAAATGTTATCTGAGAGGGACCATGTAGCGGAATATACCTTGAGGGAACTTGTAAAGCCCATACTGATAATCCTTATTCCTACAGCCCTTATCCTAAAAGAGCCGGATCTTGGTACCGCCCTGCTCCTAGTGTTCGTTTCCGGTTCCATGATGCTTTTTGCAAGGATAAACTGGAAGATATATCTCGGCATAGGGATCACCGCTATAGGTTGTGTCCCGCTCCTATGGCTAGGCCTGAAGGATTACCAGCGGGAAAGGATCCTTACCTTTCTGAATCCGGACAGGGATCCCCTGGGCGCAGGTTATCACATAAAACAATCGAAGATAGCCATCGGCTCCGGTCAGTTATGGGGTAAAGGTTACCTGGAAGGAACGCAGACAAAGCTCAATTTCCTTCCTGAACAGCATACGGACTTCGCCTTCTCCGTCTTTGCAGAGGAGTGGGGTTTTGTAGGGTCTATAGTGCTTCTGGCCCTCTATTTTATTTTGATTTTGTGGGGACTTGACATCGCACGCAATTCCAAGGATAAATTTGGTACCATGGTTGCGGTTGGGATTGTATGCATAATGCTTTGGCAGGTTGTGATAAATCTTGGTATGGTCATGGGGCTCCTTCCGGTTGTAGGCATCCCGCTTCTCCTTTTCAGCTATGGAGGCTCTTCTCTCATATCCACGATGGCTATGCTCGGTCTATTGATGAATATAAGTATGAGAAGGTTTATGTTTCAGGAAGGCAGTGGGCTTGGGCAATAAATAAGGAGATACGAGCGGTTGAAGATTATCTTGTGCGGCGCAAAGGGCCAGCTTGGAACTGAATGCAACGGTTTACTGAGTCAAAATCACTCAGTCCGGGCCTTGGGATCAGGTGAGCTTGATATCCGTGACGGTAAAGCGGTCTTTGCTGCGGTAGAGGACATAAACCCCGACGTCATTATAAACTGCGCCGCCTTTACCAGGGTTGACGCCTGTGAGACGGAACGCGAATCCGCCTATGCTCTTAATGTTAAGGGGCCTGAAAACCTTGCCCGTGCCGCAAAGGAGCGCGATGCGCTTCTGATTCATATCTCAAGCGACTACGTCTTTGACGGCAAAAAGGAGGTGCCGGTACCCTATCTGGAGTCTGATCCTACCGGACCTGTTTCCTTTTATGGACGGACAAAATGGGAAGGAGAAGAGGCCGTAAGGAATGAGTGCCCCAGGCACATGATTGTGAGGACGGCTTGGCTTTACGGCGAGAGGGGAGGCAATTTTTTAAAGACCATGCTGAGACTTGCAACTGGAAGGCCGGATCAGCCGATAAGGGTGGTTAACGACCAGTACGGATCTCCTACCTGGGCCCGGCGTCTTGCAATGCAGATAGGGGCTCTGATTATGAGCGGAAAAGGAGGCACCTACCATGCCACCTCCGAAGGGTGGTGCACATGGTATGAACTGGCGGTCTTTTTCCTTGAAACCATGGGCATCCGCCGCGAGGTGCTGCCTATATCCACGAATGAATATCCTACCGCGGCCAGGAGACCGAAAAATTCGATACTTGAAAACAGCCGTCTCAAGGAGGAAGGGATAAATGTAATGGTTGACTGGCGAGAGGATGTGATGGAGTTTTCGCGGAGGGCAGGAAAACTTCTTATTCTTGAGGCACAGGGAGGCCGATGAGTTGAAAAATCTGCTTGTTACTGGTGGAATGGGATTTATTGGTGCCAACTTTATCAGATATCTTCTATATGAATCGGATTTCAAGGGTTCTGTGGTAAACGTAGATCTATTGACCTACGCAGGGAACATGGACAACCTGGCCGGGGTGGAAAAGGAGTTTCCGGACCGATATAGATTTGTCAGGTGCGATATATGCGAGAGGGAAAAGATGCAGGAGATATTCGACCGGTTCAAGGTGGATTCGATTTGTCATTTTGCGGCGGAATCCCACGTGGACAGGTCTCTGGTGCGTCCTGACGCATTTATCCAGACCAATATCGTAGGGACGTTTAGACTCCTTGAAATTGCTAGGGGCCTGGGCGGAGGGCTTGAGCTTTTCCATCATGTGAGCACGGATGAGGTGTTCGGAAGCCTTGGCGATGAGGGATCTTTCACGGAAGAAACCCCCTACAGGCCGAACAGCCCTTACTCTGCATCCAAGGCTGCTTCCGACCATCTGGTGCGCGCATACAGCAAGAGTTACGGCCTCCCCGTTACGATTTCCAACTGTTCCAATAACTACGGTCCGTATCAGTTTCCTGAAAAACTTATTCCTCTTGTTATCCTTAACGCACTTGAGGGTAAGCCCATGCCTGTTTACGGAGACGGGCGAAACATAAGGGACTGGCTCTACGTAAGAGACCATTGCTCGGCCATCTGGGCGATAATGAAGGAGGGCCGTAGAGGGGATACATATAACGTGGGCGGCAACAATGAGATGGAGAATATAGATGTCGTAAGACTGGTATGCGATATACTTGATGAATTCTGCGGCCTCTATGAAAAGGAGCCGAGAAGAACGCTTATTGAATATGTAAAAGACAGGCCCGGCCACGACAGGAGATACGCCATTGACAGCAGCAAATTGACCGGCGAACTAGGATGGAATCCACAGGAATCCTTTGCCACGGGCATCAGGAAGACTGTGCGCTGGTATCTGGATAACAGGTTATGGGTTGACAGGGTAAGAAGCGGAGAGTACAAGGCCTGGATTGAAGAACAATACGGCTCAAGGCCCGGCCGCAAACTCGGATAAGAGGGCGACTGCTCCGGGCCGGTCAAAACTTTTTGCCGGGTGAAAGGCCATGCCTCAATTGGGATATGTGTTTGCAGCGGAGGCTCAGGAGGAAGGATGAAGATTATTGTTGCCGGGACTGGATATGTCGGGCTTGTTCACGCGGCGGTGTGCTCCGAATACGGGCACGAGGTTTATGCCTACGATAATGATCTTGAAAAGCTGAAGGCTTTTCAAAGTGCAGACCCAAGCCGCATTGAGAGTTACGTAAACGAGCCGGAGCTGGCAAATATCATTCGCGAGACCTATGGGAAATATCTTTTTTTTGCTAATGAAATAGATCCTATCATTGAGGGTACGGCCGCCATTTTTTTCTGCCTTCCTACGCCGCCCAATCTGGATGGAAGCACAAATCTCTCATACTATTTTGAGGCCGTGAGGAGCATTGCGCAGGCCGCGGCACGGCGTAAGGACGCGAGGCGAATCGCCTTTATCAATAAGAGCACCGTGCCCATCGGAACGGCCAGGAGGCTGGAGGAATTGATCAAGGGCTATGATGTGAAAAACTTCGGGGTGGCCTCAAATCCTGAGTTTCTTGCCGAAGGAAGCGCCGTTGTTCAGGCGCGCAGGCCCGACAGGGTGGTCGTGGGATGCGACTACGATGAAGACTTCAATATCCTAAGACGGGTATATAGCCAGTTTCTCAATCATGTCAGGATAAAGTATATAGAAACAAGCCCGGAGACGGCCGAAGCAATAAAGTACGTGGCCAACACGATGCTGCTCACATATATATCCTTCTGGAACGGGGTAGGAGCCAAGATAGGGGAAAAGATACCAAATGTCAGAATTGACGACCTGCGTCTGGGAGTGACTGCTGACGAAAGGATAAGCACATGGGGTTCCTTCGTGAGTAACGGGGCCGGCGGAAGCTGTTTCGGAAAAGATATAGCCTCTCTCATCTATCAATTGCGAAGGGTAAACGTCAACACCAAGATGCTTGAAGCCTCCTATGAGGTGAACGAATACCAGAAGGTCTATCTGGTCGACAGGGCCGTGAATGAAGCCGGCTTTGATTTTAACAGAAGGACGGTTGCCCTTCTGGGACTGGCCTTTAAGAGACGTACCAACGATATGAGGGATGCTTCCTCCATAAAGGTAGTTGAGGCCCTCCTGGGAAAGGGGGTTTCAGGTATTAGGGCCTATGACCCCATGGCGGTTGATACCGCGCGGCACGTGTTTGATCCTTCAAGGAATGTGCTTTTTGAAAAGATAACCTATTGTGAAAGCGCCGCCGACGCCATAGAGGGCTCTGATGCGCTGTTCGTCTCCACGGACTGGGATGAATTCAGGGGGCTTTCCGCAACCGTTGAAAAGGCCGTAAGCCCTCCCTACCTGATCATAGATGGAAGGCGCATGATACCTGATTTCGAAGATCTTGTATCTAAGGGGTACACGTATATGGCAGTCGGCTCAATGGTGATGAAACCGTAGCGGAGAGCTTTATCATGAAAGGAATAATACTGGCTGGGGGTTCAGGAACAAGGCTTTATCCGATAACCAAAGTCGTGAGTAAGCAGCTCATGCCGGTTTATGATAAGCCCATGATATATTATCCCCTTTCTGTTTTGATGCTTGCGGGCATTAAGGAAATCCTGATTATATCAACTCCTGAGGATCTTCCGAGATTCAGGGCGCTTTTCGGTAACGGATCCTCTCTGGGTCTATCCTTTTTCTACGCGGAACAGCCCAGACCCGAGGGACTGGCCCAGGCGTTCCTGATTGGCGAGGAGTTCATCGGCGGTGATGAAGTGGCCCTGGTGCTGGGCGACAATATCTTTTACGGTCATGGCCTCGGCAGGATACTGAGCCGATGCTCTGAATTGAAGCATGGCGGCATCATATTCGGATATCTGGTCAAGGACCCGGAAAGATACGGGGTCGTTGAGTTTGATAAAGAAGGTAAGGCCACCGACATACAGGAAAAACCTAAGAAACCCAGATCCAGATATGCCGTTCCCGGACTTTATTTCTACGACGGCACGGTGGCCCAGAGGGCAAGGTCTCTAAAACCCTCAACAAGGGGAGAGCTGGAGATAACTGACCTTAATAGAGAATATCTCAGAAGCGGGGAACTCAAAGTCGAGATCATGGGAAGGGGATTTGCGTGGCTTGACACAGGCACCCACGAATCGCTCCAGCAGGCATCAAGTTTTGTAAGGGCGATCCAGGAAAGACAGGGACTCAAGATTGCCTGTGTTGAGGAGATAGCCTATCAGTTGGGCTATATAGGAAGAGATGATCTGAAGACTCTTGCTTCCGACATGATCAAGAACGAATACGGACAGTACCTGATGGCCATAGCAGAGGCTGATGAGGGAAGGAGGGGCCTTTATGAAGTTTATTGATGCCCCGCTTCCCGGAGTTGTTGTGATTGAGCCGGATGTTTACAGGGATGGAAGGGGTCTTTTCCTCGAGACCTTCCACGATGGGAGATACAAGGACGGAGGAATATCGCGTTCCTTTGTGCAGGACAACCGTTCCCGCTCGCGCAGAGGTGTCTTGAGGGGGCTTCACTATCAGTTGAGACACCCCCAGGCGAAACTGATTTATGCGGTGAGGGGGGAGATATTTGACGTTGTAGTTGATATAAGAGCCGGCTCAGCAACCTTTGGAAAGTCTTATTCAACAGTTCTTGCAGGAGATAATTTCAAACAGGTATTTGTGCCGGAAGGATATGCCCACGGCTTCTGCGTCATTTCCGATGAGGCGGAAGTAATATATAAATGCACTGATTTTTACACGCCCGGAGATGAATACGGAGTTCAATGGTGTGATCCTTTTCTTGGGATCGCGTGGCCTGTAACAAATCCTATTCTTTCTGAAAAGGATGCGAAATATCCTCCTCTTCTGGATATCCCGGCTGAACTTCTGCCCAACGGTCATGGCCGATAGCTTAGGTGACCTGGAGGGTAAATCCTCCCCCTGTTGCCCCCCGTAGTCTCCTGCCAGAAAGGTTGACCACAAATGTTTTCTTCCTGTCCAGGGTGATATAGAACCTCAGTGGCATCGCCTCGGTGCAGGGGCGATTGAGGCGAGCGTCATGGCATCTGATAAGTGTAAGGGATGCAAAATGCACGTACGCGATTTACACAGCCCCCGTGTATGATAATCCCCTCTTCCATCCCTCCTCTGTCCCGATCTTCTTTCGGTATCGGTATCGTCTTTCAACGATAAGCCTCGCCTGTCCTCCTCGACCCAGATACCGAAATCAACAAAAAGAGTGCACTTTAAAGGTATGAATTAGGCAAATGTTGAAGTGGCGTAAGGCCCCTCAATTTCCCTTTTTTGTTGCACAAGCATTGGGCCCCAGCCGGGGAATCACCCTTGGGCCGGCGACAGGGCTTTCTCCTTCAGTAGTCCCACCTCCAGATAATTCCTATCCCCCCTTCAGAGTCTGCTCCTACCTCACTTTCGAGCGATATCTCAGGAAGGATCTCCACCTCTACTGAAGTCTTGCTGCTTTTCGGGTGAATCCCCCTTTCGACCTGCAGAAAAACCTTGTCTCCCAGATAATTCCCGACTCCTATGCTGGGATCTCCGTTATCCCTGTCACCCATCTTGACTTCTATATTATCAACTCCGAGGATCTTCCTCGCCCTCCCCATTATGTCAAGCCCCCCGCCTCCACCGGTAAGGGTCATCGCCGCATCGGCAAGTGTCAATGCCTGGAGCGGGGTAATCCTTGACAGGCTTCTTCCGAAAAGGATTCTTGCGAGTATCTCATCAGACGGCATAGGGGGATCGGAAGACAGAGTAAAGACCGGCGCAGAGAGAGTCCCCGTCACATTAATCCTGGCCGTCAGCCCAGAGGCACTTGCTTCCGCCAGGGCATTTATATGCGTGGATGATGTGGAATCTCCACTAAGGACTAGCGTGCCTTCCTTCAAGTCGAAGCGTCTTCCAAGGAGATTGAATCTTCCTCTTACTATTGATAATATTCCTGATATGTCAGGCCTCTGTGCTGAGCCAGTAAGGTGCATTTGCCCTTCCCATTCCGATTCAAGGCCTCTTCCCCGCAAAAAAATTCTACCAGGGCTTTCAAGCAAAAGGTCCAGCGATATGTTCTTGAAAAACCTGTGAGGGCTTTCCGGCTTCTGCTTGATAAGCGCTAAAGGAGCAGGTATCTCTATGACCTCAAGTTCAACCAAGTCGGGAGGAAGCCTCCCGGGGATGCGCAGATCGCCGGGTCCCACCATCAGCCTCCCGGTCAGAAACAGGTTTTCCAAGCTTCCCTTGATATAGGCCTTCCCGGTTGCCTCGGTTCGAATATCATTGCGGTTTAACATAAGAAACCTCTCAAGATAGATATTCATGTCAAGAGATGTATCTTTCCTGGGGAAGATAATGGCTGATCCATTAACGGAAAGACGGCCGTTTTTGCCGTCTCCGGCCTCTGCACGCAAGATCTTCACAGTTCCTTCAGATACTCTAGCCTCCACAGTGATATCTGACAACAGGAGTCCCGCTCTTCTGTAGGAGAAAAGACCGTCCTGCAGCCTGAACTCGCCCTTCAGGGCAGGATCGGCGATACTTCCTCCAAGAGAGATAGAGCATAAAAACTTTCCCGCCAATTCCGGTTCCATGAGATCAAGGGCTCTGGCGAGTCTCCCAATGTCAATTTCAGCGGATAAATCCCCGTTAATGATCCCGTCGGCAGGGATATTTAATGAAAAAGGATAGAGCCTCAGGTACAGAGGGATGTCGGCAGTTGCCATGACGGATTTCTCTTCAAGACCCTCAAGTCGCAATAACGCCTTGAGGCGATTTGCCTTTAATACCGCCCCGATATGAAGGCGTAATCCGGTCAGGGGGGGGTTGTCGGCTTTTTTCAGTGCGGGGTCAGGGGGAAGAATTCCGGAACCGGTTCTCCCATGATCAGATACACTTTCCGGACCTCCAATTCCAATCTCTGTATCCTCAAGGATGATTTCTTCGTTGTCAGCCCGCAGAATCATGGGATTAAATAGCCTTAATGGAACTGCTTCATAAAGTGCGTATGCCTTTGTGATGGCCAATCGCTTTGATGCCTCTCCATATTCAAACTCGATATCGGCAGATGAAAAGTCGAGCCTTCCCAGATGCAAATTCTTCAGGCGGCCTTCCGCCTTGATGGCATTCGCTACGAAGGCGTTTGAGATGCGTATCCTGCCGGTCATGGAGGAAAGGGAATAATCTTTCAGGGAAATATCTCTCCCTGTGAACGTAAGATCAATATCCTGTCCTTTGGCGCCCTTCTTGAGGAGGGCATCCATACTGAAGGCACCGTTAAACCCGATGGATCTGCCGAGACAAGAAGCGGCTGCCATCTCAGCGAGTATCTTCCCATTCAGGGTCATATCACTTGTGTCAATCGTTATGTCTCCGCCGGCAGTTATATCGCAGGCATTGAAAGCTATTTTTTTGAGCTTCAGGACGCCTTCTCCGACCTCCAGCGCGCTCCTTAAATCAACAGCCATGCCTCTCAGTTCACCGTTGATTCGCAGATTTCCAGCTAACGAGTCGGATATTCTCCTGAGAGATATGTTCGCATGGAGCCCGTCCAAGGCCAGTTCCACGTCCAAAATCGGTTGTGAAAGAGGCCCTGAAAGATGGCCTTTCATCCTGACGGAGCCGGATGAAAAGCTACTGATCTCTGGGAACATGAGGGAAGCATCAGGAATGTCAATAAGCCAACTCGCGGTGACGGATGCTTCCTTCAATGCAATGACGCCTGAGCCGGAGAGCCTCGCCTTACCGTCTTTTATCTCGGCGCTCAGTATCTTGAGATGTCTCTTGCGATCAAGTTCGAAGAAAGCCATGAAAAAGATATCCTCTGCAAGCATACCGGATAAAGGTCCGGGTATCTTTTCAGAAATAAATCGGCTGTCCAGGACGGCGCTCCCCTTGATTTGACCTGCAGCCGTCTCCTGCAAGATATCCCCCTTTATACTGAAAGCGGTCTTGAGGGATACAGGAAGAGTTGTTCCCAAGATACTTGACAGCTTGGCAGGATCTGAAGGGATCAGTGTTCCAAACGCTGAGTAGCTTCCCAGCGAAAGAGAGATGTTTCCTGAAAGATCAGCTTCTCCGTATGAACTCCTGATTACCAGTCTTGATACCCGAACTTCTTCTCCAGAAAAGTGTATATCTTCTGCTTCCCAGAGAAGGCTCGGCTCGGAAATGCCTTCCGGCCTTGTCAATACGAGATTCTTCAACTCCCCTGAACCGGAAAGCATAAGCTTTGACAGATCTAAGATAAATGATGCCTTAATGGAATCGCTGTTAAATGATTCTGAGGAGATACCCCTGATCTCAAGCTTGCCTTCTAAAGAAGGTTCCGGAAGGGGGCCTTCTATCCGGCCGGTAAGGGACAATGGCCCTTTTGAGGAAATACCGACCAGCGGCCCTGCACCGGCAATACTCAGTGAGTAGTCTCCCTTGAAATAAAGCCCCGTAACCAGGAGCCTTCCGGAAAGATCCAGTTGAAACAAATCTCCCTTGAGCAAAAGAGATTCGATATCCAGCTCATTTTTAGCCGGCAGATAATAGATGCTGAAGGCGGTGTAGGTTTTCAGCAGGCAATTGTCGAAGAAACTTTCAGAGCCTGTCGCGTATTGAGATTTACCGACCCGAGATTTCTCAACTATCTGGGTGCACTTCCTCTCTTCCCAGCGATCAGATAGAGATTTCATGGTCGCCGGAAGCCCTCTGGTCAGTATTTCACCCTCTCCTTTCAGAGAAAGACCATCTTTTCTATCAAAATCAAGGCCAAGGGAAAGGGATATTTCCTCTCCTGCCTCCAGCTCAAGCCTGCCTTTCCATTCTGAGACATTGCCTTCGCCGTGAAGGGAAAAACCAAGCGGCCCGCCCAGAGATGCCAGTTCGGATACGGCACCACCTGCCGGCTCACCTCCTTCAGCGCTAAGGGTAAAAGTATTGCCCTTATCCCGAATCGCGACCGAGGCGCTGAGATAGGTTCCACTAACCCCGGAGGTTTTAAGGAGTATCTGCGTTCCTTCCGGGACCTGAGTCGTGCTCATAAGAAGCTTGAATTCCTGAGCGCTGTTGAATATACCTTTTGCAAGACTGATTCTGTCAATACGTAAACCCTCAATTGACAGCCGCCCTAGAATTCCAAACCATCTTCCCGGAATAGAGGTTTCATTGACGGATTTTTTTTGTGCTGTGATACCTGCCGGTATCGCGACTCTTGCCGCACTCAGTTCTATTATATGTATTCGTCCCTGGAGTAGGTCAGAGGGGCGCCATCTGAGAAATATCTCCTCTGCGGTAAACAAATCATCTTGCCCACGGATTTTCATTGCAAGTTGATTTATCTGAAGTGAGAACGGTGGTATGCCCCCTATCCTTCCGACACTTACCTCTTCGATCCCGAACCCCTTGAGGATTGAGGCTCCTTGAATGGCGAGCCATCTCTTTCCGGTATCGGTCTGCAAAGCAAGTAAGGCTGCGAAGGAAAGCATCGCCGACCAAAGAACCAATACTACAGCCCCGCAACCTATCTGGAACAGGATGCGTCTGATGGTGCGGCTATGTTGAAAGGCTTTATTCAATTCGAATACCTTGCCGTTTTATATGAAAATGCCCCTTCGCTTTACTCCTCCCCCTCGACGGGGGAGGGAGGGGCGGGGGTGATTTTCATCCTTCTTTGTGCCCCAAAAGGGCATGGCGGTTTATATGAACATGCCCCTTCCCTTTATTCCTCCCCCTCGACGGGGGAGGGAAGGGTGGGGGTGATTTTCATATTTCGTTGTGCCCTGCCCGGGCATGGGTGTTAGTTGTTATGACCTAATAGGCCTGCCCGAGGCTGACATAGAACTGGAAACTGTCATCCATGTCAGGCCTTGGATTCAGTGGGAACCCTACGTCAGCTCTTAGAGGCCCTATTTGTGTAAAGTAACGCAACCCCAGCCCTGCCGCCCATCTTAACCTTTCTCCCTCAAGGGGATCGCTTGATGAGAAGGCTCCACCCCCGTCGGCAAAAACTGCCAACCCGATCTTTTCGGTTATCTTGCCTCTAAGCTCAAGAGAAAACTCGGCGATAGACCTTCCTCCTGTGGGGGTGCCGTCTGCGGACATGGGGGCCACCGACTGATAGGCGTATCCCCTTATCGACCCGCCTCCGCCTGCGTAAAACCTTTCGTCCGCAGGAATACTTAACCTCGATTGACCGATGACGCTTCCAACCGAGACCCTCGCTGCCAGGACGAGTATCGGAGATTTCATTAGCGCGAGGTAATGGGTGTAGGTGGCTGTTGATTTAAGAAAAGTACGTCCCTCAGTCCTCACATCATGCATGGGGGTCATCTGAAGTATGAGTTTCCCTCCCCTGGTGGGGTCAAAGATATCATCGCTTGTTTCCCTTGAGAGCGTAAAGGGTGCAGACAAGAGCTGATAATCTTCTCGATCGCTTTGCTGCTCGATGCTGGATACCTTGATTCCCAGACCGGCCGCAGCGATAACCCTGGGATATATCTCCCTCTCAACGAGAGCCAGGCTGCTCAAATAACGGGATATATACGCTTCAGGCCGATCTTCCGCCAGGCTTGTCACCAGCTTAAGCTTTTGTAATCTATGAAAAAATTGTGGTTTGACGAAACTGCCTTCTGCGGCTGCTCCATAATTGGAGGCCTTCATGCCGATGGAAAGCCTCTCGGCCTTACCTGCTATGTTGCGATGCTCCCAGGATGATTTGGCGCCGAGCTTTTCATCCGTCCTGTAGCTTACTCCGGCAGATACTGAGCGGTGCTTCCTCTCGGTAACCTCAACTTTGACTGCGAGCATATCGTCGTCGTCAACCTCTTGAGCTTCATGAATTCTGACAATGGAGAATAGCCCAGTCTCGAAGAGTCTCCTCTGGAACTTCTGTATAAGCTGTTCGTCAAAAACATCGCCCCGCTGCCAAGGGATAATTCCCCTTAGAAAGTCCTCATCAACCGTAATGAGTCCTTGGAAGGTGGTTTCACCTAATAACGCCTTCCTCCCCGTTTCAACAGTAAATACTATAGAAGCCGTCCGGTCGCTATGGTTGATCGTGACGGTACGCTCCCTTAGAGCGGCAAAAGGGAATCCCTGTTTCCTGAGGAGTGCGACTACCGTCCTCTCTGCTGAAATCACCTGTGAGGATTTTACTGCGTCCCCGGATCTGAGCGGCAATTCATCAGGTCTTGGAAGGAGATTGGCTGCCTGATCAAAGGATGCGTGAGGAGTTAGTCTTATTTCCTTTAACCGGTATAGCGGCCCTGTCTCAATGATGTACCGCAGCAGGACAGGGTCGAGCTTATCATCTATGGTGTAATCGGCCCTGGCGGCATAATATCCCTCAGCCCGGAGGACTTTAACGAACATGGAGACGTCTCTTTCGGCCATTGTTGTAAGGTGAAGCAGGGTAAAAGGAGGCATCCCTTCCTCAGGGGAAAAAGCCTCGGAAGCGGCCTTAAGTCTTTTGTAGAGGTTTTTTTCCTCTACGCCTCTCATCTCTGTCTTATAGTCGAGTCCCTCTCCGAAATAGGTGGAATATGTCCCCCCTTTCAAGACCCCGGAACATGAGGAAAGCAATAGCAAGAGAAGGGCGATTAAGACAAACCCCCTCACTGCGGCTGACTCCTTCCCATTTCCGGTTCCAGACTGCAGACCCGGTTTTTTTTCTTCAAGGCGACCTGACGAAGAGACCTGACTTGCGGGGGTGTTTGATTGGCGCATCAAGAAACTATATCTTGGGAGCTGGGAATTATCAAGCCGGTGGTCTTCCCAGCCTGGCCTTATTCAGAAATCTAAAGGGAATGGATAAGCGGAAGGCCTTTTCATTTTGCCGGGGATGTTGTATAGAAAAAACGGTTCGGTCAATGGGAAAAAGCTCTTCTTTGACCGGCTTCAAGAAAGGTGCTAACCATAGCATCATGAACATCGGGATTTCCTCTTTTTTGGAAAGAGGGATCGGAAGGAGGCGTTTTGATGGCGGAGAAAAGGAATTTTGCCAGGCGCAGGGTGGCCTTCGGTTTGAGCGCTCCCGGCTCGCGCGAGGTATTCCTGGTTGGGGATTTCAATGGTTGGGACAAGACAAAGCATCCCATGAAAAAGGATAACGAGGGCCTATGGGGCAAGACAGTCATGATTTTTCCCGGCAGATACGAATACAAATTTTTGGTGGATGGGGAGTGGCAGAGGGATCCTGTCAATCAGGAGGTTTGCGATAACGACTTCGGAACCCTGAACAGCGTGATCTTTGTCAAATAGGCTTTTTTTTTGGGGCCCGCATGCCTTAGATTTGAAAGTGGTAGTGCCCATTTCCTGTTTCGACGTTTATTAGGCTCTGTGGGTTTATAGGAAAATAGATCGTCATACCGGTGAAGGCCGTTATCAGGTCTTTTACACCTGGATTCCTGACCGGGTCCGGAATGACAGGGGCATTTTTATGCTTCGTTGTGCCCTGACAGGGCATTACCGTTACGCGGAGCTATGCATTGATTCTGCGTGAGCGAGTTGATATCTGATTGCTGGAGGACTAATTAGGTGGATAAGTTGAGCTTTGGTATGACTATGTTGATCGTGGGGATGGGAGGCACCCTGGCAACTCTGACCTTCATGAGCCTTGTAATGGTGTTACTTAAGAGGCTCTTTCCCTATAAAGGCGAAGAAGAGGGAAAATAGAAAGGAGGCAGTATGCAGGAAGCCATCATAAACGGACTGTCAGGCCTCGCGGCAGGCACCTTGAATCTCCAATGGTCCAATCTTGTCATGATCGGGATTGGATTGATGTTGCTTTATCTCGGAATAAAGAAGGGCTTTGAACCCCTGCTGCTTGTCCCGATAGGGTTCGGAGCTATACTCGTCAATATCCCCCTTGCCGGGCTGATGGATGAACACGGGTTCCTCCGGATCATATACGATGCCGGAGTTATCACAGAGCTTTTTCCGCTTTTGATATTCATAGGAATCGGGGCCATGACCGACTTCGGACCGGTTCTTGAAAACCCCTACACATTTCTCCTGGGGGCGGCAGGACAATTCGGGATATTTCTTACTCTGATTCTGGCTCTCCTCCTGGGATTTGAGGCCATGGACGCGGTTACAATAGGTATCATAGGAGCTTGTGACGGGCCTACCGTCATATATGTGGCGTCTCAGTACGCCCCCCATCTTCTTGGACCGGTGTCTGTCGCTGCCTATTCTTACATGTCTCTTGTGCCTCTCCTTCAGCCGCCCATAATGAAGGCCCTTACAACGGAAAAGGAACGTATCATCATCATGAAGGCAGGCAGGAAGTCGGTTTCCAGAACGACAAAGATACTTTTCCCTATTGTCATCACCATACTGGGCGGGCTTATAGCGCCAATGGGGCTTCCCCTTCTGGGAACCATCATGCTGGGAAACCTCATGAGGGAGTCGGGCGCGGTTGCAAGGCTTACAAAGGCGGCTGAAAATGAGATTGCAAGCGTAGTAACCCTGCTTCTCGGTATATCCATAGGCGCAACTATGAGCGGGCCAGTCTTTGTCCAATCCAAGACCCTTATAATCCTGGCCCTGGGTCTTCTGGCAATTTGCCTGGACACCGTCTGCGGGGTGCTTTTCGGAAAGCTCCTATGCGTCATAACCAAGGGAAAAGTAAATCCTCTGATAGGGGCCGCGGGTATCTCTGCCTTTCCAATGTCGGCAAGAGTGGTGCAGAAGGAAGGATTCAAGTACAATCGCAAGAACTACCTCCTTATGCACGCAATGGGTGCTAACGCGGGAGGGCAGATAGGATCGGTCATGGCGGCGGCAGTTATGCTCTCGGTTCTCAAAGCGATGGGAGTGATATAGGTGGCTGAGGCTCATACCAGGATTGGTACCATAGAAGGATTCAGGGCGGCTTATGATGCGGAGAGCGCTCCAGTTAAAATAAGAGGGCGCTCATTCAATTTCTTCGTGCCCAGAACCATAGAGCGGTTCATTAATCAAGAGGACGTCTTTCAGGGATTTCCTCTATGGGCCAAGGTCTGGGAGGCCTCCCTGGTGCTTGCGGACCACCTCGCATCCAGAGATCCGGTTGAGGGCCGCAGGATACTTGAAATAGGCGCGGGTATGGGAGTGGTAGGAATAGTAGCAGCCGCCTTCGGTCACCAGGTGACCATAACGGAATACAATGAGGACGCCCTCAATTTTGCCAGGGCAAACGTCCTGCTTAACAGAGAGGGCATGGCATTAAAACCGGCTGTTCTGCCTCTTGATTGGCACTCGCCTCAGATGGAAGGGAGCTTTGAAATCCTGGCCGGAAGCGAGGTTGTTTACAGCCAAAGGGACTTTGAACCGCTTAATCGCCTGTTTGAAAGATACCTGGTTCGAGGAGGGGAGATCATCCTCGCAGAGGGAATAAGGGGAACGACGATGGAGTTTTTGAAGAAAATGAGCCTTACTTATAAAATCTCAGCCAAAAGGAAGGTGCTCCGCTCAGTAGAAAAGGAAATCCCTTTGATCCTGGCCTCCATGAAACGGGCCTGACAAACCTTATCAGGCCATCTTCTCCACTACCCTTCCCATTATCAGGTCGCGGATTTGCGCGAGACGATCCTGATTTGCCGCTTCAAAACGCAGGACCAGCACGGGTTGAGTATTGGACGCTCTTACAAGGCCCCATCCGCCATCCATGATAACCCTGGCCCCGTCAACATCAATCACCTTGTAGTCCCGCTTGAAATCCTCTACCAGCTCCTTGACGACCTTAAACTTCTTCTCTTCAGGGCAATCCATCCTGATCTCAGGGGTGTTGATCATTCTGGGCACCCCTGCAAGAAGGGCGGAGACCGGACGGTCGGTGGATGAGAGTATCTCAAGAAGCCTCGCGCCTGCATAAACGGCATCATCGAAGCCGAAATATCTTTCAGCAAAAAAGATGTGGCCGCTCATCTCTCCCGCAAGGAGGGCCTTTTCCTCCTTCATCTTGGCCTTTATGAGCGAATGTCCCGCCTTCCACATTATGGCCCGTCCGCCGTTTTTTTCGATGTCGTCGTAAAGGGCCTGGGAGCACTTTACCTCTCCAATTATGGTGGCCCCGGGGTGGCGTGCAAGGAGGCTGCGGGAAAATATTATCATGAGTTGATCCCCCCAGATTATCTCTCCTTTTTCGTCAATAACTCCAATACGGTCGGCGTCTCCGTCAAAGGCGATACCCAGGTCGGCCGAACGCTTCACCACCTCCTGCCTCAAGGAATGGAGATTTTCAGGAATAGTGGGGTCAGGGTGATGATTGGGAAATGATCCGTCAGGGTCGCAAAAAAGGCCTGTGATATCACAACCGAGGTCCCGATAAGCCTTGAGGGCTACTTGGCCCCCGACGCCGTTTCCCGCGTCAATGACTGCGCTTATCTTTCTTTTACCCATGCTTGTGCGCCGCAAGAGTTCATCTGTATATGAAGCAGTGACACTTGCCTTCGTCAAAGAGCCGCTTTGCTCATAGAACCTGCCTGATTCAAAGATGTCTTTTATCTTCTGAATTTCTTTTCCGTAGATGGATGCCGTCCCCAGACAGAGCTTAAAGCCGTTATACTCGGGAGGATTGTGGCTTCCCGTCACCTGAATGCCGCCAAGCACATCGAGGGTGTGGATGGAATAATAGAGTAGAGGTGTGGGGACTACTCCTATGTCGCAAACATCAATACCTGCGCCAAGTAGTCCCTCTGTCAGGGATGATGCAAGCCCGGGTGAACTCAAGCGACAATCTCGCCCGAGGCTTATCCTGGCTGCGCCCTTTGATACCAGATAAGTCCCTATGGCCCTGCCGAGTCTTAGAGAGGTAACGTCGTTCAGGTCTTCCGGAACAACTCCTCTTATGTCATATTCCCTGAAGATGTGGTCTTTCATAAAAGGTTCCCTTCTCCAGCGCCTTTGAGTAGCTCTACTATGCCTTTAATGTCCTGTGATCTCCTGATGTCTGCTACTAGAAGGGCATCTGCAGTATCTATTACAAGGCAGTCTTCAAGACCGAGGCATGCGACCTTTCTCTTTCCCCTCTGGGCGATAAAGCTCTTTTTGCAATCCACTAAAATGGGGTTTCCCTCCTTGAGGTTTCCCTCAAGATCATGTTCGGATGCCCTGAGTTCATAGAGCGATAGCCAGGAGCCTACATCACTCCATCCGAATCGTGATTCAACGACCTTCACATCCCTGCGGGTGTTTTCCATAATTCCGTAATCGAAGGATATGGACGGGAGTCCCTGGTAAATCCTGCTGATGGTTTCGTCAAAGGAATCGGTCTGAATCGAAGCGCCTATCTCCTTTAGCCCCTGTGACAGTAAGGGGAGGTGCTCTTCTATCTCACTGAGTATAACATCCTGCCTGGCAACAAAGATTCCGCCGTTCCAGTAGTAAGTCCCTTCTGCGAGATATCTTTCCGCAGCGGCCAAATCCGGCTTTTCGACAAACTCGGCGACTTGAAAGGCCGACTCTCCATTGATATCTGTGGGGCCGCCTTCTCTCTTTATGTACCCGTATCCTGTCTCGGGCCTTGAAGGGACGATCCCGAGAGTCACTATCGAACCGTCCTCCGCAAGGCGCGCTGCGGCTTCAAGTGTTCTTAAGAAGCCCGGCACATCGCCTATGTAATGATCGGCCGGAAGGAACGCAACAGGGCCCGTTAGCCCGAGATGTCCCAGATAAAGGGCCCCAAGCCCGATACAGGCCGCAGTGTTCCTGCCTACCGGCTCCGCCAGCAGATGGATATCCTTGCCGATGAGGAGACCTGCGGCTTCATCCAGATGCTCTTCGCCGAGCACTACCACGATACTATGCTCCTCAACCAGAGGAGAAAGCCTCTCGACCGTTTGAACCAAGAGAGGTTGTCGGCCCGTAATTTGAAGAAATTGCTTAGGTTTGGCCCTCCTGCTCACAGGCCAGAATCTCGTGCCGGCGCCGCCTGCCATTACTACTGCCTGCATATACATCTCCTTATTGCGTGAAAGATCGGAATGTCTATAAATCAGGTCCTGTAGCTCGCGTTGATGGATACATATTCGTGGGTAAGGTCGCTTGCAAGGAGCCTTTCGGAAAAACCGCCCTCGTTTAGATCAATGGTTAAGGTAAATTCCCTGTTGTGCATCCTCTCACCTGCGAGCCTCTCAGCCTCCAGGCCCTTTCCCATACCGCCCTCGACTATCTTTACGCTGTCTATCCAGATATCAACCTTGCTCTCAGTCATGTGAATGCCGCTTCTTCCAAGCGCAGCCATTATCCTGCCCCAGTTGGGGTCCTGACCATAGAAGGCCGTCTTGACCAGACTTGAATTTCCCACCGTGCGGACTGCCCTATCCGCGTCCATGGGATCCCTTGCCCCATTGATGGTGATCCTCACAAGTTTCGAGGCTCCTTCTCCATCCTTTACTATCATTGTGCAGAGTTCATCCATCACCTGCGCCAGAAGATCACTGAAGACAACGGCCTCCTCCTTTGATACAGGCAACGCAGAAGAGGCGCCGTTAACCAGGAGAAGCACCGTGTCGTTGGTGCTGGTGTCGCCGTCAACGGTAATTCTGTTGAAGGTCTTGTCTGCGTTTTCCTTAAGTATCCTGTTTAGTTCCATCCCTTCCGGATTGATGTCGGAGACTATGAAACAGAGCATGGTAGCCATGTCAGGCATGATCATTCCGGCGCCTTTTGCAAAGCCTGTTATCCTGAAGGGCTTTCCCCCTGCAACCGATTCGCGCATGGAAAGCTTTGGAAAAGAATCCGTTGTCATGACGGCCCTTGCGGCATCCATAAGACCCTTACTTGACAGGTTTTTAATCAGCTCGGGAACCGCCTTTGAGACAATATCCATGTTCATCTGCTGGCCTATCACACCGGTTGATGCGACCATTATCTCACCTTTTCCGATTCCCAGTGCCCCCGCGATCAGCTCCGCAGTCATACGGGCGTTTCTCAGACCCTCTTGCCCGGTGCATGCATTTGCGTTGCCCGCGTTTGCAACTATAGCGCGGGCCTTTCCGCCCTTGATGTTTTCCCTCGTCACCAGCACAGGGGCCGCCTTTACCTTGTTGGTGGTAAATACCCCGGCAGCAGCGGCCGGCAGGTCGGAGTAAACAAGGGCCATGTCAAGTCCGCCGTGTTTCTTCAGACCTGACTCAATGGCAGATGCCTTGAAACCTTGAGGTAACTTAATTTCATTTTCCATAATTATTTATAAATAACCCCGCTCAATGATTTTTATTTATCCGGTCAGCGGCCTTTTTTAAAAGGCTTTCAGGCATCCGTATAGGGTTGGTCAGCCGTTTGCCCCGCAGCATTTCTTGTATTTCTTGCCGCTGCCGCAGGGGCATGGATCGTTTCTTCCCACCTTCTTGGTTGTTCTTCTGATGGTGGCAGGTTTGGATCCCTCGTCTCCCCGGTTGAGGCGTATCGGCCTCCTGCTGTGTTCAGGTATCTCAGGGGTTCTTCGAGCCGGCTGTATCCTCATAACAGTGCCTAAGGTCTCTTCCTTGATCCTTTCCATGAGACCTTCAAAGAGTTCGAATCCCTCCTTTTTATACTCGCGCAGGGGATCAAGCTGCCCGTATCCCCTAAGCCCTATGCCTTCCTTGACTTGTTCCATGTCTTGAAGATGCGCTACCCATTGGTTGTCTATAATCTGAAGCATTATAATCTGAGCTATCTGAACAAAATTATCGCTTCCGAAGAGCTTTTCCTTTTCACCATAAACCTCCCTGGCCTGTTGAGCTGCTATTTCAACAAGGGCCTCAGGCCTCAGAGTCTCTCCCTGAGTGTCTTTACCTTCTTCCACCCTGAGGACAAAGCCCATAAGGCGCAGGATTGCCTCCTTCAGACCTGAGATATTCCAGTCGTCAGGGTGTTCTTTGGGGTCTATGTGCTTGGCGATAAGGGTTTCCAGCTTTTCGTCTATCATGCCTTCAACGACCTCTCTGATGCCTTCTCCTTCAAGGATCCGCCGCCTCAAGGCATAGACGATCTCCCTCTGCTTGTTCATGACATCGTCATATTCGAGGAGATGCTTTCGCATGTCGAAATTGTGGGCCTCAACCTTTTTCTGGGCATTTTCTATGCCCCGTGAGATAAGACTGTGTTCGATAGGCTCTCCTTCCTTCATCCCCAGCTTATCCATCACTGAAGAGATCCTTTCTGAGCCGAAAATCCTCAGGAGATCGTCTTCGAGCGAAAGATAGAACCTGGAAGACCCGGGATCGCCCTGCCTGCCTGAGCGGCCTCTCAACTGATTGTCAATCCTGCGGCTTTCATGCCGTTCAGTTCCAAGAACATGGAGCCCCCCGACCTCCCTTACCCCCTCTCCGAGTACGATGTCCGTGCCTCTTCCTGCCATGTTTGTAGAAATGGTGAGAGTCTTGGCCTGACCTGCCATCGCTATTATCTCAGCCTCTTTTTGGTGATGCTTCGCGTTCAGGACAGAATGTGGAATACCCGAGCGCTTAAGCATTTTGCTGAGCATCTCGGATTTTTCTACTGAGATGGTTCCCACAAGGACAGGCTGGCCCTTCTCGTAAAGCTCTTTTATTTCTTCAAGGACGGCTGTGAATTTCTCCCTCTCCGTCTTGTAGATGACGTCAGGATGGTCCACTCTGATCATTTTCTTATGGGTAGGAACGACCGTTACGTCGAGGTTGTAGATGTTTTTGAATTCGGCTGCCTCGGTGTCAGCCGTACCCGTCATGCCTGCAAGCTTTTCGTACATGCGAAAGTAGTTCTGGAATGTGATAGTGGCAAGTGTCTGGTTCTCTTCGGCGACTTTGACGCCCTCCTTGGCCTCTACGGCCTGATGCAGACCGTCGCTCCAACGCCTTCCGGGCATCATACGGCCGGTAAACTCATCTACGATCAGTACCTGATCGTCTTTGATTACGTAATGGACATCCTTTTCAAAAAGCCAGAAGGCCTTGATAAGCTGATGGGTTGTATGCAGTATTTCAGATGTCCTTGCATAATGTTCCTCGGCCTCTTTCAGGCGCTCAGCCTTTTCTTCGGGGCTGAGACTTTCATCCTCCCTTATATTGTGGCTTATCTCGTCAAGATCCATGGGGACAAAATCGCCCAGGGAGTCTCCAAGATGTTTAAGCCCCTTTTCGGTCAGTTCAACCAGATTTCCTCTTTCATCTATGGTACAGAAGAGATCCTGATCAATATCAGGGAGGAGCTTTTGAGCCCTCAGCATGCTCTCCAATCTGTCAATTTCTTTCTTGAGGCTGGGGTTATGGGCGACCATTTCGAGAAAACCATGGTTCTTAGGATCCCCTCTCTTTACCTGAAGGAGCAGTTCAATTGTCTTGTCGTCCTCAAGCCCTTTATCAAGACGGTCCTTGGCCTCCCTCAAGACCGACCGGATAACTCCCTCTTGTTTCTTCTTGAGGTTTATTACGGTCGGTTTAACTTCCATGTAAATCTTGTTTTCGCTGTGAAGCACGGGACCGCTTATGATGAGAGGCGTCCTGGCCTCATCAATGAGGATGCTGTCCACCTCATCTACGATTGCGTAATGGAAGTCCCTCTGAACCAGTTCCTCGGTGTGGAACTTCATGTTGTCTCTTAGATAATCGAAACCGAATTCGTTATTGGTGCCATAGGTTATGTCGCAGCCGTAGGCCTCTTTCCTCTCGCGATCATCCATGCCGTGGACTATCACGCCCACACTCAGCCCAAGGGCCTTGTATATGGCCCCCATCCACTCGGCGTCCCTGGTCGCGAGATAATCGTTTACCGTTATAAGGTGAACACCACGTCCGGTAAGGGCGTTCAGATATATAGGGAGGGTAGCGGCGAGCGTCTTTCCCTCGCCTGTTTTCATCTCCGCGATTTTGCCTTCATGCAGCACCAGACCTCCGATAAGTTGAACGTCGAAGTGGCGCATCCCAAGTTCCCGTACCGAAGTCGCCCTGACAGCGGCGAAAGCCTCAGGCAGAAGTTCATCGAGAGGCTGGCCGTTTCTTATCCTCTCCTTGAACCGTTCGGTCCTTTCCCTGAGTTCTGAGGGTGAAAGGACCTGGCATTCAGGCTCAAGCTGATTGATCCTGTTTACAATGGGAGCCATTCTCTTAAGTTCCCTGTCGTTTTGACTCCCGAATATGCTCTTAATGAAATTCTTAATCATTTCAATATCCAATCATTGTATTTTTGCTTTTCTTGGTGGCGTATTAAAGAACTTCGCACAGGAAAAATCAAGCTATTCCGGGCTAGCATCACTTTTTGCCCTTCTGTATAGGCATATCCTTCTTGCCGTTTCAATACCTATCCCGGCAATGGAGGCAAGCTCTTCTTCCCCTGCCTCAAGTACGGAGGAGGCGTCTCTAAAGGCTGAAAGAAGAATATTCCTTCTCTTCGGGCCAAGCCCTTCTATGAGATCAAGTTCCGAGCCCTTAAATTTCTTTCCCCTTACCTGTCTATGAAATGATATCGCCCTTCTGTGCACTTCATCTCTTATCCTTATAAGTAGTTTTAAAGCGGTGCTGTCACGGCCCGGGGTTATAGGATTTCTTCTCCCCGGGACATATATCTTTTCAATCTCTTCGCCTCTGGATGGGTCCGGTTTTGCTATGGCTGCAAGCGCGGGCGGCGATTCCTGAATCAAATCCTTGACCACACGACTCACGGTCTCAAGATGCCCCCTTCCCCCATCCACAATTATAAGATCAGGAAGGTCGCCCTCCTTTATCCTTCGTCTTATGACCTCAGCCATCATGCCGTAATCGTCGGGGCCTTCCGTCTCCCTGATCTTGTAGCTGCGATAACGGGAAACCAGCGGTTTACCCTCCGAAAAGGCAACTATTGCTCCTACTGCCTCTCTGCCGCTCAGAGATGATATGTCAACGGCCTCTATAATGCCCGGCCTGGCGCTGAGCCTCAGAAGCTCCTGCAGGTCGGATATTATATCCTGCTCGGTCTCCTCCGGGACTGATCTCAACAGACTCCGGGCATTGGCCACTGCTATGGAAACCAGCCTTTTCCCTTCTCCCCTCTTGGGCTGGCGTATATTTATCCTCTTTTCGGCCAGATCGGAAAACCATGACGCGATTGAACCTGCTTCCTCCAGTTTAATGGAGACCAGGATTTCGGGGGGTATGAAGGGGGAGCCTTCATAGTATTGCTTCAAAAAGGATTCCATGACCTCTTCTTCAGAGCCGCCCTGACTTCTCCACCTGTAGTTGCGGCTGCCTGTGAGGGCTCCCTTCCTCACAAAGAGGATCACCAACTGGAAAAGAGCACCCTCTGAGGCAAGTCCTACAATGTCCAGGTCAAGCATCCTGGGAGACGTCACATTTTGCTTTTCAGCGGTCTTGCGAACCGCGTTTATCTGGTCCCTGAGCCTCGCCGCCTTTTCGAAGTCCAGGTCCTCTGATGCCCCGGCCATCTCTGATTGCAGCCGTTTAAGAAGTTCATTGTTCTTGCCTTCAAGGAAAAGCCTTACCTTTTCAACCACCTCTTTATATATCTCGCTTCCTATCTCATGAGAGCAAGGCCCGAGACATCTGCCTATCTGATAATTGATGCAGGGTCTGAGCCTCCTCTTGACCGCATCCCCCTTGCATTTTCTCAGAAGAAATATTCTGTCAACTGCCCGCAGGGTCTCACGCACCGCCATGGCGGAGGAAAAGGGGCCGAAATAGATTCTGCCGTCCTTTTTCATCTTTCTTGTCACCCTAAGCCTCGGAAATGGATTTTTTATGTCCAGAACGAGACAGGGGTAACGTTTGTCATCCCTCAGTACCACGTTATATCGAGGGAGATGCTTTTTTATCAGATTGCTTTCCAGAAGGAAGGCTTCTTTCTCGGAGGAAGTTATTATTGTGTCCAGTCCCTTTGCTCTGCTTAGCATGAGCGTTGTCTTCGGAGAAGGGCTGCCATGGGGTCTTAGATAGGACAAAAGCCTTTTCTTGAGAGACTTTGCCTTTCCTACATAAAGCACCCGCCCTTTTTCGTCTGAAAAAAGATAGACCCCGGGTTCCTCGGGGATCAGACGGGAAATGCCTTCCTGGTCGATACTGAACTGGGCTGAATAAGGTTCCATCATAACTCTTCTTGTTCGGTGTGCCCTTCCTTTAATTGCAGGTTGCCTACTCTGAGGTTAAATGATAGATAAAGAAATAGTCAACTGACTCAAAAAATAGGCATCATTGGTAAAAGTTCATGCATTTTCTCCTTCTAATAGCTTTTGGGCTCTCAGCCTGCTCCTCTTTTCTGCCGGCCCCGCAGGCGCCCAGTCTTGTTCAGGATGGTTTCAGGCTCACTGAGGCAAACCGGCCCGGCCAGATCGTCCATTTGAAGAGCGGGCGCCTTGTTTCTTTTTCTCAGCTTCAACAGGAACTATCAAAGGCAAGATTTATATTTGTAGGAGAGGTGCATGATGATCCTGAACATCACCTGATCCAGACTCAGATCCTTCTTGCCCTTCTCGGGGCAACGGCTCACGTTCACGTGGGAGTTGAATATCTTGATGCCACGAGCCAAAAGGCGGCAGACGATTTCGTGGCAGAAAGGATATCTGAAGATGTTTTTCTCAGCAGAGGAAACTGGGAAAAGAACTGGGGTTATTCTTTCTACCTCTACAGGCCCATTTTCCAGGCTGCCCGCGGAAAGGCTGAAGGGCTTGTCGCCCTTAACGCACCCAGGAGGATCGTTTCGAAGGTGGGCAGGTCGGGCATCAAAAGCCTGAATGAGGAAGAAAGGCGCATGATAGCATCGGATATAGACCTCGGAAACGATCGCCACAGGCGTTACCTTGAGAAGGTTTTTAACAGACACCCCTCCTTTCACCCGGGTCGCTTTGACTTCTTTTATGAGGCTCAGTGCGTTTGGGAGGATACTATGGCAGAGCGGGCCGCAAATTATATTAAGGAAAAACAGGGGCTTATGATCATATTTTGCGGTAACGGCCACATCGCCCACAGGTTCGGAATACCCGAGAGGTTGAGGAGGAGGGCGGGGGGTGAGATACTTACGGTATTTCCTTTCAGGATGAGCGGGGGCGCAACAATCCCTCCTGATCTTTGCGATTATGTCTGGCTTACCGGAGGTAAGGAGATTTCGCGGACTTCGCCTTCTTCGAGATGAAGACGAAAGGCTGTTTATTTGCGCAGATGCAGGCTAAGCTCGTTTAGCCATAGGTAGTGTCCATCCGGAAATGGCTATTTTCACCGATTTCGGCGTTGGGCTCAAATTTTAATCCTCGAAATACGTCAATGTATTCCTGTGGTTAAAATTATCGCCCGCCTTGAACTCTACGAAACTATCTCATTTCCGGATGGACACTAGGTATAAGGGGCTTGCCTATTGGAGGAATGTATATACAGTGGGTTGCCATGAGGTTTCTGTAAATTTCTGCCCTCAATGCGGCGGAAACATGCTTCTTAAGAAGCTAAAGATCAATGAACCGGAGAGGTCGGTTTGCAGCGTTTGCGGAGTTGTTGCCTACAAGGATCCAAAGGTAGTCGCCTGCTCTATGATCGACAGGGATGAGAGGGTTGTCCTGCTCAAAAGGGATTTGGAGCCGCAGAGATCAAGGTGGGTGCTTCCGGGCGGCTATGTTGACAGGGGTGAAACTGTAAAGGATGCGGCAGCGCGGGAAGCAAAAGAGGAATGCGGCCTTGTTGTGGAGCCTCAAAGGCTGCTTGGTGTTTACTCCTACCCTGGAAACATCCATGTAGTTATTGTATATGTGTCAACCTACATCGCAGGGGATCTGTCGGCGGGTGATGAAACTCAGGAGGCCGCATGGTTTTCAGAGGAAGAAATCCCATGGGATGGCCTGGCCTTCAACAGCACCTCTGATGCCCTAAGGGACTATTACAAGTCAAAGAAAGGTTATCAAAAATGATAATTGAACCCAAGAGGATCGCTGAACTTGATTCCAAAGAGCTTGAGGCGATCATGAATCGCTCAATGGATGATATTTCCTCAGTATATGAGCATGTAAGAGATATTGTTATGGATGTGAAACTGGGGAAGGATGAAGTACTGCTTAAAATGTCCGGAGAGTTTAAGACAGATGTTTCAATCGCCGATCTTGAGGTTGACGCCCGGGAGATAAGGAATGCTTATGATGAGGTCAGCCCGGAGGTGGTGGAAGCCCTCAAAACAGCCGCCAGGAATATCTCTTTTTTCCATCGCGCCCAGAAAGAGAGGGAGATGTGGTCGGTCGAGATCAGGGAGGGTATAATGGCCGGCCGCCTCACAAGGCCTATTGATCGTGTGGGCTGCTATATACCCGGTGGCAGAGCCGCCTATCCCAGCACAATTCTAATGACTGTGATCCCGGCCAGGGAGGCCGGAGTGCTGGATATCGTGGCGACGACCCCTGCCGGAAAGGATATGACTGTAAATCCGGTCACGCTTGTGGCAGCGGATATAGCAGGCTGTGACAGGGTATTCAAGGTCGGAGGCCCGTGGGGCATAGCTGCTATGGCATTCGGGACCGGAACCATTCCGCGTGTTGATAAGATAGTGGGTCCTGGAAACAAGTATGTGACTGCGGCCAAGATGATTGTTTACGGCCAGGTAGATATAGACTCCCCGGCCGGGCCGAGCGAGGCATTGATCCTTGCAGACGAATCTGCAAACGCCGGTTTTATAGCCGCGGACTTTCTTTCCCAGGCAGAGCATGATCCCGATTCTGCCGCTGTTCTTGTCACCACATCTTCCGACATAGCCTCACAGGTGTGCGCCTTAATTGAACGCGAATATCCCGATCTGCCGCGCAAGGAGATATTTAATTCGTCTCTGTCAAGACACTCATGGGTTTTGATAGCCGATAATATAGATGAAGCTATAGATTTTACTAATGATTTTGCTTCAGAGCATCTTCAGATCATGACCGAAGACCCCTTTATGACCTTGAACCGCATAAGACACGCCGGTTCAATATTTCTGGGACCATATTCGCCGGTTCCGGCAGGGGACTATGCCTCAGGGACGAATCACGTCCTTCCTACAGGCCGGTGTGCGAGGATGTTCTCGGGGCTCTCTATGGACGATTTCATTAAGAAACCTACCTTCCAATATCTGAGCAAGAGCGGGCTCGCCCATCTGAAAAACACAGTGGTCACGCTCGCTGAGGCGGAGGGGTTGCCCATGCACGCCCGGGCCGTCAAAGCCCGATTTGTTCAACGGACTTGATTTGAGGCCCCGGAGTTGCTATGAGAGCAACAGGGTGCTTCACTCATATCAAATAAATAGGAGGATCATGCTGATGGCTGATATCAAGGGCTATAACATGCCCGACGAACTTTATTATCACAAGGAGAATAGCTGGGCCAGGGTTGAAGGGACCAAAGTCACGGTTGGAATGACGGACCTTTTTCAGAAGGAGGCTGGAGACATAGTATTTGTGGACCTTCCCGATGAGGGAGATGATGTGAGCCAGGGTGAGGTCTGTGGAAAGATCCAGTCAAGGAAGTGGATCGGAAAACTTGTAAGCCCGGTTTCCGGGGAGATAGTCGAGACCAACGAGGACCTCGACGACGACACAGGGCTCATCAACCAGGATCCATACGGCAAAGGATGGATATTGAAGATCGAGGCGAGCGATCTCGAATCGGAGCTGGCGAATCTGATGCAGGGGCAGGCTCTGGTAGCCTTTGTTGAGGCGGAGATCAAAAGGTCTGAGGAAGAAAAGGCAAAGGCAAAATAGGAAAGAGATAGACCTGATCATGGGTGAACAGTGGCGTCTTTTCAGGCATGAGGGTGTTTCGGTGCCGACCGCCGAGGGGCTTGCGCTGGACGATACGCTCCCCTGGGCGGTAGTCAACCAGTCCTCCCCTCCGATCCTGCATTTGTATAATTTTGTGCCGTCTGCGATTGTCGGGAAATACCAGGATATCGAGGCGGCTCTGCGTCTGGATCGCTGCCGGGCCAGAGGTATCGAATATAACAGGCGGAGCACGGGAGGTGGTACCGTTATAATGGGCCCCACTGTGGTCGCGCTGGGGCTCGGGATAAATGTGGACTACCCCGGACTGAAAAAAGGTATCGGGGGTGTATTTGAGTCGCTTGCATCAGTGCTGATAAGCTCTATGGAGACCCTTGGGGTCAATGCCGGGTTTCGTCCAAAGAACGATATCGAAGTTGGAGGTAGAAAACTCGCAGGACTTTCAGCGGCATCTGAGGAGGGCAGGGCGCTTCTTTTCCATACGAGTCTATTGGTTGACTTTGACGTTGATCTTATGACTGACATAATGAATGCTCCCGTTATCAAGTTGCAGGACAAGGGCTATAATTGCTTCAGCCAAAGGATGACCACCATAAATGAGCTTGCCGGCCGCGCCGTTCCTATGAGTGAGGTTATGGACGCCATACAGGCCTCTTTTGAAAATGAGTTCAAGATATCATTCCGCCCTGATCGGCCTAATGAAAAGGAGCTTGAGGCCTTGGAGGGATTTATAAAAAACCGTTACACAAAAACGGAGTGGATATTTTCAAACAGGCATCCCAGGACAAGAATGGGGGTAGGCCAACTAAAGACACCGGGGGGGCTGCTGGAGGTCTATCTATCCCTGTCCGGATCATCAATAGAAAACCTCATGATTACAGGTGATTTCTTTTCAACCACTGAATACATAAATCTACTTGAAAACACCCTTAAATGGACTTCTGCGCATAAGGAGAGCATCATAGCCAACCTCGAAGCTGTTTGGAAAGAGGGGGCTATCCACGGCGTGAGTATGGATGCGCTTGTGGATGCCATCCTCAAGGCTAAGGAGGGCCAGGTGAGGCTCTAGAGATATCTGCGCTTTGTACGACTAACCCTCATGCCCTATCTGGGCACATCGAATAATTAAAATCTTCTCCTTTCCCATATCCTTGACCTTCGAAAGAAGAGGGAAAGGATGTGGTTATTTTCATATAAAAGGTGGACAATGGAAAGAAACAACGGCGGGCAGAGCCCCGAATTTGTGAAAATAAGCTATGCAACGGCAATTTCACTTGGACTGTCAAGAGGATGGATGCATAAGGGAGCGGTTAACCGTTGCGTTAATATCCTTGTTCATTACAAGGAAGGATGCAGCGCCAATTGCGCTTACTGCGGGCTTGCAAAGAGACGGCCCGGGACCTATCAGGAGAAGAGTTTTATCCATGTTGCCTGGCCGGTTGTCAATACTGATGAACTTGTAAAGGCGATGAAGGTTGCCCCGCCTTATGTGCGAAGAAGTTGCATCTCTATGATAACAAACGGCAAGTGCACTGCGCATACGATGAAGTTGGCGGAAATTTTTCTCCGGGAGACCTCTTTGCCTGTATCCGTTCTCCTAAGTCCTACCGTAATGGCGGCGGATGACCTCGTTGAGATGAAGAAAGTCGGGGTTGACAAGGTGGGGATCGCCCTTGATCTTGCTACTGAGGAGCTTTTCGATAGATACAGGGGAAAGGGTGTGGGAGGCCCTCATAAGTGGATGCATTACTGGGAAATTCTCCACAAGGCGGTCGAAATTTTCGGGGTGAAAAACGTAGGGGCGCATCTCATGGTGGGCATGGGAGAAACCGAGGAGGATATGGTAAATCTCATGTCCCGGTTGTATAGAGACGGGGTGGTAAGCCATCTTTTCTCATTCTTTGCGGAGGAGGGATCTGCGCTCGGCAAAAGGCCGCAGCCGCCTTGGCCTGTCTATCTCAGAATACAACTTTCGAGATACATGATAGAGGAGGGCATGTCCGATTATTCAGCTATGCGTTTTGACAGAACGGGTCGTATCCTGGATTTCGGGATTGAGCCTGCTGCGGTAGAAGAAGCGATTTCCGGGGGCGCTCCCTTTTTGACTACAGGGTGTACCGGAGGTGATGGAAGAGTCGCCTGCAACAGGCCTTTCGGTAATTGTCTCCCGGGTGAGAGGCAGTGGAACTATCCCTATCCGCCTGATTCGGATGAAATTGCTCTTATCCGGAAATATCTCATGGACCGTTAAAAATCTTTTGACATCTTCGATACGGCGTGTTATACAAAAAAACTTTCGGGCCGTTAGCTCAGTTCGGTAGAGCAGCGGACTTTTAATCCGTTGGTCGTGAGTTCGATTCTCGCACGGCCCACCATAATCATCAAGGCGGGGTCTTTGGTCGGGGTGAGCCGGCGAAATTTGCTGTGATACTCTCCTTAATAGATGCCCGCGCTTTGTCCCCATCGTCTAGCCTGGTCCAGGACACCGGCCTTTCACGCCGGCAACACCGGTTCAAATCCGGTTGGGGACGCCAAATAAAATCAATAGGTTACGTTGAAAAACGTAGCCTTTTTTAGTAAGGGTTCACAGGTTCTGGGTTCAACGTTCAGGGTTGGGGACAGGGATAGAATTGAAGCCCTGATCGGCTGATAAACCCTGTTAACTTTGCCAAATAGCGCTGGATCGGGTGTCCATCTCCGGGTCTCAAACGGCGGAGCCGGGGAATTCTCATGCAAAATACC
>Ga0210022_1000033_pt1 | contig 90311 bp, 94 predicted proteins | sample CryGeymeta201520_FD_183984 | JGI IMG/M metagenome (GOLD analysis project Ga0210022, IMG submission 183984) | Groundwater microbial communities from Crystal Geyser aquifers in Utah, USA - Crystal Geyser metaG 2015-20 (SPAdes) (version 2) | ecosystem: Environmental > Aquatic > Deep subsurface >... | reverse complement strand
CAGAGCCGGTCCCGGAAAATTGGACAGTGTTATAAGTGGATTTCTTGCCTAATCTAAGCCGCCGGAGGCGGTTCAAGAAAAGGAGCAAGGAATGAAGAGAACGAGAAGAAACCACGGACCATCGTTCAAGGCGAAAGTAGCATTGGCAGCGCTACATGGTGATAAGACGCTGGCCGAGCTGGCGTCGATACACGATGTCCATCCAAATCAGATTGCTGACTGGAAGAAACAGCTTCTGGAAGGAGCGGATGAGGTGTTTTCCGGGCCTAAAAAGAAAGGCGACGACCCTGACATTCAGGCCATGCATGCGAAGATCGGCCAGCTCACGCTGGAGAACGATTTTTTAGAACAAGCGCTCAGCAAAACGGGACGACCGAGCGCAAAGCGATGATTGACCGCAATCATCCACTACCCGTGATCCGGCAATGTCAGGTACTGGCGCTGCCAAGGTCGACAGCTTACTACCAACCAAACCCCGTATCGGAGTCTAATTTGAAGCTGATGCGCCGGATCGATGAGCTGCACCTGGATGCTCCCTATGCCGGCAGCCGCATGTTGCGGGATATGCTTCGACTGGAGGGCTTCAAGGTCGGGCGCAAACGCATCCGACGCTTGATGAAGTTGATGGGTATTCAGGCGCTCTATCGCAAACCGAACACGAGCAGAAAGCAACCGGCCCATCCGATATATCCATACCTGCTGCGCAACCTGGAGATCACCCGGCCAAACCATGTCTGGGCTGCTGATATCACCTACATTCCGATGCGCAGGGGTTTTGTGTATCTGTTTGCGGTGCTGGATTGGGCCAGTCGCCGAGTGCTCTCCTGGCGGCTGTCCAACACGATGACCACCGACTTCTGCATTGAGGCAGTGGAAGAGGCTATCGCCCGCTTTGGCACGCCTGAGATATTCAACACTGATCAGGGAAGTCAGTTCACCAGCATGGAATTTACCGGCCTGCTCAAGCAACACGGCATTGCGATCAGCATGGATGGCAAAGGCTGTTGGCGGGATAATGTGTTCGTCGAGCGCCTCTGGCGCAGTATCAAATATGAGGAGGTTTACCTGCATGCATACGAGACCGTAACAGCGGCCAGAGAGGGACTGGATCGTTACATCCGCTTCTACAATCAGAGGCGGCCACACAGCGCGCTTGACGGTATTACGCCTGATACGTTCTACTACGAAAATCTGCTCACGCTGCCTATGGCTGCCTGAGCAGAACTCGGCAGGAGTCCACTTATAAAGAGGGATTTACTGTCCAACCGAACGGGACCACCTCTATCGTTTTGCAACCTCCCATCCAGCTTGCGTACAACACTGCACCTTGGGGTCAGGAATTGTTTTGTGCATGATTGTTGTTAGGGATCCTCTGAATAACCCCTGAATAGTTCGCCTGCCCTTCGATGCAGTCGCACTCTGCACAAGGCTGCATTTGCAGGTATGCTTGAGGCATGTGGTCCTATGAACATAACGGCTTCAGCGTGCACCAGATTCCGGCACTCAGGGACAATTTCATCTACCTGATCGCCACGGATGAGGTGCTGGCCTGTGTCGATCCGGCGGAGGCGGCGCCTGTTGTGGCGGCCTGCAGGCAACTCGGGCGGAAGCTCACGCATATCCTGAACACGCATCACCACAACGATCACACCGGCGGCAATCTCGAACTGAAGGCACGCTATGCCTGTATGGTTGCCGGCGCTGCGCACGATGCCCTACGCATCCCCGGCATCGATCTGCACCTGTCCCAGGGCATTGACCTGCGCATCGGCGATCTTGCCCTACAGGTGCTTGATATCCCGGGGCATACCACAGGACATATCGCCTTCGTGTGTGGCGAGGGTGACGACACCGCCCTGTTCTGCGGCGATACCATCTTCGGTGCCGGATGCGGGCGCTTGTTCGAGGGCACACCGGCACAGATGTGGCACAGCCTTGAAAAGCTGATGCGCCTTCCCGATAGCACACGCTTCTACTGTGCCCACGAATACACGCTGAACAACCTGGAATTCTGCCTTGCCCGCATCTCGCAAAGCGATGCCGTGAAGGCCTATAGCACATGGTGCAAAGACAGGTTGGATAAGGGCATTCCCAGCATTCCCGGCACTTTGGGACGGGAAAAGCAGTGCAATCCGATGCTACTGCCGGCAGATGAGGCTTTCCGGATAAACTACGCCAAGCTTCACGGCATCGGCGAGGATGCGGTCAGCGTGTACACGCATATCCGTGAAGCGCGCAACCACTGGTAAGGGACATGCAATAAAAGGAGAGCCACATGCGTCTGTTGCACACCATGTTAAGGGTCAGCGATCTGGATCGCGCGATTGCATTCTATACGGAGCTGCTGGGCATGCGCCTGCTGCGTCGCAAGGATTATCCCGGCGGACGCTTCACCCTCGCATTTGTCGGCTACGGCGATGAAGCCAACAGCTCGGTGATCGAACTGACCCACAACTGGGACACCGCCTCATACGATCCCGGCAACGCCTTCGGACACATCGCCATCGCAGTGGATGACATTTACAGCGTCTGCGACGGAATCAGGGCCAGCGGCGGGAAGATCGTACGCGAACCCGGACCGATGAAACACGGCACGACGGTGATCGCCTTTGTCGAGGACCCGGACGGCTACAAGATCGAACTGATCGAGCGGGATTAAAAAAAACTATGCGTAGGCCTTGTTCAAGGCTTCGGAAAAAGCAGCAAGCATATCTTCCGGCAGGGCGTTGATACCTGCAGCTGCGGCACGTCCGCCACCGGTCGGGAAAGACCTGCACAGCACATCCGCCCCCTCTTTCCGACTCATCGGTGCGCGCACACTGATACGCCATGTGCCGTCATCCAGCTGCATGGCCACGGCATGCGCACGATGCGGATAATCACGTGCCAGTTCATTGCCGAACACACCGGACACACGCCTCGCCCAGGCCGAATTCGGCAGCAGCAGCAAGGCCGCATGCGGGTTGTCCGACTCCGGCTGCACACCGCGCGCTTTGGCCAGATCATCGTTCATGCCCGCCTCAAGGGTTGCAAATGCCTCATCCATTTCGATAAAGGCAAACGGGTCGGCATAGGGCCGGATTCGCTTGTACAGTTCGGCGGGATGGAAGAAAAGATCGTCCTCGCCGACCCCGTAACCGTTGTAATTCAGGCACTCGCCGAGCACGCACAGGCGATCAAGCGAAGCAGCATCCAGCCCCAGCGGCACAGCCGCCGCGCGTGCGGCGGCATGCAGATTGTCGCCGAAGGCCGCAGTCACCGCCCAGGCCAGAAAACGACCGTGAAGATGCCGGTTCACCAGCAGGCTGGTACAGACATCGGCACTGGTATCGATATGCGCATGCAGAGCGTTATGGTCGGGAATCTCGCCGGCGTAGTGATGATCGAAATAGGTGATATCCGCACCCGATTCAAGCAGACGGAGCACATCGGCGCGATTCTTGTCGAATGAGATATCAAGCGCGGTCACGCGATCTCCCGCTTTTGCCTCGACCCGCCTGAGCAGGTCGATCTCGCGTTTCACACCGGTCACCAGTTCGGCGTCCTGCGGCTCGGCAAGGCGCAGCTGATGCAACGCGCACAGCCCGTCGGCATCACCGTTGAATACATCGAAACAGGCCATCATCAGGCCTCCTGAACAACTTTCTTGATGGTGTCACTGAGCGATTCACCGATCTCCAGCATCAGCGCCTCGTCCTCGGCCTCCACCATGACACGCAGCTTGGGCTCGGTGCCGGAGGCACGAACGTTCAGTCGCCCCACCCCGGCCAGACGTTTCTCAGCGGCGATCACATCGTTCATGATCGAGGCATCTGACATCACATCCATACGGCGCGGCAGCGTGATATTCCAGAGCTTCTGGGGAAACAGGGAGATGCCGGAAACCAGCTCGGCCAGCGGACGCTTCCGCTGCTGCATCGCGGCCAGCAGTTGCACAGCTGTAAGCAGCCCGTCGCCGGTGGTGTTGCAATCCAGCATGATGACATGTCCGGACTGTTCGCCACCGAGATTGCATCCCTTGTCGCGCATCATCTCCAGCACATAGCGATCGCCCACCGCGGCGCGGTACATCTGAAGACCCAGACCGTTCAGATATCTTTCCAGACCCATATTGCTCATCAGCGTGGTCACCACTGCACCACCCTTGAGTTGCTTTTCATCCAGCAGGTGCTCGGCCAGAGCCGCAATAACACAATCGCCATCCACGATCTGCCCGCTTGCATCGCAGGCGATCAGGCGATCGGCATCGCCATCGAGTGCGAATCCGGCGTCCGCACCGCATTCCACCACCCGCTTGCACATCTGCTCCGGGTAGGTCGAGCCGCATGCCAGATTGATATTGCGCCCGTCAGGCTTGTCGTTCATCGCCACGACCTCGCAACCGAGCTCGTGAAACAATCGCGGGGCCACGTCGTAGGCGGCACCGTTGGCGCAATCCACCACCACCTTCATGCCGTCCATGCGGAAACCGCGCGCAAGGGAGGCCTTGCAGAACTCGATGTAGCGACCGCGGGCATCGTCGATACGGAAAGCCTTGCCGACCATGGATGCCTTCGGTCGCGGCGGCAGATCGTCCAGAGCGCGTTCGATCTCATGCTCAATCTCGTCGGGAAGCTTGAAACCGTCCGCACCGAAAAACTTGATGCCGTTATCGCCCGCAGGATTATGCGAGGCGGACAGCACGACTCCGGCATCGGCGCGCAGGCTACGCGTCAGATATGCCACCGCAGGCGTCGGCACAGGGCCGACCAGCATCACGTTCATGCCCTGCGAGGTGAGACCTGCGCAAAGTCCGGACTCGATCATATAACCGGATAATCGTGTGTCCTTACCGATCAGAATATGCGGCTGATGATTAAGATGACGGGTGAGCACGAAGCCTGCGGCACGACCAAGACGCAGGGCGAACTCGGCGGTCATCGGCTCTTCGTTCACCGTACCGCGCACTCCATCCGTTCCGAAATACTTACGCATCAACGCTTCTCCCCTGCTTCTTTGGCTCTGCCCCCATCCGCTGCAGGCACAAGCATACCGCGCAGCAGCAACTTCTTCTGCGGATCCACCACGCGAATCGCCTTGCCTGAAGGGCTTTCCACGCTCACCTGAAAGCGGAACGGCCCCTCCACCGGCTGCGGATGCACCAGCGTGGTTTCCACCTCAAGCAAGGCTTCCAGCCAGACCTCAGGCCCTTCCAGCATCACCTGCAGGGGCTGAATCTGCAGATCGCGCACTTCCCAGCCCTGCGGCGTATCAATGCGCGGTTTAACATTAATCATTCGTTGCACGATGCGGTCGAGCTGCACCTGAAGACGATCGGGCTGCAACTTGGTGATACTCAGACCGATCGGCAGGCGGATCGCTGAGATTTCCAGCGCCTGATCCAGCACACCGGGTTTGCTCACATGCGACATATCCAGCGGCACACGCACATCACCGGGAGTCAGGGTATTCAGGCGGGCCTGCAAACCGCTTACCGTGATGCGCACATGATCGGGAAGATTATTCACAATGGCGATTCCGGAACTCAGCCCCTCAACCTGCAAAGGCACATCCATGCTGATCGATCCGGTCCCCTGACCATGCACCTGTGCCCAAAGCACCAGCGCGAACAGCACCGCCAGAATCTGCAGGCTGCTGGTGCGAAAAAAACCTACGGCCTTACCGATCACGGCTGCCTCCATCGGATTGTGACAAGCGACGGAGCAGGGTCTGCCTCAGTCCGGCGGCATCGAACGGCTCACTCACAGTACCGCCATCCACCAGACGCACATGGCCTGTCTCTTCCGACACCACGACCACCAGCGCATCGCTCTCCTCGGTGAGTCCGAGCGCTGCCCTGTGGCGTGTACCGAATTCCCCCGACAGGGCATTGGCCTGTGCCAGCGGCAACAGCACCCGGGCGGCGACGATGCGTCCGCCCTGGCCTGCCTGTGGGTGAATCACGACCGCACCGTCGTGCATGGGCGCCTGCGGGTTGAACAGCGCCAGCATCAGATCGCTGCGTAGCGGCGCATCCATTTCCACGCCGGAATCAAACAGGTGCTTCAGGCCGGTTTCCCGCTCGATCACCATCAAGCCCCCCCAGCGGCCATGCGCCAGTGCAAAGGCCGATTCGACCAGCGAATCCACCATTTCGGTAGGAGATGTTGATGAGGCCAGTGGATTGGCACCGATACGCATCAGGGCCCGGCGGATCTCATGCTGGAAAAGAACCACCAGAATAATAATGAAAGCGGAAAAGAACTGACCGAAGATCCATTCGACGGTGAGCAGACCGAAGAACCGGGACAGCTCGTATACCACGACAAACACGGCCAGACCGATCAGCATCTGCACAGCACGCGTGCCGCGAATCAATCGCAACACAAGGTAAATAAGTATCGCCACCAGTGCGATGTCGATGATGTCCAGAAGGCCGAAGTTCCAGTTCTGCATGACGTTCGGGATAGTACGTTGAAGGCGCGCTATCAGGCAAGCCGGACAGCTTGATTCGATGATGCCAAGGCAAGCGCCGAGGCCACTCCGATAGCACGCTTTTGTGCAGCAACATCGTGTACCCGCAGCACATCGGCCCCGAGCAACACGCAGGCGGTCACGGCCGAGGCCGTCTCGATCTCGCGATCAGCGACAGACGAGCCGGAAAGCTCGCCGAGGAAGGATTTGCGCGACACGCCCATCAACACCGGGAACCCGAGCTCGCGCAAGCGGGGAATCGCAGCGATCAGGTCCAGATTATCCTGCAATCGTTTGCCGAAGCCGATACCGGGATCGAGCAGAATCCTGTGCGCTGCGATACCGGCGGCTATGCAGGCTTTGGCGCGCGACTCCAGAAAAGAAATCACCTCATCCACCACATCGTTGTAATGCACGGCATGCTGCATGGTCTGCGGCGTACCGCGCATATGCATCAGGCAGATATCCGCATCGCTTCCCGCCACCGCATCCAGTGCGCCGTCGGCCAGCAAGGCATTCACATCATTGACCATGCGGGCACCGGCCTGAATGGCTGCGCGCATGACTTCCGGTTTGCATGTATCGATGGAAACCACCACCCCGTGATCTGCCAGCGCCTCGACTACCGGAATTACACGCAGCAGTTCCTCATCCACAGGCACAGGCTGCGAGCCCGGACGGGTCGATTCGCCGCCGACATCGACGATGGCCGCCCCCTGAGCGGTCATCTGCAGCGCATGCTCCAGCCGGCTTGCGGTATCGACATACAGTCCGCCGTCGGAAAATGAATCAGGGGTGCAATTAAGCACCCCCATGATCCAAGCGTGACCCGCGGCCAGCGCCTTCCAGCGCGCGTCCATCAGCTGTGCTGCCCTGCCTCTTCGGTCGGCACATGCGTGCCGGTTTCGGGCGCTGCTGCGGACGGATCCTGCGGCGGAGTCTTCGGCTGGCGGGGCTCGCCACGATGCAGCGCCTTGCCCGCCATAATGGTATCGATCTCCGGACCATCCAGGGTCTCGTATTCGATCAAAGCCAGCGCCAGCATGTGCAACTGATCCATATGTTCGACCAGAATATCCTTGGCACGGTTGTAGTTGTCATCCACCATCTTGCGCACGACAGCATCGATCTTGCGTGCCGTTTCCTCGGAGATGTTCGTCTGGCGAGTGATCTCACGTCCCAGGAAAGGTTCGTGTTCACGCTCGCCGTACACCATCGGACCGAGCTCATCGCTCATGCCCCACTGGGTCACCATATTGCGTGCCAGTTGCGTGGCGCGCTCGAAATCATTCGATGCGCCGGTGGTTTTCTGGCTGAGCACCAGTTCCTCGCCCAGACGGCCGCCCATCATGATGGCGATCTGGTCTTTCAGGTACTCGGCATCGTGATTGAAGCGATCCTCCACCGGCAGCTGCATGGTCACACCCAGCGCCTGTCCGCGCGGGATGATACTGACCTTGTGCACCGGGTCGGCGGTCTTCAGATACTTGGCCACCAGCGTATGCCCGGCCTCATGATAGGCCGTGGTTTTCTTCTGATCGTCGGAGATGATCATCGAGCGACGCTCGGTGCCCATCATCACCTTGTCCTTGGCGGTCTCGAAATCGGCGTTACCCACTCTGTCCGCACCAAAACGAGCCGCATTCAGCGCCGCCTCATTGACCAGATTGGCCAGATCGGCACCGGAGAAGCCGGGTGTGCCGCGTGCCAGCGACTTGACCTCGACATCACTGGACAGCGGAACCTTGCGCATATGCACGCGCAGGATCTCCTCGCGACCTTTCAGATCCGGACGCGGCACCACGACCTGACGGTCAAAGCGCCCCGGACGCAGCAGCGCCGGATCAAGCACATCCGGACGGTTGGTCGCAGCCACCAGGATCACGCCCTCATTGGCCTCGAAGCCGTCCATCTCGACCAGCATCTGGTTAAGGGTCTGCTCGCGCTCGTCGTTGCCACCGCCGATGCCTGCGCCGCGGTGCCGGCCCATGGCGTCGATCTCATCCACAAAGATGATGCACGGCGCGCTCTTCTTGGCCTGCTCGAACATATCACGCACACGCGATGCGCCCACACCAACGAACATCTCCACGAAATCGGAACCGGAGATACTGAAAAACGGCACATCGGCCTCGCCGGCAATGGCGCGCGCCAGCAGGGTTTTACCGGTACCCGGCGGGCCGACCAGCAGCACGCCCTTGGGAATCTTGCCGCCCAGACGGGTGAATTTTGAAGGATCGCGCAGGAACTCGATCACCTCGGTGACTTCCTGCTTGGCTTCATCGCAACCGGCCACATCACTGAACGTCACCTTATTGGTATTCTGGGTCAGCAGCTTGGCCTTGCTCTTGCCGAAGGACATCGCGCCACCACGCCCGCCACCCTGCATCTGGCGCATGAAAAACACCCAGACAGCGATCAGCAGCAGCATCGGGAACCAGGAGATCAGCACCGACAACAGGAATGGCACCTCTTCCGGCTTGCTCACATCCACTTCGACATGGTTGTCGATCAGACGCTGGGTCAGGCCCGGATCGTTGTTCGGAATCGTCACCTGATAAGTACGCAGATCACCCTGCAGGTTGCGGTACTGCCCGCTGACCTCATGTTCCTTGATCCTTGCAGTATCCACCATACCGCCATCCACCTTCTGGATGAAGGCGGAATAGGTCATGCCTTCGCCGGGTTTGAGCGGCGGATTGAACATATTGAACAGGCTCACCATGGTGATACCGATAATAAGCCAGAGAAGAAGGTTTTTTCCGATCAATGAAGGTCACCAGTTCCTTTTATTAGGGTTCTCATCAGCGATTCAGGCCATGGCCCGATGCAACACCGTATGCAGCCGGCATGAACATTCCATGAATCTGACAAAGCAGTTTCAGCGCAGCATATCCGGCAAACTTACTTCTGCCCGCGCAAGATGCAAGTATTCCCTGTCGCGGAACAGCCGGCTGCGCGTCAGATCGATGCCCGCACGTCCACCCTGTCCGCGCCATGCCTCGGCCAACAGGATATGCCTGCGACCCAGAACAGCACCTTCGCCGAACAGGCTGGCACTCATGCGCTGCAACACCACAGCACGCACCGCAGCCGGGCTGGACTGCCATGCATCCCAGCCAACCACGGCAGCGCCCTGACGCATCTCAAGTCCGATTTCATCGGCAAGCCATTGAAGCTGAGCAGACAGACGTACAGCCTGCGCCTGCCAGCGGCAGAACAACTCCACGGGGTCGATACCGGCGCTGCGCGCTGCGGGAAAGAGTTGATGGCGGATCCGGTTGCGCAACAAGGTCGTATCGCGGTTACTGGCATCCTCGACCCAGTCCACCCCGGCTGCCAGTAGCACCTGTTCCACCTCACCCCGTCCGATGTGCAATAATGGCCGGACGATGTTCAGCCCCTGCCACAGGCGACCGGCACGCATGCCGGCGCATCCGGCAGGGCCCGCACCCTGCAACAGGCGCATGCAGACAGTTTCAGCCTGATCGTTGCGCTGCTGCGCAAGACACAACGTGGCGATGCCCTGCGCTTCGCCCCATGCGACAAACTGCGCGAAACGCGCTTTTCTGGCTTCTGCCTCACGATTTTTCCCGCTCGGAGGATCCAGCCGGACCCGATGGAACTCGATTCCCCAACCTGCGGCTTTGGCCTGCAAGGCATCGGCCACTCGAACCGAGCCGGCATGCCAGCCGTGGTCCACATGCCAGGCCACCACCTGATGACCGGCTGCGGCCAGTGCCAGCAACAGAGCAGTCGAGTCCGCCCCGCCGGAAAAGCCCACGGCAAGCCGCTGCGGAAGATCAACACCGGCGAACCAGTGCCGTGGATGGGGCATCCTTACCATGAAATGCCGTTGTCCTGTATCAGTCAGATGTGGCCGACAACCAGCGCGGCAGGGCATCGTTCAGGGCGCGATACCCGGGGGCTTCATGATCCAGCACCTCGTAGATATCCTCCACGTTCGTCCCCAGCAGCACCTTGCCGATGCGCAACAGGATATGTGTTTCGGGCTCGGCACCTGCCGCTCCGACCACATGCACGACAAAACCTTCAGCCCGTCCTGCCGGCAGCCTGAATGCTGCGAACGCAGGCAGAGCAGCATCCTCAAGCGGCGACTGGAAACCCTGCATCTGCAACTGCGCCGTGCTTGCCAGCAGCGAATGCAGCGCAGAGCCGGTCAGCGCGAAGCCGCGATTGCAAAGGATCGGAATGCTCTTGCCGTCGGCCATGCGGATGGATTCCACGCGCACGCCACCCGGCGGACGCTTGCCGTCGCGAGCATCAAAGCTGAGCAGCAGGCGGCGCAATCCGTCGTTGCGGCTGACCGCCGAATTAGCCTGCGCCAGCCCCTGACTGAAGGCCAGCCTGCCGACAGGCGCATTGTCGATCTGTTTGACGATGGACCAGTCGCCCATCACTGCAAGACACATCGACACGACCGGTTCATCCTTCTCGACCACATCGGATGTGGCCTCAAGCTCATCGAACCATCTACCCATCAACTGACGCAGCCCGATACCGGACAGCAGCAGCTTCGGCAATGAACCGCGCAGAATAAGACCCGATGCGCTGAACGAATCGATGAATACTCCCTCCAGGCTTTTCACCAGCTGCATGATGCCGGGCTGGAAGGCATGCTCCAGGAATCTCGGCATACCTGCACCGCAGCGCCGCTCGGTCACCCGCAGATATTCGGTCCAGTCAACGCACAGCACGCCCTGCACTGCACCTTCGCCGCCAGCCACGAACAACGGTGCATTTGCATCCTTCTGCAACAACACCACCTTGCCCTTGGCATGAGCCTCCACAAGGATCCTGCCGGCCTCGGAACCGCGCCCGACACCAACCAGCACGGATTCCCTGTTCAACCAGCGCTCCCCGGCAAGTCTGCGCTCCCGCTCCACTGCGGCATCCAGCTCGAACAACTCGAAAACCTGTAGCAGTCGGGCATCCTCGCGCCACGGGTATGACTCGGCATCACCCCGGCTGAGCAGGCCTTTTTTACGGGTATGCGATAACAACCATTCGGCAAAGGGATTGCCTGCAAAGCCCTCCAATGCATTCTGCAAATCGACAGCTGCATTCCCGGGCGCACTGAGCAGGCCGTCCAGACGCTTTTTATCCATCGCCCATTTGATCCACACACCCTGCCCGCCGCTCTCCGCCATCTCGTGCAGCGACAGGCGTGCCCAACTGCGCTTGAGCAGGTGATCGGTCAGCGTTTCGGCGGCCAGTTCTGCCAGAATGGCTGCAGCCGGCTCTCCGGGCATCTCGTCGCGTGCCTGACGCATGCGCGGCAACAACTCGGCCTCCAGTCCGTAGGCTGTCACCATATGCGCCGCATCGGAGAATATCTGTCCCTTGGGCTGACGGCGGAAAAAGGTCAGCGAGGTCAGCGGCACGGAGATCTGTTGCAGCACGGCCCTGCGCCGGGTCTCATCCTCGCCGACGAGGTGTTCATTGACGAATTCGCGCAGCATCCAGCGGCAGGTCGCTCCCAGCACATGCACCATCACCACATCGAGCATCTCGGCATGCTCTTCCGGCTGGCGCTGCACCTCGTGCCGGATCAGCCCGAGCAGCAGGATATTTACCGCCCCCAGCCATTGTAGGCGACTGGCATCGGGTGCAGTACCGGGTACAGCGGGAAGTTCCGAGGTCCATGCCTTCAGCCAGTTGTCGTGCAACAGACGGCGCACAGCCCCTGCTCCCTGCTCGTCAGCACACCAGTGATGCAGCAGATGGGTTGAAAGCTGCGGCTGATTGGAGCGCAGCGCCTGCATCATCGCCGAGGAACGGTTGTCGTGCTGCGGCAGCTTATGCGCCGATACCGCCGCACCCTCAATGATATAGGTGACCATGTGTTCACGCAGGCGGCGCACGGCCAGACCCAGTTGACCGGCGACATCGGGATGGATGGCGAAAGGAATATACTCGGAGGCATCCTCACCGGCTGTCACTAGCGGCATCTCCCGCACCCGGATATGGCACATTTCGATGACATCCCGACCCTGCCCTTGCACGTTCTGCAACAGCTCCAGGCGGGACAGCATTTCTTTGACAGACAACATGGTCACTCCTTGCATGACCAGCATTGCCGATTTTTTTGCCTGTGTAAACATTCCGCGAGGATTTTTTCAATGTCTGCGACCCGCAGGCATCCGTTGCCGCAGCCTGCATGCTTCCATAGCATGCCGCTTCCATGAACCCGACCCGCGCCCAGCGTCTCCTCTCTCTCAGCTGTTTCCGGCTCGCCGGCGGAATCCCCGGCCTGATTCTCTGCCTGCTGGCTTGCATGCCTGCCGCCTCGGCCGGCGGCATCGTCACCACCCTGCCGCCGCTGACCGGGCTGGTGCTGCTGCTTGATGCGGATGTCGATGTGCACTGCCTGCTGCCTCCGGGTGCGGATGCGCACGATTTCCAGATCACTCCGCGACAGGCGCAGCTGTTGAAGGGTGCCGATCTGCTGATCCGCTCGTCCTATGATGACCGGCACTGGTCCGGACTGCGCAGCAACAAGCAGGTATTCGACCTGTGGCCCGATCAGGGGCATGCATGGCTCTCCCCGCGTGCCGTGCGCGACAGGTTGCCAGCGCTGGCAGCCACCCTGCAGAAGCTCTCCCCGCAGCGCAGCGAACAGATCGCCGCAGCCCTTGAGCATGCATTGACCAGCAGCAAGGTTGTCGAGGCAGCCTGGATCATGGCCCTTGCCCCGCTGTATGAGAGCGGCGTGATCATGCAGCACAATGCATGGCAGACGACGCTGAGAGAATTCGGCGTGCCGGTATGGGGTGTGCTGGAAACCGGCCATCACGGCGACGACATCGGACCGCGGCAGCTGGAAAATGCCCTTGAACTGATGCGCAAGCACCCGGGTGCCGTGCTGTGGGGCAATCAACGCCATCCCGACCGCGCCCTGTACTGGCTGCGCGAGCATCGCGGTGAGGCTGAGGTAAAATTGCTGCGCTTCGACCCGCTGGGCGATTGCGGCATGACATGGCCGCAACTGATGCAGCGCAACCTCGATCTTCTCGCAGGTCATGCCTCGCAGTGAACACAATGGCCGCGAACCCGCCCGCACTACGCCTGAACCATGTGTCCTTCGGACCGGCGGATGCACGCATCCTCGATACCATCGACCTGCAACTGGATGCAGGGCATTTTCTCGGCATCGTAGGTCCCAACGGCGCGGGCAAAAGCACCCTGCTGCATATCATCTGCGGCCTGTTGCAGGCCTCCGACGGACATGTCGATCTGTTCGGCGAATGCCTGTCGCGCAGCAGTCGCCGCCGCCTGCTCTCGCAGGTGCGTTTCCTGCCGCAGCGGCAGGAGAGTATGAGCAGTATGCCGGTGAAGGTACGCAATGTGGTCGGCATGGGTCTTGATGACTATCACAAGGCGCTGTGGTTCGCCCGCCGCAACAACGAACAGATCGCCCATGCACTGGCGCTCACCGGCATGCAGAAGCATGCCGAAAAGGATTTCCGGGCGCTCTCCGGCGGCCAGCAGCAGCGTGTACGACTGGCGCGTGCGCTGGTCTCCTCACCAAAGATTCTATTGCTCGACGAACCGGCCGCAGCCCTTGATGCGCGCGCCCAGGCCAGCCTGTATGAACTGCTGCGCAAGCTGTGCGACGACACCGGCATGTCGGTGGTCATGGTGGAGCACGACATCGCGGCAATCAGCGATTTCGTCAACTCGGTGGCCTGTCTGAACAGAAAGATCCATCACCATGCCATGCGCGGCGAAACCATTCCGGATCATGTGTGGCGCGACATGTACGGCGAGCATATGCATATCGTGGCGCACGATGCGCACTGCATCGGCTGTGTTCATCCGGAGGACAAGCCATGAGCGGCTTCTTCGAAAGCCAGGTGATGCTTGAAGCCCTCGGCCCTGCCACGCTGATCGCGGTGGTCGCCTCCAGCATGTCGGTGATGGTGCTGGCGCACCGTCTGGCCTTTCTGGCTGTCGGCGTATCGCATGCCACGCTGGCGGGTCTGGGCATCGCCGTGGTGCTTGCCCTTCCCCTGCTGCCTACCGCCGCAGTCTCCGCCGTGGTGGTGGCACTGCTTCTCGGCGTGATATCCCCGCAAAGAGGCATGAATGAAGATGCCGCCACCGGCGTGCTGTTCGCCGGCGCCATGGCGCTCGGCATCGTGCTGCTCTCCGGCGCGAGTAAACATGAGGTGGATCTGTTCGGCCTGCTGTTCGGCAATATCCTGATGGTATCGGAACAGGACAGATTCTGGTTGATCTGCGGCAGCGTTCCGGTGCTGCTGGCCCTGCTCGTCGCCGCCCGCCCGTGGTGGGCGATGGCCTTCGATGCCGCCAGCATGCGCGCCATGGGCCTGCCGGTGCAGGCTTACCGCCTGATGCTCTATGCAATTGTGGGCCTTACGGTGGTGATGTGTGTGAAGCTCGCCGGTATTGTGCTCACCGCAGGCATGCTTGTGCTCCCCGCCGCCAGTGCCTGGCTATGGGGCCGCGGCCTGCTCTCCATGTGGCTGCTCAGCCTCGCCCTGTCGCTCGCCGGCACCTGGCTGGGCCTGTATGTTTCCTACCTCCACGATCTGCCCTCCGGTGCCACGGTCGTTCTGCTGCTATGTGCCGTTTTCCTCGTCAGCCGCAGTGCGCACTGGCTCCTCCACCACCGCAAAGCCGGCCAAAGCCACTGAGCATTTCCATCCGGAAACAGCCCCCGTTGATGGATGCTGCGGTTGAGACTCAACCCCGCCTCAACACTGCGGGCACATCAACAGCATGTGCCCAATAGGGTTGCTTAACCGGCAATGCTCATCGTTCTGAGAAATGTTCCGGGTAGAGAAATTACTCGGGATTCGCTGCCCTGTAATATAGACAGCCCCAAAGTTTGCAGGTTTCTTTTTTCTCCAGATCAGCGTGTTCCTGCCTGACCTCTTCAATCACATGGTGGAGGCATAGCGTTGCAGCAACCTCCCAGCACTGGGGCCCGTCCTCCCTGCCGTACAGGGGGCACCCGGTCTGGCCGCATTTAAGGTACTCGTAGCAGCGCATGGCATCTCCGAAGCATTCATTGCATCATGCGAGACCTTTACATTTCTATTGTGGCAGGTTTTTTTCAATAGGACAATTTGTCGCACTCTTCATAAGTGCACAGCGAACGTCTGCCTATTGGCCGGAATCGGTCTGTCAGTCGTTGCGCTCGGTCGGGGACGGGTCCACATCGCTGACCGGAATCGGGGCTTCTAGGATGGCGGGATCGACGGTCTGGTTGTGGTCACGATCGATGGTTTCGAGGTAATGCGTCAGGTTGGCGATCATCAGGGAATACACGGCGATGCCGAACAGCATCAGCATCACGGCGACGATCCGCCCTGCCCCGGTTTGCGGCACGATATCGCCGTAGCCCACGGTGGTCAGGGTGACAAAGGCCCACCACAGGCCGTCGTGGATGTCGCCGAAGGCCGGATTGGTGTTGTGCTCCAGCAGATACGTACTGGCTCCGAAGACGAACACCATGCCGAAGATAAGTGCCATGGCGATCGGGAAGCTGTCACGCGATAAGAGTACCAACTTCAGGATGCGCTTGCGGTTGCGGCTGAGAATCGCTCCGAATTTCAGGGCGGGCATCAGTTTGACGAAGCGCAGGGCTGTGAACAGGCGCAGGACGGGTGAGGCCAGCAGCACCACTAATACCAGATCGAACCAGTTCTCGCGGATATAGCGACGCCGGTTGTCGTCAATACGCCAGCGGATGGCGAACAGCAGCACGAAGATGATCAGTGCTGTCATCTGCATCCAGTCTGGAATGCCTTCCCAGAACGAACCAACCACCGAACCGATCGTGAGCAGGAAGAGCAGCACATCAAGCGCCCTCTTCCGCCAGTCGGTGGCAAGGAACTTCATCCCTAGTGCTTATCGCCGGACTTGTGGGTGAAGTAGATGGACAGCGAGACCATCAGGATGCCGATACCCATGTACAGGATGTTCAGCGGGTTGTCGAAGGTGACATGCAGAACATTCTTGAAGAAGGCCACCACCAGGATCATCAGCACGACCTTGGCGAGTCTGTCCTTCAGATCATCCAGACTGTTGATCATCAGGATGTTGCTGGCGTTGTCATCAGCATGCGCGATATCGATCTTGCTGATAAACAGCTCATACAGGCCGAGTGCGAAGATCAGCAGCACGGTGCCGAGCAGGAAGTCATCGACCGCGGAGATGATCTGCCCGACCGCATCGGTATGGAATTCAGGATTCGCCACACCCATGAAGGTCATCTCGGTGAACTCCCAGGCCAGATGCACCATGCTTTCGGCGGCCATGAAAAACAGCAGCAGCATGCCGATCATCGACGACAACACGGCCAGAATCACAACAAAGCGGCTGTTCCAAAGAAACCACTCGAATGACTTTTCAACGATTCCCTGACTCTTATCCATCTCAAGCCCTCCCAGTTTATGCAGATGCTACAGCCTAACCGGCCTGTGCTGCCAACCGCAAGGCATCAGCATCAAGCCGCTTGCTGTCCACCTTGCAGTAGGCGGTCTGCTCGTCGGCATACAATTCAACCTCGACCACGCCCTCGACAGCCAGCAGGCGTGTGCGCAAAGCCGCGATGGCAGCATCATCCGTGGCCTCGATATGCAGCATGCGGGTGGCCACATGGCGCGGCTGCGGCATGAACAAAGCGACCAGCATCCACAGACCCAGCAGACCGGCAATGGTCATGAAGGCCTGAGCCTCATTATGCTCTGCAGGCTGATACATCAGGCCACCCAGCATGCCGCCGACAAAGGCACCGAAGAACTGGCAGGTATTGAACACGCCGACCGCCGTGCCTTTGGCCGAGGCCGGGGCGATCTTGGAGATCAGTGAAGGGAGCGTGGCTTCAAGCGCATTGAAGCCGATAAAGAAGATGGCCAGTGCCGTGGCGATCATGACCAGCGAGTGGTTGTTGAGGGACAACAGGCACAGACTGAGCACCAGCATCAGAATGGCCGAAACAAACACCTGTTTCATCTTGCGTCTGGCTTCGGCGATGATCACCAGAGGAATCATCAGCAGAAAGGCACCGCCCATCACCGGCAGATACAACTTCCATTGATCTGCGCTCTGCAGCAACGGATGAGCCGGATCCATCAGCACCATCGGAAGCACCACGAACATCGCCGTCAGCCCCGCATGCAGCACGAACACACCGAAATCCAGGCGCAGCAATTCGGTGTTGCGCAGCACCGAGGTGAACATACCTGCGGTCACCTCGGCATCGCGATGATGCACCTGACGCTTGGGGTCGGGCACCACCAGATAAAGGAAGAGAATCGAGAACAGGGCCATCGCACCGGTCAGCCAGAAGATGCCGTCCACGCCGATCGAGCCACCCAGCAAGGGGCCGAGAACCATCGAGATCGTAAAGGAAACGCCGATGGTCATACCGATCATCGCCATGGCCTTGGTACGGTGTTCTTCACGGGTCAGATCGGCGGTCAGCGCGATCACCGCAGCGGCCACCGCACCCGAACCCTGAATGATACGACCGATCAATACACCGGTGATGGAATCGGACATCGCGGCAATCACCGAACCGATGGCAAACAGCAGCATGCCTGCAGCGATCACAGGCTTGCGCCCGAAGCGATCGGACATCATGCCGAAGGGGATCTGCAGAACAGCCTGGGTCAGGCCGTAGGCACCGAGCGCCAGACCGACCAGCATCGGACTCTCCGCCGCACCCTCAAGGCCATGCGCATACGGGGCGAACACCGGCAGGATCAGGAACAGCCCGAGCATGCGCAGACCGAAGATGCCCGCCAGGGACATCGCCGAGCGGCGCTCCATGGCATTCATTGCGCTTGCATCATCCTCACTGCGTGACATGGGAAACCTCTCTGCTTTCAAGACGGCCATGATAGCCGGCGGGCATGATGGGCAATCACCGGCATGCAGGCAAGACGCAGAAACCCCGCCCCTGCCGCCATTCCGGTTTTCATTTGCCGGCTAATAGCGCATAGTGCGCGGCGTTCGAGGAAAAAAGTAAAAGGCCCGACGCTTGCGCACCGGGCCTTTTTGAAGAACTGAGGATCCATCATCATGAATCCCAGCGTTTTAATGGTACCGAGGACTGGAGTCGAACCAGCACTTCCGTGAGGAAACTGGCACCTGAAGCCAGCGCGTCTACCAATTCCGCCACCTCGGCATTTATCAAACCCCGCAGCCGGTAGGTATCTGCGAGGCGCGAATCATAGGATGGAGCAACTACGTGTCAAGAAAGAAAACAAGCCCGGACAGAAGCAAACCGGAGCATCGCGGAAAACGCGCAAACCGGCAGTCCGAGGTATCCCCCTGGGCCGCTGCCGAGCAGAAGAAACGTTCGGGAAGCCGCTCGCCGCACAGCGGTCGCAGCACTGAAAAAAACGAGGGTACGAGCGACACATCTTCGGGTCAGGGCGCATGGGGCGGTAAAAAGCCCAATCACGGCACGCGGGGCGCTGCAGCAGAGCGCTCCGGACGCAGCTACAGGGAGCGCGAATACGGTACGCGGGGCCGTGCCGAAGGCGCGCGCAGCGGCAAGCTTTTCACCGGCATCGTATCGGCCCATCCCGACGGCTTCGGCTTTGTCGATGTAGAGGGGCGTGAAAAGGGATTGTTCCTGCCGCATGAGGAGATGCGCAGCCTGATGCACGGCGATGAGGTGGAGGTGAGGCTGAGCTTCTCGCGCGGTCGTGAATCCGCCGAGCTGGTGCGTATCGTCAAGGAAGCCAATAACATCATCATCGGCCAGTTCTCGCTGCAGCGCGGCATCGGCATGGTGCAGCCGCGCTCCAGGCGCATGCCGCAAGGCATCCTGATCGGCACTGCCGATGCAGCCAAAGCCGCCGATGGTGACTGGGTGCGCATCGAGCTGCAGCGCGGCAAGAACCCGCTGCGCGGCAAGGTGCTCGAGGTACTGGGCGATGTCACCGATCCGGCATCGTTGATTGATCTGGTGATCAGCGAGCTGCAACTTCCCGATTGTTTCCCCGAAGCCGTGGAGCGCGAAGCTAATGCCCTGCCCGACAAGGTGCAGGAAGCCGACCTCGAAGGCCGGCTGGACCTGCGCCATCTGCCGTTCGTGACCATCGACGGCGAGACCGCACGCGACTTCGACGATGCCATCTGCGTGCAGTCACGCGGTGACGGCTTCGAGGCCTGGGTGGCGATCGCCGATGTGTCGCACTATGTGTTGCCGCACTCGGCCATGGATGCCGAGGCGCTGGAGCGCAGCAATTCCTTCTATTTCCCGGACCGGGTGATTCCGATGCTGCCGGAGAAGCTGTCCAACGGACTGTGCTCGCTGAACCCCAGGGTGGACCGGCTGGCCATGGTGGCGCGCATGCGTTTCGATGTCGCCGGACGCCAGCGCACGGCGCGCATGTACACCGCCGTGATCCATTCCAGAGCAAGGTTGACCTATACGCAGGCCTCGGCCTGGTTGCAGGAGCGTGATGCATCAAGCGTCCCCGAGGAGGGTCTGCGTGAGATGCTGGATTGTGCGGCGCTGCTTTTTGCGGAACTCGCCAAGAAGCGCAAACGTCGCGGTGCACTCGATCTGGATGTGCCCGAGGTGCGCGCCGTGCTGCATGAAGGCAGCGTGGCCCGCATGAATTCGGATGAACGCAACATCGCCCACCACCTGATCGAAGAGATGATGCTGGCCGCCAATACCGCCGTGGCCGAATACATGGATACGCACCACTGCCCGCTGCTCTACCGCGTGCATCCGCAGCCGAAACGCCAGTCCATCGAGGCGCTCAACGAGTTCCTGCTGCCCTTCGGGCTGTTCGTGAAGCTGCCCAAGGTGGCCGACAAGGAATCCAAGGTGCGCCCCGGCGATGTGCAGTTCGTGCTCGAACAGGCCGTGGACAAGCCGTTTGCCCATCCCCTGCAGCGCATGGTGCTGCGCTCGATGCAGCAGGCGCGCTACACCACGGAGAACGACGGGCATTTCGGCCTGGCCTATGAAAGCTACTGCCATTTCACCAGCCCCATCCGCCGCTACGCCGATCTCACCGTGCACCGCCGCCTGAAGGCTTTGATCAACAAACAGATTCCGGACAAGGTGCAGCCACTGGCCAAGCTGGAGGCCATCGGCCTGCAGACCTCGCAGCAGGAACGCAAACAGCAGCGCGCCGAATGGGATGTGCAGGCCATGCTGGCTGCGCTGTACCATAGCAAGGATGTCGGTCGCGAGATGGAAGCCCGCATTTCCGGCATGACGCAACGCCGCATCTTCTTCGAATTGCAGGAGTCGCTGGCCGAGTGCGGCATGCCCAGCGAAATGCTGGAGGGTCCTTACGAACTCGACGAAAGCGGCCACCGGCTGGTTTCCAGACGCAGCGGCCATGCCTGGCAACTGGGCGACGAAGTGAAGGTGCGCATCGATGCCACCGATCCGGTGCGCGGCCTGATCAATGTCACACTGATCATGCCGGAAAGCGCGCGGGCAGAGGCATTAAATGACAGGAGTTAAAACGGAACGACTGGACCGTCTGCTGTCGCGTCTGGGCTACGGCTCGCGCAGCGATGTGCAGGCATGGCTGCGTCAAGGCCTGATCACTGTTGCCGGAACACCCGCCAGATCACCATCACTGAAGGTAAGCCCGGATGATGTGCTGATCGACGGCAAGCCCATGGACCATCCCTACGGCCTGACCGTGATCTATCACAAGCCGCTGGATGCGGTATGCTCGCATCGAGAGACAGGCCGGCTGATATACGACGATTTCCCCGAACGCTGGGCGTGCCGCAAGCCTGCCCTGTCCAGCGTCGGGCGACTGGACAAGGAAACCTCGGGACTTCTGATCGTTACTGACGATGGTCAGCTGAACCACCGGATCACCAGCCCGAAACACCATATCAGCCGCACCTATGTCGCGACCCTGCATGCACCGCTTGCCGGCGACGAGGCGGAGGTGTTCGCCAGCGGCAAACTCCTGCTGAAGGACGATGACAAACCTTGCCTTCCGGCTGAACTGACGGTCATCGACGAAACGCATGTGTCGATCGTGTTGCATGAAGGGCGCTACCATCAGGTGCGCCGCATGTTCGCCGCAGTGGGTAATCATGTGACGGAACTGACCCGCAGCCACATCGGGGCACTGTCGCTCGCATCCACAGCTCTCGCCCCCGGCGAATACCGCTCCACCACCCCCGACGCGTTGCTCAGGCTTATTTCGGGAACAACACAGGTTTAACCACAAAGACACGAAGAGTTCAAATCATTTGCAGAACAATCACATGTTAATTATGTGTCGATTTTCTTTGTGACTTTGTGCCTTCGTGCTTAAGCCCTTCAGCTTACTTACGCCAGAACTCGGGGACGAGGAGCACGAAGAAGGTGAATATCTCCAGCCGTCCGAGCACCATGCCGAACATCAGCACCGCCTTGGCGAAGTCCGGCAGCGAGGCATAGTTGCCGGCCGGACCGACGGATCCGAAACCCGGACCGGTATTGGTAATACAGGCCGCCGATGCGGTCAGTGCGGTCAACATATCGACGCCAGAAAGCGCGACCAGAATGGCAATCAGCATGAAACAGACAATATACAACACGAAAAAACCCCACAGCGCCTCGACCACCGAGCCGGATACATTCATGCCGTTGAGCTTGATGGGAAGCACCGCGTGCGGATGGATCAGACGATGCACCTCGCGCAGCCCCTGCCGGAACAGCAGCAACACGCGTATCATCTTCATGCCGCCGCCGGTGGACCCGGCACAGGCTCCGGCGAAGATCGAGGCGAACAGGATCAGGCTGGTCACCACCGGCCACTGGCCGTAATCACTGACTGCAAACCCCGTGGTCGTGGCCACCGCCACAGTGTTGAATAACACCTCGTCCCAGGTCCCTTTCGAGGTCAACAGCGTGGGAATGCCGACCAGAATCACCAGCAGAACCATCCATTTGAAATAGGTACGGAACTCATCATCTCCAAAATAGGTGCGCGGTGTATCAAGACTCAGACCGCGACGCATGGAAGCGAAATGCAGGGTGAAATTGATACCTGCGGCAAACATGAAATAGGTTGCGGCCAGACGCAGCGGCAGGGAGTCGAAATAACCCATGCTGGCGTCATGCGTGGAAAAGCCTCCGATGGCGATGGTGCACATCGCATGATTGATCGCATCGAAGCCGCTCATGCCGAGCATCCAGTAGGTCACGGCAACGATCATGGTCATGGCCAGATACATATACCACAGGATCTTGCCGGTTTCGGTCACCCGCGAGGTCAATTTATCCTTGACCGGCCCGGGTGCTTCGGCGCGGAACAGCTGCATGCCGCCGATGCCGAGCAGCGGCATGATGGCTACGGCCAGCACGATGATACCCATGCCGCCGACCCACTCCTCCATCGAACGCCAGAAAAGGATGGAGGGAGGCATCGAATCCAGTCCGGTAAACACCGTAGCACCCGTGGTGGTCAGGCCCGAGGCGGATTCGAACAGTGCATCCATCACGGTATTCGCCGTACCGGTCGTCCAGAATGGCACGGCACCCAGCAGCGACAGCACCACCCAGGCCAGGGCTACGATAAGAAAGCCGTCGCGATGACTCAGCGACTGCGGCGCCTTGCCCGCGGCACGCATCATCCCCAGACCGATGGCTGAAACAATCACACCTGCAGTCATGAACTCCGAGAAAAGGCTGGTCTGGTAATGCCATGCCACGAAGGCAGGCAGCAGCATGCTGACCCCGAAGAAGGCCGCCAGAATGCCGATGGTCCAGATAACACCGCGATAATTCATGACAATGGCCTTATCAGAAGAATTCCAGATGCACTTCGAACAGTTTTTCGGTAGCCAGCACGGAGCTGCTGCCTGTCACCATCAGCACATGATCGTGAGCACGGATCTTGGTCCTGCCGTTGGGAATCACCACTTCGCCATTACGCAGGATCGCACCGACCAGAGTCCCCTGCGGCAAATCAAGCTCCAGCAAAGGTTTGTTCAAAATCTTACTGGTTTCCAGCGCCTCCGCTTCCAGCACCTCGATGCTACCGTCTCCCAGCGACGACATACCGAGGATTCGTCCCTTACGGATATGACTGAGTACGCTGGATACTGTGGTCAGACGCGGTGAAACCGTCACATCCAGACCGATCTGCGAGATCAGGTCGGCATAGATGGCCCGGTTGACCAGCGTCACGATATGCGGAACGGTATATTTCTTGGCGATCAGACTGACCAGAATATTGGTTTCGTCATCATTGGTCAGGGCGAGAAAATCATCCATCTCGCTGATGTTTTCCTCTTCCAGCAATTGCCGGTCCATGGCATCGCCATGGATCACCGTGGTGCGTTCCAGATGTTCGGCCAGCCAGCGCGCCCGATCCTCGTTGAACTCGATGATCTTCAGCGACACATTCATCGCCTCCAGATGCTGGGCGACGATATAACCGATATGCCCGCCGCCGACGATCATCACATGCTTGGTGCCGGTGTCGGCGCAATGCAGACCGGCCGCATCCATGAATGCATCGGTGTTCTCGCGGGCGATCGCCACATAGATCGTGTCGCCGGCCAGCAACACCACATCGGCGGTCGGCACGCGCCAGCTCTGGTTGTGCTCATGCGCCACGATGATCACCGGAATGCCGTTGATGGCCTCGGAGATTTCCGTGATCGAGATACCGGCCAGCGCACTTTTCGGCGGTATGCGCAGGCCGACCAGTGCGATTTTTCCATTCGCGAACTCCTGGGCATCCGCCGCAGAAGACACTTGGAAGCGCTTGACGATGGCCTTGGCCGCCTCCCTTTCCGGAGAAATAATCAGATCGATCGGCAGATCGTCGCGCCCGCAGAGTTTTTCATGATCCACATACTCCGACTCGCGCACACGGGCCAGTTTGGTGGGCACCTTGAACAGCGAGTGAGCCACCTGACAGGCCATCATATTGACCTCGTCATTGGTGGTTGCAGCGATCAGCAGATCGGTATTGGCGGCATTGGCCTGCTCCAGCACGCTGGGCAGCGAGGCGTGCCCGCAGACGGTCTTCACATCCATATTGTCGGCCACCCGCTTGAGCAACTGCGGGTTTTTATCCACCACCACCACATTGCAGTTCTCGGATGCCAGACGCTGCGCGATGCTGAAACCCACCTCACCCGCGCCAAGAATAAGCACATTCATGTCCGTCCCTCCTTCAGACCGAAGCTCTTCAGTTTGCGATGCAACTGACTGCGCTCCATGCCGATATCCTCAGCCGTGCGGCTGACATTCCAGTCGTTCTTGTTCAAATGGTAAAGCAGATAGCTGCGTTCAAATGTTTCCCGCGCGTGATGGAAGTTCGCCGAGACATCGGCCTCGGCCCGCATGCCACCCTGATCCTGCGGCGGCATATCCGCCGAACTGATCTCCTCTCCCTGACGCAGGATATGGCAACGCTCCACATAATTGCGCAGCTCGCGCACATTGCCACCCCAGCGACAGGATTGCAGCATGGCAACAGCATCATCCGTAAAACGTACCGGCTCTCCACCGAATAATTCGGCCTGTTCATTCACCAGCACATCGAGAAGCAGCGGAATATCCTCCGGGCGCTCGCGCAACGGCGGCATGCGGATACTGACCACATTCAAACGATAGTATATATCCTCACGCAGGCTGCCGCTGCGCATGGCCTGCTCCGGATCACCGCTGCAAGCAGCAATCAAACGTACATCCACCTTCACCGGCTCGGCTCCGCCGATACGCTGCACAGCATGTTCCTGCATCACACGCAGCACCTTGGCCTGCGCCCCGGGCGACAGATCGGTCAATTCGTCGAAGAACAGAGTCCCTGAATGGGCCATTTCGAAGCGCCCGCGCTGCGCATGCAAGGCGCCCGGAAAGGCGCCCTTTTCATGACCGAACAACTCCGAGTCCATGCGTGCATCGGCGATGCCGGCTGAGTTGACCGCCACAAAGGGGCCTGCCGCACGCTTTGACTGCCTGTGCAGCAGTCGCGCCGCAACCGCTTTGCCGGTACCGTGTTCACCAAGAATCAACAAGGGGGCATCCGTTCCGGCCACCTGACGGATCAGCTTGCGCACCGCAGTGATCGCAGGGCTGATGCCAATCAGATCCTGCATACCGGCAGGCTCCGCCTGCTGCTGTTGTTTGAGCTCCTGATTCTCCATTGCCAGTTTGCGCTTTTCCAGCGCATTGCGGATCAGGATCAGCAGACGATCCGAGGAAAGCGGCTTCTCGACGAAATCGAATGCCCCCTGCCGTGTGGCACGTACCGCGGTATCGATGGTGGCGTGACCGGACATCATGATCACCGGCACTCCGGCATCCATCGACTTCAGGCGAGACAGGGTCTCAAGGCCATCGATACCCGGCATCCAGATATCCAGCAGCACACAGCCCACCGGATGCTTACGAAAACGTGCCACGGCCTCTTCACCGGAGGCTGCACAGATCACCGAATAGCCTTCATCCTCGAACAATCCCTGCAGGGAATCGCGAATGGACTCTTCGTCGTCGACAACAAGAATACGGCTGTTCATGCATCCTCCTTCATACTCACCTGCGGGAATTCACCGGGCAGGGTCAGACGGAAACGGGTGGGGTTGGCAGCAGAAAGAATCACCAGATCGCCTTCATGTTCGTTGGCGATACGCCTGGCAATCGCCAGTCCCAGGCCGGAACCATCCGCCTTTGTAGAAAAATACGGCTCGAAGATATGCTCCACGGCATCGGGTGAGATGCCGCCGCCACCATCTTCGACATGCAACTCCACAGCCGCTCCGGCTTTAACCGCATACAGCGTCACATCGCCGCCGGTGGTGGTGGCTGCCAGCGCATTGTCCATCAGATTGATCAGCACCTGCCTGATCTGGTCGATATCACATACACATGTCAGCCCGGCCTGCGGCGGCTGCATCTGTACGCGCGGCCAAGGTGCATAAAGATCCCGCATCTCCTCGATCAGCTGCTGCACCGGCACCTCGGCCAGACGTGGCTGCGGCAATCTTGCCAGCGTGGAAAAATCGCTGATCAGGCGCTGCAGGCGTTCGACCTGTGCTATGATGGTGTGCGTACAGGAATCGAATACCTCGACATGGTCCACCTGCGTTGAGAAACGCCGCTGCAGTCGCTCGGCCGCCAGCTTGATCGGGGTCAACGGATTTTTAATCTCGTGAGCCAGACGTTGTGCCACCTCGGCCCATGCCTTGTTTCGCTGTGCCTCGGCCAGACTGCTGATATCGTCCATGACGATCAGATACCCGGACAGATCGTTGCTGCCCACGCCGAACAGGCGGGCACCGCGTAACAGCACATGCAGATTCTGTTTGCCTACGGATATATCAATTTCCCGCTGCAACTGCTCCTGCGTCTGGTCGCGCAACTCAGCCAGAAAATCCCCGATGGCGCGCAAACGCCCTGTGCACAGCGCATTCACATCCTTACCTGGAGACCAGCCCTGCGGCAGATTCAACAGCGAGCCGAGCGCCGCATTGAGCAGGCGGATGCGTCCATCCGGTTCGCAGAGCAGCACACCTGTCTGCAGACTGGCCAGTAGTTTCTCCAGAATCAGACGGCGCTGCCGGCTGTTATCCAGCGCCTCGGTCAATTCGCGCTGGGTGCGTTGCAGGGCGGCCACATTCTGCCGCAAACGCTCGGCCATACTGTTGAATGACTGCACCAGCGAACCCAGTTCGTCATTCGCCGTAGCTTCCACGGAGACGCGCAGATCACCCTCACCGATACGGCGCAGGGCATAGGCGAGATGGCCGATGGGAGCGGTAAGCCTGCGTGCAAAGATGATGGCCACGCCGCCTGCTATCAGCACCACCAGCAGAGTGATAATGAGCATGGTGTTGGTGAACAGGCTGCCGATGGACTGCCTTTTACGCTCCAGCTCGCGATAAGTACGAAAGTCCTGTTCGACGGCTCGCGCGCTCTGCACCACACCCAAAGGAAGGGCAATTTCGGCACGTAACACACCGACCACATTCTGCTGGTCGTGCAACGGGGCAAAACCGGCCACCACCTCGCCGCCGCTACCGACCTTGAGGTCGGTCATCACGCGACCGAGCGTCAGGGCGAGCTTGGCGTTCTCGGCAAACGGCTCGGCTTCCAGTGTCTCCAGGCCGCGCTGCTGCACACTGCCCAGCAGACGCTCACCGGGATCGAACAACTGCACCTGCTGCCAACCTTCCTTGACCATGATTTCGCTTAGCCGGGCATTCAATGCGGGGTAGTTGATTTCCCCTTCGACCGCAGCAAGCAGTGCCGGATCAGCGATGTACTGCTGCAGGCCACGCTTCATATCCGTTTCGATGCGACCATAAAAACCGCGCGCCAGATCCAGCGCGCGATCCAGGAGTTTATCCACACGCACATCGAACCAGACATTCAGTCCGCGCTCCATCATCTGGTTGGCTGTGATCTGAGTGGTCATAGAAGGAATGGTAAGCATGGCAACCAGTGCCATCACCAGCTTGGCACGAAGCCTTGAGCCGGGGCGCGGCTCCTCTTTTTCACGCAACAGACGAAGACCGTAATACAGAGACAGCATTGCCATCGTCGACATCAGGAAAATATTCAGCCAGGCAAGCAGTTCGCCAAGACCGCTGACTGTCGGGTCCGGCCAGAGGAAGATGACGCCACCAAGCAATGCTGCAGCCATCATCAGCGGCAGGAAGCGCATCAGACCCAACCCGTTCACCGCTGTTGATCCCCCGTAAGCCCGATCCGCGGTTCCGGAAGAAGTTCACGCGCATTTTGCCGCATATTAAAGAAACCTTTGCGGGTGCTTCATGGCATGTGGAATTCGGTCACGGAGGATCCACCGCTGGCACCGAACCATGATGTCCAGGTGTTTCCCTGCTTTTGACCTTCCCACTCGTTGACCGAGACCGTAACCACATAGGACTGGCCGGAGGTCAGCAGACTTCGATCCACGATCGGAAAACCGGACAATCCGGTCAGAAAGCGAACGGCCTCTTCCAGTGAGAAGACCCGCCGCGAGATACCACTGGTCAAATCCTCCAGCGTCCAGCTGCGCGATACCAGATCAGGCACGACATGGCGATTCACCAGCACGCTGGCTACCGTGTTGTTAAGCCAGTATTTCCGCTCGATAGCCACCGTCAATTTCCACTCGATGCTGATTTCACTACCTTCACTCAGCGCACGGGCCATACCCTCGGGGGCCTCGGCAAGCGATGCGTCGCAGGCCAGCACATCGGCCTTGATGATGAGCTGCATATTCATGGGCGTAGCAGCCTGAGCATAAGCAACCGGCAGGCAGCAAAGCAGCAGCCACAGTGAAAGGCGCAGCACGAGGCAAGGGCTTGAAACACTCATCGGCTGGCATTGTAACAGCAGCTTGGCCAATGAAGAAGGAAATGAAGAAGGAAATGAAGCATGCAAAGAATAAAGCCGGGACCGCCAGCAGGAAAAACAGGCCTACTCCTCGATACGATACACGTCCACCGGGCTGACTTTGCCCTTGAACTGCCTGGTGCAAGACATCCGGCAATGCCTTGCCGCCATTTCCGCAGGCAAACTGCCCATTGCAGACCCTGTCTGAAAACGATGGTCATTTCGGTATCAAATGCCAGCTTATCGGGAAACTGAGTTCCGATGGAAGCATTTCGACCGTTTCGGGAGGAAGAAAAGAGGACATATGGATCATGGCAGGTGATTCTCCGATACCGGACCGCTCAGAATGAAAGATCGTTGCATAGCCGGGGTCGAGCAATTTGAGCGCCATCCGCAAACAACACCCCCGATTTCCTGTTTCCCAATCGGTGTTCGCCGTCTATGCTGAAAGCCATGCAAGTTGCGAGTGTCGAGACAAGTCTTACCACGGTCGAATATGCGGTTCAGCCGGATGATCTGAACGGTTACAAACTGCTGCACGGCGGTCGCCTGCTGACCCTTGCCGATGAAACCGCCTACAAGGCCGCCAGATATTTTTGCGGCAGGGATTGTCTGACTGTGGCTGTTCATCATGCATCATTTCATCGTCCTGCAGAGCTGGGTGAAACGCTGCGCCTGCAGGCGATGGTTGCACTGACAGGCATAAGCAGCATCTGGGTTGCAGTCGAGGCTTTCAACATTCGCACTGAAAAGCTCATGGACGCGGTATTTGTCTTTGTTGCTGTGGACGACAAGCATCGGCCCGTCTGCATCCCCCGGATAGAGGCAACAAGCCCTGCAGGAAAGGCACTGCAGGAAAAAATTCAAAAACTTAAAACGACTCGTCCGGGAGGCCATCACTGAGCACCTTGCCGACTATCCTCAAGCTGGCCAGCTTCAATATCCAGGCCGGAATCGGAAGCCGCCGCATGCGGCATATGCTGACCTACAGCTTCCGCTATGTGCTGCCGCACCGTCAGGCCATTGCCAACCTCGACCGCATCGCCGAAAAGATGCGGGGATTCGATTTGGTGGGGTTGCAGGAAGCAGATTGCGGCTCATTCCGCAGCAATCAGGTGCAACAGGCTCAATACATTGCCCTGCGCGCCGACATCCCCTTTTGCCTGACACAGGTCACCCGTGATATCGGCAATATTGCCAGTATCGGCCTTGGTTTACTCAGCCGCTATCCCTGCATTCATAGCGAGCGCCATCGCCTGCCCGCCTCTCGACATGGGCGCGGCCTGCTTGAGACCGTGTTTCATATCAATGGCAGAGATATGGCCGTTTTTGTAACCCATCTTTCGCTGAAGCAATCCAGCCGGGTCCGACAATTCCACCATATCGCCCAACACATGCAGCAACACAAGCATGCGATCCTGATGGGCGATCTGAATTGCGAACCTGATTCAAGTGAATTTATGATGTTTTTGAATGAGAGCGGACTGCATCAGCCCCCCGCCTCCCCGACCACATTCCCGAGCTGGCAGCCGCAGCGCAGAATCGATTATATTCTGACACGTGGCGAGCCGCGCGTCAGTAATCTTGAGGCGATGCCTTTTGTAGGCTCGGACCACCTGCCAATCATCGCTGACATCACCTTCTGACATTGTACTGAAGACATCGCCGCTTAAAATCAGGACATAAAAAAACCCCAGCAGAAGCCGGGGTTAATAGTTCGGCGAAATTTATAGGGAGGGGAGGAGGGAATCGCGCCGAACCACGTGAAACCCTATGGACCCATCGTTGAAGAACCGTGAAACGCATATTAAAAAACATTCACGACATTCAAACGCCCTATCAACTGGCTGGGGGACGAGGATTCGAACCTCGGTTGACGGAGTCAGAGTCCGTAGTCCTACCGCTAGACGATCCCCCATTCGGGACGCGCAACTATAAGAATGAAGATTCGCAAGTCAACTCATGAAGCACACATCCATGGACACTTCAGATATCTCAACGCAGCCTTCGACTCAGGCCACGATCGACTGACGAATCTCGGTGGATTTTTGTTCGCCGCAAAGCCTCGCAACCAGACGCAAAGCAAACTCGACAGCCGTTCCGGCACCACGACTGGTGATCAGAAAATCATCCTCCACCACGATATCGTCCATGTAAACCGACGATGGCTGCAGGCTCTGCATCTCCTCGCGACAGGCCGGGTATGAGGTGACGCGCATGTTCGCCGTCATGCCGTAGGCGGCCAGCGCCGTGGGGGCCGCACAGATCGCCGCAATCGATTTACGCTCGGCCCGCAAGCGATCAACGACCTGCTTCACACCGGCATCGTCACGCAGCAGATGCGCATTGGGCAGACCACCGGGCAACACCACCATATCCCAGGCATCGCTCATCACATCGGGAAGTGCAGCATCCGGTTCAATCGTGATACCCGAACGCCCTGTCACGGCCGCGCCATCCAGACTCGCCGCGCATACCTCTACCCCGGCGCGGCGCAGAATATCCACCACCGCGACAAATTCGATTTCCTCGACACCTTTTGCGAACGGCACCAGAACCCTGCTCATATCATGCCTCCATGCATCTGCTGCGGATTATTCATCCTGAATCCAATCATGCGGCAACTTCCCGCTTGAGGCAAAAACAAACGCCTCGGCCATGCGCTTCAAAGTCGCCTTTTCCCGCACATCCATCCTGTCATTTCGCAGGGCTGTAAAGTGCTGCAACAATTCCTCAGGCGATCCCCCTACCTCTCTCGGATAAAGAGCGCAATGCGCATCAGAAAAAGACAGTGATGCCTTCTCGTTGCACTGTTGCGCGGCAAGCAGCTTCTGCCGGTCGGCATACAGTTCCGGATCGCCTTCGGCCCCCATGAATACCAGTGAGCGCGTTTGCTCCAAAAGCACATTCACCTGAGCCGTCAGTGCCACATAGGGGGTGTGAAACACCCCGTTCAGCTGCCCCTCGCATTGCAACGGGTTGAGCAGGCGGGCGACCGTGTGAGAAAAGGTGCGCACCCCGAGTCGGGGGCGAAGCGCGGTCAAGGCGAACAAGGGCGGGCAGATATCGGCCAGATCCATGTAAACGATGCCATCACTTAAGAGCACGCGAAGCCCTTCGTCCAGCGTTCCTGCCCTGCATACGCCCGCCGTTTGCACGGCCTGCCATGCGCTCAGCCGACCCGCGATATGCTCAAGCCCATGCAGCACAACAGGGATACCCGCATCCCGCGCCTGCAAGGCTGCGACCAGATGAACAGGGGCGGCCCTGCGCTTACCTGCATAGCATGGCATATCCACAGCACCCTGCGGTGCTCTTGATTCTCCGAATCCTTTGATATGCCGGCGCGCCGCATCGACAAAGCCGGCGAGTTCTTCACTGCTTTCGCCCTTCATACGTTCGGCAATCAGAAATGCGCCGAGCTGCAACTGATCGGCACCCGGGGAGAGTAGTTCAGCCAGAACCATCGCCGCCTCGTGACGCTGCAGATGTTCCGAACCGTTTCGACCACGCGCCACGCGGCGCAGAAACACACTGAGATCTATATCCATAGCCGACTTGTACCACCGATACCCGTGTGCGGGAATCCCCGCATATACACATGACATCACACCCAAGCATGATATCAGACTGACTTGCTGCTGACTTCTGTGTGCAACCTGCGTGTCACGAGTTCCCTGCATCATCCCGCCCGATCATCGGAGGATTGTATGCTTAACATCGAGGCACTGACCGCCGAACACATGCCGGGGCTGAACAACAAGCCGCCGCTGCTGCGCGATTCCCTGAAGCGCATCCTGCGCATCCTGTTCCATGAGAAACAGCTGCACCGTTTTCAGGCGACCTACCCGCACCTGGAGGGCTTCGACTTTGTCGATCAGCTGCTGGAGCACTTTGATTTCAGCTATTCGCTGCGCGGCGACGAGCGCGAGTGCATCCCTCAGTCCGGGCGCGTGGTCATCATCGCCAACCATCCCATCGGCACGCTCGATGCAGCCGTACTGGTCCGTCTGGTCGGTGAGATCCGCCGCGACGTGAAGGCGGTCACCAATCAGGTGCTCGGCGCCGTCAAACCGCTCGCCCCCTTGCTGCTGCCGGTGGATAACATGGGCGGACGCAGCAGCCGCGAGCAGCTCAAGGCAGTGTACCGACATCTTGAAAACGAAGGCGCCGTGATCATCTTTCCGGCCGGCGAGGTGTCGCGCATGGGTCCTGCCGGCATCCGCGACGGACACTGGCACAGCGGCTTTCTGCGCATCGCCACGGCGACCCGCTCGCCGATCCTGCCGATCTATATTGATGGGCGGAACTCGATGTTTTTCTATGCGCTTTCATTCATCTCGCGCCCGCTGTCCACCCTCTGGCTGGTGCGCGAGATGTTCAAACAGGCCAGACGCTCGGTACACATCTCCATCGGCAACCCCATCTCCTTCGACAACTACCAGCGCACCCACCTGCCGCTGAAATCACGGGTCAAACTTTTCCAGCGCCATGTGTACCGCATCGGCAAGCAGAAGGAGCCGGTGTTCGAAACGCATCGCGCCATCGCCCATCCGGAGAACCGGCAACAGCTGCGCCGCGAGATTCATGCCTGCTCCCTGCTCGGCGAGACCCGTGACAACAAACAGATCTACCTGTTCGATTTCAATCCGGATTGCAGCATCATGCGCGAGATCGGTCGGCTGCGTGAAATATCCTTCCGCGCCGTCGGCGAGGGAACCGGCCAGCGACGCGATATCGATGCCTTCGACCGGCATTGCAAACAGCTGATCTTATGGGACGAATCGGAGCTCGAGATCGTCGGTGCCTACCGTTTGCGCGATACGCGCGGACAGCGCTTCGAGGCCAACGAAACCTATAGCGGCACGCTGTTTGATTTCGGCTCCGGGATGCAACCCGTTCTGGATAAGGGACTGGAGCTTGGCCGCAGCTTCGTGCAGCCGCGCTACTGGGGCAAGCGCAGTCTGGATTACCTGTGGTTCGGCATCGGGGCCTTTCTGCGCAATAATCCGGAATACCGCTATCTGTTCGGCCCGGTCAGTATCAGCGACACCTATCCGGCCGCGGCCAAGGACATGCTGGTGTATTTCTACACCACCTACTTCGGCGGAAATCCCGAAACGGCCCGGGCCCGTATGCCCTACCAGCTGGATAGCGACAGCGAACGCCAGATGCGCGAGGTCTTCTGCGCAAGCGATTACAAGCGCGATTACGTGCTGCTGAAAAGCCGCATGCATCACCTTGGATGCAGCGTCCCGACCCTGTTCAAGCAATACGGCGAACTGTGTGAAGAAGGCGGCGTGAACTTCCTGGGCTTCAACATCGACCCGGATTTCGCCGATTGCGTGGACGGACTGGTGGTACTCGACCTGCATCGCCTGAAATCCTCCAAGCGCGAGCGATATCTCGACCTCAAGGGCGCAGAAATGGACTGATGGGGAATTGCCCCGGCAGCGCCGCATGCCTAGGCTGAAGCCATGCAATTCCTTGTCCTGCAACATCTTGATATCGAACCGCCCGCTATGATCGGCGAAATATTGCTCGAGGCGGGTCATACCCTTCTGTCTATCCACACCTATCTGGGCGAGGCCTGCCCGAGGATGTATCACCCTATACCGGCATCATCGTCATGGGCGGCCCGCAATCGGCCAACGACAACCACCTTCCCTATATCCGGGATGAATTGAGCTGGCTTGAGCAGCGCCTTGCCGAAGGCATGCCCATGCTGGGCATCTGTCTGGGTGCGCAACTGATGGCCAAAGCAGCAGGAGGCAGGGTAACAGGGTCACCTCAGCGTGAACTGGGTTGGTATCCGGTTTATCCGACTGCGGACACGGTATCCGATCCCCTGTTTGCAGCCATGCCCGAAAGCGGACTCACCGTCTTCCAATGGCATGGGGAAACCTTTTCCATTCCCGATAGGGCGACCCTGATTGCCTCTCACCCCGCAGTGCCTTCACAGGCCATGCGTCTTGGCCGGGCACAATACGGTTTGCAGTTTCATGTCGAGGTGGATGCCCCGTTGATCGCGCAGTAGATGGCTGCAGGCGATAGCGAACGCGCGCATCTGGGCCGGGCCGGTATCGAAGCCCTGCATGAAGCAACACAGCATCACCTTGAAGCGATGCGCTCCTATTGCCGCTGCATGATGCGCAGCTGGCTGAATCTGCTGAGCGGATAAAAAAGGCGCGGTCCGCAGACCGCGCCCTGTTCGAGCATGACAGGCCCTTAGTGGCCGGCCATGTCCTGTTCCGGATTGGAACTGATCTTGTGGATCGCCAGATCAGCACCCTGATACTCGTCTTCTTCCGACAAGCGGATACCGATCGTTGCCTTGATCGCGCCGTAAACAAGGAAGCCTCCCGCCACAGCGATGCCCAGACCGGTCAGTGTGCCGACAAGCTGTGACATAAAGGTCACTCCGCCTGCCCCGCCCAGAGCCGTGGAGCCGAAGATACCGGCGGCGATACCGCCCCAGACCCCTGCGCCGCCATGCAGCGGCACCACACCCAGCACATCGTCGATGCCCAGACGGTTCTGCACGAGCTGGAAGCCGTACACGAATCCGGCTCCGGCGATAGCACCGATCACCAAAGCCCCCATCGGATGCACCAGGTCGGAACCGGCGCAGATGGCCACAAGACCGGCCAGTGCCCCGTTATGCACAAAGCCGGGGTCGTTTCTGCCGGCCACCAGCGCTGCAATCAGACCTCCGACCATGGCCAGCAGGGAGTTCATCGCCACCAGACCGGAAGCCCCTTCTACATTGCCGGCACTCATCACATTGAAGCCGAACCAGCCGACACACAGGATCCACGAACCAAGGGCCAGGAACGGGATGTTGGACGGCAGGATGGCATTCACGCGGCCACTGCTGTAGCGCCCCTTGCGCGCACCCAGCAGGATCACCGCACCAAGCGCGATAAATCCGCCCATGCCGTGCACCACCACCGAACCCGCGAAATCATGGAACGAGGCACCGAAAGTGCTCTCAAGCCATGCCTGATAACCATAGTTGCCGGCCCAGATCAGCCCCTCGTAAAACGGATATACCAGACCGACGAGAAGCACCGTGGCCAGCACATTCGGCCAGAAACGCACACGCTCGGTGATGCCGCCGGAGATGATCGCCGGAATAGCCGCCGCAAAGGTCAGCAGGAAGAAGAAATGCACCATCTCGTAACCGTTGGTCTTTCCGCCGAGCACAGATATTTCGGATACCGGTGCGAAAAAGTTGATCCCGTAGGCCACCGAAAAACCGGCGAAGAAATACGCCACCGTTGAAAATCCGAAATCGGAAAGCACCCGGATCAGCGCATTCACCTGATTCTTCTTGCGCACCGTTCCCGCTTCGAGAAAGGCAAAACCGGCATGCATCGCCAGCACCATGGCCGCACCCATGGTTAGAAAAAAGACATCAAAACCCGCTGTATTCATTGAAAACCCCAACCTCCATCCACATTAAATTTCAGCCGCGCATCTCAGGGAAGCGGCCCTTTCAGTAATTATACAAAGCTCAGGAAAGCGCGTCGGCATCCTGCTCGCCGGTGCGAATACGCACCACGCGCTCGACGGGCGACACGAAAATCTTACCGTCGCCGACCTTGCCTGTGTTCGCCGCCTTGCAGATCGCATCGACAGCCGCATCCACCTGATCGTCGGCCACGACCACCGACACCTCGGCCTTGGGCAGGAAATCGACGCTGTATTCTGCACCGCGGTACAGCTCGGTATGTCCCTTCTGCCGGCCATGTCCCTTGACCTCGGACACCGTCATGCCGGAGATCCCCAGCCCGACCAGCGCATCCTTGATATCATCCAGCTTGAACGGCTTGATCACTGCTGTAATTTTTTTCATAGAACACCCTTCCTCCATGTATGATTGAATGCGAACTTTGCACGGATTGTGTGTAAAGTCACCCTCTTCAGGTTCGCAACCCCCTCAATCGGAGACTTTATCCACACCTGCCAGGCGATCCAGCACCACCTGCTGTCTGGCCAGCATTCTGGAGTGCAGCAATTGCAGGATGATTTCGCATTGTTTACCGGTGCGACGCAGCATACCGGTGCGCTCATCGAGCAGATCCGTGGCATGCTCGAACGGCAAACGCATGCGCGGCCACAGAGCCGACATTCCCGGCTGATTTGCAGCCTTCAGTTCGCCGATAATGCTCTCAAACAGCATGGACAGATTGTGAATCTCGCCCTGCAGGCGCGAGCGCTGATAGGAAAGCTCGGACAGGCGCAACATCGAATCCCCGCTGTCGCATACCATGCCATCCCATTCGGCCGGCTCCACTTTTTCAAGACGGGACTGACGCAACAGGTTCATGGCCTCGCCATACAAGTCGGTTTCTTCCGTACTGTCCCAAACCTTGCGGTAGATGCGCATCACCTGGGCCCTGAGCGCCATCAGATTACGCAGGGAATACAAGGCATGCTGCACCTCCTCTCTGGGCAGGGAAGTTGAATTGATCAATGGTGCAAGCACGAAACCGGCTGCTTCGCCGTTTTTCATCTGATCGTTGCCGTAGAGGTAGATCTGCCCCTCATAGAGCTGCTGTGCGAACATCTCTCCGGCGATCAGCTTGTCGCAGGCATCATATTGCAGCGGTGCATCGGAAAAATAGGCTTCATACTGAAAATCGGCATGCAGGGTATCGCTTTCAGATGACAACTCCGGAAGCGAGGCCGCCTTTCCGAACACATCCATATGCCGCCAGATGCCCAGAAAATAGAAATAGCGCGAGGCCAGCGAATCATCGGCCAGAGAGATCACCACGGTGTAGGTGCGTCCCTTTCCCTGCGCATCAAAGGCCACCACATCCTTGTTGCTGAGCGAGATTCCTCCCGCAGTCATGCCGAGCTCGGAAAGCATGGTCAGGCAATGGCCGATGAAACCATCGCGTGAGCACTCTTCCTTGGCATATCCCCATACCCGACCATGCAAGGGCAGGCGTTTCGGCTCGAGAATACGGTCATTCAGTGACAAAGCATGCAACAGCAGTGACTTACTCATCGTTATCTCCTTTTACTTTGGGGCTGTTGGCGATGCCGCGAGCGACTTACACAGCCCATCGTAAACACACCCAAACCAAACGGAAAGTGGGGAGCGACCGAAGTCGCCCCCCTTTTCCATGGATGCCTTTGCCTGAGGGTGGGTGGAGTTTGGCTCGGGCATCCATTCCTTTTGGCAATGCGGTTTACTCGTAAACCTGCTCGCCATGTTGCGTGATATCCAGGCCCTGACGCTCTTCTTCCTCGGTGACGCGCAGACCGATCACCATGTCGATCAGCTTGAGGATCACGAAGGTCACCACAGCATCGTAAACGATGGTGTAGAGCACGGCCTCGCCCTGCACAGCCAGCTGATGCGCCATGGTCACGCCCTCGGCAAAACCGGCACCGCCGAAGGAAGAGGACACGAACACACCGGTCAGCATGGCACCGACGATACCGCCCATGGCGTGCACGCCGAAGGCATCCAGCGAATCGTCATAGCCGAGCATCTTCTTCAGGCTGGTGACAGCCCAGAAGCAGACCAGACCTGCAACCAGACCGATAGCCAGTGCGCCCATCGGGCCTACGAAGCCGGAAGCCGGGGTGATGGCAACCAGACCTGCCACAGCACCGGAACATGCACCCAGCAGACTCGGACGCTTGTAAACAACCCATTCAGCGAAGGTCCAGGCCAGCACTGCCATAGCGGTAGCAACCTGGGTAACCAGCATGGCCATACCCGCGGTGCCGTCAGCAGCCAGCTCGGAGCCAGCGTTGAAACCGAACCAGCCGACCCACAGCAGGGCAGCACCGATCATGGTCAGGGTCAGGTTGTGCGGCATCAGACCTTCTTTCGGGTAACCGATTCGCTTACCCAGAACAAGTGCGCAAACCAGACCGGCCACACCGGCATTGATATGCACCACGGTACCGCCGGCGAAGTCGAGCGTGCCTGCTTCAGCCAGGAAGCCGCCGCCCCACACCCAGTGGGTGACAGGAGCATACACAGCCAACACCCATGCGGTCATGAAGGCCAGAATTGCAGTGAACTTCATGCGCTCGGCGAAGGCACCGATGATCAGCACCGGGGTGATGATGGCGAAGGTCATCTGGAAGGTGGCGAACACGGTCTCGGGAATGGTTCCGGAAATCGAGTCCACACCGACACCGCTGAAGAAGGCCTTGGACAGGCCGCCGACAAACGCATTACCTTCGGCGAAGGCCATCGAGTAGCCGCAAACCACCCAGAGCACGCTCATCAGAGCAGCTATGGTGATGGTCTGCATGCAAACGCTCAGCACATTCTTTTTGCGAACCATACCACCGTAGAACAGCGCCAGGCCCGGAAGGGTCATCAACAGCACCAGTGCTGTTGCTGTGATCATCCAGGCAGTATTACCTGAATCCAGGGTCGGCACGTCTTCGGCCAGCGCCAAAGCAGGCGTCAGCAGAGCGGCGGGCATGAACCCCATTGTTTTTTTGAATAACTTTCTCATGGTTATCTCCTTGTATAGTTTGAACGGGTTCGGGTTACAGAGCTGCGTTGTCTTCTTCGCCGGTCCTGATACGCACCGTGCGACCGACATCGATCACGAAAATCTTACCGTCACCGACCTTGTCGGTACGAGCCGCATTCACAATCGCCTCGATAACGGCATCCACCTGGCTGGATTCGACAACTGTTGTCAGCTCCACCTTGGGCAGGAAATCCACCTGATATTCTGAACCGCGGTACAATTCGGTATGACCTTTCTGTCGGCCATGCCCACGCACCTCGCTCACCGTCAGGCCGGAGACGCCGATCGCAACCAGTGCGTCTTTGACCTCATCGAGCTTGAACGGCTTGATAATTGCCTTGATCATTTTCATGTTTTGTCTCCTTGTTTAGATGTTTACATGGGGTCAGAGGATGGGAGGAAGGGCAGACGCGCCCTTCCTCCTTCATCTCTTAGTAGGACAGGCTCAGAGCAGCAACAAACTCGTTCTTGGCGGAAAGGCCGTAGATATAACGGTTGCCGTCAGTCTGCTTGGAGCCGATCGGCACAGTTGCAGTCAGAGTGGAGGTCAGGGATGCACCCTCGATGGTGAAGCCCTTGCTGACGCTCAGCGTTGCCAGGTTCACACCGTTCTTGAAGGTGTTGATGGCGCCCAGAGGACGGTTCAAGTTATCCTTCTTCCACTTTGCATACGAAAGCGCACCGGAAACATCAAAGCCGGCCAGCGAACCCGACACACCCAGATCAACCCAGATATCGCCGCGCAGGTAGGCCTTGTTGCTGCTGTCCTTGGTGATTGCATAACCGGTCAGCGACACAGGGCCATAGGAAAGACCGGCATTCACTTCAGGGAAGTTGGAGGCCGAGTCATACAGGTAGGTGTAGTAGATGGCGCCGACGGAATAGCCGAGGTCTTCAGTGATCGAGCCGGCATAGCTTGCAGTCCAGTCGAATTCAACCACATCGCGCGGGGCGAACTTGGCTACAGGGGACGGATAGGCATTGGAGAACCAGCCGCCGATCGAGAAATCGCCGAGTGCGATGCCCAGATCACCCTGTACAGCAGTTTTGCCGTTGGTCTGCGTCAGGCCACGCCAGACATACTGACTCGCGATACCGATATCACCCGACACGGTCATGCCATACGGCAGCTCGGAAGCAGCCTCTTCGGCCATTGCGGTGTTTGCTACAAGACCAGCGCCCATCAGGCCGGCCATCATCATTGCTACATAAGTCTTCTTCATCATTGTCTCCTTGAGTGTTGTTGTTATTTGCGTTGCTACCTTGGTGTTGTTACGACTACGATCCATTGCTTTCACACAGTCCTCCTTTGTTACCAGGTTGGTTGCGGTCAGCGCCGCTTTGCAATTTATATAACAACTGCCGTGCCATCTTTGTGTAACATTGATAAATGGCTTTAAATATAGGTTTTAAGAAATTCATCCGAATCGCCGTATGTTTTTATTGATGTTTTTTTATGCATATATCATTTTTTATGCATAATTTTTACCCTGCAAATAGGGTTGTGACGATACGCATCGTTGCTGTTAGTTTCCCGCAAGCAAAAAAGTTCACTAGGCAGGTAACGGATATGGAATCACAGGCACAGCATCTGGCATGGGGCATCGGCTTTGCAGGACTGATGTATGTGGTCGGCAACGGTGTATGGACCAATAACATCGCCCGCCGGAAACAATGGATGGGCTGGATGATGTGGCTGATCGCCTCTGTGCTGATCGTGATCGCAGGTTCGTTCGTCGATATCCGTCTTTCCGGCCTGCCGACCGACCTATGGGAGCGCCTGACCAGCGTGGATAAAGAGAATCACTGGATCGCACTGAGCCTGTTCGCCCTGATGAGCGTTCCCGGTGCAGCTTCGGTGATTCTCAAACAGACCTCCACCTGGACCCGCCTGGCCCTGCTGCTCCCTGCCATCATCGTGTTTGTTCCGGTCGGCATGCAACTGGGAGAGGGCATCAACGGCGTGGCCGCCGGCCTAGGCGTCGCACTGGCCATTTCCGCCCTGATCCTTGCCTGGCAGTTCATGCTGGACACACCACCGGCCGAGAAACAGGCCCGGACCGGCTGAAGCAGCGCCCGCAGGCCGCTTCCGCCTGCTAAAATCCACACATGCCCCAACCGCCTCTGATTCAGGCCATGCTGCTGGATGATTTCTATCCGCATGCCACGGACAACATCCGCCTGTTGCAGACCCACGCCTCATGGGTGGTACTGACCGGCCCTTTCGCCTACAAGGTGAAAAAACCGGTCGATTTCGGCTTCCTTGATTTCTCGACACTGGAAAAACGCAAGCACTACTGCGAAGAAGAGCTTCGCCTGAACCGCCAGCTTGCTGCGGAGCTGTATCTCGATGTCCTGCCTATCTGCCATGCCCACACCGGCTTCAAGCTCGGCGGTTCGCAAGCGATCTGCGACTACTGCATCAAAATGCGGCAGTTCGCCGATGGCGACCTGCTCGACGCCCGGCTGGCTGCGCACAGCTTCGACGCTGTCTGGATGGATGAACTGGCGGAATGCATGGCTGCCTTTCACAAACAAGCGGAACAAAGCACCACCATCAGCAGCTATGGTGCGCCCGGATTCCTGTTACAACACATCATAGCATCCCTCGACACAGGACTGCGCCATCCGGAGGCTGTTGATGCATCGCTGATTGAATCCATCCGCATGCAAACCATCCAACGGGTACAGCAAATGCAGGAGCTGTTTGCCGGACGTATGGCGCAGGGTCGCATCCGCGACTGCCACGGCGACCTGCATCTGGGCAACATCGCACTATTCAGGGGGCACCCCACGCCCTTCGACTGCATCGAATTCAATCCCGAATACCGCGCTATAGACACCCTGAACGATGCAGCTTTTCTGGTCATGGACTGCGATGCACACGGCCGCGCGGACCTGTCCATGCGCTTGCTGTCGCGCTACCTCGAACACAGCGGGGATTACGAGGGCATGCCGCTTCTCCCGCTATTCCTCTCGTATCGTGCCGGTGTTCGCGGCAAGGTTTCCTGCCTGTTTGCTGAAGACGGTGCAATCACTGACAAGACCAGAAAACTCAAGCTCTCCGAGGCGGCACACTATTTCCGGCTGGCCGCGGACTATCTGCTCAAACCCGCCCCCGCCTGTCTGTATGCCGTGGGCGGGCTGTCGGGCAGCGGCAAGAGCCGACTGAGCCTGCTGGGATGCGGCCCGGCGCGCGCCGTCATCATCCGCTCGGATGCCACCCGCAAACGCATCGCCCCGCAGCATCCCGGGCTGCCGCTGTATAGCGATACCATGCACCGGCTGACGTATCAGGCCATGTTCGATGCCGCGGCCATCGTTCTGCGTGCCGGATGGCCTGTGATTCTTGATGCCACCTTTCTCTCAAGCGATGAACGCCAGCATGCCCGGGAACTCGCCGAAGCCGCGGGCGTCCCTTTTCACTTTCTATGGCTGGATATTCCCGAAGCTGATGTGCGCCGCAACATCAAGCAGCGCAGCGCACTCGGCAGCGACATCTCGGATGCCGGTATCGAAGTCCTGCAAGGCCAGCTTGCCAACTACGAGCGACCATCGGATAAGCCCATGCGTTTTCTGACCTCGGCAGATCAATGGCCATGGCCCGATACCCGTTCCTGAAAACAAAAAAGGCGGCCGATGGCCGCCTTTCTGTGAATCAGCCCGACTATCAGTCGTGCATCATCTGTTCGTGTTCGGAGAGTGAACGCTCGAAGGCCGGACGCTCGAACAGGCGGTCCATATATGCCTCCAGATGCGGCCAGCGGGCGGTGTCCACACCCATCGGCGACAAGCGCCACAGGATCGGGGCCAGCGACACATCGGCCAGCGTGTAGCATTCGCCGACGAAATACTCCTGACGCGCCAGATAGGTATCCAGGGCCTCGAGATAATCGCTGATCTTCTTGCGGCTTTCGGCCTTGTCTGCAGCCTTCTCCAACTCGTCGTAGATCGGGAACAGCTCCTGCTCGATGCGCATCACAGCCAGACGCATCTGCGCACGCTCAGCGGGAGAACCCGGCTTCAGCGGCGGATGCGGATATCGCTCGTCGAGGTATTCGTTCACCACCGAGGCTTCGAACAGGATCGTGCTGCGGTCTTCCAGCGTCGGCAGCTTGCCGACCGGATTGACGTCCTGCAGTTCCTTGGACGTTTCACCATCCTCGACATCGACGATCTCGCTGGGAAGTTCCTTCTCGGCAAGAACGATGCGGGTGCGGTGTGAATCCGGACTCACAGGATTCGAATACAACTTGATCATGTAAAACCTCCATTGGCAGGGCGCGGCAATATAGCGTTTTTCATGGAAAAATAAAGGATTTTCTCGCCTTTTGCGTCAAGCACGGATTACAGCTTCGGGACAGGCGGAGAATCAGCCCTCGCCGCGGCGCACCCCCATCAGCTGCGCCTGGATGAAGGCATCGATATCCCCGTCGAGAAATGCCTGCGTATTGCCGGTTTCCATACCGGTACGCAGATCCTTGATGCGCGACTGGTCGAGCACATAGGAGCGGATCTGATGCCCCCAGCCGATGTCGGATTTATTGTCCTCCAGCGCCTGCTTCTCGGCCTGCTGCTTCTCCAGCTCGAACTCGTACAAACGGGCCTTGAGCATCTTCCATGCGGAGGCGCGGTTCTTGTGCTGACTGCGGTCGCTTTGGCACTGCACCACGATGCCGGTCGGAACATGCGTCAGGCGCACAGCCGAATCGGTCTTATTGATGTGCTGACCGCCGGCACCGGATGCGCGGTAGGTATCGGTGCGCACATCGGATTCATCGATATCGATCTCGATCTCGCGGTCGATATCCGGATACACGAACACGGAGGCGAACGAGGTGTGCCGGCGATTACCGGAATCGAACGGGGATTTGCGCACCAGACGATGGATACCCACCTCGGCGCGCAGCAGACCGAAGGCATACTCACCCTTCACCGACACGGTCACCGATTTGATACCGGCTTCTTCACCCTCGGTGCACTCCATCAACTCTGTGTCGAATCCTTTGCGTTCCGCCCAGCGCAGATACATGCGCAGCAAAATCTCTGTCCAGTCCTGCGCCTCGGTGCCGCCGGCACCGGCATGGATTTCAAGGAAGGCCGATTCGGCATCGTTCTCGCCGCCCAGCATCACTTCCATCTCGAGTGCCGCGATCGCCTCTTCCACGGCATCCAGTGCATAGGCCGCCTCGCCCTGGGTCGCGACATCACCCTCATCACCACCCATCTCGTAGAGCATCACCTGCTCTTCAAGGGTTTCCAGCGTGTCCTTGTATGCCTTCAGCGGGCGCTCCAGACGCGTACGCTTCTGCATCACCGCCTGCGCCTGCTCCGGATCGTTCCATAGCGTGGGGTCCTCGATGCGCGCGGCGAGTTCTCTTAATTCCTGTTCCTTGCCTTCGATGTCAAAGTGACCTCCGCAGGGCGGTCAGGCGTGTGCCCATCTCTTCCGCCAGCGTGCGAAATCCGGCAATGCGGTCTTCAATCGTCATCGTTCACTCCGTGTCCCGAAAGAAATTCAAAGGGTTGATTCGAGGGGTTGGGAACATATCGCCTCACACTCTTAAATCAAGCCGGCATTGCCTCTGGCGTCCGAATGCGTGCACCGAAGTCAGCGCGATCCGCTCGCAATTTGGAGGCTCAGCCCCTAGGCTGTCGACAACGTCCGACCACGATTCACTCAGGAGAAAAGATAATGCGATATTCATGGATGATGATACTCGGCCTGCTATGCGCAGCCCTGCCCGCGCAGGCGGAAACGCTTGATATCGATCTGAAGATTCCGGAAATCCACGGGCTCGCATTAAAGGGCGAAGCCGGCATTGTTTCGTTATGGGTGGAGGACAATCGCGCGGCACCCGCCCTTGGAAGGGAGTTGCACGGCAAGAGCGTCATGCCGCGTCAGGATGTGGCCATTCTGCTGCGCAATGCACTGGCAGGCTCACTGCGCACAGCCGGCTTCCGTGTCGAAGAGGTGCATACCGACAAGAGCATCGATCTGGTCGTACATATCACCTCCCTGAGCTACAAGGCCGAGGACGGCTTCGTCACCAGCAAGGCCATCCTGTCGAGCCGTGTTACGGCAGAGGTCGGCCATGGCGACTGGCATGTGAATCGCAGCCTTGGAACCACTGCCGAACACACCGTGCCGCTCTCCCCGAATGCGGAGAAGATCGCGGAACTGGTCAACGAAACCCTGTCCGACACCCTGCGAATCATCCTCGAAGACGAACAAATCGGCGCAGCCCTGAAGGACAAACCGCAACTGTCGAACTGAGCCCTCTGCGCAACAGGCTTTTCTGCTATCCTGCGCCGCCTGAATCAAGCACCGGAGTAAACCATGGCCGATTATCAATACATCTACACCATGCAGGGCGTCGGCAAGACTGTCGCCGGCAAGCGCGAAATCCTCAAGGATATCTATCTGTCCTTCTTCCCGGGCGCCAAGATCGGCGTGCTGGGCTTGAACGGCGCAGGTAAATCCACACTGCTGCGCATCATGGCCGGAATCGATACCGATATCCTCGGCGAAGCCCGCCCTGCCCCCGGCATCCGCATCGGCTACCTGTCGCAGGAACCGGAACTGGACCCGGCCAAGGATGTGCGCGGCAATGTCGAAGAGGGCGTCGCCTCCACCAAGGCGCTGCTGGATCAATTCAATGCCATCAGCGAGAAGTTCTCCGATCCGGATGCCGATTTCGACAAGCTGCTGGAAGAGCAGGGCAAACTGCAGGACGCCATCGATGCCGCCGATGCCTGGGATCTGGAGCGCAAGCTCGAAGTCGCCGCTGATGCCCTGCGCCTGCCCGACTGGGATGCGGATGTCACCAAGCTCTCCGGCGGCGAGCGTCGCCGCGTAGCTCTCTGCCGCCTGCTGCTCTCGGCTCCCGATATGTTGCTGCTCGATGAGCCGACCAACCATCTGGATGCCGAATCCGTGGGCTGGCTGGAGCGCTTCCTGCACGATTACAAGGGCACCGTGGTCGCTGTGACCCATGACCGCTACTTTCTGGATAACGTGGCCGGCTGGATTCTGGAACTGGATCGCGGTCGCGGCATCCCGTGGGAGGGCAACTACTCCTCATGGCTGGAGCAGAAGGAAAAGCGTCTGGCTGTCGAAGAGAAACAGGAAACCGCCCGTCAGAAAGCCATGGCACAGGAACTCGAATGGGTTCGCGCCGGTGCCAAGGGCCGCCATGCCAAATCCAAGGCACGACTCAAGGCCTTCGACGATCTGGCCAACAAGGATGTGCAGGAGCGCAACGCCACCAAGCAGATTTTCATCCCCGCCGGTGAACGTCTGGGCGACATCGTGGTGAAGGCCGAGAATGTCAGCAAATCCTTCGGCGACCGCGTGCTGGTGGAGAATCTCACCTTCAATCTGCCGCGTGGCGGCATCGTCGGCATCATCGGTGCGAACGGTGCGGGTAAAACCACGCTGTTCCGCATGCTCACCGGGCAGGAATCCCCTGACAGCGGAACGCTGACCATCGGCGAGACCGTGCATTTCTCCTATGTCGATCAATCGCGCGATGCGCTGAACGGCGACAACAGTGTGTGGCAGGAGATCTCCGGCGGCTCGGATTCGATCTATCTGGGCAAGATCGAGGTCGCCAGCCGCGCCTACTGCGGCCGCTTCAACTTCAAGGGCGGCGACCAGCAGAAGCTGGTGAAGGCACTCTCCGGCGGCGAGCGCAACCGCGTGCATCTGGCCAAGATGCTGATGAGCGGCGGCAACGTGTTGCTACTCGATGAGCCGACCAACGATCTGGACGTGGAAACCCTGCGCGCACTGGAAGAAGCCCTGCTCGACTTCGCCGGCTGCACGGTGGTGATCTCCCATGACCGCTGGTTCCTCGACCGCATCGCCACCCACATCCTAGCCTTTGAAGGCGAAGGGCATGTGGAATGGTTCGAGGGCAACTTCGCCGACTACGAGGAAGACAAAAAGAAACGCCTCGGCGAAGACGCCACCCAGCCCCACCGCATGAAGTACAAGCGCCTGGCGTAAGAAGCACGGACATGTTCTGGCTGAAGGCGCTGGTTTCAGCCGCCATCATCATGGCAGCGGCCGGTGCCGCCAAGCGTTTCGGCCCGTTCTGGGGTGCGCTGATCGTCGCCCTGCCGCTGACCTCGATGCTGGCCATGGCCTTCGTCTGGTTCGACACGAAGAACGCGCAACTGGTCAATGAACTGGCACGCGACATCTTCATTCTTGTGCCTGTATCCCTGCTGTTTTTCGTACCCTTTCTGGCCGCCAGACTGACTGACTTGGGCTTCGCGGCCAATTTCACAGCGGGCATACTGCTGCTCTGTGGCGGCATTATCCTGTTGCACCGCTTGTTCCCGAACCTTTAGGCGGGGCTGATAACCGTGCAATGAAAAGGGCGGCGACGAGCCTCCTTTTTTTGTTACCTTCCCCTGCTCACAGGAGGCAGACATGCAAAGTCCCATCGTGGTAATCGGAATCGGCGAGATCGGCTCGGTGTTCGCGCGCGGCTTTATGCGCCTGGGCTACCCGATCGTGCCGGTGACACGCGATATGGACATGGGGGAAGTGGCTGAAGAGGCGCTTGGCCCCGAAATGGTCATCGTGGCCGTAGCCGAGAAAGACCTGCATGACACATTGGCCGCCCTTCCGGATGCATGGCGCTCGAATCTTGTGTTGTTGCAGAACGAATTGCTGCCGCGCGACTGGGAACAACATGGTTTGGAAAACCCCACCGTCATCTCCGTGTGGTTCGAGAAGAAGAAGGGCATGGATTCCAGGGTGGTGATCACCTCCCCTGCCTTCGGGGAATTCGCTTTGTTGCTCAAGGATGCGCTGGGTTCGCTGGATATCCCCGTGCGCGAACTGAGCAGCGAGGCCGAACTGCTGTTTGAACTGGTGCTGAAGAATCTCTACATCCTGACCACCAACATCGCGGGACTGGAGTGCGGCGGCAACGTGCGCGAGCTATGGCTTGAGCATAATGATCTGGCATGCGCCGTGGCCGGTGATGTGCTCGATATCCAGGAGCATCTGACGGGGCAGGAATTCGATCGCGCGGCCCTGATCGAGGGCATGCTGGCAGCCTTCGATGGCGACCCGGCACACGGCTGCATGGGTCGTTCGGCCCCTGCGCGCCTTGAGCGCGCCCTGTTCATCGCCGACGATGCAGGACTTGAGGTGCCCACCCTGCGCCGTATTGCCAAGGCCAAGCTGTAAAGCTCAGTCAATGATAATCGTCTTCCCGTTGGTGGCGAACGGCTAGAACAGTCACCGTTTCGTTGTTTTCAATCTCGAACAGCGCCACATAGCCCGCATCACCGAATGAAATAACAAACTCTCGCAGGAAGGCGTCCGCACCTTCTGCCCTACGGCAGGAAAACGGAAACTCCTCCAGAAGTTCCCAAGCCTTGCCGATAGTCTCAAGAGCTTTTTCCGCTGCGACAGGATCATTTCCGGCTGCAAACGCATACAAGCGTTTCAGATCGTCCACAGCCTCTTCGGTGAACCGAAGCGTGAAGCTCACTGTCTGGACTGCGCCGTTTCCAGGGTTGAGCGCAAAGCGTCCATGACTTCGTTCTTTGAAACGTAACGGCCGGTGTCCCTGGCCTTGTCCCGCGCAGCCAGCCCTCTGGCGATAAATTCCTGCTGGAACTTACGATGTTCCACCTGTTTGCGCAGGGATTCCTCGACGAAGCTGCTCAGCGTCTCACCTTCTCTCAACACGCTCTCGGCATCATGGCGCAAATCCGGCGTGACAAGCAGTGGCGGTATGGTGGCTGTTTTCATAAACAAAACCTCCGCAATACATATGCAATGCACGATACGTTCAACCTCGATTTCTGGCAACCACTCAGCGAAATCCCGGCGCATCAACTACCGGTGTTGATGGATTCCTTCATCTCGGCCACACCGCTTTCGTCCACCCAACCGCAACGGGCATCGGGGAAGGAATCGCTGTAGGTCAGGTAGGGTTTGATATCCAGCACAGGCGTGCCGTCGAGCATATCGTGCCCCTGGATGTGCAGCGTTCGCCCTTCAATCCCTGTAAGACGAACAACTGACAGGCCGATGCTGTTCGGGCGGTGCGGGGCGCGTGTGGCAAACAGGCCGCGGCGTACCTTCGGACCACGCGGCGGCACCACGGTCGGATTCCAGCCCTGATTCAGATGCATCCAGTAGATCACCCAGATATGGGTGAAGCCGTCGAGATCCTTCACCGCCTGTTCGAAATTCATACCGGCGTTCAATTCGATCGTGGCAGGCATGGGATCATCCAGCGAAGGCTGGCGCGGGGTGGAGAAACGCTCCTTGTAGCTGCTGTGCACAATGCCGATGGGCTGCATCACGATATGCTCATCGTGCGCAAAATCCTCCGCATAGGATTTCGGGTCGAGGTTCTTGCTCGGTTTCCTGTCCCACTTCAGGGGCGGTTGATCTTCACTCATGGGCGGAAGCTAGGCGATTCGGAATCTTCGCTCCATCATGACGTGAAACACCCGCTGCATGCTTTGCCATGACAGTGCTTAGATCATGACAGTGCTTACTTCATGACTTTGGCCCCCGCGTCGGCGAGGATGCAGCCATGACAACACGCTACTGCATCGCCAACCTCGATACCGGACTCGACGAGGCACAGACATCGATCCACATAAGGCTGGCAAAGCGGCTCGGCCTGCAGGATGCCGGCATCAGCGATCTGACACTGGTCCGCCGTGCGCTGGATGCGCGCAAGAAGAGCAATATCCACTTTGTCTGCTCCTATGAGTTCACCACGGCTTCCCCGTTGACTGAAAAGCTTGTCGGCGATCCGGCCATGCAGTTGCGTGTTATTCAGGCTTCCGCGCTCGATGCCCCTGCCCTTCCTGTGAAGCAAATCAACGAGCGGCATGCCATCGTGGTCGGTGCCGGCCCTGCCGGCCTGTTTGCAGCGCTGCAGCTGGCCGAGCGCGGCATGCGCGTCACCCTGCTGGAGCGCGGCCAGCCGGTGGAGACCCGCATGCGCGATATCGGCAGGCTTCGTTCCAGAGGGGAGCTGAACACCGAGAGCAATATCTGCTTCGGTGAGGGTGGTGCCGGCACATACACCGACGGCAAGCTGTACACCCGCATCAAGAGCCCGCTGGTACGCAATGTGCTGCACACCTTTGTGCGCTTTGGAGCCAACCACGACATCCTGATCGATGCCCATCCGCATCTGGGCACCGATAAGCTGGTGCGCATCGTACGCAACATGCGCACCCATCTGGAAGCACTGGGCGTGGACTACCGCTTCGGCGCGCGCGTGGATGCACTGCTCACCCATGGCGATGCAGTGTGCGGCGTTCGACTGGCCAGCAACGAAGAGATTTCAGGTGATTGCGTGGTGCTGGCCACCGGCCATTCGGCACGCGACACCTACGAGCACCTGCACAAGCTGGGCATCCGTCTGGAAGCCAAGGCCTTCGCCGTCGGCGTGCGCGCCGAGCATCCGCAAGCGTTGATCGATGCCATCCAGTTCGGTCCCGCAGCCGGTCATGCGGCCCTCGGTGCTGCGGAATACGCTCTCACGCATCAGGTCCCCGACGAACAGCTGGGCCAACGCGGCGTGTATTCCTTCTGCATGTGTCCGGGCGGGCTGATCGTCCCCTCGCCCACCGAGGAGGGAGGCATGGCGGTGAACGGCATGAGCAATGCCAAACGCTCCGGCGAGTTCGCCAATTCGGGTCTGGTCGTACAGGTCACCCCCGAGGATATCGAGCGTCATGGTATCAAGGCCCATCCGCTTTCCGGCGTGCACTTCCAGCGCGAGATCGAGCGCGCCACCTTCAAGGCCGCAGGAAACCGATATGCAGCGCCTGCCATGCGCCTGACCGATTTTGTAAACAGAAAGGCAAGCGGTGCCCTCGCCAACTGCCGCTTCAAGCCCTCACCCATCCCCGCCGACCTCTGGGAACTGCTGCCGCACTGGATCGCCTCGCCCCTGGCCTGCGGCATCCGCGGCTTCGACCGCCGCATGCGCGGCTATCTCACGGATGAAGCCAACCTGCTGGCCAGCGAGACCCGTACCAGCAGCCCGGTGCGCATCTCGCGCGACGAGAGCATGCAGTCCGTAACCCTCAAAGGCCTTTATCCGGTCGGCGAAGGCGCGGGCTATGCAGGCGGCATCGTTTCTGCGGCGGTGGACGGCCTGAAGGCCGCCGACATGATTCTGTCCAGCAGGTAAACGGGCATCACTTGGCTTTTCCCTGCCTTCAAACGCTACAGCAGCACGGATTCACCTTCACAACATGGACATCGATACCGCAATGTGTTAAAGCTGGTAACTGCTCCAGAGGTGGAATCAATCATGACTACTTCGACGATCCTGAAGATTACAGACTTTCTTTCATTTGCGGCTTTAACCTTCATGGTCTCAACGGGGATATTTCTTGAATATGCCCTGCCCCCGAGAAGCGGTGGGGATGAAGTGTGGCATTTAACACGCCATGCATGGGGTGATATTCACTTTTATGTTTCGATCGGTTTTCTTTTATTGATGACTGTTCATTTGATCACACATATCAAGTTCATCAAAAGTGTTGTAACTGGCAAAGGCTCCACGGAGAACAATTATCGCATAGCCGCCGGGATACTTGGGGCCATAGCACTCATTGCTCTGGCATTTGCACCGCTTGTTTCTCCGGTCACTGATGCAGAGCGTGGGCAACAGCGTTATCATCAGGTTCGGTAACAAAGCACTTGCGGGTCTCTATGCCGGTGAAATGATTCGACTACACGACCGGGAAATAACCCTTACACAAAAGGGTTGTTAATCATATTAGGATATCATAATGTTCGCACCTAAGAACTCAGGGGGCCGGCGTGTTTTCGGTCTCTCAAGACTGGAGGAGATGAATATGGCACGAGTACTTATCCTGGGAGCCGGCATCGCGGGACACACCGCCGCCCGCTACCTGAGCAAGTGGATCGGTAAAAAACACGAGGTGGTTGTGGTATCCCCCAACGCCTTGTGGAACTGGATCCCGTCGAACATCTGGGTCGGCGTGGGCGATATGACCGAAGAGGATGTGACCTTCGACCTGAAACAGGTGTACGACAAAGCCGGCATCACCTTCCATCAGGCCAGGGCGATCTCCATCAATCCGGAAGGCAGCAAGGACAGCGCTTTACCGTACGTCACCGTCGAATTCACCGACGAGGCGCGTGCTGGCCAGAGCGATATCCTGACCTATGACTACCTGATCAATGCCACTGGACCCAAGCTGAACTTCAATGCCACCCCGGGCCTCGGTCCGGATAATGGCTACACCGTATCCGTGTGTACCGCCAAGCATGCGCTGGAAGCCAACGAGAAGCTGCAGGAGCAGATTGAGGCCATGAAGAAAGGCGAGCAGCGCACCTTCGTGATCGGCACCGGCCACGGCATGTGCACCTGCCAGGGCGCGGCCTTCGAGTACACCTACAATGTGGATCACACGCTGCGCGAGGCCGGTGTGCGCGACAAGGCTCGCATCATCTGGATCAGTAATGAATACGAACTCGGCGATTTCGGCATGGGCGGCGTACACATCAAGCGCGGCGGCTATGTGACCAACGCCAAGACCTTCAGCGAGTCGCTAATGGTGGAGCGCGGCATCGAGTGGGTCACCCGTGCTCATGTCAGCAAGATCGAACCGGGCAAGATCCACTACGAACAGCTCGACGGCACCATGGGTGAACTCGACTTCGACTTCTCCATGCTCATCCCGCCTTTTGCCGGCGTGGGCCTGAAGGCCTTCGATAAGGCAGGCGAGGACATCACCACGACCCTGTTCGCCCCGAACGGCTTTTTGAAGGTGGACGGCGACTACACGCCGCGTCCCTACGAAGAGTGGAGTGCGGAGGACTGGCCGAAGACCTACCAGAACCCGATCTACAAGCACCTGTTCGCTATCGGCATCGCGTTCGCCCCGCCGCACCCGATCAGCAAGCCGATGAAGAGCGTCAACGGCACGCCGATCAGCCCCACCCCGCCGCGTACCGGCATGCCGTCCGCCGCCATGGCCGTCAACGTGGCCAAGAGCATCCGCGACATGATCAACGGCGCCGAGAAGCCGACCCACCACGCCTCCATGGCCGAGATGGGCGCTGCATGCATGGCCTCCACAGGTTCGCATATCTTCCGTGGTAGCGCTGTCTCGATGACCGTGTACCCGGTGGTGCCGGACTACGACAAGTATCCGGCATACGGCCGCGACCTGTCCCTGACAACCGGCGAAGTCGGCCTGGCAGGCCACTGGATGAAATACGTCCTGCACTACACCTTCATGTACCAGTCGAAGATGAAGCCCGGCTGGTCGTACATGCCAGACTAATTAAGAATACGAATCGAGGAGACAGACATGCCAAATGCCAATCGCGAGCCCTACGGGCAGACCTATTACCCGCCGACGCCGACGGGTTTCACCCGCTACATGCGTAATTCGTTACCATGGCAGTTCATCCGCTTCATCGTCATCAACGTGAAGATGCTCAGACTGATGATGAACTCGCAGCACTAAATCCCGCTTAGAAAAGGCAACGGGGCCGGACAAATGTCCGGCCCCGTTTGTTTGAATATCTAGAAAACCTGACCCTGTGTTGGCGATTGCGCGGAGGTTTACTTCAAGCCATTCAGGAAGGCGATGACCTCGTCGGCCTTTTCGCCGGCAACGCGCTGGGTCGGCATCTTGGTGCGCTTGCCGTCCGCCTTGGCGACCCCGGCGGAGTCCTCCATCCATGCCTTCAGATGCTCCTCATCCCAGGTGAAATCTGCATTCTTCAGATAATCGCCGTACTTGTAGCCATCAAGCGAACCAGCCTTGCGTCCGACGATACCGAACAGGTTCGGGCCCATCCTGTTGCTGCCGCCCTTATCGAAGGTATGGCATGTCTGGCACTTGCTTTCCGCACCGGCCACGGCGTCGGTTGCGGTGAAACCGCCGATCACGAGTACGGCTGCGCTTGCGATCATCAGTGTCTTCTTCATGGGAACTCCTTGCTTGATGGTATATTCAGGCCACACGGCCTGTCCTGCTTCATGTCCTCAACCGTAGTGCGGGTAGCTGAACTGAAACTGAACCATCAATAAGGTTTAAAGCGCTATGGCATCCTCGACGACGAACTGCACCGCACCATTGCCACGGTATTCGTCGAGTTGCAGTTGTCCCAGCAGGGAAACGACGCAGCCGGGTTGCAGGGGTTGGGAGAAACCGTTGGCGCCGAAGATAATGCAGTCAAGCCACCCTGTGCCGTCACCGACCTTCAGGCGGGACACCCCGCCCTTCATATCGCGGCGGTCGGCGATGTGCACGCTCTCCAGCAGCCATGTGCAGGGCGGATTGCCGCGACCGATGGGCTCGAAGCGGGCCAACCTTTCAGCCAAGCCTGCGTGCATCGCGCCAAGGCCCAGAATGCCATCCACGGGTTGCTCCAGATGATTGGCGGCATTGCCCGCCTGCCCTGCAATCGCTTCACCGAAAGCCTCCACGAAGGCATCCCATGAACCCTCTTTGATACCTCCGCCGCCGGCACCGGCATGACCGCCGAAGCCTTCAAGGTGTTCGCTGCATGCATTCAGAAGATCGCCGATATGAAAGCCCGGCGTGCCACGCAGGGATACGCGTACCCTGCCCTCAGGGGTGACGAAGCCGACAGCCGCCGGCCTGCCGAGTTTGCGGGCCAGCCTTCCTGCGGCAAGCCCGACCACACCGGCATGCCACTCTGCATCCCATGTCGCCAGAATCTCCGAGCCGGCCAGTTTCACTTCCGCCTGTTTGAACACCTCGGCCTCGACCATGCGGCGCTGCTTGTTTGTCTCATCCAGTTCTGCCGCAATGGCCGATGCCTCATCGGCATCCTGTGTGCACAGCATGCGCATGGCTGCTTCGCCATGCTGCATGCGTCCTGCGGCATTGATTCTGGGTGCCAGATAAAAGCCGATGGTTTCTGCAGTCACCGCTGTTCTCACCCGGGCCACGCGCATCAGCGCGCGCATGCCGGTGGACGGCTCCGTGTTCAGCCTTTGCAGACCGTGATACACTAGAATACGGTTCACACCGACGAGATCCATCACATCGGCCACCGTGGCCACCGCGACCCTGTCCAACAGACATCGCAGATCGAAGTCGGGGCGCGCCCCCCTATCGGCCAGCACCTTCCACACAGCCATCAGCAGAAAGAAGGCAACTCCCGTACCGCAAAGCTTCCTGTCCGCGAAACCGCAGTCATCCCTCGCCGGATTCAGCAGTGCATAGGCAGGCGGCAGGCAGGCTTCGGGCAGATGATGATCGCTGACCATCAGGTCCATCCCGGCATCACGGGCCGCAATACAGGCATCGAAACAAGTGGTTCCGGTATCCACACTGATGCCGACGCGGATACCGCGCGCCGCGGCCTCCATAACCGGCTCCACACCAATGCCGTGACCATCATCCGCACGGTGTGGAATGGAGAACGTGACCTCCGCCCCTGCCCCGCGCAGCGCCTCGACCAGAATAGCCGTGCCGTTCACACCATCGGCATCGAAATCGCCAAACACATGAATAGGCTCATTTTCTCGGATCGCAACAGCCAAGCGGTTCGCAGCCCTGTGCATATCCTGCATGGCAAAAGGATTGGGAAGATCTGTCAGACGCGGGGTGAAGAAGGCATCGGTCTCACTCAGATTTCTGGCCGCCAGAAGCCCCTGCCATGCACTCAGCGGATCATCGGCGCGCAGCTCTGCGTGCCGCCAGACCAGACTGCGCCCGCGCAGCGTTCTGCACTCAGGTAACATGGGTCAGGCTTCGCAATGTGAGAAAGAGTTCGGACTCATGCGCCGGACTCTGTGCCTTCCAGTCCTTGCCCAGGCGGGGAAAGACGGATTTCTGCAATAAAACGGCATGTCCCGCACCGGCCAGCAATACCGCCGGCGGTAACACGCCGGAAGCCAGCAGGGCAGGCAGATGCTCAGCCTCGGTAATGGTGAGCTCGGCACCATGATCATGCTCCAGCGATTGCAACACGGGATTCAGCGATGCCACCGGCGGCAGACCGATGGGAAGCTCGCATGACATCTCGCAGGCGCCCCACAGCCACAGGCCATGGAGCCCCGGCTTCCCTTCACGGGTCGGCTGCGAACTTGAATGCAGTAGCATCTGGATCTCGGACAACAAGCGCATCAGGCGTCCGCCATCTCGACCCGCCGGATGGCGGTTGGGCAGCAGATGACCCGCGATATCGGCAAAAGCGGCAGGTTGGACATCCAGCTGCTGCTTACTCGCCAGCAGCAGGGCATCCTCGCAGGGGTGCAGGCTCATACCATCCTGATGAAGTAGCGGATTGAGTTCATTGCACAGCCAGATGCTGTCCTCTTCACCCCAGGGAAAATCCACCTCGGGCAGCAGGCGCACCGTGTCGCGCCCGAGCATGGCATGATAGGGAGAGGCCACCCAGACCTGCATGGCATGTGCCGGAAGTTCGGTACACCGCGCAGCCAGCAGGGCTGCAGGCTCGGTGCCTACAAGTGCGGCATACCAGCCGAGCGGATTATGATTGGCGCATCTGAACCATTGCCGCCGCCGTTTATCCAGTTGCGTCCTGATACCATCGAGCGCCGGATGCAGGGTGAACGGCGCGGCGGAATCGCGCCCCTCTCCCGCCAACAGGGCATCGGTGACCAGCAGCAATTTCATGAAACGGAAGTGTGTATCAGGAGTCCAGCGCCCTGCGTACAGCATCCTCGTTGGCATCGATGGTGACCGGCTTGGGCACATTCTGCATGGCCGTGTCCGGATCCTTCAGACCATTACCGGTCAGGGTGCATACGATGCTTGCGCCGGGCTGGAAATAGCCGGCCTTGTTCAGCTTGATGATGCCTGCCACCGAGGCTGCGGAGGCAGGTTCGCAGAACACGCCCTCCATGCAGGCCAGCATGTTGTAGGCCTCCAGAATCTCCTCGTCGGTGACCGCATCGATCACGCCGCCGGATTCGTCGCGTGCGGCTTCGGCCTGTTTCCACGATGCCGGCTTGCCGATACGAATCGCCGTGGCGATGGTTTCAGGGTTGTCGATCGGATGGCCAAGCACGATGGGGGCGGAACCGGCAGCCTGGAAACCCAGCATCTTCGGCTTGCTTTTGGAGATACGCTTGTCGAAATATTCCTTATATCCCATCCAGTAGGCGGTGATGTTGCCGGCATTGCCGACCGGCAGCGCGTGATAATCCGGGGCAAAGCCCAGCTCATCGACGATCTCGAAGGAGGCGGTCTTCTGGCCCTGGATGCGGTAGGGATTGACGGAGTTCACCAGCGAGATGGAGCCATCGGCGGAAATCGTGCGCACCAGTTCCAGCGCATCATCGAAATTGCCGCGGATCTGGATTACCTTGGCACCGTAGCGCATGCCCTGCGAAAGCTTGCCGAGCGCGATCTTGCCGTCCGGAATCAGCACGAAGGCTTCCATACCGCAATTGGCTGCATAGGCGGCAGCCGAAGCCGAGGTATTGCCGGTGGAGGCGCAGATCACCTTGCGCGAGCCTGCGTTATATGCTTGCGTGACGGCCATGGTCATGCCGCGGTCCTTGAAGGAACCGGTCGGGTTCAGACCCTCGAACTTCAGATAGATGTTCAGTTCGGGATTGATGGCGTTGCGCAGGTTCATCGACTCATGCAGCGGCGTATCGCCCTCATACAGCGTGATGACGGCATCGTCCTTGGCAATCGGCAGAAAGGCGCGGTAACGGTTGATGATTCCTTCGTATCTGGGCATGACTATATATCCTCTTATTCCTAAGCGACCGCGGTTTCTTTACGCAGAATCAGTACATCGTCTTCCACGGCATCCAGGCCGGTGATGCGGCTGATCGCCGCCTGCATGTTTCCTTCGGTGGTTTCGTGGGTGAGCATCACGATCGGCACATTGTGGCAGGCATGACGCTCTTTCTGCACCAGTGCTTCAAGACTGATGCGATGATCGGCCAGAATCGAAGTGACCGCGGCGATCACGCCCGGCTGATCCTTGACCATCAAGCGCAGATAATATTCACAGACCACATCAGCCATCGGCAGTGTGGGGATCTCCTTGCGTGAAGACTCCACAAAGCCCATCGGCGGAGCCAGATGCGCGATGCCATCCGGGAAGCCGCTGGTGATATCCATGATATCGGCGACCACCGCCGAGGCTGTCGGTCGCTCGCCGGCGCCACGACCGAAATACATGGTGTGCTCGACGAAATCGCCGGATATCTGCACGGCATTGTAGGAATCCGACACCTGGGCGATCTGCGAGGTGAGCGGTACGAGCGTGGGATGCACACGCATCTCAACCTTGTCCCCGCCCGCATCGGAATGCGGCTTGGCGATACCCAGCAGCTTGATGCGATAGCCCATCTCGTGCGTGGCAGCGATATCGGCGGCAGTGATTTTGCTGATACCCTCGGTGTACACCTCGTCGAAATGAATCTTCGAACCGAAGGCCATGGCCGCAAGGATGGACAGCTTATGCGCGGTATCGATGCCCTCCACGTCGAAGGTGGGATTGGCCTCGGCATAGCCCAGTGCCTGCGCCTCGTGCAGGGCATCGACATAATCCGAGCCTTCGTTCTCCATCTTGGTGAGAATGAAGTTGCAGGTGCCGTTCAAGATGCCGTACACCGATTCGATATTGTTGGCGGCAAGGCCCTCGCGCAACGCCTTCATGCACGGAATACCGCCGCCGACGGCAGCTTCGAAACCGATCTGCAGGCCGTTCTTCACAGCCAGCGGGAAAAGCTCGTCGCCATGCTTGGCGATCAGCGCCTTGTTGGCCGTGACCACATGCTTGCCGTTCCGCAGGGCAGTCTGCACAAAAGTACGTGCCGGCTCATAGCCACCGATCAGTTCGACCACCAGATCGATATCATCGGCGGCAACGATCTCGGCTGCATCGCAGCACAGGCGCACGCCGGTGAAGTCAATACCACGATCGCGTTCCGGAAACTTGTCGGCTGCCGCCACCAGACGGACCTGCTTACCGAGGCGGCGCGAGATCAGCTCTTTCTGCTCGATCAGGATGCGCGCCACACCGGTACCGATGGTGCCCAGGCCCAGCAGCCCTACTCTCAATTCAATCATTCAAAACTCCAGTATTCATCACGCAGGCCATCCCGTGGATGCTGCGGTCGATTCAATCATTTGCCGCCGTGCAGGAACTGGCGCATACCACGGATGGCCTGACGAGTACGATGTTCGTTCTCGATCAGGGCGATACGCACATAATGATCGCCATAGTCGCCGAAGCCGATACCGGGGGATACCGCCACCCCGCCCTGCTCCAGCATCTGCTTGCAGAACTCCAGCGAACCGAGAGCCTTGAACTCATCGGGAATCTCGGCCCAGATGAACATGCTGGCCTTCGGCTTCTCGGCCATCCAGCCCATCTTGTGCAGACCGTCTATCATCACATCGCGGCGCGACTGGTACATGGCGCGGATATCATCCACACAATCCTGCGGCCCGTTCAATGCGGCGCAGGCTGCGATCTGCAACGGCTGGAAGGTGCCGTAATCCAGATACGACTTGATCTTGGCAAGGGCAGCCACGATCTCGCGGTTGCCGACCATGAAGCCCATACGCCAGCCCGGCATATTGTAGGTCTTGGACAGCGAATAGAATTCCACTGCCACATCCTTTGCTCCGGGTACCTGCATGATCGACGGACACTTGTAGCCGTCGAAAGTGATTTCGGCATAGGCGATATCGGAAATAACGATCAGATCATTCTCGCGGGCGAAATCGACCAGCTTGACGTAAAAATCCAGATCCACGACTTCCGCCGTCGGGTTGGACGGGAAATTCACCACCAGGATCTTCGGCTTCGGCCAGGAATCACGCACAGCCTTCTGCACTTCCTCGAAGTAATCAAAACCCGGACCCATCGGCACATGCCGGATATCGGCTCCGGCGATGATGAAACCGTAGGGATGGATCGGGTAGGCGGGATTCGGGGTCAGGATCAGATCGCCTGGGCTGGTGATCGCCACAGCCAGATGCGCCAAACCCTCCTTCGAACCGATCGTGGCGATAGCCTCGGTCTCAGGATCGAGATCCACATCAAACTTGGTTTTGTACCAGGCGCAGATGGCACGGCGCAGGCCGGGAATGCCGCGCGACACCGAATAGCGGTGGTTGCGACCGTCCTGCGCGGCTTCGCACAGCTTATCAACAATGTGCTGCGGGGTCGGCTGGTCGGGGTTGCCCATGCCCAAATCGATGATGTCGTGGCCGGCATGGCGCAACTCCATCTTCAGCTTGTTCACAACGGCGAAAACATAGGGAGGAAGACGCTTGATCTTGTCGAATTCACGCATGCTGTGTCTGATATCTCCCTGGTATAATAAAGAAGTTGGCGAGTGTAGGCAGGCGATAAAAACCGGTCAAGGAATACACCGGCCGGATAACGTTTCACAGACCCTGCTCACCCTTCCTCTGCCGGCACCTCATCCGGCCTGCGTCCGGCTTTCGCCAGCAGCAACCCGATTTCAAACAGCGCCAGCATCGGCACGGCCAGCAGGATCTGTGAAATCACATCCGGCGGCGTGAGGATGGCGGCGATGATAAAGGCCCACACAATGACGTAGCGCCGCTGCCCTGCCAGACGCTCCGGTGTGGTCAGCCCGAGCCGGGTCGCCAGCACAAGGATGATCGGAATCTCGAAGCTCAGGCCGAAAGCGAACAGCAGCTTCATGAACAGCGACAGATACTCGCGCACAGCAGGCAGGGCATGAATCTGATCGGTGGCAAAGCCGAGAAAGAAGGCGAACACCAGCGGAAAAACGATAAAATAGGCAAACGCCCCGCCGATGATGAACAACACCACACTGCCTGCCACGGAGAAGGAAAACAGCCGCTTTTCATGCAGATAAAGACCCGGCGCGATAAAAGCCCAGAGCTGATAGAAGGTGACCGGCGAAGTCGCGAACAAGCTGCCCAGCAGAGCGATCTTCAGATAAGTGAAAAACACATCGGGCGCTCCGAGAAAGATCATCGGCGTGCCAGGCGGCAGGGCTGCCAGCAGCGGGGCTGCCATGAAATTGAACACCGGGGAGGACCAGTTCATCAGAACCGCCACACCGATCAGATAAACCCCACCGGCAACCATGACCCTGCGGCGCAACTCCCTCAGATGCGGCAACAGGCCGCCGGCAACCTCAGCCATCAGTCCGCTTTGCTTTGAATATGATTCTGACCTGACTGCTCAGGCTCATCCGCCGGCACGGCGTCTTCAGCATGCCGGGCCGAATCAGAGGCCGAACCAAACTCGCGTGCTGTGCGACCGACATCGTCGATCTGCTGCTCGACATGCGCCCTAGCTGCCTGGATCGGGGTTGTAATATCAGCGGTTTCACGAGTTATTTCGCTGCGGAAGTCGCGCATCCAGACACGCCCGGTCCGCATCCAGCGACCGACCTGGGAAAAGAACTCCGGCATACGCTCCGGCCCGACGACCACAAACAGCAGGATGCCGATCACCAATAGTTCGAAAAGCCCGATGTCGGGCATGCTGCTATTCCTTCTTGTCCGTTACGGCACTGTCCGCTTTATCGGCCGGCGCCTCATCCTTCATGGTCTTGCGGAAGTTACTGATCCCCTTGGCGAGTCCGGCACCGAGCTGCGGCAGCTTTCCGGCCCCGAACAGCAGAATGACGATCAGCAGTACAAGCAGCAATTCCGTGGTTCCAAGTCCAAACATGTATCATCTCCTCGTGCTGGCCCGTGCAATAAGACGTTCGCGGCCGACTCTATCGCAAACCGGTAAAACAAAGCCAGACGGAGCTGGGAGGGTCACCGACACCTGTCGCCGGCTGCATACCCTGCGGAGCGGCAGTAGCCCCATCCCCTACAAAAACACTCAACTATTTGAATTTATTGTATTTATCTATTCCCACCCTATAATCCTGACAAAATTATTCAGGTGGTTCCTCATGCCCAAGTACAAACGCTTCTCCGATACCTCGGTCAGCGAAAAAATCCTCGACTCGATGTTCCTGATTACCATCGGCATCGGCTATCTCTTTGCTCTGCTGAATCTTTATTACACCCATCAGGGACGTGATGGTCAGCCCGGCCTGTCGGTTCAGGATGTGGTCATCGCCTACTACGGCAGCCATAACCAGACCCGCCTGGGTGCTGCCATTAACGGCCCGATGGAAGCCAATCTGCCCAACGCGGCGGCCAAGGAAATCATTCTGGACTGGATCAACGACGGTGCCACTGAACAAGGCTTCAACGAGAAGGTCAAGCCGATCATGGATGACAACTGCATCATGTGCCACTCTGCGGAGAGCGGCCTGCCGATTCCCGACTTCACATCCTATGCAAATACCGTGCAACTGACCAAAACCGATACCGGCGCGACCATCCCCGCACTGGTGCGCGTATCGCACATCCACCTGTTCGGTATCGCCTTCATCCTGTTCTTTGTAGGCCGCATTTTCCTGCTCTGCGAGATGAACGTCACGCTCAAGCGAACCTATGTCGCCCTGCCCTTCATCTTCCTGCTGTTGGATATCTCTTCGTGGTTCATCACCAAGATCATTCCGGATTTCGCCTATGTCGTGGTTGCAGCCGGCGGACTGGTCGGCACCACCTTCGGCCTGCAGATCATCATCTGCCTGTACCAGATGTGGTTGTATAAGCCGAAATCCGTGCCTGTCGAGATGTAAGGCGCGCAATAATTAGACCTGAGGGGGAGCGGCTGCTCTTGTCAGTCAATTTACCGCAGGCCTAGCATCACTCCATCACCGTGGAGCTAACACCAAAGGAGCTAAAAATGAAAAAGACATTTGCCATCATGATTGCCGCAGCCTGCCTCGGCCTAGGATCGCAGGCCGCCATTGCAGGACCGGACGGCGCCACCATCTTCAAGAAGAAGTGCGCCATGTGCCATGCCGTTGACGTGAAGAGGACCGGCCCTGCCGTCAAGACCATGAACAAGGATGCTGCTGTGCTGAAGGATGTCGTCACCAATGGTCGCGACGGCACCATGATGAAGCCTTATGGCAAGAAGCTCGATGCTGAAGAGATCGATGCTGTCGTTGCTTTCCTGGTCAGTAATCAGTAAATCCGGATCTTTTCAGCCGCATAGCGCAAGCCCCCTTGCGCTATGCGGTTCTCTGGACAATAGTTAGGTCTGCGATTACCCAGAGGAAGGAGAGGATTTATGCAACCAAGGTTTTTAATCGGGGCCATAATTGCCCTGTTGGTTATACCGGCACTGGCAACAGCATCCGACGATATTGACGGCAAGGCTCTGTACGCCAAGAGCTGCGCAACATGTCATGGAGCCAATGGCGAACCGACAGAGATGGGCAAGAGCCTTAAGCCCTTCCCGGCGCGCAAACATCGCGCCATCGCCAATCTGGTCGGCCGCGATGAGCTTCGCCGCATCATCACCTACGGGGTGGAAGGCACCGCCATGACCCCCAAGAAATACACCCTTGATCCGCTCGAAATCGAAGCCGTCATCGACTATATCCAGACATTTGATTACAAACCGGACTTGGCCAACGGCAAGAATCGTTTCAAGGCCGTCTGCTCCAGCTGCCACGGCATGGACGGACGCGCACAGACAGGCGTCGGCGCCAAGAATCTTGTTTATTCCAAGCTTGATCTGGGGGGCATTGTGCACACCATGCGCTATGGCCGACCGGGCACCCTGATGACCAGCAAACGGCACCAGCTGAGCAATCCTGATATCGCCGATATTGCCAACTATGTCTATTCACTGCGTTATCTTGCCAACCCTGCCGAGGGCAAGAAGCTGTATGCCAAGAGCTGCGTCTCCTGTCATACATCACCTGCAGCCATCAAGCTGATTGGCAATGCAGCCGAGAAGCGAACCGTCGCCGATCTTGATGACCGCCTGCTGGATCTGCGTATCCGTCATGGTCGTCATGTGGATCGTGCCGGAGAAAAGGTTGCACATTTGTCCGACGACAACATTCAGGATCTAATTGCCTATATCAGGTATGAAGTGAAATAAACCTTCGGACAACACGTAGTCAAAAGGTCGGGGAATCTCCCCGGCCTTTTTATTTCCATTTTCAGCTAATGAAGTAAACGGAACTAGAGTGCAAGCGCCTCGTCGAGTTGCAGGGACTTCCCGTTTACGGCGTCGGTCGGCGCAATAAACAAGCGCAGGAAGCCTTCGGTCACATCGGCAGGGCCAGGCACTTCGCTGGGATGCATACCACCGTAGGCGCGCTTGAACAGCGCTGTGCGCACTTTTCCAGGGTTAAGTGTGACAAAGCGGTAGGGTTTGTCCGGATGCTCCATCTGCCACATGGCCGAGGCATACACCAAAGCACGCTTGGCCATGCCGTAACCGTGCCAGTTGGGAAGATTATCACGCATCATATCACAGCTAGTAAACACAACCGTGCAGGCTTCGGCACGCCGGATCAATGGCAGCATGATCTGGGTCAGAAGATTCGGTGCTGCAAGATGAATATCCAGCATACCCCTGAAGTCATCAGCCTTGACATACTGCAGCGGTGTACAGCGCTTCAATGCTCCGGCACAATGAATCAAGCCATCAAGATGAGGGATCTGGTCTTTCAAGCCGAGGAAGAGTTTCCCGTAGGAATCAAACTCCAGCAGATCAAAGGGAATACAAAGACAACGACCTCCGGCCTGTTCTACCAGATTCTGAGTATAGGCCAGTTCTTCGGCATTGCGACCCAGAGCGACAACACTAGCCCCCTTACCCCCCAGTGCTACACACACCGCCCTTCCCAGACCGGACGAAGCTCCGGTAACCATGATGATTGATTGAGCGCTAATACCCTGTGTCATGCAGATATCCTTGATGAGTCTTAAAGCGGAATTTATTTGGCACGGCGAACAACAAGTATGCCGGCAGCCAGATCATGCAACGCCTGTTGCCGTTTACTCAGAGCAAGACAGGCCAGGCTGATAAAGGGAAGCAGGGCTACGGTAGCATAGGTGGTGTTCTGGGTTTTACCTGTGAGCATGGATAACAGAACAAAAACTGCTGCCAACCAGGTAGCCAGCAATACAGCAAAACGAATCGTGCAGGCTGAAAGTGACGGGAAGTCACCGTTATCTGCCATAACCAGTACCAATCGCCATGGCCGCATGCCCGTCGTTTCACCGGAGCGACTCCAGAAGCCCACAAAGTAGGCCCAGAATACAGTCAGCACCAGCATACCCTTGATCCACTCGGGCATAACCCCCAGCGACTGTTCCACTGCGGTTACCGGGATAAAAATCAGGAAGCACAGCGCAAAGACAATGCCTAGATCATACAGGGCGGCAATCGCACGAACTGTGAAGCCGGCAAGCACGGCCTGCTGACGCACAGGTTCAAGAATCTGTGAAGTTTGATCATCTGTCTGTTTATCTGTCGTCAAAACAATCTCCACTATTCAGCGCGCCATGCCGGCGGCCCATGTAGCCAAGTCTCCATATACGGGAAAAATAACATAAGTACCAAGGATTGCATCGGGCAAGGAAGACGCCCCAAGCAATACCCACACCAGGACAAGCTTGCGTTCTGCAATACTGCCAGAATGTGCAAACACGGCAAAGCGTGTCCCGGAAAACCGTGGCAACAGCCACTCGCCCAATAACATCCCTGGAAGGGGCAACAGATGTATGCCCAGCATGCACAGATTGAAAAACATCAGTACTTTGGCCCACCAGTAGTGCAATGGTGGCAACCCCATAGCTGCTGGATGCGTCAGACTCCATATATAAAGCAGGTAGCCCAGCAGACACAACACACCATGCGCAGCGAAACGAACCAAAGTGGCCGGCAAACCTGCATGAGCAGGGCGAGGAAGAGCAAAGATAACGGCACGATTGAACACGATGCATGCCAGCCACGGCAACCAGCTCCCGCACCAGCTCAATGCATAAAAGGCATGTCGCATAGGTTGGCGCATCGCGCGTGCCTCTGCCATACCTACCACACTCAGCGAAATGAGCATAGGCAATGAATACATAATGATTTGCCGCAGAACTATTTCAAGCCAGCTTTCCACGCTTGAGAATTCCAGCCGATACTGTTTATTTCTCGCCGCGATTCTTGGCCTGGCGATAGCGCTTGGTGGCAAAGAAGCCGGCCCACCAACAAAAGGCGATAAAAGGAACCATAATCACTAACAGCATCCAGTCCATGCACTCAACCTCCGGCTATTCTCATACACAGTCTGATTCTTCCGATTTACCCGGCAATGAAAAGGCCCGCCAGCGGCGGGCCCTTCATGCTCCATGCCGATCACAAAAGGATCAATGCTTGATGTCTTTCCAAACCTCTTTCTTCAGCAGATAGAGGACAATGGTCAACAAGATCAGGAAGATCATCACATACTTGCCGATGGCATGGCGTTCGTTCTGATGCGGATCGCCGATAAAGGTAAGAAATGCGGCGACATCCTTTGCCTGTGCTTCCAGTACGGCAGTATCGGCTTCGTCATGATCCAGCCAGCCGAGCGGATCCGGCATGGCAATGCGATGACCCGGGAAGTATTCGTTGAAGGTGCCATCAGGAATCTTTCCATCCGGATCTTTCTCGAAACCGGTCAGGATCGAGTACACATAGTTTGCACCACCGCGACGGGCATTGACGATCAGGGACAGATCAGGCGGTACTTTACCGTAAGACACCGTAGCGTCTTCCGGGCTCAAATCACTGATCAGACCGGATGTGATCGGCTTATCGCCACGCAGCTCATCAACGGCCTCACGTGTAAGGCCGATCTCAGGATAATCAATCAGGCTTTTATAAGTCACATACTTGGCGGAATGGCAGCCCATGCAGACCTCGGTAAACACCGTAAGGCCACGATTGATCTGATCGCGGTCGGCAGTGTTGACTTCGGCATGTTTGAGCGCAGCGCCACCTTCATTGGCCAGTGCGGCAAAAGGCAGGGCCAACACAAGGGCCATGCCCGCTACTGTCAGAAAATGCTTAAACTTCATATTAAATCTCCTCCGGCAGCGGCTTGGTCTTTTCGAACTTGTGCACAAAGGGCAGCAAGAGGAAGAAGGCGAAGTAATAGGTGGTGGCGATCTGTCCGATCAGCTTCAAAGTCGGGGTCGGAGCGGAATGGCCGCAGTAACCCAGCACAATGACCGTGATAAAGAACAGATAGACCATCTGCTTGTACACCGGTCGGTAGCGTGCTGATCGTACCTTGCTGCGATCGAGGAATGGCAGCAGGAACAGAATTGCCAGCGATGCACCCATGGCAACCACGCCCAACAGCTTGCTCTCGAAGGAGCGCAGGATGGTGTACCATGGGGTCAAGTACCACACAGGAGCGATATGCGGTGGTGTCTGCAGATTATCGGCCGGTACATAGTTGTCCACTTCGATGAAGTAGCCACCCATCTGCGGATTGAAGAACACCACATAGCAGTAGAACAGCAGGAACACACCGACGCCGAATGCATCCTTGATCGTGTAGTAAGGATGGAACGGAATCGTGCTCTTGCCTTCATGCACATCCAGGCCCGTCGGGTTGTTGGAATGCACAACATGCAGCGCATGCACATGCCCGCCGACAATCGCAGCCAGCAGCAACGGGAACAGGTAATGCAGCGAGAAGAAGCGGTTCAGAGTCGGGTCACCGACAGCGAAACCACCTCGCAGCACTTCCTGCAGGAAGCCTCCGATGACAGGAAGGGCTCCGAACAGATTGGTAATCACGGTTGCGCCCCAAAAGGACATCTGCCCCCAGGGCAGCAGATAACCGAAGAATGCAGCACCCTGCATGATCAGCAGGATCACCACGCCGATAATCCACAGCAGCTCGCGCGGACCCTTGTACGAACCGTAGTACAGACCGCGACCGATATGCATATAAACAACCACGAAGAAAGCGGAAGCGCCGACTGCATGCATATAACGGATCAGCCAACCGAAGTTCACATCACGCATAATGCGCTCGACCGAATCAAAGGCGACTGTGTAGCCGCCCATGGTCAGCGCCGCACTCGGCTTGTAATACATGGCCAGGAAGATACCGGTCAGGATCTGCAGCACCAGTACCAGAAGGGCGAGTGAACCGAAGTTCCACATATAGTTCAGGTTCTTTGGAACCTGATATTCAGTCAGCTGCGACTTGAGAATCGCTTCGGCGCCGGTGCGCTCATCGATCCAGCCGAACAGCTTGGTTTTCATCATTTTCTCTAACACATTCCCCTCCTTGGTCCGCTTAGCCGATCACGACTTTGGTATCAGAAAGATACTTGTAAGGCATCAGATGCAGATTATGCGGTGCAGGCGATCCGTTAATCACGCGGGCCGAAATATCGTACAGCGAGCCATGGCATGGGCAATGCCAGCCACCCGGCCAGTTTTCCGGCACTGAATCGCCCCACTCTTTGCGTCCGACCGATGGCTTGTACAGCGGAATACAACCCAGATGTGTGCAGCTGGCCACGACGATCAGGTATTCCGGCTTGATAGCACGGTATTTCCTGTTCTCCGGAGTCATCCACTCGGCGGAAACATCCTCGATTTCTTCTGAGTTCGGATCTTTGAGCATTTCATCGTGCCCGTCGACTTCCTTCAGCAGCTCAGGCGTACGGTTTACGACGAACACCGGCTTGCCCTGCCACTGAATCACGACCAGCTGGCCGGCTTCCACGGTAGAGACATCGTACTCGGTCTTGGATGCTGCCAGGGTATCAGCTGCCGGCAGCATGCTGCCGATAAAAGGCACAACGGCTGCACCCGCAGCTACTGCACCCATGCCACCGGCGGCTACATAAAGAAAATTGCGCCGGGTATGGTCAAGTGTGTCACTCATGTTTACTCCCTCCTTGGCCATACGGCCCTTCCTTTACGATAAAATCGGGTCAGAAAACCGATAAAACAAAACCGGAAGCGGCCCTGACGGGCCGCTTCCGGTTGAAAATCAGGCGTTGTCTGCCATCTCGCGCAGCTCTTTGATAGCCGCAGCGTAATCCGGCTTGCCGTACACGGCAGAACCAGCAACAAAGGTATCGGCACCTGCCGCAGCAACTTCAGCCATGGTCGCGGTATTCACACCACCATCCACCTGCAGACGCGCATCGCATCCGGCATCATCCAGCATCTTGCGTGCCTCGCGAATCTTGTCTGTCACTGCGTGGATATAGGATTGGCCGCCGTATCCGGGGTTCACGCTCATCAGCAGCACCAGATCGGTGCAGTGCAGCACATGCTTGATGGTCGACACCGGCGTGGCCGGATTCAGGCTCACGCCAGCCTTCACGCCGAGAGAACGGATATATTGCAGGGTGCGCTCAAGGTGAACGCATGCTTCCTGATGAACGGTGATGTAGTCCGCGCCGGCCTTGGCGAAGGCTTCCACCTGGGTATCCGGGTGATTGACCATCAGATGCACATCGATCGGCAGCTTGGTATGCGGGCGGACAGCCTTGCATACATTGTCACCGATGGTGATCGGCGGAACGAATGAACCGTCCATCACATCGAAGTGGATCCAGTCACAACCACCTTCATCGATGGCCCGGATTTCAGCACCCAGATCGGCGAAGTCAGCGGATAAAATTGAGGGGGCAATTACAGTGCTTTTTTTCATGGCGCATTTATAGCTTCTTCATCTTCACTCGTCCAGCCCCGATAGCCATTTCGACAGCTCGCTGATCTGCAAAGGACTAAGCGGGCCACCATTCGCAGCCGAAAATGACGGCATCCGACGGTCGATACCATGCTGCAGAACCGCACTCAAACCGTCGGCATCCATACCCCGCAACGCCGGCGCATAGGCCCCCTTGGCTTCATCTCCGTGACACATGGCGCATACCGCAGCGTAGATTTCAGCACCCTTCAGCTTGCCCTTTGCGGGCGCCACATGACACGCGGCGCATTTACCGTCGAATATGCCGCGCCCCTGCATGCCGGAACCATGAGGATTCTCCCTGACCCGCAGGCTCAGGGTCGCCTGTGCCTTGCGCCCGAGAGCATCAATCACGGTCACCTTCTTTTCTATGGAGTCACCCTTCGCCGTGGTATCGATGGTGACATCAAGCGTGGTAAAACCGCCGGGCGCGATATCGCGATTGCCCAGCGAACTCACCGTGCACCCGCAGGCCGACTGCACATCCACGATATGCAAAGGCAGCAATCCGGTGTTGCGCACAAACAGTCTGGCCTTTGCTTCCTCGCCCTCCGGCACTTCACCGACATCGAAATGCTGTGGTTGAATCTGAAAATCCGGATTGCCGGCAATGCCTTGTTCCTGTTGTTGCGATTGTTCCTTTGCAACAGGCTGAACATGCTGATGCGACGGCGGAACAGTACAGGCGAACATGCCTGCGCATGCAACAAGACCGAACGACAATCTGCGCAAAGCACGCATCATGCTTTCACCTGCAACCACGGCCGCAACACATCAGGCAGCTGGAGCTCGTCATGCATCATGGCCAGTAATTGCGGGGTCTGCATCTGCATCAGCTGTTGTGCCGCCTCGATCACCGGCGGGTCGCCGCGACTGATGGCTGGCTCGAGTCTCCCCAGCCACTCCTCCAGCTCCAGCATACCCAGACGCTGCAGGCGGTAGCGCAACCTGCGCAGTTGCAAGGCCTGTTCAGGGCTTTCAGTCATGCTCATGTAATGATCCGCTCAGGACTTACGGGCCAGCAGGGTCCGTTTGATGTGATTGATGGCCCCTGTCGGATTCAGGCCCTTGGGGCAGGCTTCCATGCAATTCATGATCTGATGGCAGCGGTACAGCTTGAAGGCATCCTCCAGCTTGTCGAGGCGCTCCCCGGTCTTTTCATCGCGTGAATCGCGGATCCAGCGGTCGGCCTGCAACAGCACGGCAGGGCCGAGGAAGCGGTCACCGTTCCACCACCACGACGGGCAGGATGTGGTACAGCAACCGCACAGGATACATTCATACATGCCATCCAGCTGCGCCCGCTCCTCCACCGATTGCAGGCGCTCGTGCTCGGGAACCGGAGAAACAGCCTGCAGCCAGGGCTTGATGGAGCGGTACTGCTCGAAGAAATGCGTGGTATCCACTACCAGATCGCGGATCACCGGCATGCCGGGCAGCGGGGATACGCGGATCGGCTGTTTCAGTCCGGCCACATCGGTGATGCAGGCCAGCCCGTTCACACCGTTGATGTTCATGCCATCGGAACCGCATACACCTTCACCGCAGGAGCGGCGGAAGGTCAGGGTTCCGTCGAGCTTCCATTTGATATAGTTCAGTGCATCCAGCAGTTTCATGCCCGGCTTGAACACCGGCACCTCGAAGGACTGTCTGCACGGCTCGCCACCGGCTTCGGGGTCGTAGCGGTAGATTTCGAGCCGGATCATTTCCATACCTGCACCCCGGAGACATGCACACGAGTATCTTCATTCCGGGCAAGGCGTGGGAGGAGCGAGGCGCGGAGCATATCAGGGATATGTGAGCAACCGGGCGACGACTGCAACGCAGCATGGGATAAAAAGTCGATGCTGTGCATCAGTACACCCGTTCCTTCGGCGGGAACGACGCCACCGTCATCGGCTGCATGCGCACCGGCTTGTAGTCCAGCTTCACCATGCCGTCGCTAATCCCCGCCAGCGTATGCTGCAACCAGGCTACATCATCGCGTTTCGGATAATCGTCTCGCGCATGCGCGCCGCGAGATTCCTTGCGGGCCAGGGCACCTGCCGCGGTCACCCGCGCCAGCCCCATCAGATGCTCCAGTTCCAGTGCGTCGATCAGCTCGGTGTTGAAGATGCGGTTGGCATCATCGATTCGCGCCGACTCCAGCTCCACAGCCAGACCCTCCAGCAGGGCAATACCCTCGCTCATCACCTCTTCGGTGCGATACACGCTGAAATGATCCTGCATCACGGTCTGCATCGCGTTGCGCAATTCGGCGATACGCCGCCCGTTGCCGGACTTCGCCGAATCCAGCCAGCGCTCCACGCGCGCAACCCCGGGCTGCCAGCAGTCCGGACTGATGGCCGGATGATAACGATGGCTGCGCAGACGCTTGAGCACACGATTACCACAGGCCCGTCCGAACACCACGATCTCCAGCAGCGAATTGCCGCCCAGCCGGTTGGCACCGTGCACCGAGGCACAGGCGCCCTCACCGATGGCATACAGCCCCGGCATCACATGCTCCTTATCCTCACCTTTCGGATACACCACCTCGCCGAAGCGGTTGGTCGGGATGCCCCCCATCGTATAATGCATGGTCGGCTGCACCGGAATCGGCTCTTTGGTGCAATCCACACCGGCGAAACGCAGGGCGAGTTCGTGGATATTGGGCAGCTTGGAAAGGATCAGCTCTTCTCCGAGGTGGTCCAGCTTGAGCAGGGCATGATCCTTGTTCGGTCCGCAACCGCGCCCGGCGCGCACCTCCAGTGCAATGGCGCGCGACACCACATCGCGGCTAGCCAGATCTTTGGCGGTCGGTGCGTAGCGCTCCATGAAACGCTCGCCCTCGGAGTTCAGCAGGTAGCCGCCCTCGCCGCGCACGCCCTCGGTGATCAACGGGCCGACATCGGCGATGCCGGTGGGATGAAACTGGAAGAACTCCATATCCTCGACAGGCAGTCCGGCCCTGAGTGCGAGCCCGCCGCCGTCGCCGGTATTGATATGCGCATTGGTGGTGATCTTGTACACCCGCCCTGCCCCGCCGGTCGCCATAATCACCGCCTTGGCCTGAAACAGATGGTATTCCCCGCGCGCGATATCCCATGCCATCACACCATGACAGCCCTCGTCGTCGGTGATCAGATCGAGCGCGAAATATTCTTCATAGATATGTGTGCCGGCGCGCAGGTTCTGCTGATACAGGGTATGCAGGATGGCGTGTCCGGTGCGGTCGGCTGCAGCACAGGTACGTGTGGCCTGACCGCCCTCGCCAAACTCGCGCGACTGGCCGCCGAACGGCCGCTGGTAGATCGTGCCGTTATCCAGCCGGGAAAAGGGTACGCCCTGATGTTCGAGCTCGCGCACCAGAAGTGGAGCAGCGCGGCACATATACTCGATGGCATCCTGGTCGCCGAGATAATCGGAGCCCTTGATGGTGTCATACATATGCCACTGCCAGTGGTCCGAAACGATATTGCCCAGCGAGGCATTGATACCGCCCTGAGCGGCCACGGTATGCGAGCGCGTCGGCAGCACCTTGGAAATCACCGCCACGCGATGCCCGGCATCGGCCAGTTGCAGCGCGCAGCGCAACCCCGCTCCGCCCGCACCGACAATCACCACATCGTGAAAATGATGTTCGACGTTCTCAGAGGATAGATATGCCATCAGGCGGCCCAGGCCCAGATCACGGACAGCCACCAGATGCCGAATCCGGCCAGCCCGATCAGCAAGGCCCCCATCATCGGGATGCGCAATGCGGCCATATGCACATAATCCTCCACGATCAGCTTCACCCCGAGATAGGCGTGGGTGAGCAGGGCGATCAGCAACAGGGTATGCAGCATGCGCCCGATATATCCGTCCACCAGATCGAGCATCTGCATCTGATCCAGCGCGCCGTTGTAAACCGCCAGCAGCAGCAGATAGGCCAGTGGCATCAGCAGCGCGACAACGATTGCGGTCAGGCGCTGCACATACCAGTCGCCGAGGCCGTTGTGGGCCGTACCGTAACGCTCGGCGCCTAACATGACGTCACCACAGGAATCCTCCGAGTAACAGCGCACCCAGCACCCCTGCCCCGACACTGATGCGCGCCGTCAAGCGCATCGAATCGCGAGCCTCGAACCAGCCGGCGTCGAGCAGAATGAAACGAATACCGTTGACCAGATGATAGATCAGGGCCGTACCGGTCAGCCACAGGATCAGCCGGCCCGGAACGGAATGCATCCATGCCATCTGACGGATAAAATCATCGGGCGAGCCGGTCAGGCCAGTCAGGATAAAAAGATAAACGGGAACAAACAGCGCCAGAATGATGCCGGTGGCGCGATGCGCCAGGCTGGCGATCATCGGCAATTGCCAGCGATACACTGCCAGACGGGGTGAAAGCGGTCGCGAATATGACGGGCGTTTTACAGTCGGCATGGGTACCCCTTACGCATGGGCCTGTTCTAGCACGCGAGCATGCCAAAGTTAAGTGGGGTTCTTTTCATCCCGGGAAGCTCAGCACAACCTTTGCCGCACATCCGCCACCCTGTCCGGCAACTGCCCGGCGCGGTACCAGCCGCCCACTTCGCCTGCCTTGCCGTGCAGGGCCACGCCACCGCACAGCGCCAACTCCACAGGCAGTCCCTGAGCCAACAGCCCTGCGAGCATACCGGCAAGCACATCGCCGCTGCCCGCCGTGGCCAGGCGGTTGCTACCAAACGGGCACAGACGGATGCTTCCGTCGGGCGAACCGATCAGCGTCTGCTCGCCCTTGAGTACCACCCAGCCGTGCAGTTTTTCGACCAGTGCCTGCAAGGCCTCCGGCCTGTCCTGCTGCACTTCAGCCGAAGTACAACCCAGCAGGCGCCCTGCCTCGCCCGGATGCGGGGTGAACACCGTCAATGCGCTGCGTGCAGCGGCGTCTGCCAGCAGCCCATGATCGAGCGCCAGCATATTCAGGGCATCGGCATCGAGCAGCAGCGGCCTGTCACTCTCCAGAAGACTGGCAAGCAAGGCCTGCTGGCCTGTGCCCCAACCGGGGCCGGCCAGAAGCACATCCGCATGTTTCCAGACCGCCTTGCCCTGCCGGTGCACCATGGCCTCAAGGCTGGCGCCGGCAATCGGGGCGTATACATCGTCAGGACAGGCGATACTGACCAGACCGGCATGCACGGCCATCGCACCGAGCGAGGCCAACCGCGGTGCGCCGGCAAAACCCTCGCTGCCGCCGAACACCCAGACATGTCCGAAGCTTCCTTTGTGCATATCAGGGAGGTCCTGCGTCACCAATCGCTTGAACAGGGAGTCGTCCAGCATGCATGCGTCGCTTTCCATCTCCCCGATTATGATGCCGATATCGGCAGGCGGCAGGAGCCTGCCGTGGTGCTGTCTGCCCGCACCCAGCCAGTGCCCCCATTTGACGGCTGCGATCGGCAGGGTCCAGTCGGCCTCGATGGCCGCACCCATCACTCTGCCGTTATCGCTATGGATGCCGCTCGGCATATCGACGGACATCACCGGTCTGTCGGAGGCATTGATGATCCCGATGGCCTCGCGCATCCAACCTGTAAGCTCGCGATCCAGCCCTGTCCCGAAAACGGCGTCGAGCACCAGCACGGCGCGAGTCAGCCAGAAAGACAGCACATCGCGATCATCACTTTTGCATGCCATTCGGATCTTCGCCCCGGATTGGGCAGCCAGCCGCGCATGTTCTGCCGCCGCACCGGTCAGCTTTTCGGGATCGCTCAAGGCCACCACCGTCACACGCACCTTCATGCCGGAGAGGGTGGTTGCAGCCGCATATCCGTCGCCGCCGTTGTTGCCACCGCCGACCACAATCACCATGCGACCGGTATCGGGGGCCACCTTCTGCGCGGTATCCGCCACGGCGCGACCGGCACGCTGCATCAGGTCAAACGCGGATACGCCGCCGTCGATGGTCGCCTGATCGGCCTGGCGCATCTGCATTGCTGTCAGTATCTGTTTCATCCTCACCCCTCCCCGGATTCAGTGATGCCAATGATCTCCGCCACGGCGAAGGCCATGGCCACGCCGTCATCGTCGGTCAGCGAGACATGCACGATGTCCACGCCGAGCCGCTCTGCAGCCCTTGCCGCTCCGGCATGCAGGGTGACTTCCGGCTTGCCGGAGGGCTGATGAATGATTTCGATATGGCTGGCTGCCACGCCCTGATGAAAACCGGTGCCCAGCGCCTTGGACACAGCCTCCTTGGCTGCGAACAGCATGGCCAGACGGCGGGCCTTGTTGCCCCTGGCCTGCGCCTGGCGTAGCTCTTCACGGGTAAAGACGCGCTGCTCGAAGCGCTCTCCGAAGCGCAGCAGGGATTGCTCGATGCGGGCGATCACCACCCGGTCGGTACCGATGCCGGCGATCACCGGCGCATCAGTTCCACAAAATCGCGAACCGCCTGTTCCAGCCCCTTGAAGACGGCATCGGCGACGATCGCATGCCCGATGTTCAGGCCTTCGATCTCCCTGATCGCCACCATCGCCGGGGTGTTCTCCAGCGTCAGTCCATGCCCGGCATGCACGATCAGACCGAGATCGGCGGCCTGCCTGGCCGCGGCCTCGATGCGCTTCAGTTCTTCCTGCTGCGCTGCGCCGGAGAGATTGGCGTAATGCCCGGTATGCAACTCCACCACCGGAGCACCGATGGCATGCGAGGCCGCCACCTGTGCCGGATCCGGATCGATGAACATCGATACGCGGCACCCCGCATCGCTCAGCCTGCCGACCACGCTTTGCAGCCGCACGCGGTGCGCCACGACATCCAGTCCGCCCTCGGTGGTCAGTTCCTCGCGTTTCTCCGGCACCAGACAACTAGCGGCGGGGGCAAGCTGGCAGCAGATGGACACCATCTCGTTGCTCGCCGCCATCTCCATATTCAGATGCAGGCCGGGCATCGCAGCCAGGCAGTGCATATCGTCATCCACGATGTGCCGGCGATCCTCGCGCAGATGCGCGGTAATGCCATTGGCACCGCCGGCCAGACACAAGGCGACAGCCGCCACCGGGTCCGGATAGATGGTTCTGCGGGCCTGCCTAAGCGTCGCAATATGGTCGATATTCACACCCAGATGCATCTTCCCTCCCATCAGGAACCAAACCTTAAAGCATATTCAGCGGCCTGATGCCGTGCCGCCGTAAAACATCCTGTATCATCCCTGCCCACGCCGTCAAATCCGCCGGCGACATCGCCACCCTTGTGGATTGCATGAAGGCCGGAATCGAGCGCCGCAACCCACGGCTCAACGCCTCTCCACCACCGCAGGACGCACAGCGGCATTCCGCTGCATGCCATGCCAGATCCTCGCACGGCTCGCCGCACTGCCAGCAGTGATCCAGCGGACCCAGCAGGCCCTGATCGTCCAGCAACGACCACACCCCTGCCAGCACCCCGGCCTGATGCGGACGTTCCGCCAGCACCTCGAATGCCCGCTGCAATTCCACGAAGCCCTGCGGGTCTCCCTCCTGATACAGATGGGCGGCCACGGCACATAATTGCAGGGCCTCGGGGCTATGCGCCCCGTCCACCATGGCTGCGCCGCGCTGCACATCGCTCAAGTTGCCCATGCCAGTACGCCCGGGGTGCCAGCTGATGCGCAGTGCATACAATGGTTCAAGAGAGGCCCGGAACGGGCTCTTCGCACGTCTGGCACCGCGTGCCATCAGGCTGATGCGACCGTGATGACGGCACAGTGCATGGATGATGTAGGAACTGTCGCCAAAGGCGACGCGACGCAGTAGAAACGCGTCGTCGCTAAGCTCAGCCATCCAGGCCGAGATCCTGCAAGCGCCCCGGATTGTCGAACCAGTCGGGCTGCACCCGCACCCACAGGCGCAGATCGACCGGGCAGTCGAACAGATCCTGCAGGCCCTTGCGCGCCTTGGTGCCGATGTCCTTCATGCGCTCGCCACCCTTGCCGATCAGCATCGGCTTGTGGCGTTCACTGCCGACCAGGATCGCCGCCTCGATGCTCATACCGGTCTCATCCTCGCCGAAGGCCTCGATCTCCACGGCCGTTTGAAAGGGGATCTCCTGTTGCATGGCCAGAAACACCTGCTCGCGCACATATTCGGCGGCCAGCTGCCGCTGGCTCTGGTCGGTGAACCAGTCGGCCGCATAGACCGGCGGGGCTTCGGGAAGCAGTCTGGTGATCTCCTTGAGCAGGGCATCCACCTGCACACCCTTTCTGGCAGACAGCGGGATATAGGCCGCCGCATCCGGATCCAGTCGTTGCACCTCTGCCAGACGCGGCAACAGGGCTGCATGCGTCATCTGATCCACCTTGTTCAGCACATGCAGGCGCGGCTGTTTCAGACGGCCGTCGGCGAAGCCCTTGATCAGGGTGCTGGTGGCGTGGTCCATCGGCTTTGACAGGTCCTGCATGATGACCAGCACATCGGCTTCTTCAGCAGCGGCATAAGCCACACGCACCATGTTCCTGTTCAGCTGCTTGTCGCCCTTATGGATGCCGGGGGTGTCCACGAACACCATCTGGCTGTGCTCATCGGTATGGATGCCGAGGATGCGATGCCGCGTGGTCTGCGGCTTCGGGGTCACAATCGCCACCTTGGCACCGACGATGCGATTCATCAGCGTGGATTTGCCGACATTCGGCCGTCCCAGCAGGGCCACCGTGCCGCAGCGGTAATCTTCCGCCACAGGCGCATCCGGGTCCGCCCAGCCCGCGTTCAAGGATTCAATGTTGTCCATGCCTGTTTTGCCGCCTCTGATTCCGCTATTTTTTTACGCTCGCCGCTGCCTTCACCGACCACCTCGCCACGCACCCTGCAAACCGCCAAGAAACGCGGAGACTGCGCCGCACCATGATCGCTGACCACATATTCCGGCAGACCCCAGTCTTTAGCCTGGGTGAATTCCTGCAGCCGCGTCTTGGCATCGCGCCCGTCGGCCTTGTCGGCTCCCGCCAGCTGCGCATCCCATGAGCGCAGTATCACAGCGCGCACCACATCCCAGCCGGCATCCAGAAACAGGGCACCGATCACCGCTTCCACCGCATTGGCACAGATGGATTGCGACCGGATGCGTCCCGCGATATCGCGTTCACCGGGACCGACATTGAGCAGCGGATCGATATCCCAGTCGGCGGCTACCTGCAACAGACCCGCGCGGCAGACGAGCCCTGCGCGCATCAGGGTCAGTTTGCCCTCCTGCTCGAGCGGGAAACGGCTGTACAAGGCTTCGGAGATGATCATGTCGAGCACCGCATCGCCGAGGAACTCCAGCCGCTCCATATGCGGCAGCTCTACGGAGGTGTGGGTTAAAGCCTGCTGCAACAGGCCGGCATCGTGGAAGCTGTACCCGAGCTGAGACTCGAGACGCGACTCAGGGCGGGAAGCTGATGCCATCGGCTGATGCAATACGCTGATTGCGCCCTACTCGACCAGATGGCCGAGACGGTCCCAGCGTACTTTCTTGGCGTGCCCGTCCCACGACCACCAGACGATCGCCGCATGACCGACAAGATAGGACTGCGGCACATAGCCCCAGAAGCGGGAATCGCGCGAGTTGTTACGGTTATCCCCCAGCACGAAGAACATGCCCTGGGGAATCTTCCACACCCCGTCGCGGATACTCTGCGGTTTGCGCAGCACCTGATGCTTCACATCGCCCAGCTGCTCGGTGAACAGGCCGGAAACATCCGCCTCACCGTCTGCCAGGAAATAGGTGCGCCGGCCATCCAGCTCCAGCGGCATCTCCACGCCGTTGATGGAAAGTTTGTTGTCGGTGTATTCGATGGTATCGCCCGGCAGGCCAATGATGCGCTTGATGTAATCCTTGCTGCGGTCTTCCGGATAATCGAACACCGCCACATCACCGCGCTTCGGTGGATGCGCGAAGAACTGCATATCGGTGAAAGGGATGCGCAGGCCGTAGGGGTAGCGCAGCACGAAGATGTAATCTCCGACCTCAAGGGTGGGCACCATGCTGGAAGACGGGATCTTGAAGGGTGCGACCACGAAACTGCGCACCAGGATGGCGATCACCGCCACCACGATCAGCGATTCCAGCCACTCGCGCCATGCCGGTTTCTGTGCCTGCGATAGGCCCGGTTGTTTATGAAACACTAGCTCTCCTCACCCAGCCTGAGCACCGCAAGGAATGCCTCCTGAGGCACCTCCACGCTACCGATGGACTTCATGCGCTTCTTGCCGGCTTTCTGTTTCTCCAGCAATTTGCGTTTTCGTGTGATATCGCCGCCGTAGCACTTGGCGGTCACATTCTTGCGCACGGCTTTCACCGTCTCGCGGGCCAAGATACGGCCGCCGATTGCCGCCTGCAAGGGAACATCGAACTGCTGCCTCGGGATCAGTTCGCGCAACTTCTTCACCAGTTCGCGGCCACGCGACTCGGCGATCGAGCGATGCACGATCAGCGAAAGCGCATCCACAGGCTCCGCATGCACCAGCACATCGAGCTTCACCACATCACTGGCCATGAACTCGGAGAGCTCGTAATCCATCGAGGCATAACCACGCGAAAGGGATTTCAGCTTGTCGTAAAAATCGATGACCATTTCAGCCAGCGGCAGTGCATAGGTCAGCATCACGCGACCCTGACCGATGAACTTCATGTCCTGCTGTGTGCCGCGCCTTGTCTGGCAGAGCTTCATCATCGCGCCGACAAACTCTTCCGGCATGAAAATATTCGCCGTCACCATCGGTTCCTCGATGAGCTCGATGGTCACCGGGTCGGGAAACTCGCTGGGGTTGGAGGTTTCCAGTTTGGTGCCGTTGGTGAGCGTCATGCGATAGATCACGCTGGGCGCTGTGGTGATCAGATTCTGATTGTATTCGCGCTCCAGACGCTCCTGCACGATCTCCATATGCAGCATGCCCAGGAATCCGCAGCGGAAGCCAAGGCCCAAAGCCGAGGAGTTCTCCGGCTCGAAGGTGAAGGCCGGGTCGTTCAGATGCAGTTTTTCAAGCGAATCGCGCAAGTCGGCATAATCGGCCGAATCCACCGGATAGAGCCCGGAGAACACCATCGGCTGCGGTTCACGATAACCCGGCAGCGGCTTCTCGGCGGGATTGCGCAGCAGGGTGACGGTATCGCCCACCTTCAGATCGGCCAGCTGCTTGATGCCGGCCACCATGAATCCCACACAACCGGAAGCCAACTGCGGCACGGAGAACGGGGCCGGCAGAAACACGCCCACATCCTGAATTTCATACGCGGCGGTCGTGGTCATGGACATCAGGCGGATACGGTCGCCCTTCTTCATCACACCATCGAACACACGCACCAGCGCCACAGCACCCACATAGGAATCGAACCACGAATCCACGACCAGCGCGCGCAGCGGCCGCTCATTGTGATTCTTCGGCGGCGGGATGCGCAGTGCGATGGCCTCCAGCACATCCTTGATGCCCACACCGGTCTTGGCGGATACGGCGATCGCATCGGATGCATCCAGCCCGATAACATCCTCGATCTGCCGTTTGGCTTCCTCGATATCGGCACTCGGCAGGTCGATTTTATTAATGACCGGAATGATTTCCAGATTGTTTTCCAGCGCCAGATACACATTGGCCAGCGTCTGCGCTTCCACGCCCTGCGTGGCATCCACGATCAGCAGCGCGCCTTCGCAGGCTTGCAGCGAGCGCGATACCTCATAGGAAAAGTCCACATGCCCGGGGGTATCGATCAGGTTGAAGGTGTAGATCGTGCCGTCTTTGGCCGGGTACTGCAGGGTCGCGGTCTGCGCCTTGATGGTGATGCCGCGCTCCTGCTCCAGATCCATCGAATCGAGCACCTGCTTCTTCATCTGGCGTTCGGCCAGCGCGCCGGTCTCCTCGATCAGACGATCGGCAAGGGTGGACTTGCCATGGTCGATATGGGCAATAATGGAAAAATTTCGGGTTTTCTGTTGGGCGTCGAGTTCAATCATCGGGCGGCAGTGTAGCGGTGCGCCCGCTTATCTGCCAATAGTATCCACGCGCACTGTCCCCCCCCCCGTGCGCAAAACCATGCGCCTAATCTACCGCTTCAAGGACAAGGAACCGGTCGGACTGCTCTACAAAACCCACCGCCCCACACTCGATACCATCATGGCCGACCTCGTCACCCAGGACGGTGGCTCCAAAGACTACGACATCCGCAAGATCATCGATCTTTCACGACCGTAAGGAAAACAGGGATCGCACACCTGAATTCTCAGCGACAGGTTCCAGCCAACAGCAGCCATTCCAAATGAGTAATCTATATTGCACCAAACTTCCTGCTTGAGAATTTCTATGGATGCAATTATTAACTCATAGAGGTAATAAATGGCTGCAACCACATATCAACGCAAAGAAGTTGAGCTGCTTCTAAGCCGCTTTAGCATTCAATTCGACGACAGGATGCCAAGGCAGCAAACCAATGCCGTTTACACAAAAATTCTTACACCCTTCTGGCCTGACCCCGTTTTTGCGGTTTGATGAGGGAGGGCAGGGTTGGCCTGTCCTCTACTCTACCCGTTTTTCTTCCGTTTACTTTTAAGAAGGTTCTCAAGCCTTTTGATACAACGCAACCAGTTGCATAAAATGCCGCTGACTCCATGTGATGGTGCATTCTTCGCCAGCCAGACGAATGCGTATCTTAATTTCCTGAGCCCTTTTCCCGCCGTTATCGAATTCCGCAATCTTGTGCTCGATGTCGTCCAGCCACTCGAAACTGGCGTGATTCAGCTTGGCCATCGTGTCAGCACTGACACAGAGCATATTGCCCGCATCGTTGAGATAGTCGGCATTGCCGTAGGGAAGCAGGCTGCACACCTCGAAGTAGTTTGCTGCCTCGCCATTGGCACTGGCCGATGCTTTTTGAAATGTCTCTCCTGTTACCTGACAACGCCCTTGATATTCTTGGTAAAGAGTTTGGCGTGCGTCCTTGTTAGACGGCTGATCTCGTAAAGGAGAAAAGCTAATGGTTCTCGGTGAACTCGCGTGTTTCTGTACTCCATCAGCAACTGCCTGATTAAGATTCTCTTGGCGGTAGTCAGGTTTGGAAACTGGGTAAGAGCGAGGGAAGCTCTCGTCATCAAGTGGCATGCCTCGCTGTTGCCTTGTCATGTTTTCGAGGCCGTCTTTGAAAGATGGCGCAGGCATAGGCGGAACGGTTCTCGGCACAAGCTCCTCATACTTGTCGAGATCATCATCAGAGGCATTAGCGATTTGTTCAAGTAAAAATTTTTTGCGTGGATCGCCTTTGGACAATGTTTCTGCTGCCTGTTCGACTTCAGGTTTTCTTATTCCCAGTTTTTCTGCTACCTCCTTGGCGCGAATAGAGGATGCGCCAAACCCTTCCGGCAAGTCGGTCAGAAAAAGTTCGTTAGGTTTGCGGAAGTTGCCAGCTTGATCTGGCAGCCAATCGCGTTCACTGCATAGTTTTCCAACATCGGTATATTTGAGTTCCTTCTTGGCAGCATCCAGTCTCTGGCGGTTGGATGACTGTTGTATTTCACCACTGATAATACGAGGACCGGATAACATGATGTTCCAGAGAATGATGGCTCTCTCTTTGTTCCAATTAACAAGCGCAGATTGCAGGCCAGCAACCGTTGCGTCCGGCTTGAACCCGTTCAACCCTTGCTTGTGATTCCCATAGCTTTCGTTACACAAGCTTACGGTGTATTCAGACGAGTGCAGATTCTGAGTCAGTGCGGTAGCGGGTTTGACCAAGTTAGAGACGAAACCATTGAGTTCATTAATTACAGACGGGTGCAGAAAATACGCACCCACACTGTCCAACCCATGAAACCAAATTTCATGATCGTTAGTCCTCATAAATACATCGGATGGCCCCGGCTTTTTCCAAACTATTTTATCCGGCGCGTTGCCGCTGGCATGAATACAAGCCACCCATGCAGCACCATCCAAGTTTGTGGTGAGTTGTTTTTTTGCCGCCTCATTGGCTTCGGTGTATGCCTTGCGAATTTGGCGCAGGTGACCACGGTAGCTGGGTTCATCGAAAGGCGTGCCCACGCCGCTGTATAGCGGCAAGATGCACTGCCCGACTATTGCCGCTGCATCAATTTCGCGGATGCCTTCTTTTTCCAGAAGCTTCCTGATCGATTCATTCGCAGCCAGTTCTGAGAAAACCAGCGGAAATTCGGACAAATCTAGACCAGCGCTCTCCTTGGGTGCGAACCATGCCGATGGCAGCACATTCTTGTCTGCTGGTAGAGAAACATGACCGCCAGATACAAGACGGATAAAAGGCACTTTTCTGAGCGATTGCGCACCTTGCATTGCGTATTGAATGAATCTGGTTAACCAGTCTATCGACTGCTTAACTAGAAAATCAGCGGTCAGTTTTGGAGCGAATGCTTCAGGAGTAACCTGCACCCCATCAGCAAGACCGACTATATATGCGTACAAATCCGGGTAGTTGTCATTGGTGATGTTTTTATCCAGCCACGCCAATTTTGCCTTGCCAAACAGCATGCCAAGTTGTTCCGGCGAAATGCCACGCTCAGGCGAAAACAGCTTCACCAAATCTTCACCGCGTGCCAGCTTGGCCTCATCCGCCTTGATGAAACTGCCCCTCTCTGCGAGCAGGAGTTGCTGGGTTTTGAGTGCTTCGCGCACCTTGTCATACACTGGGCGGAACAGACTACCTTCTGAAAAATCTTGCGCCCGCAATGGTAGTGCTGCATAGCTGGCGACATTCAGCAAACCAAGGTCGCGCAAGACTAATAGGCTACCGGCTGCGAGTTGTGCTGCAGCTTCAATCAACTGGCGGTTAGCCGAATCGTCGGCCTTGATGTTGTCACGTGCCTTGGTCGCCTTGAATGGAGCCTGAATGAGAAAGCCTAATTCGGTTTTCTTTTCTGTCGGGAAGAAAACGATCAACTCCGTGTTGTCCGCTCTGGTTACTGCTCCGTTCTTAATGAGAAAAGCAATTTCAACCGTGACTTGGTGAGATTGCCCAGCGTCTTGTACTACGGCATCCCGCGCAAATATTCGCCACTCTTCAAAGAGATCGTTTTGATCGAGGACTTCAACTTTGCGCAGTCCATCACGATTTGCGATCTGCTCGGAGTTTCTGACGAACTGCCCTGCCGTGCCATCCGGTAATGTCCATTTGATTTCTTCGATATGCCGCAAAAATAGCAGGGTGCGGATGCCAAGTGTACGGATGGCATCGCCAATTTCGCGCACAGCGTCTGCGACAGATACATATTCCCTGAAAGCCCACGCAGGTCTTTTATCGAGTTGATCGAAGGGCAAAACTATCAGAGTGTCTTTGTCGTTCACGCAGGTAATGGCGTGGGGTTCGACAAAACGCCGTATCTCGAAATGCTCGCCACCAGAGTGAATTTTCGGGAAGAATGTATAGGCATATACCGACTTGAAACCGATGCCAAATTTTCCAATCTGTGTGAAATCCCCTGATTTTGTGCCTTCACCAATACCGCAGATGCCGGTTACATTGAGTTCATTGAACGGAGCGCCGTTGTGGCGAATTTCCAAACGATCCAAGTGCAGGTGGAAATGTACATAACCGGCATCGCTACCTGCTGGCCGACGCGACAGCGCGTCCTCAGCATTTTGCAGCACCTCGAAAATGAAGTGGGTGCGGGTCGAATAGATGTCGGCGAAGTAAGAGAGGTGGCGTGATCCTTCGCCGTACTCCTTGATATTCTTTTGACGTATCGCCTCATAGTCCGTGCTCATCCCGTCACCTCCACCACCCCAAACGCCACCGCCTCAGCACGAATATCTGCCGTTTCCTTGGCTGCTTCCAGCTTTTCCTTCCGCCGGGAATAGTCGGCCTTGATACGGTCTAATTCCGCCTGTTTCATGATACGTATTTTCTCATCCGTGGCCTTGCCTAACTGGTCTTTTACTTGCCGCAATCGCGCCTTGGTGCTGGCGGTCAGACTGTTCAGACGGTAATCAACCAACTGCTGGTTGGCTTCCTTGTGATTGGCGAGCGTGTCGCGCCAGCGCTGATGGTGGCGGGATTCGAGTGGATCGAACACGGCTTGCGCGGGCAGTGCGCTTTCCTCTACCGGAAGCGCGTCATGCAACAAGGAGAATAGCTTCGCTTCGATTTCTGGCGATTCTGCCACAGCTACCAGTTCGCAATCGGCGCGCACGCCTTGTTTGTGCCATTGGTAAAGTGCGAATGGATATACCCCCGCTGCCAGTTCCTCCGACTGTACCCGACACTGGACATAAATCGGCTGACGTGGTTGCAGGTGTAAGGCAGCTTGGCGCAGCAGCGGATGGGCGGGGTGCAGCAACGCAGCTTTTGGATTATCGCTTGCGCAATCCTGATCGAAGGTGATCTCGATGTGCGGCGTATTTCCTTTGAGCCAGCGTTCCCAAGCTCTCGCCTCCTGATTGTCGGCTTTCAGTTTCTGAAAATCCTCCAGCAGACGGGTGCGCGCATCGGCATCCAGCCGTAAAGTTTTGAGGGCTTGATTGCCGAGCATAACTTCCTGCTCTTTGCTAAAACGGTCACGCAGGTAAAGTCTGGCTGTTGATTGCAGTGCTTCCGGCGTGAGCCAGCCGCTGGTCGGGGTAGTCAAGTCGTCGTCATTGGGCAGACTCAAACCGAACAGTTCAGTGGCACGGCTTTCTAATGCTTCCTGCTCCTGAATCTCGCGCAGTTCGTTGTCCGCCAGTTGTTGCAGCCGCTCTTGCCGTTGTTGCGGAGTCAGGTCAAAGCTCTCGGAAATGGCGCGCAGTTCTTTGCTGATCTGGCCGAGGATTTCCTCGCTCGCGCCCAGCGCTTGCTGGAATACGCCGATGCGCAACAGGCAGCGTTCGTAGATGTCGGCATCCACCGTGCCGGGGGTGATGAGGTTGTTGATGACCACCACTTCGCTTTTTTGCCCGTAACGGTCTATGCGCCCGATACGTTGTTCGATGCGCATCGGGTTCCATGGCAAATCGTAGTTGACCATGCCATCGCAAAACTGGAAGTCCAGGCCTTCGCTGCCAACTTCCGTGGAGAGCAACACGTCCAGCGTATCTGTCTGCTCCTTGGCTTGGGCAAAGCGTTGGCGGATGTCGCGGCGGTCTTCGTCCGCCACTCCGCCGTGGATCACACCAACGCGGGTGCCTGCCGCAAGCAGATTCCGCTCCAGATAAAACAAGGTGTGGCGAAAACTGGTGAACACCAGCAGTTTGTTGTTAGGCAGTGCTTGTTTGTCGCGGACGATGGTGAGGAAGGCATCCAGCTTGGGGTCGGCGGGATCGAGCATCCTTGCGGCTTGTCGCAGTTGTTCAATATCAGCCTGCAAGCTGCCCGGCGGCAATACTTCCACATCGTCCGTTTCGTCGTCATTGATTTCAGCCAGACCAAGATCGTCCAGCTTGCCATCCAGCCATTGGTCTATAAACGGAGCCAGCGCGTAGAGGCAACTGGCCGCCTGTCTCCGCAGGGTGGAGAGCATGAACAGCACGGCAGTCCGCCCATGATTTTGCGCGAATATCCGTGCTGCTGTGTCAATTAACTGGTCGTGAAAAACACGCTGGGCATCGGTGAATGGGACAGAGACGGTTTCCGGTTTGCGTGTAGTGAAGTTGCCGATGTCGCGCCGCCGTGTGCGATTGATGAGGCTATCAAAAGTAGAAAATCGCTCGATTTCCCGAATCAATGCAACTCGTGTGGTAGGGCTAATTTCCGGCTCGACCAACGTATCCAGTACACGCTGAAAATCGGGGGTTTCAATGAAAGCAAATGTCCCTGCCGCAGCCTTCAATTCCGCTACTGCCTGTTGCTGGCTATCTGCTGCCGCAGAGCGCAGATGGTTCGCCGCAGCGTGGATATGCGGATTGGGCTCGGCCATGAATTCAAAGCTGGGTTTATCTATCACCAGGTCAGGGCGCAGCACATTGAGCAGGGTGAACAAATCCTGATTGCCCATCTGGATGGGAGTGGCGGTCATAAAAACCACTGCCTCGGCGTGGTCGCAGAAAAACTTTACGCCTTGGTGTAGCCATGTATTTGCGTTGCGAATGTGGTGCGCCTCATCCACGATGACCAGATCGAAGCGCGGTGGCGGGTCGAGATCGAACAGCCCTTTGGTTTTCTTGCCGCGTTTATGCGGTTTGCCATTGAGCAAGGTATCGTCAAACAGAGAGAACGGCAGAATGGTGCGACTGTGTTGGCGCGGCCATTCTCCATCGAGGTCGGTTTCGTGTAAGCAGTGGCGCAAGGTATCACCGTCGAGATGGGTGAACTCTTCGCCGAAACGCTTCATCTCGCTACGCCACTTGCCTTCTGCCACCAGCGGTTTGGGGCATATGATCAGCACCGATTTAATTTCGGAGCGGGCTTGCAACTCTTTCAGGATCAACCCCGCCTCGATCGTCTTGCCAACGCCAACATCATCGGCAATCAGCAAGCGCGGACGATCCGCGCGCAGCAGCTTGAGCACGGGGCGATACTGGTAAGGCACGAAGCGCACCCGCCCTGAGTGCAAGGAGTAGAGGTTGGCGGCAGACGGCGCAGTCAACAGCAGCGCGGTGATGCGCGCATGAAATTCTGCCAGTGCGAGTGTGGTTCGCTCATCCACGGACGTGGGGTTGGCTTCGAGTTGGCTTGCATAATAATTCGTTGGCTTGCCATCCTCGAAAACCGAGTAGCGGCACTCGCCGCCCGAATTTGGCTGCACCGAGAGGATTGGGAAAATCTTGGTGTGGTTCGATTTCAGGCGCACTAACTGGCCCGGTGAAAATCCATCCTGGATGGTCGTTGTTTGCGGCACTGCTGCAACGGTAGGCACAGCAGGTGCGGGGGACGACGCAACAGGTGGCAGCGATGGGTTTGAAGAAACGGTGGGTGAAAGCTGCGCCAACTGCTGCTGTTTGTAAGCGGCTATTTGGCTTTGTGCGGCATCGCCGACCCCGAGCATTCTTGCCAGACGTTCAAGCGTGTCGGCATCGCGATAGGTATCAGGTGGATCGGTTTCTGCAGTCGTGGCGTGCGCCCAACGGTTGCGTATCGTCTGCGCTTCTTTCAGCCAGTTGCGCGCTTCTTTGGGCCAGTTGTACTGTGAAGACAGTTCGTACCAGTTTTGATCGAGCACCCGCAGTAAAGCAGCCAGATCGAGGCCGGACAAATCATCAATGCGTGATTGTTTGACGCGCTCTTGTTGCTGATAGGTCAGAATATCCAGAACATGTCGCTTCCACCAGTCGGCGGATAACTGAGGCAGCCATGAACTCAGGAGAGTTCTTAGTTCAACAGTGAAGGAATGCAACAAGTTATTCATATAAAAAAGTAACCCTCCAAGGATACACTTGCGCGCATGGCCTTTGGCGGGTTTTGTTAATGCGAATGCTAAAGCATGTTGCGCTTTTGGCAACATAATCCGAAGTGATGTTGAATGCTTCACTTTTCCGGGTGGTGCCATCCTCGGTCGGGATGGTGACGTTTTTGATCAGGTGGTATTTGCTTTTGTCGAGAAAGAGGCGGGGGCCATATTGACCATGACTTCACCGATGAAGCCTTTGAACCATGGGGATTTGAACAGCACGGCAAGCACAAACAGCGGAATCGCCCACCTGAATTCTCAGCGACAGGTTCCAGCCAACAGCAGCCATTCCAAATGAGTAATCTATATTGCACCAAACTTCCTGCTTGAGAATTTCTATGGATGCAATTATTAACTCATAGAGGTAATAAATGGCTGCAACCACATATCAACGCAAAGAAGTTGAGCTGCTTCTAAGCCGCTTTAGCATTCAATTCGACGACAGGATGCCAAGGCAGCAAACCAATGCCGTTTACACAAAAATTCTTACACCCTTCTGCGCCCGGATTCCACCGTTCAGATCGAAGGGTTCCCGGTAGGTTAGCACGCCCCAGATGATGTGAATCAGCTTATTCATACAGTGGCCAATGGCGACCATCTTCTTTTTCCCTTCTGCCAGTTTCTTTTCGTAATGTGCCTTGATAATCGGGTTGTATTTCATGGCAACGATGGTGCATTGCCATAGAATACGGCGCAGGCGTTTGTTGCCTGCCTTGCTCATACGTGGATGCGCCGACTTATTGCCCGATTGGTGGAAGCGCGGATGTGCACCGAAGCTCTCGGGGTCAGGTCTTGTTTCGCGCATTTTTATTCCCCCTCCTTAATCAGCCTGCTCGCCATAAAGTGGTGCAAATTTGCATACACTGCAATGGCTTGGCCATTCATCCAAAGCGGACTAACCGATGACAAACCTATCTAAACAAATCCGCGAAACAAGACCTGACCCCGATGCCCCCAGTATAAGCGCGAAACAAGACCTGATCCCAACTGTTCCCGACGTCACCCCCAATTTGAGTAGCACAACGATTTAGAGTCCAATCCCAAATTGAAAGGAGATTGGACATGAAGAAGCGATTTACGGAAGAGAAGATTATCGGTTTTTTGCATGAGGCGGATGCGGG
>Ga0210022_1000013_pt1 | contig 110203 bp, 99 predicted proteins | sample CryGeymeta201520_FD_183984 | JGI IMG/M metagenome (GOLD analysis project Ga0210022, IMG submission 183984) | Groundwater microbial communities from Crystal Geyser aquifers in Utah, USA - Crystal Geyser metaG 2015-20 (SPAdes) (version 2) | ecosystem: Environmental > Aquatic > Deep subsurface >... | reverse complement strand
GCCTTCGCCGAAGCGCGCGACACCGCCTACAAAGGTGTGGTGCGCCCGGTGGATGGCACGATTCTCACCGTCAGCAAAGACATCGCCGCCGCCGCTCAGACCGCCACAACGGATGATCCGGTTGAAATGTTACGCATTATCGTCGCCGCCGCCGATAAATCGGTGGAAAATACGCCGGAGCTTTTGCCCATTCTCAAACAAGCCGGGGTCGTTGATTCGGGCGGCAAGGGCTTGTTCTTCATCCTGGAAGGCATGTTGCGCCAAATTGACGGGCAATCGCTTGACGCGCCGCTCATCTCCGTTCAACCGCTCTCGGCCATGAACCTGGAAAACGCGCTGGAAGACGTGGAGGCCGGCCAGGACTGGGAAGTAGTGGTTGATTTTCGCCCGAAAAACGGTTTTGAACTGCGCTCCTTTTACGAACAACTGGAAAGCATGGGAACGTCCATTCAGGTTGGCGAGGGCGAAGGTATGTACCGCATGCATATCCACGTGCCGCTGGAAAACCGCTACAAACCAATTGAATACGTCATGGAACTCGGCACCATCACCAAAGTCGCCATCGAAAATCTACTGGCGCAAATGGACGAACTTCAGGCCGGAACCGGCGCGCCAACACTGGAACTGACAAACGTTGAAGCCGGGCAAATCGCCGTCGTAGCGGTTTCACCGGGCACGGGACTTTCGCGCATCTTCGCCAGTTTGGGCGTATCCGCGCTCGTGGCGGGCGGGCAAACCATGAACCCATCCACCAAAGATTTTTTGGATGCCTTCGACAACCTGCCGACCGACAAAATTATCATTTTGCCCAACAACAAAAACATCATTCTGGCCGCCAACCAGGCCAAAGGAGTGACGGTTAAACAAGTTTACGTTGTCCCCAGCAAAACCATCCCGCAAGGATTGGCCGCCATGCTGCACTTCGACCCGGAGAGCGACGTGGAAAAAGTGGCCGGTAAAATGTCCCGCGCGCTCGACTCCATCATCACCGGTGAAATCACCGTCGCCACCCGTTCGGTAGAAATTGACGGCGTGACCGTGCGCGAAGGCCAGGTAATTGGTCTGCTCAACGGTAAACTGGCCGTCGCCGCCGAAACCGTCGAAGCCGCCTGCCTGCAACTGCTCGAAAAAGCCGAGGCCGTTACCTACGAACTCATCACCCTGTTTTACGGCAGCGATTTGAGCCCCGCCGAAGCTAATCGGATTGCCGACCTGTTGCAAAAAAAATATCCTGAACAGGAAGTGGAAGTGCAGGAAGGCGGGCAACCGCATTACCAGTTCATCATTTCCATTGAATAAAACGCCGCGCCCAAACTCCAAAGCTGCCCAACTTTGGAGTTTTTATATATGAATCTTGGTCTTGTTAGCGACTCACCCTGTGACCTGCCTGCCGACCTGATAGCGCGCTATCAGATCGAAGTTGTTCCAGCCATGCTGATTATTGCAGGCACATCCTACAGGGATGGAATTGACATCACCCGTGAAGCGTTTTATGCCCGCCTGCCAGCCTTAAAAACCCCGCCGACAACTGCCGCCCCTTCCCCGCTGGATTTTGCTAACCGTTACCGAAAACTGCTCGCAGCCGGAGCCGAACACGTTCTGGCAATTTTCACCGCCGCGCGGCTGACCTCCATCCCAGCGATTGCGCGCCAGGCCGCCGAAGAGTTTCCCGGCCAGGTGACGGTGCTGGAAAGTGGTTCGCTCTCGCTTGGAATCGGTTTTCAGGTCCTGGCTGCCGCTGAAGCGCGTGAAGCCGGGCAACCCCTGGCCGAAATTCTCGCAACAGTGCGCTCAACCCGCTCTCGGCTGAAAGTGGCCGCAGCATTGGATACGATGGATTATCTGCGCCGAAGTGGGCGCGTCCCCGCGGCAATTACTGCGCTGGGCGGCCTGCTGAACATTCGTCCGGTGGTGGAACTGCGCGAGGGACTCATTTTGCCGCTGGCGCTCGCGCGCACAACCCAAAACGCCACCCGGCAACTACTCCACGCCCTGCTGGGGTTGGGCGCGTTGGAGCGGCTGACCATTCTGCACACTGGCGCCGAAGCCCGCGCGCGCGGATTTCTCTCCCTGCTGGCAAATGCGCCTGGCCTGCCCGAACAGATTGGCATCGTCAACGTCACCACCGTCATCGGCACACACGTCGGCCCCAACGGGCTGGGCTTCGCCGCCGTTCGCTCCAAGGCGTAATTTGTAGAGAAAATCTCTGCTGAAGACGTGACCGGTAAGACTTAATGGAAATCCAAAGCGGCGGAATTTTTCCGCCGCTTTGGGCTGTGCTCCCGGACGGACTCGAACCGTCGCTTTCAGCTCCGGAGGCTGACGCTCTATCCGCTGAGCTACGGGGGCGCCGCCAAATTTTACCATAAAGCGTCAGGATAGCGTTTGCGGGGCCAGGCGGGTCAGTTCGGCGCGGTATTTTTCCACCAGCGCGGCGTTATCTTCTTCGTTGCCCAATTTTTTGAGCTGTTCTTTCTTGTGCGCCAGTTCGCCCACCACCTGATAAAAGCGGTCTGTGGCAGAAAATTTCCCAGCGAACAGCGCCGACATGCGCGCAAACGTCTGCGCCCAGGCCGAGGTGGCGGTTTTGTACTGCGCGCGCGTGATGATGCCCAATTCCACTTCCTCGCGCAGGTGATTGATGATATTGCGCTGTTCCATGCCGTTGGCAATCAAAATAATGATGAACATGAAGAACACACCCGACCAGTCGAGGAAGGAGCCGAGGAAACAGGTTAATTCGCCCAGCAGGGGAACCGTCGCCAGGAAGTTGTGCAGGGCGTGCGCGAACATTGCCATGCCCCAGCCGACAAAGGGCGCCAAAATCTTGACGATGGTGTAGCGGCTGGTGCGAGAAACTGCCAACCCAATGCCGGTGAAGGAGGTGTAAAACGGGTGCTGCAAACCGACCACAATCACGCGAATGAAAACGAGAAACAGCAATCCCTGCCAGCCCTGGTCAACGTAGCCGCGCCAGATATAGATGCTGTTTTCGGTGGCGGCAAAACCCAGGGCGGCCACCCCGGCGTAGACGATGCCATCTAGCACCGAGTCAAATTCTTTGCGGAAAACCAGAAAAACCAGGAAAACCGCCAGCCCTTTCAGCGTTTCTTCCACAAAGGGCGCGCTAACCGTCGCCCCAGCCATATCGGCCAGGCCCTCCGAACCGGTCACGGTAAAAATCGTCATGCCGAAAGCCGTGTTGAGAATGTACGACCCGCCCGCCGCAACGATGGCGCCCCACAAAAAAACCGCGCCGAGCAGCAGTTTTGGCTCTTTTTCGTAGCGGTCGAGCCAGTAGAGCAGGTAGGCAAAGAAAAAACACGGGATAAAACCAAAAAGCAGGGAAGCAAACAAAGCAAGCATGGGGAATTCCTCCATTCAAAAAAATGACAGGCTTTTCAGCGTGTCATTCATTGTAGCGTTTCTGGCTTGAAAATCAAGCGGGTACGCTCAATTTGGGTGATTTCAAAGGGAATTTCCAGCGCGTCGAGCACTTCTTCGGGGCGGCCAGTTGCGCCTTCGCGGGCAGCCAGGCGCATGAAGAGAATGAGTTTCTCCCGGCGGAGGAGTTCCAGCGCCGCGAGGAGCGGCTTCAGGTCGTAGGGTTTTCCGCGCCGCTCGCGGGGCAGCGAATCTGCTCGAAGAAGCGCTTCCAGGCGCAGGCGCAGGGCGCTTTCGTCCACTTCCGGCGGCAGAGTCGCTTCATATTCGGCAAAATCCACCCGCGTCTGCAGCGGCGCGGCGCGTTCATCCACCTGTTCCACGCTGATAATTTGGATGCCTTCCGGCAGCGCCTGCGTCAGCCGCGCGGCCAGGCCCGACATTTCGATGTCGGTTTCCAAGCGCAAGTCAGCCACTTCGCAGCGGCTGGAAAAGCCGAGCGGCAGGGCGGCGGCAAGTTGTAATTTGGGTTGGGGGTGAAAGCCCTGGCTATAGGCCAGCGGCAGCCCGGCGCGGCGCGCGGCGCGCTCCCACAAACTGTGCAGGTCAAGATGGCCGATGTAGCGCAGGGCGCCGCTTTTGGAAAAGGTGACGCGCACTCTCATGCGCGGCTAGTCGTCGTCGCCCAGGGAGGCGATTGCGCGCAGCAAGCCGAAGACCAGCAAGCCAATTTTGATGCCTTCGCCGGGGGTAAGCGCGGTATTGCGCTCATTTTTCTGGGCGCGGCGATGGACCAAACCGGCAGCGATAACCCCGGCGACGGCGCCAATCAGCGCCCCAGCGAACAACGTGACAGCGCGCGAAGACGTGCTGCGGGTAATTTCTTCGGTTTTAGACATGGTTATTTCTCGCGTTTCTGAAAAATTTGCAGCCAGGCGCTGAGGCGAATCACTGCGCTGGTGAATTGTCTGGCGTATTTTTGAATGTAGGTCGTATAGCGCAGGGTGTACTGCTGCGCCAGGCCGGTGTAGTGGGGGGTGGCGCCAAGCAGTTTGCTCAGCCCATAGACCGCAGCCGCCACCATCAGCAGCAAAACCAACATGCCCAGCATGGTGGGGATGGACATCCAGATGATGGCGATGGCTGCGCCGCGGGTGGCGCTTCCGCCCGAAAAGGCGACAACTCCAGCCCAGACGGTGAGCGCCAGCGCAGCCAGCGTCGCCAGCCCAAGCGGCAAAACAATCTGACGCATCACCTGGCGGCGATGTTTGAGCAGGCTTTCGCGCTGTGGTTGGGAAACGGGGAGTTTTTGCATAAGCCCATTATACCCGCCCATTGAAATTCTGAATTTTACAAAAAAGTGGGGCGGATTTTTCGTCCGCCCCCACTTTTTTGTAGGAGTTTACTTGCGACTCATGGCGTCCATGACGGCCACGGCGGCGATTTGAACGATGTCGTTGACTTCGTCACCAGTTTGTAACACATGAACCGGCGCGCCCATGCCGAGCAGGATGGGGCCAATCGCTTTGGCTTTGCCCAGGCGGGCGAGCAATTTGTAGGCGATGTTGGCGCTTTCCAGCGAGGGGAAGACCAGCACATTGGCGTCTTTGACGGCGCTGAAGGCATAGCGCTCTTCGATGATGTCGGCCACAACGGCGGTGTCGGCTTGCATTTCGCCATCCACCACAAAGTCACAGCGGGCTTTGGTCAGTTCCACCGCCTTGCGGACTTTGTCGGAGAGCGGGTGCGGGGTGGAGCCGAAGTTGGAGAAGGAAAGGAAGGCGACGCGCGGCTCCACTTCCAGCTTGCGGGCGAAGTTGGCGGCCAGGCAGGCAATTTCGCTCAAATCTTCAGCGCTGGGGTCAATGTTGACGGTGGCGTCGGTGAAGAAGTAGGTTTTATCGCCGACAATCATGATGTAAACCCCGGCGGCGCGAGTGTTGCCCTTGGCGGTGTGATGAATTTGCAGCGCCGGGCGGATGACATCCGGGTATTCGTAGGTCAGGCCAGAGACGAAGGCGTCGGCGTCTTTCATTTTGACCATCATGGAGCCAAGCACATTTGGTTCGCGGGTGGCCTTGGCGGCTTCTTTCATCGTCATTCCCTTGCGCTGGCGCATTTCGTGGTAACTCTGCGCGTATTTGTCCATCTGGTCGAAGCGGCTGGGGTCAACGATTTGCGGTTTGAAGTTGAGGTTGAGCAGTTTGATTTTTTCGGCGATGATTTCCGGGCGGCCAATCAGAATCGGGTGGGCGATGCCTTCTTCGAACACTTGAGCGGCGGCGCGGATGATTTTTGTTTCTTCGCCTTCGCCAAAGACCAAACGTTTCTTGCCTTTGCTGGCTTTGGCTTTGTTCATAATGAAGTAGCGCACACGCTGCCCTTGTCCCTGGCGGAAGGCAAGTTGTTCGCGGTATTCGTCAATATCAATTTTTTTGCGTGCTACGCCGGTTTCCATGGCGGCCTGGGCAATCGCGGGTGATTCCCACAACAGCACACGCGGGTCAAACGGTTTGGGGATGATGTAATCCGTGCCAAATTGGATGCTTTCCACGCCGTAGGCGCGCAGGACCGAATCGGGTACGTCTTCCTTTGTCAGCCGGTAGAGTGCCTGGCTGGCGGCGAATTTCATTTCCTCGTTGATGGCTCGGGCGCGGACATCGAGTGCGCCGCGGAAGATGAAGGGGAAGCCGAGCACGTTGTTGATTTGATTTGGGTAATCAGAGCGCCCCGTGGCGACAATCGAATCGGGGCGGGCTTCTTTAGCGAGTTCATAGCGAATTTCCGGGTCAGGGTTCGCCATGGCGAAGATAATCGGGTGCTCAGCCATGGTTTTGACCATTTCCGCGGTCAACACATTCGGCGCAGAAAGGCCGTAGAACACATCTGCGCCACGGACAGCCTCGGCCAGGGTGCGGTAACCTTTGTCATCTACCGCCAATCGTTCCTTATATTTGTTCATGCCCTCGGCGCGGCCTTTGTACACTACGCCGCGTGTGTCGCACAGCATGATGTTTTCACGTTTGACGCCCCAGCGAATGGCGAGTTCGGCGCAGGAGATAGCCGCCGCGCCCGCGCCAGAGATAACAACGCGAATTTCGTCGTGTTTTTTTCCGATAATTTCGAGCGCACTGGCTAATCCGGCAGAGGAAATGATGGCCGTGCCATGCTGGTCATCGTGGAAGACGGGGATGTCAAGCATGCCTTTGAGCGTCTCTTCGATGTAGAAGCATTCAGGCGCTTTGATGTCCTCCAGGTTGATGCCGCCGAAGGTGGGGGCGATGGCGGCGGCCACCCGGATGATGTCTTCCGGGTCGTGTGAGTTGACCTCGATATCGAAGACATCCACGTCGGCAAATTTCTTAAAGAGCACGCCTTTGCCTTCCATCACGGGCTTAGATGCCAATGGACCACGATCGCCCAGACCCAAAATGGCGGTGCCGTTGGTAAGCACGGCCACCAGGTTGCCTTTGGATGTGTACTCATAGGCTAAATCGGGGTCCTTCTCGATTTCGAGAACCGGATACGCTACGCCGGGGGTGTAGGCCAAGCCCAAATCACGTTGAGTATCCATCGGCTTGGTTGACACGACTTCAATTTTGCCCGGTTTGCCCTTGAGATGGTGATATTCAAGAGCATCTTCACGAGTGAGAGAAATTTTAGCCATCAGCAAAATCTCCTTTGAAATTTTCGGGTTGTTCGCGCCCGCAGAAAAGAACATGTTCATTATGTCACAAATTTGATTTTCAGAACATGGTTATTTGTCACTTTTTAGCATGACGGCTTGCCCGTTTTTTTGTTTTACGCGCACACAATTTCACCCAAAAGGTGGTAATTTTTTTATTCTCATGTATAATCGAATTAATACTTTGTTAACGTTCCGCGCCTTGCGGTTACGGCAATTTTTGGACAAGAATCTGGAACGCCTGCCCGAATTCGCAGGCAAGCGCTTGACGTCGCTTTTCGCTCCGTCTTTTTGAGCGTTTTGGAAAAAGTTTTACTCGATGATTGTCTTGCGTGGCGGCCAAATGGGCCTGCCCATCTGGCGCACATTTCCATACCACCCTGTTGTGGGTATTTGCCTGTTTGAAAAAGTTGTTTTTCGCCCGTTCTGACAGGCAAAAGTGGAAGTTCCTAAGATTCTGTTCAGCCGTAACCTGCGCGCCGGGTTGCGGCTGTGTGTTTTAAATGCGAAAAATCACCGCCATCGAACCCCAAAAAAAGAACCCCAACCGGGTCAACATCGCGCTCGAAGGTCAGTTTGCTTTTGGCCTTTCGCGTCTGGTGGCGGCTTGGCTGGCGGTAGGGCAAACGCTCAGCGATGAGAAAATCGCCGCATTGTTGGCAGATGATGCTCGTGAGGCGGCCTTGCAAAAAGCCTTGCTTTTTTTGGGCTATCGCGCTCGTTCCAGCCAGGAAGTGCGCCAGAACCTTGCCAAACATGAAATTCCAGAAATCGTCATCGCAGAAACGCTGGCGCGCCTGGAACGCAGCGGGTTGCTGAACGATGGAGAATTTGCTCACGCCTGGGTTGAAAATCGCTCCACCTTTCGCCCACGCGGACGCCGCGCCCTAAAGCTGGAACTGCGCCAGAAGGGGCTTTCGGAAGAGAGCATTCAATCGGCGCTGGAACAAGCCGCCAGTGAAGACTCTCTCGCGCTGGAAGCGGCCCGGAAATACGTCCGAAAGCTGCGTGGGCTCGACTGGCTCACGTTTCGCAACAAATTGGGCGGATTCTTGGCGCGGCGCGGCTTTGGCTATGATGTGATTGCCCCGGTGGTTCGGCAAGTGTGGAACGACTATTCGAATAATTTAAATGATGAGGATGTAGGATGATTGCCAATATTATTCTTTCAATTGTGATCGCTTTAATCGCCCTTGGGGCGGGTTTTGCGGCAGGGTATTTTTTCAATCGCTCGCAGGTCGAAAAAGCCCGCCGCGAAGAAGAAGCCCGCGCGCAAGGGATTATTCAACAGGCTAACGATAAATCTAGCAAAATTGAGCTGGATGCGCGTGACCGGGCCTTGAAAATTGTTCAGGAAGCGGAAAAGGATATCAATGGCCGCCGCAATGAACTCAACCGCGAAACGGAGCGTCTTGACCGCCGCCGCGCCGAGTTGGATGCGCGTGTGGAACGTTTAGAACAACGTGAGCAGACGCTCAACAAACGTCAATCGCTGGTAGACCGCCGCACCAATGAAACTGACAAACTCTATGAACAGCAGCTGGAGAAATTACAAGAAATCGCGGCGATGACACAAGAGCAGGCGCGCCAAATTCTATTGGACGAGGTCGAAAAAGAAGCCCGCGGCGATATGGCGCGAATCATTCGTCAGGTGGAATCTGAAGCCCGCGACGAAGGCGAAAAACGCGCCCGCAAGTTAATTGCGGATGCCATTCAGCGTGTTGCGTCTGAACATGTGTCCGAAGTGACTTCAGCAGTGGTGGTTTTACCCAACGAAGAAATGAAGGGGCGCATCGTCGGACGCAATGGCCGCAACATTCGCGCCTTTGAGCAGGCCGCCGGGGTGGACGTGATCGTGGACGACACGCCCGAATCGGTTACGATTTCGTGCTTCGACTCGGTGCGCCGTGAAGTTGCCCGGCGCGCGCTGACGCGCCTGACGCTGGACGGCCGCATTCATCCGGCGCACATCGAAAAAGTGATTGAAGACGAAACCAAGGCTGTCGAAAAGGTGATGATGGAAGCGGGCGAGCAGGCCGCCTTTGACGCTGGCATCGCCGGTTTGCACACCGAAGTCATCCGCATGATGGGGCGGCTCAAATTCCGCACCTCCTACGGGCAGAATCAACTCGCTCATGCGGTCGAAGTTTCCAAACTCTCCGGCATTTTAGCCGCAGAATTGGGCGCAAATGTGGAATGGGCCAAACAGGGTGGCTTTTTGCACGACATTGGCAAGGCTATGGACCATAATCAGGAAGGCACGCACGCCGGCCTGGGCGCAGAGTTTTGTCAGCGTTATTCAGTGCATCCGGTGGTGGTCAATGCGATTGCCGCTCATCACCACGAGGTAGACCAGAATACGGTGGAAGCCGTCATCGCTGAATCGGCGGACGCGATTTCGGGCGCGCGCCCTGGCGCCCGGCGCGAAGATTTGGAAGCCTACATCAAACGTATTCGCACGCTGGAAGATATGGCAGTCTCCTTCCCGGGTGTTTCGCAAGCCTTTGCCATTCAGGCCGGGCGCGAAGTGCGCATCATCGTCAAGCCCGAAGAAATTGATGACCTGGCTTCCACCCGTTTGGCGCGCGATATTGCCAAGAAAATCGAAGAAACCATGCAGTACCCCGGCCAAATTCGCGTTACCGTTATCCGCGAGACGCGCGCGGTGGATTTCGCTAAGTAAGCGGCATTTTTCAAAAAAAAACATCATGGCGCGACATAAATGTCGCGCCATGATGTTTAATATTCCTGCACAAACGGATTGCTGACTTTTTCCTCGCCAACATGGGTTTCTGCGCCGTGACCGGGGAGCAGGCGCGTGTCTTCGGGCAGGGTGTAGATTTGTTGACGGATGCTGGCGACCAGCGTTTCCCAGTCGCCGCCGGGCAGGTCGGCGCGTCCGACGCTACCAGCGAAAATTAAATCGCCGCAAAAGCAAATCTTTTCTGTCAGACAGTAAAAAACAACGTGGCCGGGCGTGTGTCCCGGAGTATGGCGCACTTCAAAGAGGCTGGATCCCAGGTGTAGGGTTTGACCATGCGCGAAATCCACCACCGGCTCGGGGCCAGGGTCAATTGTCAGCCCAAACATTTTCGCGCCGCCGCCGATTTGCCACAGCGCATGGTCAGCCGGGTGCAGGGCGACAAGCGGCAATGGGTTGAGCGCATCGGCAATGGCAGCGGCGCCGCCGATGTGGTCGAAGTGAGCGTGCGTGTACCACAAATGGCCGATGCGCCAGCCGCGTTTTTGGGCTTCGGCCAGTATGATTTCTCCATCCCAGGCCGGGTCAATTATGGCGGCCTCGCAGGTGATGGGGTCAGCAATCAGATAGGCGTTGGTCTGTACCGGGCCGAGGATGAAGGGAATGATTTGGAGGGACATGGGCAGGAATCATCTGTCAGTTGGGGCGGGGCGAAATGCCAGGGTTAGAAAAATACTTACGAGAACGGCGGCCAGCGCTACCGGGTAGATGGAAACGGGCTTCCATGTGTAGAGAAATCCGGCAATAACGGGACCAATCACCACGACCAGCGAGCCGATGGTTTCCGCAATCCCATACGCCAGGCCAAGTTGCGCGGGGTGTACCAGCGGACGGATTTGCACCATGTAGAGCGTGCGCGCCGCGCGTGAGCCGCCAAAAATGAAATAGGCCAGCGCCAAGGCGGGCAGGGCGCTGAATTGCCACAAGATGAAGGCGAACATTCCAACCGCGCCCTGTCCAAGCAGAAACCCGAGGCGGGCATCCTTGATGCGTCCGAGCAGCCAGTTTAGCGCTGTGTTGCCCAGCCCACCGATGCTTCCCAGCAGGCCAATTTGCGCCAGGGAAAGGCCGCGTATTTCTTGCAGAAATTTAGGGCTGAAGGGTTGCGGCAGGTAGAGCACCAGCAAAATGAAAAAGCCGAAGCCGAGAAATCTCAGGTAGAGCTGATTGCTGAACAGGCTGGCAGGCGGCGCGGACGGATCGTGCTGCTCGACCGGCTGGGCGGCGATGGCGAAAATTAGCGTGGACGAAGCGATAAAAATACCGGCGGCGATAAAGTAAACAGTCCGCAGGCCGTAATGGTCGCCAACAAATCCGCCTACCAGGGGGCCGACAAAGATTCCCAGGTTAAAGGTGGCCGAGATAAGCGTCAGGGCGCGGCCAACCGTCCAATTTCCGCGCGCCGTGGTGACGTAGGCATTGAGCGGCGCGGCGACGAAGGCGGTGAAACCATATAGCAACAGTCCAACGATGAATAATGGCAGTTTGTTGGCGGCGGCCATCAACGCGGAGGCGATGACGCCGGTTATCCAGGCGGCGCGCAAGAGCGGGCGGGCGCCGATTTTGTCGGTTAACGCTCCGGCGGGGATGTGCGCCAGCATCATGGCAACGCCTGCCGCGCCCAAAATGGCGCCGATTTGAACCGGGTTTGCGCCCAGTTGCGCCAGGTAGATGGGTTGAAAGTAAAAAAACATGCCTTCGCCAATGCCCCAGGTAAACAGGGCGGCGGCCAGCCAGAGCAGAGAAGGATTCATGGGAATTGTGAATGCGGAATGCGGAAGGATGAGATGATGAGACGATGAGACAAGGAGATGATGAGACCGGGCAACTGATTACTGATTACTGCCTTCCGTCTTCTCAATAAACTCGGCGGCGGCGCGGAAGGCGGTTTCGCGCTCGGCATCGCGCGGGATGACGTGGCCGGAGCGTTCGACCCACAGCATTTGTTTTTCGGCGGAGCCAAGTTGAGCGTAAATGCGCTCCATGCTGTCGGCAGGGACGTAATGGTCATTGCGCGAGTGAATTAGCAGGACGGGGGCGTGAACATTGGGCAGGGATGCGTTCATCAGCTCAAGTAACTTTTCTAGTTCGATAATGGCGCGGGCAGGATTCTGCGGATACGAAATATGCTCTTTCCATGCTTCCTGGTCAAACCAGCCAGATCCGGGCGCTTCGTTGGATTTAGGCAGGAAAGGTTGAAATTGGGAGAGAATACCCAGATACTTCAGCCGCCAGTCGGGTGAGATGTAGGCCGGGGTGGACATCGTGATGACACCGCGTACCGGCAGGTAGGAGGCGGCTGTCAGCGAGAGCGCTCCGCCCATCGAGAGGCCGACCAGGTAAATTTCGCTGGCAACGCCTGCAAGCAGCGCGTAGGCATCTTCCAGCGAGGCCAGCCAGTCGTGATAGCGGGCGCGAATCATGTCTTCGGGGCGGGTGGCGTGGGCAAATAGGCGCGGCCCCAGTACGCTGAATCTCTGACGGTGCAGATATTCGCCCATCCAGCGCACTTCCTTGGGCGTGCCGGTAAAGCCATGGGTGACGATACAGCCAATTTTCGAATCGGCGTGAAAGAAAAACGGTTCAGCGGTGGGGATGATTTGCATGGCAACAACCTGTTTCCTAGCTTACCCGTTTACCGGCTTTCCAGCTTTTAGATACACCGGGCAGTCGGGGCTGTGTGCGCCGGGCAGGTAAGCGGTGGACATGAGAAATTCGCCGACGATTTCGCTGCCGGTGAAGACAAAGGTCTGTTTGAATAACCTTCCCCAATCTGCTTTTTGGCGAGGGTGGTGAGCGTTAAGCCAGGCCTGGAATGAGCCGTATTGACGCTGTAAGGCCTGCGCGCGCCGGGCGTTTTCGATAGCGGCGTCAATTTTCAGCCGGTTGCGGATGATGCCAGCGTCAGCCAGCAGGCGGGCGCGCTCGGCCTCGCCGTAGGCGGCCACTTTTTCGATGTCAAAGCCGTCGTATGCGCGGCGGAAGTTTTCGGCTTTTTTCAGGATGGTGTTCCACGAAAGCCCGGCCTGATTGATTTCGAGAATCAACCGCTCGAAGAGCAGGTTGTCGTCTGTCAGCGGGAACCCGTACTGGGTGTCGTGGTAGACGCGGTTGAGTATATCTTCCGGGTGGCTGGCGCAGTATTCGCAGTAGGGGTTCATGGACGACTCGTTGGTTGCAATTTCTCCCCATTTTACTTGAATATCCTCGAAAGAACGGCTCCGCAAATCACGGCACAAATAGCGATGGCGATAATATCAATCAGTTTGTGCTGGCTTATTCCTGTTCCTCTTTACTCATTGACATGCCCCGGCTTGTCTTTGCCCAGTTCCAGCGAGCGCTGGTAGGCCGCCCAAACCGCGCGCGAAATGGCCGTGCGAAAGCCGGCTTTTTCCAGATAATAGAGCGCCTCGGCGCTGGTTCCGCCCGGCGAAGTGACCTGATTGCGCAGCGCCGCCGGGTGTTTTTCGGCCTGCGCGTAAAATTCCGCCGAACCCTTTAGTGTTTGCAGTACCAACTGCTCGGCAATCCGGCGCGGAAAACCCATGTGCACGCCCGCGTCAATCAGCGCCTCCATAAAAATGAAAACGTAGGCCGGGCCGCTGCCCGAAAGCGCCGTCGCCATATCCAGATAATGCTCGTCCTCCACAAAAACTTCCTGCCCCAGCGCCCCCAAAATCTGGCGCGCCAGGTCTTGCTGTTCGGCGCTGACTTGCGGCGAGGCGCTCCAAACCGTGATGCCCGCTCCAATCTGGCCCGGCGTGTTGGGCATTGAGCGCACGATGGCGGTGTGTTTCAGCCCCGCGCCGATTTTTTGAATGGATGCGCCCGCCACGATGGAGAGCACCAGGGCGTCGGGCAGCACCTGCCCGGCCAGGGTTTTCAGCACCGCGCTCAGCTTCTGCGGCTTGACGGCGAGAATTAGCACCTCGGCCTGCGCCGCGCTGGCCGCCGAATCTGCGCTGACGGCGATGCCGTACTTCTGGCGCAGTTCTTCCAGCCGTTCGATGCGCGGCCCGCAGGCGGTCAACTGTTGTGGCGCGGCCAGGTTTTGGCGCAGCAGCCCGGCAATCATCGCTTCGGCCATCACGCCGGGGCCAATTAAGGTAATTTTGTTTATCATCGGTTTTCCTGTTTGTTAGTTTTTCAGTTGTCCGGTTGTTCAGTTTTCTGGTTGTCCAGTTGTCCAGTTTTCCGGTTTTTCAGTTGTCCGGTTGTCTGGTTTTTCGGTTGTCCGGTTGTCCAGTTTGTCAGTTTTCCTAATTCCTAATTTCTAATTCCTACTTTCTCCTCCCTACTCCCCTCCCATCATCTCCTCGCCCGTCTTGCCCGCCAGCAGCGCGGAAATCGCCTCGGCGCGCGGCAGCGTCAGCCGGGTTTCGCCATCGGGTGCAGAAAAAATCAGCGTCAGCTGGCCGGGGTTGGGGCCGGGCGTACTTTCGACGGGGAAAAGCGCCTGCAGGTTGAGCAAAACAATGTACAACATTTTTCCCCGCTCCTGCGGGCTTTCCGTGCGCAGCGTGATGGTGTAATCGGTCTGCATGGCGGCAAAGGAAATCAGCGCGCCTGCCGCATCCAGGCAGTTTTCGCCGTAGGCGCTGGCGCTGGCGGCCTCGACGTTCAGCCCGCTGGCTTGCAGGCTGGCGAACAGGGCGGCGGAGGTCTCGTTGAGCGGCTGGGAGGCCCAAACGTAGGCGCAGGCCGCTGAAGGGGTTTCCGCTGCCGGGGCGGGGGAACTTTCTGCGCTGAGCGTTGCTTCCGTTGCGGTGGGCGTCTCGCTGGTGGATGGGGTGGGCGTCACCAGCCGGGGAGTCGCCAACGGGGCGCGGGTGGCGGATTCAGTGGCGGCGGCCAACGTTGGGGTGGGCGCGGCGGCTTGCGGCGCGGAACAAGCCGTCAGCGCCAGTAAAAGCCCGCTTTTTATCCAGAAAAGAAAAAAAGTTTTTTTCATTGCGTCTGCCCTTTTGTAGCGCGACATGGGGTTGTGTTCTGATTGTATCAGCCAACGCCGTAGCGCGATATTTATGTCGCGTTCTGTCCGTCAATTGGAAAAATTATCTACGGCAGGCTGGGTATAATCACCCCACATGATTTTGTTTTGAAAGGTAAAAAATGCGATTAATTGAAGCCGGTTTGGGAATTGATGTGCGTGTCATTGGCTTTGAGGGCGGCGCAAAATTTGAAGAGCGCATGTTGCAACACGGGCTTTACCCCGGCGACCAGGCGCGGGTGGTGCGCTTTGCCCCGATGCGCGGCCCGCTGCTGGTGGAAGTGGCCGGGCGCGAAATTGCGCTGGGGCGCGGCGTGGCGCAAAAGATTTTTGTGGAGGCGCTCCCATGCGAATAGCGCTGGTGGGGCGTCCCAACTGCGGTAAATCCACCCTGTTTAATCAGGTGGCGGGCTACAAGGCCGATACGGGCAACTTTCATGGCACGACGGTTACATTTACCGAAAGCAAGGTGCGCGTCGCCGGGCAGGTGATTGATTTGGTGGATTTGCCCGGCACCTACCTGATGAGCGGTTCCAACCCGGCGGAGGCGGTGGCGAAGGAATATCTGGCCTCGCGCGCGGTGGACGCGGTGGTCAATGTGGCCGACGCCTCGCATTTGGCACAGTCGCTGGAATTGACGTTGGAATTATTGACGGTCAATCAGCCGCTGGTGCTGGCGCTGAATATGATGGACGAGGCCCTGCGCATGGGGCTGAAGGTGGATGGCCCCGGCCTGTCGCGCGCGCTGGGCGTGCCGGTGCTGCCGCTGGTCGCCAGCAAAGGGCGCGGCGTGCGCGGGCTGTTTCTCTCCGCGCTGGAGGCGGCGCATCAGACGCCGGGCGCGCGGCTGACGCCCGCCGCCACGCCGCAGGCGCGGCACATTCAGGCGCAGGAATTGGCGGCGCAATTTGTCGCGCCGGGCGCGCGCACCCTCACCTGGCGCGACTGGCTGGACGATGCTTTGCTCCATCCGCTGTGGGGCTACGCTGCCCTGCTGCTGATTTTACTGGCGTTCTTTCAGACCGTTTACGGTATTGGCCGCCTGCTGGAGCCGCCGCTGCTGGCGCTTTTTGACCTGCTGACGGTGCGTCTGACCGCCGGGCTGGGCGCGCAGGGGCTGATTTTGGCGCTGGTGGTGGGCATTTTTCAGGGCGTTTCGGCGGGCGTGGCGATTGTGCTGCCGTACCTGCTGCCGTTTCTGCTCGGCCTGGGCGTGCTGGAAGATATCGGTTACCTGCCGCGCGTCGCTTTTTTGATGGACAGTCTGATGCACCGCATCGGCCTGCACGGCAAGGCGATTGTGCCGTTCATTTTGGGCTACGGCTGCAACGTTCCGGCGGTCATGTCCACCCGCACGCTGGAAGAGCCGCGCGACCGCTTCATCGCCGCCGCGCTGGCGACGCTCGTCCCGTGCGCGGCGCGGCTTTCGGTGGTTTTTGGGCTGGTGGCGTTTTACCTGGGGCCGCTGGCCGCGCTCGGCTTGTACGTTTTCAACCTGTTTGTCATCGCGCTCACTGGCCGAATTCTCTCCAGCCTGCTGCCGGAAGATACGCCGGGGCTCATTCTCGAAATTCCGCCCTACCGCACGCCGACTCTCAAAGCGGTTTTCAACAAAGCCTGGTTCCGCATCCGCGAGTTTGTGGTCGAGGCCTGGCCGACGCTGATTGCGGGCAGCGCGGTGCTGGCGCTGATGAATTTCTTCAGAATCTCGTTTTTGCTCAACTGGCTGGCCTGGCCCTTCACCTGGCTGATGGGCCTGCCCTTTGAAACCGGCGTGCCGCTGCTCTTCGGAATTTTGCGCAAAGAACTCTCGCTGGTCATGCTCGGCCAGGCGCTGGGCAGCATGAACTTCGGCGCGGTTATGACGCCCACCCAATTGTTCACCTTCACGGTTTTCGTGGTTTTTTACGTCCCCTGCGTGGCAACCCTGCTCATGCTGCGCCGCGAACTCGGCACCAAAGGCATGTTGTGGATTACGCTCATCACCGTCATCGTCGCCCTGGCGGCGGCGCTACTGGCGCGTTTCGGTCTGGGCTGGTGGCTGGGCTGAAGCCAGAAAAATTCCCAGCAAAATGCAGGCCCCTCCAGCCAATTCCAACCCGGAGGGGCTTTCTTTTAGAATCAGGAACGCCAAAATGATTGAGCCAATCGGCTCGCCCAGCAGGGTGATGGAGACAAACGAGGCGGGCAAATGTCCCAGCGCCCAGTTAAAACTGCTGTGTCCGAGCAACTGCGGCACGAGCGCCAGCGCAATCAGCCAGAAATAGGTGATTGGCGTATAGCCGAAGGGCGTCTGACCGGCGGCGGCCATCAAAATCAGCAAGACCAGCGCGGCCATGCCGTACACCACAAAAATATAGGGGATGAGAGAAAGCCGCTCGCGCAGACGGCGGCCAATCAGCAGGTAGCCCGCCGCGGCCCAGGCGCCGCTCACCGCCAGAAAATTTCCCCACAGCGGGCTGGCTCCCGCTGCGGCGGCAGAATCCTGGCTGAGAGCGACGAGAATTCCTCCGGCCAGCGCCAGCGTCATCCCCCACCACACCCCGCGGCTGATGGATTCTTTCAACACCAGCGGCGCGGCCAGCGCCACCCAGAGCGGGGTGGTTGTCACCAGCACCACCGAACTGGCGACACTGGTAAATTCCAGCGAGGAAATCCAACTGGCGAAGTGCAGCGCCAAAAATACGCCCGAAAGCAACCCCAGCGCCAGTTCGCGGCGGGTCAGCCCGGCCAGTTCGGCGCGGTGACGGGTCAGCGCCAGCGGAGCGAGTGCCAGGCTGGCAAAACTCAGCCGCAGGGCGGCGATCACCAGTGAGGGCGCCTGCGCCTGCGCGAAGCGGATGAAAATGGAGGCGGTCGAAACCGCCAAAATTCCGCCCAAAATGACGGCGTAAACTCCCCAACGATTTTCTTTTATCAAGTCCCTAAACTTTCCACAAGTTTGTGAGCTGTTTGCGTCCAGCATCCAACGCTTTTTGGCGTAAAAAATTTTTCATTTTTCCCCAGGGCGTTTTGTCTATCATAATTGGCATGGGCAATGCTTCGGCGTCTTCAAAATAGGCCAGCGCGCGCACGGCGCTGATGGCGAAAGTGCTAACGCGCGCATATTTTAGAGAAGCAATTGTAAACAGTGTTTCCAAATCGCATTGTTGGAGAATGTAGTACAGGTCTATCAAATCTTTGCGTGTGCCTCTATCAATGATGGCGGCCAGCTTCATTGCTCCAATTTCTTCAACGCTGGCGACCGGGATTCTCTTGTGCAATGATGTTGGTTTTATTAATGGGTATTGTTCGAGACGAAAAAAACTAACCCCGACACCGCGCCAGTTGGCTGAAAAAGTTGCCTCTTTGTCGTAAATGATTTCTAAACTGGGATCTTCGAGCAGGGTACGCAGAGCGTAGCGCTCAGTCGGGTTGAGCGTGTTTGCATGGTCTGAAAATAAATCCAGGTCTACTGAGATTCGATGCCCAAGATGCAGCGCCAGCCCAGTCCCCCCCGCCAGGTAGTAGCGAGAAATAAACTTGACTTGAGAAAGCGTCTCGTAAGCTTTTTGTGTTGCTGGTGTGAGCGCTTCCCAATGGGGAAATCCTATCGATTCCATAATTCACCTTTTGCCGTGGGCAGAGGAGACACTTTCCACGTACGCAGTCCCAGCAAGCGCCGCCAGTAGTTGAAAGTGACAGGTTGCAGCAGGCGCTGGCCGTAGGTGCGTAAAAAAAGACGAATTCTTCTGCCTCCGTACAGCTCAAATAACCAGTGAATATCATCCCACGTTCCAAACTCCAGCGTGCGCTGGATGATTAAGTTGGCGTATTCAGCCGCCGCCATTTTTTCAGGCTCATATTCTTGAAAAAACGGGTGCAGATGGGTGGGAATTTGCATAGAAAAATTATACAGCAGGTTGGAATGAATTTTGCGCATTGGCTCTCTTTGGGGTGAGATTTTATCACCCGTTTTGGTGATAAAAATCGTCCGAATTGTCAATTGACCGAGGTGAAGGGAACGGCTATAAAAGTATAAACAATATCCTATTTATCTAATTCATCCTGCATGATTTCAAGGAGAAAAAATGGCTTTTCAACTTCCCGCTTTACCGTATGCCTATGACGCGCTCGAACCCTTCATTGACGCGCAAACCATGACCATCCACCACACCAAACATCACCAGGCCTACATCACCAACCTGAATGCCGCGCTCGAAAAACACCAGGAGCTGGGCGGCTGGTCGCTGACCGATTTGGTGGCGAAACTGGCCGATGTGCCGGAAGATATTCGCGGCGCAGTCCGCAATCATGGCGGCGGCCACTGGAATCATGACCTGTTCTGGCAAGTGATGGCGCCCAAGGCGGGTGGCGAGCCGAAAGGTGCGCTGGCGAAGGCGATTGACTCCGATTTTGGCGGGTTTGCCAACTTCAAGGCCGAATTTGACAAGGCTGCCATGGGGCGCTTCGGCTCTGGCTGGGCCTGGCTGGTCGTCAAGGGCGGCAAGCTGGTCGTCACCTCCAGCGCCAATCAGGATAACCCGCTCAGCGACGGCCTGAAGCCGGTGCTGGGCATTGACGTTTGGGAACATGCCTACTATCTCAAATATCAAAACCGCCGCGCCGATTACGTCGCCGCCTTCTGGCACGTCGTCAACTGGGACGAAGTCGCCCGCCGCTTTGCCGCGTAACCTGCTCGCAAACGTGTTGGCAAAATAGGTGGAATAAATTTCGCGCTACCGGGATATAATCAACCCAGCGAGTTTTTTATTTCGTTCATTTCAGAAGGAGGCATCTATGACCCATGTAATTACCAGCCTGTGCCTGCGCGACAGCGGTTGCGTGGAAGTTTGCCCGGTGGAGTGCATCACCCCCGGCAAGCCGCAGGAAGAATGGCCGCTTTTTTACATTGACCCCGATACCTGCATTGACTGTGGCGCTTGCGTGCCAGAGTGCCCGTATTCCGCCATCTTCCCCGAAGATGAAGTTCCCTCGGCCTACACCGCCAAGGGCGGCGAATTCATCAGCCGCGTGGGGCTTTCCGGCCACTATGAGGCCAAGAATCATAACGGCGAAGCAGTTGTCCTCGAAACCGCCAAGAAACTGGCTGCTGGAGAAACAGTCGATCTGACCCCCGACATTGCCGCCAACGCCAATTACTACAAAACTGGCCCCGGTTATCACGCCAAGTAAACCTGTCTGCCAAACAAAACAGCGCCGGTCTTTTGGACCGGCGCTGTTTTGTTTTAACGCGAATATCACGAATAAGCGAATTTTGCGAATGCAAAAAATTTGTGTCATGTGCGTATTCGCGGCATCTGCGTTAGGTCTGTCTGCACTGGAAAAGGTTACGTCCTCTAACGCCATGGTACATCCGCTATTTAAGGTATCAGCACGGCGTTCATTATTTTCTGGCCGATTTCCTGCGCCAGCGGCTGGGCATCGGCTTCGAGGACGAGAACCAGCGCCAGCGGTGTTCCCTGCCAGTTGGGCAGGGTTCCCGCCAGGTACCAGGTGACGCGGTTGGAAGATTCTCCGCCCTGACCGATGGCTTCCCAGTAGGGTTTATCTGTTGCCATCAATCTTTGGGCGGCGTCGTTGGCGGCGGAAGCCGAAAAAATTGACTTGTCCGTGTTTTGAAAAGGAAGAATCAACCAGCCCTGATCGGGCGTATTGACTGCCAGCGCCATGTGCGCGCTGGGTGAAACGCCCGCGTTACTCAACGCCGCCGCTGCCAGCGCCATCTGCAAAGGTGTAACAGTCGGCGTTTTTGCGGAAAACCCCATTTGGCTGAGCAATTCATCGGCATTGCGGGAAGTTGTCTCCAGCCGGTTTGCCAGCCAAAAAGGCGCCAGCGCTGTCCCGGGAGCGTAATATCCCTGCTCGGCGCGGTTAAGCAAGGGCGAGTCTTGATCTTGAAATAGCTGCGCACTCATTTCATCTAAAAGATTCGCGTTGAAGGTGGGGTGTGATGTCACAACCAGAATTTCACCGTTTTTGGCATTTACCAGCGCAATCGCGCCGCGCGTTTCGCCTAAAAGGGTATCGGCGATGGTTTGCAGATGCAAATCCAGGCTCAACCGCACGTCCAACCCAGGCGGCGGCTGGCCGTAAAGCAAATGTTCCCACCAGATGCGGCTGGCGGGATAACCGGCCAGCCCACGCAAATAATCATCCAGCGAAAATTCCAGCCCGGCCTGGCCGTAGATTGGATGGGTGTAGCCGACGATGGATGAGAGCGCTGGGTAGAGAATCTGGCGCGAGTAGTTGCCGCTTGTGCCAAAGGTGGCCGCAATCGGGGTGTTGTGCCGGTCGAGCAAACTGCCGCGTGGCACGAAGCGGTCTGAGATGGCGCGGCGCGGATTATCGGAGCGTGCCAATAAATCGCCGGAGCGGACGATGCCCCACCAGCCGGTTGCCAGTGCAGCTGCCAGAAATCCCAGCCCGAAGAGGGTGGGCAGGAATAGATAGGGAGTGGGCTTTTCCAGCGGGGCGGGGTCATTTTCGCTGGCTTGGCTGATGTGCAGGAGTAAAAGCAAGGCGGTGAAGGTGGTCAGAAGTGATGAGCCGCCGTAGGAGAGCAAGGGCAGGGTGACGCCGGTGAGTGGCAACAGGCGCAGGTTGCCGCCGATAATCAACAGACTCTGTGCGCCCAGATAAGCCGTCAGCCCGGCGGCCAGCAGGCGTTGAAAGGGGTCTTCAGCGCGCAGGGCGATCTGGTAGCCGCGAAAGACCAGTAAGGTGAGTAAGGCTAGCAGTCCGACAACCCCCACCAGACCGGTTTCTTCGGCGATGGCAGTAAAAATGAAATCAGAATGCGCCACGGGGACAACACCTGGCGACCCAAGCCCGATTCCGCGCCCGAAGATGCCGCCGTTGGCGACAGCCAATAGCGACTGGATGACCTGGTAAGCGTGTCCGGCAGGGTCGTTCCACGGGTTAATCCAGGCATCCACCCGCAGTTGAATCACGTCAATCAGCGTGTAACCTGCCAGTCCGAAAATCAGTAATAACACCAGGCTGGCTAGCAAAATTCTCTTTTTGGCGAGGGCGTGGTACAGGGTGGATGCGTAGATAAAAACAAAGATGGAGGCTGTGCCCAGATCGCGTTGGATGAGCAAAATGGTAAGCGATAGGCCGGTGAGAAACAGGGTGGGTAAAAGGAGCGGCCACATCCGCGGGCTGAGCGGCAGGCGATTGGCAAAATAGGCGGCCAGGTAAACCACCAGTAATAGTTTTAGGGGCTCAGATGGTTGCAGGTAGACTCCGCAACATCCCAGCCATAGGTGCGGGCCAGCGCCGCCGGGATTGGCTCCGAGCACCAGCGTCAGTGCGGTCAGGAGCAGGCCGCTTGTCAGCCAAACATATTTGTAACGGCGCAAAAGATCCAGCGTCTGTGGAAGTTTTAATCCCCAAAAGAAGATTCCCAGGCTGATGCTGATCCATAGCGCTTGACGCAGACCAAATTCCTCGGTCAGCCGCCAGACGGTGAGCATGCCCCAGCCGCTTAGCAAGGCGGCGATGGGGAAGATGTACGGGTCGGCATCTGGCAGCAGGCGTGCCTGGCGGCGGTGCGCCAGAAAGACGAAAAACGTCCATAGCGCCAGCCCGATCCAGTGATTCCAGCGCAGGGCGGCCTGCCAGGAACGTTCGCGCACTGCCGGGGAGAGCGTCAGCGTTAGCCCGACCAGAAAAAGAAAGATAGCCGCCAGGCGGAGCAGGCGGCTTTGAATTTCAGCGGAAGGCAGGTAAACTGGCTGACGCACAGGTTATTTCAGGTATTTCCCCACCAGTAGGTCGAGTTTTTGGCGGGTGGCGGGCGCAATGACCGTCGGGTTGGTGATGATGGCGTTGGCGAGCGCGCTGCCGCAGGTGCAGGAACGTTCGGGCGTCAGGACGTGCGCCAGGTTGCGCAGGGCGTCTTGTGCGGCGGCGGTGTTGCGGCTGAGCGTTGTGATGACCATTTCCACTGTGACCGGTTGCGCGCTGCCGTGCCAAACATCATAATCGGTAATGTGCGCCAGGGTGGTGTAGCAGATTTCGGCCTCGCGCGCCAAAAAGGCTTCGGGCGAGGCAGTCATGCCGATGATGGACATGCCCCAGGCGCGGAAGGCGTGCGATTCGGCTTTGGTGGAGAATCGCGGCCCTTCAACGGTGATGAGCGTGCCGCCGTTGTGGACAATGGCGCCGGTTTTCTGAATGGCTTCCAGCATCAGGCGACCCAGGTGCGGACAGAATGGTTCAGCCACCCCGACATGCGCAACCAGTCCCTGCCCGAAGAAACTGCGCTCGCGGTCTTTGGTGAAATCGAATAATTGGTCGGGGATAACGATGTGACCGGGGGCGTAATCCTCGCGCAACGAACCGCAGGCGCTGATGCTGATAATGCGGTCTGCACCCAGTTGTTTTAGCGCGTAAATGTTGGCGCGGTAGTTGACTTCGGTAGGAGGAATGAAATGTCCCAGCCCGTGCCGCGCCAAAAAAGCAACGCGTTGACCTTCCAGTGTGCCAAGTACGATGGGCGAGCTGGGCTTGCCAAAAGGTGTTTCGGGAGAAACTTCCTGAGTGTCTGTGAGTCCCTGCATGGCATATAGCCCGGAGCCGCCGATGACGGCAAATGCGAGTGAATTAGTCATAGGGTTTTATCCGCGATTTCTTCTAAATCAATATGGTAAAGTGTGTATCCGCACTTGATTGTATCCCCGTTTACGAGTATGGTAGCGGTCCTGAGTGGCGCGTCGTTGAGGAGTGTTCCGTTGGTGGAGCCTAAATCTTCTGCCCACCATTGGGCATGTCGGTACATGATGCGTGTGTGCCGCGCCGAAACAGCCGTATCCTCTGGACGCAGGTCGCAGTCGGCTTCCCGCCCAATCAAAATATCCGCTTTTTGCAGGCTGAGTGTTTGGGGTTGTCCATCTGGCGGGGTGACGGTGATGTTGAGCATGGGCACCTTTTGCGCTGCCAACAGGTCAGCCTGACTGCGCAACGCCCGCCAGCTTAAATATAAAGCCCATCCCAGAAAAGCGTAAAGTGCCAGCGCAATCAAGATGCGTGCGCCAAGCAGAATGGGAGCGCTCATAGCGTTGGCTTGGTATTGTCGTTGGGCGGTGTCAGTACCGCGGTGCTTCGTTCGCTGGAAGATGCTGAAAACGGCGCAGTAGAGCCGGTGTGACCGATACTAGGGGGTGGGTTATCTTGCCCAAAAATAATTGGCAACCCGGCCAGTGAGATAACATCACCCGGATACAATACGCTCTGTGTGGAGCGCTGTCCATTAACGTAGGTTCCGCCAGTTGAATTTAAATCGAAGATGATAAATCGCCCACGCGAGTAACGAATTTGAGCGTGGTAGCGCGAAACGCGCGGGTCGTCTACCACCACATGGTTATCCAACCGGCGGCCAACGTTGGTCACCACTTGTTGCAGGGTGTGGACTTTGGTGCCGCCGATGATGAGAAATGCCGCGTGTGAAAGGGATAAATCTTCCTGCTGGGGTTCGTCCCCGTCTACGTTTTGAGTTTCTGCTATCGCTTCAGCGTTGTTCACGCGCACTTCCAAATCTTCCACCGAGATGTTGGGGTCGGCAGAGAGGCTCAGGCTGGGAGCAACTTCAAAGCGCAGCCCCGCCTCGTTGGTTGCCAGCCGAAAAATCTTGGTCAAGCCTTCCATCAGCCGCGCATCTTTCTGCCACTGGCTGAGCGTGGACGGATGCACAACAATCTCAAATTGATTTGCCAGGGGCGCTTCCAGCCCTTGCGTTGCCAGGTTTGCTTTCAGCGCTTCAGTCAGACGGTGCGCCAAACGCACATGCCAGAAAGGTCCCGGCAGATATTTCACCAGATGTACCTCAATCAGGCTTTCAAGTCGTTTTTCGATGTCGTTCAAACTAACACTCATGATTGCTCCCCAATTGGAAGGATTTTGTAAAGTGTAAAATAAATTCCCCTTATTTTACAACTCCAATTGCCCTTTGGCAACGTCAATGCTATGATTGCTGGAATATTCGCTTCGTTGGAGAAAAAAATGGCTTTTCCGTTGGTGCTACTTTCTCATCCCCTGCCGCCTGAATGGATTGCCCGCCTGCAAGGTCACGCGCGGCTGGTGGTTGGTCCGGCGCAACCGGGTGGTTTTGCCCCGCATTTATTAGAACATATCGGCCAGGCCGAGGGCATTTTCTGCCTGCTAACTGACCCGGTCACAGAAGAATTGGTTGCTTGCGCCCCACGTCTGCGCGTCGTCAGCAACATGGCGGTTGGTTTTGATAACGTAGATGTTGCGGCCTGCACGCGATACGGCATTCCGGTTGGCAATACCCCCGGTGTGTTGACGGAAGCGGTAGCCGATTTAACCATGCTGCTGCTGCTCGCCACCGCTCGCGGGCTTCCCAAAGCCGCCATGGACGCCCGCGATGGCCTCTGGACAACCTGGTCGCCAACCGGCTGGCTGGGCATGGATACTGCTGGCGCTACTTTGGGCATTGTCGGCCTGGGGAAAATTGGCCGCGCCGTTGCGCAGCGCGCCCAGGCCTTCGGAATGCAGGTCATTTACAGTGAAAAAGAAAATTCGCTCTCCCCGCAGATATTTTCCGGCGCGAGGCGCGTTTCTTTCGACGAGTTGCTTGCTACTGCCGATTTTGTTTCTCTGCATTGCCCGCTGACAGCATCAACGCGCGGGTTGATGAATGAGTTCACCCTGAAAAAGATGAAAAAAAGCGCAGTGCTTCTCAACACTGCGCGTGGCCCAATCGTTGAAACCGCCGCACTCTTGCGCGCTCTGCGTGAAGGTTGGATTTTTGCCGCTGGCTTGGATGTAACCGACCCGGAACCGCTTCCCCCTGCACACCCGCTCTATGATTTGCCTACCTGCATCATTCTGCCGCACATCGGCTCGGCGACATTTGGTGCGAGACGGCGCATGGCCGAACTGGCCTGTGAAAATCTATTGGCTGGTTTGGCGGGCCGTCCGCTGCTAAATTGCGTTAACCCGCAAGTCTATAACCGTTAATTCAGATTACCCGCCCACACTGTGGGCAGACAGGTTCTTCCGCGTTGAGCAGAAAACCGCAATGACGGCAGGTGCGTGGTTGTGAACTTCCCAGCGGTGCGCCGCACGCCAGGCAAGAACTTGCACCTACCGGGTTGGCGGCGCCGCAATAGCCGCATTCCAAGCGGCGCAAACGTTCGCTTAACTGCTGGCTGGCGCCGTTTACCTGAGCGACTTTCTCAATGATTTTCCAGACATTTTCCACTATTTGCAGGTTCTCAATATCCTGAGCAATATCATCCAGACGGTTGAGCAAGTTCCAGGGGTTGAGCGCCGTCGCCAGCGCCGACTGTCCCAAGCTGGCCGCCACGCCCATCCAGGTTTGTTGTCCAACCTGAACCATCACGCCATCTTCCACTGCTTGTAGAAGTACGGTCAGCGCGGTTTGCCCGCCGCTGGCCGCGCCGGGTTGCGATGCGATTTGTACCTTCAGGTTATCCTTGTCGCCCAAAACCTGAGTGCGCAAGTTGCCGCGGTTAAACTGGGCAGCCAGCCCTTCGGCAAAGTCGCGCGGGGTAACGGATCCGTAAAAAATTCGCTTGTCCATGATCTCGATTATAATCACCTTCGCTATTTTTTTCCAAGACAGGTGACCGATGAGACGGCTTTTCCAGACAACATTTTGGCTGGTTCTGACTTTGGGGGTGTTGGTGTTATTCCTTAACGCGCAACCCCCGGTAAAGGTTTCAGCCCAACAACCCACAGGCTCTATTCCAACGGTGACTGGTACGCCATCGGGCGCGTATATTACCGTGACCTACCCCGAGCAAATCAACGTGCGCGCTGGACCGAATTCCTATCGCTACCCGGCCATTGGGGTTTTGCTTCCTGGTGAAACGGCTCCGGCGCTGGGGCGCTCGCCTGGCGGTGATTGGATTCAGATTATTTACCCCGGCGTGCCGGGAAATGTGGGTTGGATTTACGCTCCGCTGGTTTCAATGGGACCTCCCGGCGCATTTTTAGACATTGTTGAACCGCCGCCGACGCCGACACCCCTCACTACGCCGACAATTGATCCCACGCTGGCGGCGGAATTCATTCCTCAATTTACTTCCACCCGTCTGCCAACCTTTACCGCGCCTGCTCCGCTGGTTTTACCCACCTACGAGGCGGCATCCACCTCCCGGTCAATTGGCATTCCGATGGGGCTGGTGATTACCGTCTTGTCTTTGATTGGCGCGTTTGGTGCGCTCATTTCCTTCTTACGTGGACGTTAGCAGGCAGATAAAAAAGGACGCCGGTTTTTCCCGGCGTCCTTTTTTGTTATTCAATCAAATTAACTATTGCAGTTGCATGAGCCGCCGCAAGAGCAACCCTCCGCTTCTGCGCTGTCATCTGCATGTTCGTGTGCGCCCGAGCCGCAGGAGCAGGAACCGCCCTGTTGAGCGTTGGGGCTATCTACCACAAAACCCGCGCCGCGCGCTGGGTCGTTGACAAAATCAATGTGCGCGCCGCGCAGGTAAGGCATAGAATTCTCATCAATCACCAATTTCACGCCATCTCTTTCGACGGCTGTGTCGTTGGCGTATAGATTATTATCCAATGCCATGCCGAACTGTGTACCCGAGCAACCGCTCCCAGCAACGTATACGCGCAAGGCATAGCCGTCAAGATTGCGTTCGGTCAGGATGTTTTGAACCGCTTCTACTGCCGCGGAGGTCATCGAAACGGCAAAGGTGTCTATTTCTCGTAACATGTGAGTCTCCTTTGAAATAAAATTTGACCGATACTATCAGGATTGATTTGCTTTGTCAATTGAAAAGTTATTTTATTATTTTTCTTTTTCGTACAATGCCATGTCGCCGATGTCCAACAGTTTGATAACTGGCTTTTCTGTAAAATCGAGAATGGAATAGCGACTTTTTTTGACAATATAAAAATCGCGCTCACCAGATTTTACTGGCTGGGGCAATTCATAGTACCAAAAATAAAAATAGACTGACCAATCCGCCGTAGATTTGATGTGAACGGCATCGTGTTCTGTCAAAATGGGCTTCAGATATTGGGCAACGATTGGGGCTTCGGGAAAAGCGCTGGTATCAGGGTAATGGATGATGCTTTCAGTAGCGATAAGATGGACGGCGTAAACCATAGCGCATCCAACAAAAACACTTTGCGTCAAAAATGTTGCGCATGGCCGAATCTTTTCAACCAGCCAGCCCCAGCCAAAATCGGCTGTTAACAACATAAAGGGCAGCAGATAAATAAGCGTGCGGCTGTAAGGTGTGGCGCGTTGTAGCGTTAGCACCAGCCCAGAACCAATCAATAGAGCCGGCAGAAGCATCAGAGCGCTATAGTTTTTACGTTTTGCCAAAACGATGAACCCGATGCTGATTAATACTGCACTGAATGCCAGAAAAACGGTTGGAATATCCCGGTAAAATTCCAGGTTTGATTTTTGAATCTGCGGGATGAATTGCCCTAAAAAAAGGCCCCAGCTATCAGGCTTTACAAATTTATTAGCAAGTACGGTTTCGATGCCGTTGGAAACCAGGGCGACCGGGCTGTAAAAAAAAAGTGTCAGCCAAAAAGTTGTCAGGCCGATAGGAATGGCAAAGCGGGTTACGACGGCGCTTATTTTCCAGTTTTTGAGCAACAACAGTCCCGCTATCCAGAGGAAGGTGCCAGCAATGGGGATTGCCATGGTTGGCATAGTGAACATTCCCAACGCGGCAACTAATCTAATCAGAAAAAGAATGGGCGTGCCAGGCCGCTGAAGAAACCGTAGCGCTAAAATGGCAAGCAGCAGGCTGAAGAAAGCTATCAGACTGTATCCACGCGCGTTGGTAGAATAGAGCACGAAGTAGGGGAAGACTGCACTGGTAATGGCCGCAAAGAAACCCGCTTGCGCCGAGGTTGAAAGCATACGCGCCAGAATAAAAACGAGCGCAATCGCCCCCAGGCCAGCCCAAAATGCCGGTAGACGAATGCTGGCGGGAGATGCGCCCAGCACCAGCGTGGAAATTTTGACCAGCAGGGTGTGAAAAACGTGATTGTTTGGGAGCGTATAATCGAATAGGTCTACAAAATTGCGGTTAACAAAATTTAAAAATGTGTAGGCTTCGTCGCCTCGCATGGGTTGTGAGAGTAGCGCTGAGCGTAACCCAATGCCGATTGCCAGTGCGGATAACAACCATCCGAAACTGTGCGCCTGCTGTCGCAGAATTGTTTTGGCGCTGGAAAATTCATCCGCACAAAATTCAAATAGTGCGTGGATGAATTTTTGGGTGTATTCGGCCAATGTCTTGTTTTGACGATGCAGGTGAGCGCTGATGAGCGCTAGAATGAGGCTGGTGATGGCGTAAAAAAAATAATATTTGGGTTACACCCCAACTTCGCTTGGCCCAGGCCGAAGATGGGGCGATCAGGTAGTTCTGCGCCGGAATGAATACCAGCAATATGAAACCAAGCGCCAACCAGAAAAAAAACTCCAGGCGTGATGTATCGAATTTGCTTTGCAAAGAGGTAGATTGCTTCATCGCCATTTATGAAAAACTCCCTGCCAGATTGCGCAGGAAGTTTTGTTTGTAAGAGCCAAAATCAGGCAGTCGGCAGACGATTTTTGAGCGTGCGGTCGAAGATGTCTTCGCTTTCGGGGGTTTCGGTTTTGGTTTTTTTGGAATGCGCCGCTTTGGCAGACTTGGAATGTTCCAACGCGGCTTGCCAGGCCATTTCAAAGGTGGTCGGCGTAGGTTCGCCGGGTTCTTCCTGGCTGAAGTCGAATCTTTCGGTGCGAGGCTGTTTGCTACCTTTTTTGCTGGTGCGCTTGCGATCAGGACGTTCGCTGCGTTCAGCGCGCGGAGTCTCGTCACGGACGACTTCTTCGGGCTTCGGTAGTAGCGCTTTCATGCTCAGGCGAATCTGGCGTTTTTTGCGGTCTACGTCCAAAATCATGACGTTCACTTCGTCGCCTTCTTTGACGACTTCTTGCGGGGTTTTGACATAGCCGTGAGTCATTTCGCTGATGTGAACCAGCCCCGGGCGTTCCGCGCCGATTTCGACGAACGCGCCGTAGGTTTCAAGACGCATGACTTTACCCTTGACAACCATTTCTGGTTTTAATTCGCGCCATTCGATGCCGAGTGGCTCAATCATGGTCAGTTCGATGCGGTCGGGCTTGGCTTTTCGCACCCAAACATCAACACTTTGACCGACCTGCACCACGTCTTCGACGCGTTTGACAGGTTCAGCCTGAAGTTGGGAAATGTGTACGATGCCTGGAACGGGTTGCCCGATGTCGAGTATTGCCCCCGCGAGAGTGGTTTTTACTACTTTCCCTGTTAACCGAGTTTTTGGCTTGATCTCGGTTTCAGGGGCTGTGTTTTCTGCCGGATTGCTCATAGATTTTCTCCTGATAGACGTAATAATACCGAAGTTTGATTATACCGTAAAAGATTTTAAAGTCAATTATTTTTCTCTGGTGATTACCCACATCTTTGCTCCACCCGGCAAAGCGACATAAGTGTCGCGCTACATTGTGCGACACTTATGTCGCTTTGTCCACAGAACGAAAGGTGGGTAGCGTTAAATTTGCTTTGTGTTGCGGGCAGAAGCAAACGCTTTTGGTGGGTGGGCATATTTTTCTTGCTGGGTAAATTTCCGATTCGGATGACTGGCTTTGACAGAACGGAAAAACAGTCGTATTATTTTGTAGGAAACGGAAATCGGAAGAGATAATTATGTATAAAATCGACAAAACCGATGTGCAAATTATCAACCTGTTGATGGACGATGGCCGCATGAACGCTTCCGAAGTTGCCCGCGCGGTGGGCAATATTTCTGAGCGGGCGGTGCGCTATCGCATTGACCGCATGGTCGAAAATGACATTATCAAAATCAGCGCGGTGGTCAACCCGAAGGCGCTGGGCATCAACGTTGTGGCCGATGTCTGGCTGGCTTGTGACGCGGATGCCATCATGGACGTGGCGCGCCGCATGGCGGAACTCCCAAATATCAGTTATGTGGCCTGCTCCATCGGCGAGACCGATGTCAGCGTCCAAATTCTGGCGCGCGATACCGCAGAAGTGTATCGCTTTGTAACGGAGGTGATAGGTAAGTCGCCCGGGGTACGCAAGACAACTACGTCCATTGTCCCCCTGGTGCTCAAGGACGTGTACCAGTGGCGCATCCCCCAAGGGGTTGTGGAAGAGTAGCGAAAATTGAAAAGGAGATACCATGAAAAATTTCAGCAAAAGCCAGGCTTTACAAAAGCGGGCGCAGCAAGCGACTCCACTGGGCGTTAACTCCAACTTCCGTTACTGGGGCGAGGGAGTGACTCCGTATGTTCAAAAAGGCAAGGATGCCTATTTGTGGGATGTAGACGGCAACAAATACATTGATTATCGCATGGCGTTTGGCCCGATTATTTTGGGCCACGCTTTCGACGAGGTGGACGACAAGGTTGCCAGTGAAATTCGTCAGGGCGTGCTGTTTGCCATGACCGGCGAACTGGAAATCGAAGTCGAGGAAATGATTATCAAGATGGTCCCCGGCGTGGACATGGTGCGTTTGGCCTGCTCCGGCACCGAGGCGACGATGCACGCCATCCGCGTGGCGCGCGCCTTCACTGGGCGCGAGATGATTCTCAAGTTCGAGGGCAATTATCACGGTTTCCACGACAACACCCTGTGGAGCACTTACGCCCCGGTCGAATCCTACGGCAACGCCCGCTCGCCGATTCCGATTCCGTCCTCCTCCGGCATCCCGCGCCCGCTGGGGCAGTTGATTGTGACGCTGCCCTTCAACGACCGCCAGGCGTTTGAGCGCGCCATGTTTACGTACGGTCATCAAATCGCCGCGGTGATTACCGAACCCTGCCAGGGAAATTGCGGCGCCATCTTGCCGCAGCCTGGCTTTTTGGAATTGATTCAACAAAAATGCGCGGAATATGGCGCATTGTTCATTCTCGACGAAGTGAAAACTGGTTTTCGCATTGGCAACGGCGGCGCACAGGAATTCTACGGCCTGCAGCCCGACCTGATGGCCTACGCCAAGGCGCTCGGCAATGGCTACCCGGCGGCGGCGTTTGGCGGCAAAAAAGAGGTGATGAGCATCATCGGTCACGGCGTGGCGCAGGGTGGAACGTACACCAACAACAAACCCGGCGTGGCCGGGGCCTGGGCGACGCTCAAAATTTTGCAGGAAAAGCCGATTTTGAAAACCATTCAACAGCGCGGACAGCGTCTGATGGACGGGATTGACCAGATTCTCAGCGAGGCCGGGCTGGTTCACTGCATGAACGGCTACCCGGCCATGTTCACCTACGCCCTCGGCGTGGAAAAAGTCACCAGTCAGCGCGATTGGAACGCCAGCGACAAAGACCTCTATCTGAAAATCATCGGCGAACTGATTGAGCGCGGCGTGATGCCCGACATGGACGCCCGCGAACCCTGGTTCCTGTCTTATTCGCATAGCGACAAAGACATTGACGACACGCTGACCGCTTTCCGCGAAGCAGTCAGGGAGAGTAAATAAGTCGTTACTCGGTTGACCAGTTATCCAGTTGTTCAGTTGTTCAGTTGTTCAGTTATCCAGTTATCCAGTTGTTCAGTTATCCGGTTGTTCAGTTGTTCAGTTATCCAGTTGTTCAGTTGACGCCAAACCGGACAACCGCCAAACCGGACAACCGGACAACCGTCAACCCGCAAAGGATTTTCAATGACAAAACTAACTTCCAAACAAATTGTTGACCTGAGCAGGGAATACACCTTCTTCTCATGGTCCATTCAGTCGCAAGTCAACCCCATTCCGGTCGGCAAGGCCGAAGGCGTTTATTTTTGGGATACCGACGGCAATCGCTATCTCGATTTTTCTTCGCAGTTGATGAACACCAACATCGGCCACCAGCACCCCAAAGTGGTCAAAGCCATTCAAGACCAGGCCGCGCAAATTTGCTTTGTTCACCCCGGCAACACCACCGAAGTCCGCGCCCTGCTGGGTAAAAAACTGGCCGAAGTGACGCCCGGCAACTTGAAAAAAACCTTTTTTGCGCTGGGCGGCTCGGAAGCCAACGAAAATGCCATCAAACTGGCGCGTTTTTACACCGGACGCCACAAAATTTTGGCGCACTACCGCTCGTATCACGGCGCAACCCACGGTTCGATTGCCCTGACCGGCGACTACCGCCGTCTGGCGGTGGAACCGGCCATGCCCGGCGCGGTGCATTTTCTCAACCCGTTCTGCTATCGCTGCCCGTTTGGGCAAAAACCCGATTCCTGCCAGCGCGAATGCGTCAGCCACCTCGAGGAAGTCATCCAGTACGAAGGCCCCGACAAAATCGCCGCCATTATCATGGAGGGCGTTGTCGGCTCGAACGGCCTGCTCGTGCCGCCCGCCGATTACTGGCCGCGTGTGCGCGAAATTTGCGACAAGTACGGCATTCTGCTGATTGCCGACGAGGTGATGAGCGGCTGGGGCCGCACCGGCCAATGGTTCGCGGTGGACAACTGGAAGGTTGTCCCCGACATCATCACCACCGCCAAAGGCATCACCAGCGGCTACATGCCGCTCGGCGCGGTGATTGTCTCCGACAAAATCGCCGAGTTTTTTGACGACAAATATCTCTACGCCGGGCTGACCTACAACGGCCACGCCCTGGCGCTGGCGGCGGCGCTGGCAACCATTCAGGTTTATGAAGATGAAAAACTGATTGAGAATTCGCGCACCCTGGGCGTTTACCTCGCCCAAAGGCTGGCGGCGCTCAAAGAGAAGCACCCCGCTGTCGGCGATGTGCGCGCCATCGGGCTTTTTTCCACGCTCGAGCTGGTGCAAAACCGCGCCAGCAAGCAAATCATGCTTGCCAGTGTGATGGGCGAGGTGAGCAAATTCCTGCGCCAAAATGGCCTGTTCACCTTCATCATGGCGAACAAAATGGGCAGCATGCTTTTCATCGTCCCGCCGCTCTGCATCACCAAAGAGCAACTTGACGAAGGCCTGGCGATTGTGGACAAGGCGCTGGAAATTGCGGACGAGAAGGTAGACGGAAGAGAGTAGACAAGTAGACAAGTAGACAAGTAGACAAGTACTTGTTTCCTTGTTTACTGACCCAAAGGAAAAACGTATGCAAAAAATTCTCAATTACATCAATGGTGAATGGCTTGACCCTGCCGGAGTGGAATATTTTGACGTGCTCAACCCGGCCAGCGGGGCACTGATTGCGCGCACCCCGCTCAGCGCGGCCTCGGCTGTCGAAGCGGCGGCGCAGGCTGCAGCGGCGGCGTTCCCCGCCTGGCGGCGGACTCCCGTTCAGGAGCGGGTGCAATATCTCTTCAAACTGCGCGATTTGCTCAAATCGAATCTGGATGAAATTTCCCGCGCCATCACTGACGAGTGCGGCAAAACCTTTGAAGAATCCAAAGCCGAGATGGTGCGCGCCATCGAAAATGTCGAAGTGGCCTGCGGCATGCCCATGATGGTCAAGGGCGAAATTGTGGAAGATATTGCCCCCGGCATTGACGAAATTTTGCTGCGTCAGCCGGTGGGCGTTTGCGCCACGATTGCGCCCTTCAACTTCCCCGGTATGATTGTCTTTTGGTATTTCCCCTACGCGCTGGCGGCGGGCAACACCTACATCGTCAAGCCATCTGAAAAAGTCCCGGCCACGATGCAGGTCATTTTCCGGCTGATTGAGCAGGCCGGGTTTCCAAAAGGCGTCATCAACCTGGTGAACGGTGCCAAAGAAACGGTGGACGCCATTCTCGACCACCCGCAAATCCGCGCGATTACGTTTGTTGGCTCGACCAACGTGGCGAAATATATCTACAGCCGCGCCGCCGCCAATGGAAAACGGGTGCAGGCGCAGGGCGGCGCGAAAAATCCGGTCATCATTTTGCCGGATGCCGATATGGACATGGCCGTGCGCATTACCGCCGATTCGGCTTTCGGCTGCGCCGGTCAGCGCTGTTTGGCGACCTCGCTGGCGATTACGGTAGGCGAGGCGCGCAATGCGTTTACCGAGGCGATTTGTGACGCCGCCGCCAGCCGCACGGTCGGTTATGGGCTGGAGAGCGGGATTCAGATGGGGGCGGTGATTAACGCCGCCAGCAAAGCCCGCGTCGAGCAGCTGATTGGCGTTGGCGCGGCGGAGGGTGCCGGTCTGCCGGTGGATGGACGCGGAACGCGCATCCGCGGCTATGAGAATGGCTTTTTCGTGCGCCCGACGATTTTGACCGATGTTCAGCCAGGCAGTGAAATTTGGAAAACCGAAATTTTTGGCCCGGTCTTGAGCCTGATGCACGTCAATACGATTGATGACGCGATTGCGCTGGCAAACAGCCATGTGTACGGCAATCAGGCCAGCCTGTTCACGTCGAGCGGCGCGGCGGCGCGCAAATTCCGCTACGAGGTTGAGGCCGGTAACGTCGGCATCAACATTGGCGTGGCCGCGCCGATGGCATTTTTCCCCTTCAGCGGCTGGAAAAATTCATTCTTTGGCACGCATCACGGCCAGGCGATGGACGCGGTCGAATTTTTCACCCAGCAAAAAGTGGTGGTGGAACGCTGGCCGAAGGAATGGACGCGGAAGTTCTGATATTTAGTTATCCAGTTGTCTAGTTATCCAGTTATCCGGTTGTCCGGTTGTCCGGTTGCTGGAAAACCGGATAACTGCTCAACTGGCAAACCGGAAAATTGAAAAACCGGAAAATTGAAAAACTGGAAAACTGGATAACTGGATAGCTGGAAAACTGGATAACTGGAGACTCTATGAAAAATTTACAAAACGCGCAAGCCTACGCTGAAAAATGGCTGGAAATCATCCAGCAACCCAACCGCCCGGACGAAGCCCAGGCCAAATGGATTATCGAAGAATCGCTGCACAACTTTGGCGAACATTTCAACCGCGGCTGGCTCGACTACCGCAAATCGGTGACGCAGGCCGGGCAGTGGGCGGCGGTCGAGTGGACCGGGCGCGGCGCTACCTTTGAGGATGTGTTGGGGCGCAAATACGTTGACTTTTTGGGCGGCTTCGGCATGATGGATTTGGGCTGGAGCCACCCCGAAGTCGTCGCCGTGGTGCAGGCGCAGTTACAGCGCACGCCGATGCCCAGCCAGGAATTGATTGACCCGCTGCGCGGCGTGCTGGCAAAACTGCTGGCCGAAATCACCCCCGGCGATTTAAAATACAGCTGGTTCGCCGCCAGTGGCACCGAAGCCATCGAAGCGGCCATCAAACTCGCCAAGGTTTACACCCAAAAACCGGCTTTCATCGTCGCGCTCAAGGCTTTTCACGGCAAGACGATGGGCGCGCTTTCGATGATGGGCAAAGCCGACTACCGTCAGCCTGCCGGAATGTTGTACGGCGGCCCGGTGTACCACGTTCCGTTTGGCGACGCCGCAGCGGTGGAACGCCAGCTGGAAACCTGCAAACAAATCGGCGTGGGCGTGGCCGCCGTGCTGATGGAACCGATTCAGGGCGAGGCGGGCGCCATCGTGCCGCCGGATGATTTCTGGCCGAGAATCCGCGAGGCGACGAAGAAATATGGCGCCCTGCTGATTGCGGACGAAGTGCAGACCGGCCTGGGGCGCACCGGCAAACTGTGGGGCGTTGACCACTGGAACGTCGTCCCCGACATCCTTGCCACCGCCAAATCGCTGGGCGGCGGCGTCATGCCGATTTGCGCCGTCAGCACCACCGAAGAAATTTTCCAGGTTTTCATGTCGCCCAACCCGTTTTTGCAGACCACCACCACCGGCGGCGGCGCGCTGGCCTGCTCGGCGGCGATTGCGGCCATTCACGTCACCGTGCGCGACCGGCTGTGGGAGGCCGCCGCCGCGAAGGGTGATTTCATTCTGAAGCATGTGCGTGAACTGGCTGAGAAATATCCGCAGGTTTACAAAGGCGTCACCGGCAAAGGCCTGCTGATTGGTCAACATTTTCAGACGCCGGAAATTGGCGGGGCGGTGGCGGCGAATCTCTTCAAGCGCGGCGTGCTCGTTGCTGGCACGCTGACCAGCGCTCAGACGATTCGCATCGAGCCGCCGCTCGTCATCAGCCCGGAGGAAATCAACTTCGGCTTGGCTGCGCTGGATGAGGCAGTGGCGGCGGTGGCGCTCGACCTGCCCGAAATGGCAGTACAATGAAAAAATCAATTTCCAAAGGAGCAGTGGATGAGCGAATTTGCGGTTGAACTGCGCGACGTGGTGAAAACGTTTGCGACCCCGGAAGGTGGCAAACTAAACGCCGTTGACCATGTGGATATGCACATCCGGCAGGGTGAATTTTTCTCCATGCTGGGCTCGTCGGGCTGTGGCAAAACCACCTCCCTGCGCATGATTGCCGGTTTCGAGTGGCCGACCGAAGGCGAGGTTTTTATTGACGGTCAGCCGCAGGGACGCAAGCCGCCCTTTCAGCGCCCGGTCAATACTGTTTTTCAAAGTTACGCCCTCTTCCAGCACATGACCGTTGCCCAAAATGTGGCCTTCGGCCTGGAAATGGACAAGGTGGATGTGAACGAAATCAACCGCCGGGTGAGCGAGGCCCTGGCGATGGTTAAGTTGAACGGCATGGAAAAACGTTCCCCGCGCCAGCTTTCCGGCGGACAGCAGCAGCGCGTCGCCCTGGCGCGCGCCCTCGTCAAACGCCCCAAAGTGCTCCTGCTGGATGAGCCGCTCGGCGCGCTGGATTTGAAATTGCGCAAGGAAATGCAGTTGGAACTGAAAGCGCTCCAACAGGAAGTGGGCATCACCTTCGTTTTTGTGACGCACGACCAGGAGGAAGCCCTGACGATGAGCGACCGCATCGCCGTGATGAGTCGTGGCAAAGTGCTGCAAATTGGCGCGCCGGTTGAAATTTACGAGCGCCCCAACTGCAAATTTGTGGCCGATTTCATTGGCGAGACCAACATTCTGACGGGGCAGGTGCGCTCGGTAGACGGAACCCATCTCAAGGTCTACGTCCCCGACCTGGAAGCGGAAGTCAGCGCCGTGGCCGAGTCGCAGTTTCAGCCGGGGCAGCCGGTGCATCTCTCCATCCGCCCCGAAAAAATTCGCCTGGCCGAAGAACGCAGCCTCAACGAAAACTGTTTCGCCGGAAACGTCATCCAGTCGGCCTACATTGGCTCGGATACGCGCGTCAAGGTCAAAGTCGGCAAAATCGTCCTCAAAGTTTGGGAGCAAAACCACATCTCCACCCTCGACCCAGACGCCTACTTTCAGCAAAACGAACAGACCTGGGCGACGCTCTTCCCCGAAAACACGCTGGTGCTGCCGTTTGAGGAGGGCTGACCATGTTTCAGCGATTACGGGAAGATAAAGCCTTGCAAGGCACGCTGCTCATCCTGCCCACGCTGGCAGTGATGGTTGGCCTGCTCATCATCCCCCTGGGGCTGACGTTAATTATCAGCTTCGGCCAGCGCACGGCAGATGGCGGCGTGATTTACACCTTCACGCTGGATAATTATCTGCGGCTGGTAGGGATAACCCCTGGTTGTGGCTTCAAATCAGAGTGTTTTGACCCGCTCTATGCCAATATCTTGTGGCGCTCGCTGACGCTGGCGCTGCAAACCACCGCGCTGGTGATTTTGCTGGCCTACCCGCTTTCGTACTTCATCGCCCGCGCGCCGCTCAAACGCCGCAACACCTTTCTCTTTATGGTGCTGGTGCCGCTCTGGACGAATTTCGTCATCCGCGTTTACGCCTGGATGATGATTTTACGCACGCAGGGCGTGCTGAATGGCATTTTGGGCTGGCTGGCGAATTTACTCGGCCTGCCGTTTGTGCCGCTGGAAATGCTCTACACGCCGAGCGCCGTGCTGGTGGGCATGGTCTACGAATTTCTGCCCTTCATGATTTTGCCGATTTACACCTCGCTCGAAAAAATTGACCCGGCCCTGTACGAAGCCGCCGCCGATTTGGGCGCCAACGCCGCGCGAACCTTTCTGCGCGTCACCCTGCCGCTTTCGATGCCGGGCATCGTCGCCGGGACGATTTTGGTCTTCATCCCGGTCATGGGAACCTTCATCGTTTCCGATATTCTCGGCGGGCGGCAGGTCATCTTAATCGGCAACCTGATTCAGCGGCAGTTCCTTGATGCGCGCGACCCAACCTTCGGTTCGGCGGCTTCGCTCATTCTGATGGTGATGACGCTGATTGTGACCTACTTCTACACGCGCAAGTTTGGCTTCGGAGAGGAGATTGTCGCCGTATGAACCCCAACCGCCGTTCTCCCTTTGTCAATCTGATGACGATTTTGGTGTATGGGTTCCTTTACCTGCCCATTATCGTTCTGATTACGTTTTCGTTTAACGCATCCAAAACCAACATCACTTTTCAGGGCGTGGTCAGCCAGGTTGGACCGCTCAAAATGCAGGGCAGTTTGGTGGTACAAAGCCCGTGCGGGCCGTTTCACTGGTTTTGCGAACTTGGCAAGAACAAAGATGTGCTCAATGCCGCTCGCAACACGCTGACGATTGCCGTCACGTCCACCATCATCTCGGCGCTGATTGGGACGATGGCGGCGCTGGCCTTGCAGCGCTATAACTTTCGGCTGAAACCGTTTTCGCAGTTGTCGCTGTACATTCCGATCGTCATCCCCGAAATTGTGATGGGCATCGGCATTCTGACGCTTTTCAGCCAGCTCTTCACTTTTCTCAATTCCGCGCTTGGCCTGACGGGTGACGCGCGCCTGGCGCTAGGCATTGGCACGGTCATTCTCTCGCACATCGCCTTCAGCGTGCCGTTTGTGACGCTGGTGGTGCAGGCGCGTTTGCAGGGCTTCGACCAGTCTTTTGAAGAAGCCGCCATGGATTTGGGCGCCAACGAACTGGTCACGTTTTGGCGCGTCACCCTGCCGATGCTGCTGCCGGGCGTGCTTTCCGGCGCGCTGATGGCGTTCACCCTCTCGCTGGATGATTTTGTCATCACGTTTTTCACCAACGGCCCCGGCTCGACCACTTTGCCGATTTACGTTTACGGCCTGTTGCGGCGCATCATCACCCCACAGGTTAACGCGCTTTCCACCGTCTGGATTCTGTTAATTTTCAGCGCGGTCTTCCTGCTTCAGCGCCTGCAATCACGGCAGGCATAAAATACCCATTATGGGCGGGCGGTTTTTCGTAATCGCTCGTTGAGAAACATTCATCACCAAAGGAGAAGAAATGAACAAAAATGCTTTTTGGAAGTTGCTTTCAGCCTTGATGGTCTTTGGGCTGATTCTCTCGGCCTGTGGCCCTGCCGCCGCGACCGATGTTCCCGCCGCCGCGACCGATGTTCCTGCCGCGGCGACCGATGTTCCCGCTCCGGCGGAAATCGTCACCTCATCGGGCTTTGTCTGCCCCCTGCCCGACCAGAAAATGGAAATCACCTCGAAGGAACTCAATCTGTTCGTGTGGACGGAATACATCCCGCCGGAATGGAAAGAATGCTTCACCCTGGTCTATGGCGTCACCATCAACCATGATGAATATTCTTCCAACGAGGAAATGTACGCCAAGCTGAACGCTGGCGGCACCAACTACGACCTGGTTCAGCCCACTGATTACATCGTGGCGCTGATGGTGCGCGGCGGCCTGCTCCAAAAGCTCGACCAGAGCAAACTGGCGCAAGTCTACGCAGAGATGGACCCGAACTACATGAACCTGGAGTTCGACCCCGGTAACGTGTACACCCTGCCCTACCAGGCCGGTACCGACGCCATCATCTACAATGCCGATAAAGTTTCCACCCCGCCCACCAAATGGGCCGACCTGTGGAATCCAGACTACGCGGGCCGCATGGTTTTCCTCGACGACTCGCGCGTGGTGATTGGTTTCACCCTGCTGACGCTGGGCTACGACCCGAACACGACCGACCCCGCCAAACTGGATGAAGCCAAAACCAAGCTGATGCAGCTGATTCCCAACGTCAAACTCTTCGACAGCGACAGCCCCAAAACCGCCCTGATTGCTGGGGACGTGGACCTGGGCATGACCTGGACTGGCGAGGCTTTCCTGGCGCAACAGGAAAACCCGGCGTTTACCTACGTTTACCCCACCGAAGGCGCGATTCTCTGGCAGGATAACTGGGCCATGCCGGCCGGTGCGCCGCACGCCGACGCGGCCTATGCCTGGCTGGCCTACACCATGCAGCCCAATATGTTCTGGCTGATGCTGCGCGACTTCCCCTACATCAACCCCAACAAAGCCGCGCTCGACTTTGCCAAGGACAACCAGCCCGATTTGTACGGGCCATACATGGCTTCGCCCATCACCAACGTGCCCGTGGACGCCATCAAGAACGGTCACCGCATCCAAGATGTCGGCGAGGCGCTGCCGCTTTATGACCAACTGTGGACGGAAGTGAAGGGCGGCCAGTAAGTTCGGACGCAAATGAGTTAAACGAAAAAAGATGGGCTGGTCAAAAACCAGCCCATCTTTTTTCGTTTGATTTAGCGTCTACGCTCGAAGCCGCCACGTCCGCTGCCGCCGCGGTCATCGCGGCCACGTCCGCCACGGTCACCGCCGCCGCCAGGACGTCCGCCACCGCTCGGCTTGCGGTCGTGCTCGCGGGCTTCTTCGGCGGTCCAGCCTTCTAGCACGGCCTGGCGTGACAGGCGAATCTTGCCCGCCGGGTCAACATCCACCACCATCACGGTCAGTTCATCGCCCACGTTGCAGATGTCTTCGACTTTGTTGACGCGCTCGCTGTCGAGCTGCGAAATGTGAACCAGGCCGTCCATGCCGGGCAGAATTTGCACGAAGGCGCCAAAGGCTTCCACGCGCATGACCTTGCCAGTGTAGATGCGGCCAATTTCGGCGGTTTCGCCCAGCGATTCGACCCGCGCGCGCGCAATTTCCGCGCCGACGCCGTCGGTGCTGGCGATGTACACCGTGCCGTCTTCCTGTACGTCAATTTTGACTTTGGTTTCTTCTTGCAGGGCGCGGATGTTTTTGCCGCCCGGGCCAATCAACGCGCCGATTTTGTCCACCGGAATTTTGACGGTGATGATGCGCGGGGCGTGCGGTTTCAACTCAGCGCGTGCCTGGGGCAGCACTTCGAGCATTTTGCCGAGGATGAAGAGCCGCGCTTCGTGCGCCTGCCCGAGCGCTTCTTTCATCATCTGCGTGCTCAGGCCGCTGATTTTGATGTCCATTTGCAGGGCGGTGATGCCTTGCGCGGTTCCGGCGACTTTGAAATCCATGTCGCCGAGGTGGTCTTCGGTGCCTTGGATGTCGGTCAGAATCTTGTAGCGTCCGGTCGCGTCGGTGACAAGCCCCATCGCCACACCGGCTACCGGGGCTTTAATCGGCACACCGGCGTCCATCAGCGCCAGGGTAGAGCCGCAGACGGAGGCCATCGACGAGGAACCATTCGAGGCCAGCACTTCGCTCACCAGGCGCAGGGTGTAGGGGAAACTTTCCTCGGCGGGAATGACCGGCTCGAGGGCGCGTTCTGCCAGGGCGCCGTGACCAATTTCGCGGCGCGACTGCCCACGCAGGGGTTTGACTTCGCCGGTGCAGTAGGGCGGGAAGTTGTAGTGGTGCATGTAGCGTTTGCTGTCCACCGGTGAGAGGTTGTCCAGCTCTTGCGCTTCGCCCAACGTGCCGAGGGTTGCCAGCGTGAGTACCTGCGTCTCGCCGCGGGTGAACAGGCCGGAGCCGTGCGCGCGCGGGCTGAGGCCGACTTCGCACCAAATTGGGCGGATTTCGGTCACGGCGCGCCCATCGGGGCGTTTGCCCATGCTGAGGATGCGTTCGCGCACGACGGCGCCTTCGGCCTCGCTGAAAGCAGTTTTGACGTCTTTTTCTACCGGGGCGGATTGTTCGCTGGTGCAAAATTCAGCAATCAGCGCGGTTTGGATGGCGTCCATGCCGTTGTAGAATTCGGCTTTAGCGAGCGGTTTGTCGAGCAGTTCGTTCATCGGCCCACTGACGCGGGCCAGGACGCGCTGGTTCAAGTCATCGGCGGCGTTGGAGAAGGAGGCTTCGCGTTTGGCCTTGCCGACTTCGGCGGTCATTTTGAGTTGCGCGTCAATAATCGGCTGAATGGATTTGTGGCCCAATTCCAGCGCGGCGGCCATGACGTCTTCGGGGATTTCATTCGCGCCGCATTCGACCATCAGGATGGCGTTGCGCGTACCGGCCAGGCGCAGGTCGAGGTCGGAGGCTTCGATTTCGGCGAAGGTCGGGTTGATGACGAATTCGCCGTTGACGCGGCCAATGCGCACCGCGCCGACCGGCCCGCCCCAGGGGATGTCGGAAATCATCACGGCGGCGGAGGCGGCGTTAATCGCCAGCACGTCGAGCGGGTTGATGCCGTCGGCGGAGAGTGAGAACATCATCACCTGCACTTCGTTGCGCATGCCGTGTTGGAAAAGCGGGCGCAGCGGGCGGTCGGTGAGACGCGCTGTTAGAATGGCTTCGGTGCTGGGGCGGCCTTCACGCCGGAAGAAGGAGCCGGGAATTTTGCCGCCCGCGTACAGGCGTTCTTCATATTCCACGCTGAGCGGGAAAAAGTCAATGCCATCGCGTACGCCGCCCATGGTGGCGGCGGCGAAAACAATCGAGTCACCCAATTGGATGGTGACTGCGCCGCCAGCCTGGGCGGCCAATTTGCCGGTTTCAAAAGTGATGGTGTGCGTTCCCACCACAGCCGAATAGCGTTTTGCTTCGGGTTTCATAGGTTGTTGATCTCCTTGGTGCGCAAGATTTTGCTTGCGTTCCCATAAGTTTCCCCGCTTCAGGGACTGAAGACTGCGGACAAACGAGTTGTTCGCACTATTCAATTCCTGACGGGGACGATGATTAAAAAGGCCCTAAAGGCCGGGTGACCTTTAGGGCCTCACGTTCACTTACTTGGTGCGGCGCAGGGACAGTTTTTCGGTGACGGCCAGGTAGCGCGCATAATCGTTCTTGCGCATGTAGGCCAGCAGGCGGCGGCGGCGGCCAACCATGCTTAATAGACCATGCCGGCACGATTCATCGTGCTTATTGGCGCGCAGATGCTCAGTCAGTTGAGCGATGCGTTTGGTCAAAATTGCTACCTGAACTTCCGGCGAACCGGTGTCGGTGTCGTGGCGGTGAAAACCGCCGATCACCTCGGTTTTTACTTCCTTATTGAGTGACATGACGTTTGCTTCTCCTTTCTAAAAGATGGTGCAGGTCTCCATGCCTCAAGCGCTTACCGGGGGCAGGACCAGTCACGGGTTGTCATTATACCAAAGATTTCGGCGTTATAATCGCCCCATGCACTTGACCAACGCCCTCTACCGCGTCATGCTCCTCATCCGTCGCTTTGAAGAACGCGCTTTGTTGGAGTTTTCCACGGGGAAACTCTTTGGCACCACCCATGCCTACATCGGCCAGGAAGCCAATGCCGCCGCGCTTTTTTCCCTGACAGATTCCGGCGATGTTGTCTTCAGTAATCATCGTTGTCATGGTCACTTCATCGCCTACGGCGGCGACCCCTATGCCCTGGCCGCCGAGTTGATGGGAAAGGCCACGGGTCTTGTTGGCGGGCGCGGTGGCAGTCAGCACATTCACTGGCGCAATTTTTATTCCAACGGCATTCAAGGTGGCATCGTCCCGGTGGCAACTGGCATAGCATTGGCCGAGAAATTGCAAAAAACCGGCAAAATCGCCATCGTTTTTCTCGGTGATGGCACGTTGGGCGAAGGCGCTGTGTATGAAAGCCTCAACCTGGCCGCGCTCTGGCAAATTCCCGTGCTTTACGTCGTCGAAAATAACCGTTACGCCCAAACCACGCCGATCGAAAACGGGGTTGCTGGTTCCATCGCGGCGCGCTTTCAGGCTTTTGGAATAAAAACCTGGGAGATGGCCTCCAGCGACGTATTGGAACTGCGACCTGGGCTGAATGAGGCTCTTCAGCATGCGCGCGCCAGCGGACTCCCGGCGGCCTGTATTTTGCACACCCACCGATTTGCCGCCCACAGCAAAGGTGACGATCCGCGTCCGCGCGAGGAGATTGCCAGAATCCGCGCTGCATACGACCCGCTGACGCTTCATGCCCCGCGCGTGGAGTCCGTTGCCCGCGCCGCCATCGAAGCCGAAGTTACCTCTGTTGTCCAAGACGCCTTCACCCGTGCCGCATCTGACCCATTTCCGACCCTTTCCAATTGACACTCAACATGACAACCATTCTGATTATCGAAGATATTCCTGACAATGCCGAATTGGCGCGTAAGGCGCTGACAGCTGGCGGGTATGCCACTTTGCACGCGCCTGACGCCGAAAGCGGTCTGCAAATGGCGCAAGGCCTCCAGCCCGATTTGATTCTGCTCGATTTGGGTTTACCCGACTACGACGGCCAAACCCTGGCCGGTTGGCTGCGCGCCGACCCGCAAACCGCCGCCATTCCCATCGTCGCTTTCACCGCCTGGCCGGAGGAAACTGCTCGTCAAATGGCCGTCACTTATGGCTGTCGGGGGTACATTGCGAAGCCCATTGTGCGCGTGAACGATTTTCTTGCCAAAATTGCCTCGTTTTTGAAAACAAATTAATATGGTACTGCCCCCCGCTTCTGAAGTACAGTTGATTGCGGCCAGTCAATTCAGCATTGAGCAATTGACCGCCATTTACAATCAGACTCGTGTAGATTATTTGATTCCCATGCCGATGAACGCCGCCCGTCTGCAAGAATACATCAGCACCTATGACGTGGATTTGCCGCACTCGCTGGTTGCCGCCACGCCTGAAGGTGAATTGCTCGGCGTTGCCATGCTTGGCGTGCGCAAACAGCGCGCCTGGATTACACGCCTGGGTGTTCTCCCGGTGACCCGCCGGCATGGCGCTGGCTGGGCGCTGGTTTCGGGCTTGTTGGAGCAGGCCGCCGACGTGGGGCTGGATTTTGCCATGCTCGAAGTGATTAAAAACAACGCCCCTGCGCATCAACTTTTTCTCAAACTTGGCTTTCGTGAAATTGGAGAATTGCTGGTCCTGCGGCGTTCGCCGACAATTCCACCGCCCGACCCGGTTATCGCTGACGCCCAACGACTTGACCGCGCCGATGCCCTGGCGTTGCTGGGGCGCGAACGTGATTTTCAGCCCTGGACGAACCAATCGGAAACTTTGTTTAATGCCCAGGATGTCTCCGGCTTGCACGTTACACTGGCAGATGGCAGTCGCGGCTGGCTGGTCTATCAGCGCCAAAAATTCACTCTGACGCGCTTTGCCTACGCCACCGAAGTCGGCGACCCGGCCCAGGTGGCCTGCGCTTTTCTCTCGCATCTGCATTACCAGTATCCGCGGCTCGATACCCAGGTTGAAAATATCCGTGTGGACGACCCGCATTTACCCGCTTTTTATGCCATGGGGTATATCGAATCTTTTCGCCGTATCGAAATGTGGCGCGGCGAAGCGCCGTTGTTTTTATAACTTACAATTTGTGAGTCAAGCATGACTTCTCCCACCCTAAAAATTATTGACGAAAAATATCAGCACCAGCGTCAGGCGCTTGCCGCGCTCCCCTTGCCGGTTTTAATTCTGTCTGCTGACGGGCAAGTCATCGAGGCGAATCGGCGGTTTCGAGAGCATTTTCCCTTTGCGTCAGGACAGAAAAATGAGTTTTGCGATACGGTCGGATGGCAAAAATTGTTAGAATTATTACACCAGCGCGGTTTTTTGGAGGAATACCCGCTCGGCGTGACGGATGCGGATGGACGCGTTGCATCGGTTTTGCTTTCGGCCTATCCTCTTGACGTGGATGGCGAAAAGGCCTTCATCATCTTAATGATGGATGCAACTCACGAAAAGAAGATACAGACCGATTTTACTCGTCAAATTGAACGCCTGAACGCCCTCTACAGCGTCAATCAAGCCGTTGTCAGTGGCCTCGATTTGGACGGCATTCTTAAAATGCTGGCTCAAAAAGCCGCTGAACTGTTGGATGTGGACGCTGTTTCCGTTCTCCTGTTTGATAGCGAGACCCAAACGCTGGAATTTGCTGTTCGTCAGGGTTTTCACACGGATGCGATTAAATTTACCAGACTGAAGGTGGGATCAGGTTTGGCTGGGCGCGCCGCTCAAGAGCGCTCAATTGTTCACATCTCCAATCTGGCGGAACTAAACGGCAACTCTGCTTTGGTGAAGGCGCTGATAGGCGAACAGTTTGTGGCCTACTACGGCATTCCACTCATCTCGCAGGGTGAACTGCTCGGCGTAATGGAAATCTTTCACCGCGCCGAACTCACTGTCAGCCCGGATTGGTTGATATTTCTGCAAACTCTGGCCGGGCAGGCCGCCATCGCCATCCGCAACGCGCACATGTTCCAGACCGCCCGCCAAAATTTGGATGAAATTAACGCCCTCTATAAAATCAATCAAGACCTGATTGCCAGTACCGACCCTGGCACCCTGATGAAAAACGTGGTTGACCTGCTTCAGGCCAATTTTGGCTATTATTATGTTCAGGTCTTCGTGCGCGATGCCAAAACTGGCGATTTTGTCATGCGCGAGGGCAGCGGCGAAATTGGTCAAAAAATTAAGAACTTGGGCTACCGGCTGGCGCCCGGCGCGGGGTTGGTGGGTTTTACCGCCGAAACCGGCAAACCGTTTCTGACCAATGACGTGGAACAGGTGATTTCTTTTGAACGTCCGCCCTTCCTGATTGGCACCCAATCTGAACTGGCGGTTCCCATTCGCGCCGCCGGACAGTTTCTCGGGCTGCTCGACGTTCACCAGACGCCGCCGCTCCTGCTGACCGAGCGCGACGTGCGCCTGGTTTTTACGGTAGCCGACCAGTTGGCAATTGCCCTGCAAAAAGCCAATCTTTACACCGAACTGCAAGAATCCCTGCGTCAGGAACAGGAAACCCGCGCCCAACTCATTCACAATGAAAAATTGACGGTTGCCGGGCGCCTGCTGGCCTCGGTTTCGCACGAACTCAACAACCCTATTCAGGCCATTCAAAACGCGCTTTTTTTACTGAAATCGGAAAATCTTTCAGCGCAGGGCCGCCAGGATTTGGAAATCGTCCTGGCCGAAACTGACCGCATGGCCGCCATGCTGCAACGGCTGCGCCGCTCTTACCTTCCGGCGGGCCGCGGCGAATTTTCCCCGGTGGCGCTTAATGACTTGGTTGACGAAGTATCCATGCTGGTCGCTACTCACCTGCGACACAGCCAGATTTCCTTTGAGTTTCACCCCGACCCCGACCTGCCGCTGGTTTTGGGCAGCGAAGACCAACTGCGGCAGGTGATTCTCAACCTGGTCATCAACGCTGTGGATGCCATGTCCTCGGGCGGCCATCTGACAATTTCCACGCAGGCAGACGAGCCGCGCGGCGAAATCCTCGTCACCATTGCCGATAGCGGCCCGGGCATCGCCCCGGAAGTTTTGCCAAAAATCTTTGAGGCATTCGTCACCACCAAGGAACACGGCTCGGGCCTCGGGCTGAATATTTGCTCCCAAATCGTTCAGGCGCATCAGGGGCGCATCAGCGCCGAAAACAACCCGCAGGGCGGCGCCACCTTCTTCGTTTGGCTGCCCGCTGCCGGAGCGGAGGCCGAATGACTCTCAGCGGGAAAATTCTCATCGTGGATGACGAAGCCGTTCTGCGGCAGACGCTGGCGCGTATTCTTCAGCAGGCCGGGTTGGAGGTGACGATCGCTGAAAACGCCGCCCAAGCGCTGGCCTTTTTGCAAAACACACGTTTCGACCTGGTCTACATGGATATTCGCATGCCCGGCATGCCCGGCCTCGACGCGCTCGAAGCGGCGCGCGCGCTGCAGCCTGGCCTGCCGGTGGTGCTGTTCACTGCCCAACCCGACCTGGCCTCGGCGGTGGAAGCCCTGCGGCGCGGCGCGAGCGACTACCTGCTCAAACCGCTCAAACCCGAAGTGATTCTTGAAAAAACCCAGTCCATTCTGCTTACCCAGCGCAAAGAACGCCGTAAGCGTGAAATTTTAGCGCAAATTGGAAGCCTTCAGACCGAATTAAAAGAACTTGAAATCGGCCAGGTGAATTCTTCCGCGCTTGAGATTTTCTCCGCGCCCGATGTGGAGCGTTACCTGAAGCGTGGCGCCCTGACCCTGGATATGCACACCCGCCGTTTGCTGGTCGCAGACCGGCAAGTTTCTCTACCTCCGGCCTCCTTTGACATTTTACTCGTTCTGACGCGCCATTCTCCGCGCGTGGTGGATTATCGCACGCTTTTAGCAGAGGCTCTGGGCTATCAGGTGGACGCGCGCGAAGCGCAAGAATTGGTCAAGTGGCATATCCATCACATTCGTCAGGCGATTGAACCAGATGCCAGAAATCCCATCTACCTCTTCAACCTGCGTGGGGTTGGCTACCGTTTGGTGATGGATTAAAACGGTTTTTTCCAAACTTTTGCAAACTTTTCTTTAGAAACACAATCCTTCGTTTGGTTAATTTTGGGGCAAAATGAAAGTGATGAAAACTCAACAAATATCTCCTGCTTCTGCTAAAACGCGGGTGCTCGTTGTAGACGATCACCCCAACACCGCATCTATGTTGGCGCGCGCTATTGCCCAACTGGGGCCCAAGGTCACGGTTCTTTCTGCCGACAGCGGCGAAAGCGCTTTGAAAATCACTCGTGACCAATCGGTGGATATTCTCATCACCGATATGATGATGACCGGAATCAACGGGTTAGAACTCATTGAAAAATTGCAGGCGCACCCGGCGGGCGGACCTTCCTTCACTGTTCTCGTCACTGCTTACGATATTCCCGGTTTGAAAATTACTGCGCACCGTCTTAAGGTTAATGAAGTTGTCATCAAACCTGTCCGACCAGAGCGCATTTGCCAACTGGTTGCCACTGCCATTGCCGAATTTGGCGCTGAGCCGGCAGGAGTATTGCCCGAAGTTAAACCCCAGCCTAAAATTCTGATCGCCGATGACTTGCCTGATAACGTCACTCTGCTGGTGCGCTACCTCACCAATGAGGGTTATGCCTGCCTGCAGGCCTCGGACGGGGAACAGGCGCTGGCGAAAATCCGCGCTGAAATGCCGGATTTGATTCTGCTCGACATGAACATGCCGGTCAAAGACGGCTTGCAAACCCTGCATGAGATTCGTACCGACCCGGCCATCAGCCATTTGCCGGTCATTATTCTTACTGCTGCCCGCATTGAGCCGATGGATATGCAAATGGCCTTGAACATCGGCGCGGATGATTATGTCACAAAACCCTTTGACCGGCGCGAACTGCTGGCGCGCATTCGCACCCGCTTGCGGGTCAAAGAATCTGACGATCTCATTCGCCGCCGCAATAAGGAATTGAGCCTGTTGCCAGAAATTGGCCGCGAATTGAGCGCGCATACCGATATAGACGAATTGACCCGCCTGATTTTGCGGCGCACGGTCCAAACGCTGGGCGCACTTTGGGGGCAGATTGTCTTGCTCGACCCGCAAGGAAACATCAGCCAGAAATCGTATCATTTCGCGGTAGACGAGAACCCGGACGCTGCTTTGCCAGATTTGAAGGCTTTAATTCAGCGCTTGCGTGAAACGCGCCAGGGCTTCATCATCAGCGACACGCAGCACGATCTGCGCTGGCCGGTCGTCGGGCAGAGTTCCGCCCGCTCGGTGGTGGTAACACCGCTTTTTGGCCGGACGGAATTGCTTGGCCTGCTGATTTTGGCGAATGAAACGCCAAATTATTTTCTTACTGAACACTTTCTGCTGCTACAGGCGATTGCCGGTCAGGCGGCGATTGCCATTGACAATGCGCGTCTGTTCACCCTGCTTAAAAATCAGCCCGCCGCTGGTCAGCCGAATGGCCTGAAAACGTTGACCAGCCTGATGGAACGCGCCAAAACCACCCAGATTACCCAAACCAGCGACATTCTGGAAATGGAAAATCGCAAATTTTCCACGCTGGTGAATTGGATTGACGGTCGTTACGTGGTCACCTTACGCGAAGTTACCCGCTAAAAAACAACAGGCGTAGAAAGCGTAACGGATTAAGGCACGTGTTTTCACGTTTCGCTGCCGCTGGTTTCCAATGCAGAATATACTCTGGCTAACCAAGAGCATATTTCAAATAAAGGTTTTCAATTTTCAACCTATGGAGATTCAAAATGAGAAAAAGACCCTTTCGCATTTTTCTGGTTTTTATCATCATCATCATCCTCGCTATAGCCGCAGTTTTTGTCAACGCCGCACTCCGCCGCAGTCTTAATGATAGCGAGCAGACAGCGAATTCAGTCTTGCGTCTCCAAGGGCTTGCCTATCGCCTTTCCGCTTTGGAATGGCAATCCATCAGTATGGGGCAAATGTCTTCTGAGGTTGTTGAGAGTGTGCAAACTACACGGGATGAGATGAAAAGCATCCTGGGAGAGTTGGAACGGCTTGATCCAAACTCTGAAAACCTAAGCAAGGTACGCCAGGCTTTCACAACTTACGATTCTGCCATGGTCGAAGAGTTCAAACTCATTACGGCAGGCGATTTGGAACAAGCCCACAGCCTGGACGAGGAACAAGTAGATCCAGCCTTCAATGTTTTGGCCGAAGAACTGACATCCGCCGGCGTCAGCTACAACGCAAAGGAAGCACAGGTAAAACGGGGGAGCGACCTGGGCTTTACGATCTTGCTGTTATTTATCTCCGCTGCAACCGCCTGGACATTCTGGCAGTTCCAAAAAGTGCAGGCCGCAAGCGAGCAAGAACATTTGGATGAATTTAAGGCTGTCAACTTGGAATTGGAAGCGAACCGGCAAAGACTCGAACAGCGCGTGACCGACCGCACCAAAGCGCTGGCTACCTCCACCGAAGTCAGCCGCAAACTTTCCACCATCCTCAACCAGAAAGAACTGGTGACCGAAGTGGTGAATCAAGTCAAGAACGCCTTCGGCTACTATCATACCCAGATTTATTTTTACGACGAAGCCAAAGATAATTTGGTCATGGCGGGTGGCACAGGCGAAGCCGGAGAAAAAATGCTGGCTCAATTCCACAAGGTTGCAAAGGGACGCGGCCTGGTGGGACGCGCGGCAGAAACTAACCAGCCTGTTCTGGTATCAGATACAGCCCAGAATGCGGAATGGCTGCCCAACCTATTGTTGCCCGATACCAAATCGGAAGCCGCCATCCCGATCTCCATCGGCGACCAGGTGCTGGGCGTGCTGGATGTTCAGCAAAACGTGGTGAATGGTTTGCAACAGGAGGATGTTGACGCCCTGCAATCCATTGCCAACCAGGTTGCGATTGCTGTGCAGAATGCGCGTATTTTCACCCAAGCGGAACAACAGAGACGCCAAAATGAATTAATTCTAGACTCCGCCGGGGAAGGCATCTTTGGACTGGACGAACAAGGCAATCACACGTTCGTCAACCCGATAGGGGCAGAGATGCTTGGATATTCTGTCGAAGAACTCATCGGGAAACACAGCCACACGATGTGGCATCACACCCATGCGGATGGCACTCCTTTCCCGGGAGAAGAATGTCCCATCTATTTCACGCTGAGAAACGGGGTACATAATCAAGGGGAGGAGTATTTCATCCGCAAGGATGGCAGCGGGTTCTACGTCACTTTTTCCAGTGTGCCCATTCTGGAAGATGACCGCACTGTCGGCGCAGTGGTTACTTTTGCTGATATTACTCAGCAAAAACGCGAACGCGAAATCATCGCTCAACGCGCCAAGCAACAGGAAGTGCTGAACCTGATCACCCGCAAGATCCAAAACACAACCAGCATTGATGGAGCGTTACAGATTACCGCGCGCGAACTGGGTCACGCGCTGGGGATGAAGCAGACGCAGGTGACGCTGGAGCCCGAAAATTTGGCTAACAAGCCCAAAAGCAATTAACGATTGCGGAGCATGAATATGAATATAACCTCAACTACGAATTCATCAGAACAGCGCTTTGGCTTCTGGGGTAACCTGCCCCTGGCGCGTAAATTGTTGCTGGCTTTCGGCGTATTATTCGTTTTGACCGTACTCGTCGGCATTGTCACCTTGTGGGGCTTGAATCAAACCACAACCACTTATGAAGAAGTGCTGACAAGCGATATTCAAGTCCGCACCCTCGCGGACCAATTGACGGTCAACCTTTTATCAGCCCATCGTGACGGCAAGGATTACCTCCTGCGCTGGCGTGTTCAGGGACCGGATGCGGCCTACGCAAACTATGCCACGCTTTTTGTCCAGGATGTTGCCGACATGCGCGACACTCTTAAACAACTTACCCCATTTGGAGAAGATGTAGGGACGGTCTCGACCGGTAATTACTCACAGGCGCAGTATGAAGCGGATCTCGCCGCTCTGGGGCAAAGCACGGATGCCTATGAACAAAGTTTTCTGGCGTATGCCGCCCTGACCAAAGCCAGAGGCTCTGATGAAAATACAGGTCTCGAAGGCGAGATGCGTACTGCCGCTCATAACATTGAAGCAAAAGTCAGTGGCGTGGCTGGGCTGGAGCCACTGGAAATTTTATACCTCCAGATGCGCCGCCATGAAAAAGATTACATCGAGCGCAACGATCAAACCTACATTGACCAGATTCATACAACAGTCACCCAGTTGAAGACTCAAATCGCGGCGACAGACCAACTCAGCCCGGCGGTGAAGACCGAATTGCGCGCCCAGATGGATGCCTACCTGAAAGCATTCGACGCGATCGTGGAAGCAGATCAAGAACTTGTCACGCAGGATACAGAGTTGGCAAACATCGCGGTCGCGCTCCAGACTTCCATTCTAAAAATTAAAGGAATTGGCGCGCAACTTGCGGTGGATAACACAAGCGCGGCGCGCGCAAACGGCACGCAAACCTTTACCTTTTCCATCGTCACGGTCTTTATCGCGCTGGTCATTTCCATCGCGCTGGCTATTACGCTGTCGCGGCAAATCACCCGCCCGGTTATCCAGTTGACGAACGTTGCGCAGGAAATTTCAGCAGGCAACTTCGAGACGCAAGCGGAAGTCACCTCAGCGGACGAAGTCGGCACGCTGGTGCAAACGTTCAACACCATGACCTCCCGCCTGCGTCAGGCATTTGAAGATGTCCGCCGCCGGGCCGCCGAGCTCGCCACCGTGGCCGAAGTGGGAACCGCCACCGCCACCATTCTGCAAACTGACCGACTCTTGCAGGAAGTGGTGGACTTGACCAAAGAACGCTTCAACCTGTACCACTCGCATATTTACCTGTTGGATGAAAGCGGCGAGAACCTGGTCTTGGCAATGGGCGCGGGCGAAGCGGGCGCGCAAATGAAAGCCAAGGGACTCTCCATCCCGCTCAACCGCGAACAATCGTTGGTGGCGCGCGCCGCCCGTGAACGAAAAGGCGTGATCGTCAACGATGTGACGCAGGCGCCGGACTTCCTGCCCAACCCCCTGCTTCCAGACACACGCTCCGAACTGGCTACGCCGATGATCGTCGGCGGCAAGGTCATCGGCGTCTTTGATGTGCAGTCAGATGTGGTTGGACGCTTCACAGACTCAGACATCAACATCCAAACCACGCTGGCGGCGCAGGTTGCCACCTCCATTCAAAACGTGCGCTCTTATGAACAATCCAAAGCACAGGCGGATTTGGAGTCAATGGTTAACGCCATTGGTCAGAAGATCCAGCGCGCCACCACCGTGGACGACACCTTGCAAACCGCTGTGCGCGAACTTGGGCTGGCGCTTGGCGCTTCGCGTGTCAGCGCCAAAATTGGAACAAACCGTCAGACGGCATTGACGAACCTGGCCGAAACTGATTAAAAACCTTGGTGACTTTGCGCCACCCGCATATAAGCGCGTACCCATGTAAGGAAAAAAGGAGATGTTGCCATGAACAAAAATAAGATGTACCAAATGGGAGCCGTTCTAATGCGCGTAATGTTCGCAAGTGTTTTGTTGGCGGCCTGCCAAAATTCCACTCCGCCCGCGCCTACTCTGTTCCCAACCCAGCCAACATCCAGTGGCATTATTATTGCAGTAGATAGCGGCAATGCTCCTTTTATGTACGAAAAAGATAATCAGGCAGCGGGGCTATACCCACTTTTATTGCAGGAGGCTTTCAAACGGATGGGCGTGCCAGCCACCGTGGAGGCCTACCCTTGGAAACGCGCGCTGGTAATGGGTGAAAGTGGCGAAGCGGGCATCGGCGGCATTTACAAAACCGAGTTGCGGTTGAAAATCTATGATTATTCGGCGCCGCTTTTTTTCGAAAAACTCCTGATCTATGTCAAAAAAGGCAATGGCTTTGAGTTTAACACTGTCAACGATTTAAAGGGAAAGACTCTGGGCGTTATGTCCGGGTGGAGCTATGGCGATATTTTTGATCAGGCCAAAGCGCAAGGGTTGTTCAAAGTTGAAGAAGTCTCTACCGATATTGCCAACTTTGAGAAATTGCTACTCGGACGCGTGGATGGGGTGATAGCGATCGAATTGACAGCGCAACAGATTATCTCTGAAAAACAATATGTAGGGCAGATAGAAGTCTTAGCCACGCCCCTATCCATCAACGCCACCTATCTCGTCTTTGCCAAGAGCTTGCAGCAAACGGCTCTGCTGGAAAAATTTAACACTGTTTTGGCGGCTATGCGGCAAGACGGCACGTATGATCTGCTGGTTAGCAAAAGCCAGCAATAATTTCTATCGAGATAAGGACACTCTGTCATGTTAATAAAACGCCTCGCCGACTTTTTTGCCACAAGCCTCCAACGCAAATTGTTGCTGGTGGTAACGGTGGTGGTGACTCTGTTGATGATTGTATTTGGTTTCTACCTAATCAACATACAACGTCAGAACGCCACCGCTGAGATCGAAGGCCGCGCGACCCGCATGGCCGATCTGCTGGCTCAAACCATTGCTTTGCCTCTTTGGAATGTTGATGCGGACAGTATCAATGCCCAGTTCAAAGCGATTATGGCTGACCCGGAAGTGAACAGCGTGGACATCTACGAGACTGGCAAAAGCCAGCCGATGGTGACAATTGCCCGGGAAACCGTCGCTGTTGACCCAATTACCCGCACGGCCGATGTCATCCTCCAGCGCGGGGAAGAACAAAATTCGCTGGGTACTGTTCGGGTAGTCTATTCCCGCGAATTGCTCTATCGTTCGCTCGGCCAGACCCAGATTCTGATCGGTAGCATAATTCTGGTACTCATTTTATTTCTGGTCATTGGCATCTATTCTTTGCTGGGCCGCCTGGTGATTAATCCCCTGCACGAAATGACGATCTTGACCAGCCATGCCGCCGCTGGTGATTTAACCGGCCATGTGAATGTGACATCTCGTGACGAGATGAGCATTCTGGCTTCTTCTTTGAACAGTATGGTAGCCCAGTTGCGTGGCTCCATCAGCACATTGGAATCCCGCGTGGGAGAACGCACACAAAGCCTTGAACTCGCCGCTGAAGTTGGCCGTTCTATCTCGCAAGTGCGCGCGCTGGATGTTATGCTGACCGACGCGGCGGAACTCATCCGAAAGCAATTTGACCTATACTACGTGCAGGTATATCTTGTCAATCCCAGCCAAACTTATCTCAACTTGCAAGCAGGCACAGGGGATGTAGGCGAGCAACTGCTGGCGCGCAACCACCGTTTGCCTTTTAACAACGCCTCCATCAACGGACGCGCCGCAATCGAAAAACGTTCCGTAGTGATTACCGACACCACCGCCAGCGCCACCTTCAAACCCAATCCGCTGCTGCCTGATACCCGCTCTGAAATGGCAGTGCCGCTGATGATCGGCGACAGAGTAGTGGGTGTGCTGGATATGCAAAGCGAAAACGCAGGTTCATTAAATCAGGATATATTGTCCGCCTTCGAAGCCATGGCGGGACAATTAGCCATCGCCATTCAAAATGCGAACTTCCTGGCAGAGACGCAACAAGCTCGCGCCGAAGTGGAATCTCAGGCTCGCCGCCTCTCGCGCGCTAACTGGGTGGATTATCTGGATGCCATCCACAAACCCGAAGAGACCGGCTTTATGTTCGAGCAAAATAAGATCAGCCCGCTAACACAAGCACAAGAAACGCAAACCGCCGAAAACAGTAACGCGCTTGTTGCGCCAATCTCTGTCACAGGCGAAGCCCTTGGAAATTTAGTTGTGGAAATGGGCGGACAATCCCCGATCGCGCATACATCCGAACTGGTCAACACCGTCGCGCGGCAGGTGGCGCAGCAAATCGAAAGCCTGCGCCTGCTGGATAGCGCCGAACGTTACCGCTTCGAGGCGGAAGAAGCCTCCCGCCGCTTAACCCGCGAAGGCTGGAAAGATTACGCAGATACGAATGCCGATCAAGGCTCAAGTTACATTTATGATCTGAAGGAAGTCCGACCCTACAATCAAGCCGGAGATCATCAGATTGAAAAATCTGCTTTCAGCCTGCCGCTCAAAGTCCGCGATGAAACCATTGGCAAACTCGTTGTCCAGGGACTTGGCGCTGATGATAAAGAGTCTCTCGAACTTGCCAATATGGTTGCCGAACGCCTCGGCGCGCACATCGAAGGACTGCGGCAGTTTGACGAAACGCAATCTGCACTGACGCAGTCTGAGAAATTGTTTGAGGCTAGTCGCCGCCTGGCACAAGCCGCAGACTTGCAGGAACTGGTCAAAGCCGCCGTTGAAACACTCGATATCCCGGTGGTCAACCGCGCAATTCTGGGAGCCTTTAGCTATGACGCGGCTGGTGAACTGGAAAGCATGACGGACATTGCCAACTGGTGGAATGGCAGCGGTCATGAAGTGGCTGCGATAGGAACTTCTTATGAGGCAAAAACACTGAAGTTGTTATCGGCATTCTTGAGCGCCACCCCGGTTTTCTTCAACGATACTTTCCACGATGAAAGAATGGACGCGAGTGGGATGCAAATCGCCAAGGCTCTGAATATCCGCGCTGGCGCAGTTCTGCCTCTGTTTCAGGGGAATCGCCAACTCGGTATTCTGATGTTGCAGGCTGAAGAACCGCACAACTTTTCGCAAAACGAAACCCGTTTGTTCTCAGCGTTGGCTCCGCAGATTGCTACCGTGCTGGAAAACCGCCGCCAGTTTGAACGCGCCCAAAAACAGGCCGAACGCGAAAGTACATTGAACGCCATCAGCCAGAAAATTCAAGGCGCCACATCCGTCGAAGCGGTGCTCCAAATTGCCGCGCGCGAACTCGGTCACGCGTTGGGCGCACCGCGCACCATCGCCCAGCTGAGTCTTAAAGATAAGAAGTAGATTGGCATGGACCGATACCATCAACGTCTAAAAGCGCTCTTTGCTGATATCGAAAGGCTTTCTGAAATGCCTGATATTGATATGGCTACCATGCGCCGTGAAACCCAATCTTTGCGCGCACGTGTCATTGAACTGGAAATGCGTTTTTTGGAAAGCCAGAAAAGCGCAGCTTTGCCTGACCCGATTGAACCTGTCGAAGAAGTTCCCGCCCGCCCCCGCCCGCCTATTTTGTATGAAAAAGAACAGGTTGGCTACACCTATACCGGCGACAAATTGGAACCTTTGCAAATCAGCACGCTGACCGGATTGGATGTGCAACATGCTCTTCACATTCCTTTGACTGAAACCGGCGAAACCGTCGGCGTGATGTATATTGAACCTCCTGCTGATCGTAAATGGTTGACGGATGATTCTGACCTGGCCGAATCGGTGGTGCAACAGGTTTCCCTGCAAATTCAGAGCCTGCGCCTGCTGGCTGAAGCCGAGCGCGCTCGCGCTGAAGCTCAGGCCGCCACCCGCCGCTTCAGCCATGTGAGTTGGCAAAACTATCTTGATGCCATTCATCAGAACGAACAAGTTGGCTATTCTTACGACCAGAACGCTGTTGCGCCTTTCAACGAGTCTTTACCCGCTGAAGCCGATTTTGAGCAAACAGTGCAAGTTATGGATGATCAGGTTGGACAGTTGTATCTCAAGACCAGCCCGGTGCACCCGCTCAATGCCGATGACAAGGCCCTGGTTGCCGCTGTTGCCCGTCAGTTGGGCCAGCAAGTCGAAAATTTGCGCCTGCTGGCAGATGCCTCGCGCGCCCGCGCTGACGCTGAAGAAGCCACCCGCCGCCTGACGCATGAAAGCTGGCAAGACTACGTCGGGCGCAATGAAGACGCCACCTTGGGATTCGTCTACGACCTGAACCGCGTCGCGCCGCTCGAAGGGACACCCACCGATATCAGCCTCTCACAGCCGCTGACGGTGCGCGGCGAAACGATTGGCGAATTGGCGCTGGCTGGGTTGGTGGAAAACCCGTCTGCCGACGCGCTGGAGATGCTCTCAGCCATCGCCGCGCAAACCAGCGTCCACCTCGAAACCCTGCGCCTGAATGAAGAACTACAAAAACGCGCCGCCGAATTACTAGAACTCGACCGGCTCAAATCTTCCTTTCTCGCCAACATGAGCCACGAACTGCGCACGCCGCTCAACTCCATCCTCGGTTTCTCGGATGTTATTCTCGAAGGAATTGATGGTGAATTGACCGAAAATATGCAAAGTGACTTGCGCCTGATTCAGAAAAACGGCCAACATCTGTTGCATCTCGTTAACGACGTACTTGACATGGCAAAAATTGAATCGGGACGCATGAACCTGCACCTCGAAAAATTCAAGATTAAAAGCGTGTTTGACGAAGTTAACAGCATTACATCCAGCCTGGCAAACGAGAAAAACCTGGCGCTCATCGTCGAACCCGACTCGGATGCCGAAGTCGAAATTTTTGCTGATGTGATTCGTATGCGCCAGGTGATCATCAATCTGGTCAATAACGCCATCAAGTTCACTCAAGAAGGCCAGGTCGCTTTGCGCGTAGATAAATTAGGCGAGGACAAGGTACTGATACGTGTCAAAGATACCGGCATCGGCATTCCCGCCGATCATTTGGAAAAAATCTTTCAGGAATTCTCGCAAGTCGATTCCACCACCACGCGCAAAGCGGGTGGAACTGGTCTGGGCTTACCCATCAGCCGTAAACTGGTTGAAATGCACGGCGGGCGCATGTGGGCCGAAAGCGCCAATGTGCCGGGTGAAGGCTCGACATTTTATGTGGAGATCCCCGTTGAAGCTCAAATTCGCGATATCGAAAAGACGGTGAAATAATATGTCTATGCCAGCCTTTTTGGAATGTGTCTCTTGCGGACACCAACAGGCGTACATTCCTTTTGAACCAACGCTGTGCGGTCACTGTGGCGCGCAGTGGTTGGAGCCGCGTTATGATTATGCCGCCTTCAAACGCGAGATTTTGCGCGGCCTGCCAGGTCGTTCTTTCAACCTGTGGCGTTATCAGGATATTTTGCCGTTGGCGTTGCCTGTGGAAGCGGATTTTTACCCGGCAGGCGGAACGCCGCTGTGGCTTTCGCATCGTTACGCCCCGGCGCTTGGACATTCGTTGGTTTACCTCAAAGATGAACGCTACGGTCCGACCAGCTCCTTCAAAGACCGGCAGGCGGCTGTGGGTGTGGCCGCCATGCTTCAGTGCGGCATCCGCGAAGCGGTGATTGCCTCCACGGGCAACGCCGCCGTCGCCTATGCCGCCGCCTGCGCCCGCGCGGGCATCAAACTGTGGGTTTTTATGACCAGCCTTGTACCGCAGGAAAAATTGCGCGAGGCGGCGCTCTTCGGCGCGGAGGTCATCCGCGTCAGCGGCAATTACGATCAGACCAAACAAATTGCCGCCCAATTTGCTCAGCGCCGTCACCTGTTGCTTGACCGTGGCGCGGGTTCCATTCCCGCCCGCGAGTCGATGAAAACCATCGCCTACGAGATTGTGGAACAACTCGGCTGGCGCGCGCCTGATTGGTACATCCAGGCTGTCAGCGGCGGGCTTGGGCCGCTGGGCGTCTATCAGGGCTTCAAGGAAATGTTCGAGATGGGGCTGATTAGCCACATTCCAAAACTGGCCGTTATTCAGGCGGAGGGTTGTGCGCCGATGGTGCAGGCTTTCAGGGCTGGCAAAGATGTTGCCGAGCCGGTTATCCCCGATACACGCATCATCATTCTTTCCACCGGCGACCCCGGTAAAACATACACGTTTCTGTGGAATTTGACCCAGAAATATGGCGGCGTGATGGAATCTGTCAGCGACGTCGAAGCCTTCAACGCGATGCGCGCGCTTGCCAAAAGCGAGGGGATGGCCGTCGAACCGGCCACCGCAGTCGCCTTTGCCGGGCTGGAAAAACTCATCAACAAAGGGACTATTTTGTCAGATGAGTTGGTCGTTGTTAATTGCACCGGTCACACTTTTCCGGTTGAAAAACATATTTTGGAAGATCAATTTGCGGTGGATGTTCATCTGAGCGAAACCCAGGCGCCGGCCCCGCGTGAAGGGCTGCAAGCCGCCCTTGAAAATCTTGACGAGAAGACCACCACCGTTTTGCTGATTGACGATAACCCCGACGATGCGCTCTTGATTCGCCGTTTGTTGGAAGCGAAAAAAGCATATCGCGTGCTTCATGCCAAAGACGGTTGGGAAGGCCTGGCAATGGCACGTCACAGCCTGCCTGATTTGATTGTGAGCGACCTGACCATGCCCGGAATTGACGGTTTTGGCCTGGTGGAAGAATTGAAGATGGACCCGCGCACCAAGAAAATTCCGATTGTGGTGGTAAGCGCCAAAGATATTACCGAAGAGGAGCGGTTACGGCTAAATGGTCATATTGAAGCCCTGTATCAAAAAGGGTCATTGCCTCCGCGCAAGTTTGTGGAACAGGTAGTTCAAGTGATTGAAGAAGACAAACATGTTGTCAGAGGAGGTCCGGAGAAATGAGCAGCAATGTTCTCTATGTTGAAGATAATCCTGACAATATGATGTTGGTGCGTCGCGCGCTCGAAGCGCGCGGCTATACGTTGTTCGAAGCCATGACCGGGCTGGAGGGGGTTGCGCTTGCAGAAAGGGAAAATGTCAGCCTGGTGTTGTTGGACATCAACCTGCCGGATATTGATGGTTACGAAGTGGCGCGCAGGATTCGGCGCAACGTCATTAAGCCTTCGTTGGCGTATGTTCCCATCATTGCCATCACCGCCAACGCCCTCAAGGGCGACGCCGAAAGGGCGCTTAATGCCGGGTGTGATGTTTACATGTCCAAACCGATTAACATTCGAGAACTATGGGCGCGGGTGGAGGGATTTGTCCCCTCGCCCAAGTAAGAATGTGGGTTTTGGCGAGTGCGGAATCTTTGCGCAGGTCGGATGACAACCCGACCTGCGCTGTTTTGTTCGTGCGCTGGTCGGGTTTAAATGCAGTTCCCTTCCCCATTTCGCGTTTATCCGGTATGATTTTCGCCCGATGACAACTGTCCTGGAATCTCTCAACACTGCGCTTCATCGCGCCATGCAAGCCGATGAACGCATCTATATTTTGGGCGAAGATATTCTCGACCCGTATGGTGGCGCGTTTAAAATAACGCGCGGCCTTTCGGCAGCTTTTCCGGGCCGCGTCCTCACGACGCCGATTTCTGAAGCCGCTATTTTGGGCCTCGCCAGCGGCATGGCGCTGCGCGGTTTGCGCCCGGTGGCCGAAGTGATGTTCGGCGATTTTGTGACCCTGATGGCCGACCAACTCATCAATCACGCCGCCAAATTCCGCTGGATGTACAACGACCAGGTGCGCGTGCCGCTCGTGCTACGCCTGCCGATGGGCGGGCGGCGCGGCTACGGCCCGACTCACTCGCAGTCACTGGAAAAACTCTTTTTGGGCGCGCCCGGCCTGCGGGTTGTCGCCCCGTCCACCCTCGGCGACCCGGCGCAGATGCTGGAAGATGCCATTTTGCGCGATGATGACCCGCTGCTTTTCGTTGAGCATAAAATTCTCTACACCCGCTCGCTGCTGACCGCCGCCGATTTGTCCGATTGGCGGGTGAGCCAGACGGCGGGCGCTTTCCCCGTCTTCAGCCTGCTCCCGGTGGGCGGCGAATCCGCCGCGCTGACGATTGCCACCTACGGCTATAATTTTGAAATCGCGCGCGCCGCCGCCCAGGAATTGCTCTACGAAGACGAAATTTTTAGCGAAATTGTAGTTTTCTCGCAACTCAGCCCCTTTGAACTCGACCCGCTTTTTGAGTCGCTGCGCCGCACCGGCAGGCTACTCACTTTTGAAGAAGGCACGCAAACCCTCGGCTGGGGCGCAGAAGTCGCCGCCCGCGCCGCCGAGGCCCTGCCGGGCGTGAAAATCCGCCGCCTCGGCGCGCTCGATTTTCCGATTGGCAATTCTAAATCGTTGGAAGATGAAATTCTTCCCTCGCAAGAAAAGCTGACCGCCGCCGCGCGGCAGTTGGCGCTCCGATGAGAATCCCGCGCCAACAAAAAAGACGCCAGTCGCATGACCGGCGTCTTTTTTGTTCATCAAGAGTAGTTACAGCGTGTTGAAAACTTCCACACTGCCCCGTGTCTCGCTGGCGGTTTTGTAGGCTTGCCCGTACAGATGCCCCATTACCAGCATGGCGTAGGCGGCGGTGAACAACACGCCAATACCGCAGGCCACCGAACCCAGCGGGGCGATGAAGCCATTCGCCACGATGCCGCCCAGCAGCACCATCAGGAAAGGCCCCGGCGCGGCGCGCACCAGGCCGATGACTTCGCCAAAGCGGAAGGCCGCGCCCAGTTCACCGGTATCGGCCAGTTTGCCGTAGGCGGCAGGGAGGATGATGCCGATGCCGATGCCCAGGATGGCGACCAGGCAGTAGGTGCAGAATATGACGAGCCCCATCAGGCCGCCAGCGGCATCCGAATTTTGCCCGTTGCCGCTTAGCATGGCTGGAATAATCGAAATGCTGAGCCCGCAAAGCAGAATCAGAATCAGCGGGGCGGCGTAGCCCAGGCCGACCACAAGCGCCTGAAAGCCCTTGCCGATGTAAGCGCCAAAATCGTTCCATTCGGGCAGGGTTTCGGCTTCCCCTTTGATGACGCGGCGGGTAATTTCCAGCGTCCAGCCCAGCACGGCGATGCTGCCGACCACCGGAATGAGCGAAACCAGCGCGGCAATGCCGACTTTTTTCAGCCAATCGGGGTCTTCAAAAACAAACGTAAAAGCGCGGCCAAAATTCATTTTGTTCCTCCAAATGATCGAGATAAGACATTATAGAGCAGAAGCGGGTAGAATTACAATCCCTTCACCAAAACAGGACAAATATGCCAACTACCATTCTCGTTCCAATGCTCAACGCCAATGAACCGGAAGCCCGTCTGGTGGCGATTCACGCCATTCAGGGGCAGGCTGTGAAACTGGGAGATTTGCTTTTCACTATCGAAACGACCAAAGCCGCCAGTGACGTCGAATCGCCGGGCGAGGGCTTTTTCCGCCCGCTGGCCGTCGAGGGCGCCACCCTGACGGTGGGTGAGACGCTGGCCTATCTAACCGATACGCCCGATGAAGCGCTGCCTGCGTCTGATGCGGCGGCCCCCGTCCCGGCCTCTGCCGCCACCCCGTCAGAGATGCGCATTACCAGGCCTGCGCGCGCGCTGGCCGAGTCGCTCGGTGTGGATTTGGCGCGCCTGCCCACCGACCGTCTGATTACCGAAGCCGTTGTCCGCCAATTTTCCACCTCCCAGACCCCAATTTCCCAATTCCCAACGCCCCAACCCGCCATTTTGCTCTACGGCGCGGGCGGACACGCCAAAACGGTGCTGGAAATGATGCGCGCCATCGGCGCTTTTCCGGTGGCTGGAATTTTGGATGACAACCCGGCGCTGTGGGGGACGGTGGTGCTGGGCGCGCCGGTGCTGGGCGGGCGCGAAAAACTCCCCGAATTTTTGGCGCAGGGAATTTTCCTGGCCGCCAACGGCGTGGGCGGAATCATCAACATTGAAGTCCGCGTCCGATTGTTTGAACTGTTGACCGCCAGCGGATTCGCCTTTCCGGCGCTGATTCATCCGCGCGCGACGATTGAAGCCTCGGCGCAAATCGGCGCGGGGACGCAGGTTTTTGCGCATGCCTACGTCGGCTCTTCGGCGGTGTTGCGGGAAAAATGTATGGTGAACACTGGCGCAGTCGTCAGCCATGACTGCGAAATTGGCGCGTATACGCACATTGCGCCGGGCTGTCTGCTGGCCGGGCAGGTGCGCGTGGGCCAAAAAGCGCTGATTGGGATGGGCGTCACCACCGCCATCGGAATCTCCATCGGCGACGGGGCGCGGGTGGGCAATGGCGCTGTTCTGCTGGCTGATGTTCCGGCGCGGGCGATTGTCGCGGCGGGCAAGGTCTGGGCGATAAGTAAATCTGAATTGTAAAAATTTTCGTTTTTGCAGTGGAGTCATTAGTGAGTCAAAATTTGTGATAAAAACAATTTTGTACGCTCTTCTTTGGGGTTGCTGAAAACTTCTTCTGGTGTGCCGGTTTCGATGATCTGCCCCTTATCAAAAAATACCATTCTATCAGCCACCGCGCGGGCAAAGCCCATTTCGTGCGTTACTACCAGCATGGTCATCCCTGTCCGCGCCAGTTCAATCATTACATCCAACACTTCTTTAATCATTTCCGGGTCAAGCGCTGAAGTTGGTTCGTCAAATAGCATAATTTTGGGTTGCATTGCCAGCGCGCGCGCGATTGCCACACGTTGTTGTTGCCCCCCGGAAAGTTGACCGGGGTATTTATCTGATTGGTCAGGGATGCCTACGCGTTCTAATAACTGCCGCGCGGTTTCTTGTGCCTTGGCGTGGTCCCATTTGCGGACTTGCATCGGCGCCAGCATGACGTTTTCTAAAACTGTCAGGTGCGGGAAAAGATTAAATTGCTGGAAAACCATGCCGGTTTCCATGCGAATCCGTTCAATGTTGCGCGTATCGCTGTTGAGTTCCAGCCCATCCACTGTGATGGATCCCTTTTGATGCTCTTCCAGCCGGTTGATGGTGCGGATGAAAGTGGATTTTCCTGACCCGGACGGGCCAAAAATTACAATCACTTCGCCTTTTTGCACTTCCAGGTTAATTCCTTTCAGAGCATGAAAAGTTCCATACCATTTTTCCACGTTATTGCAAATAATAATGGGTGGTCGAGTTTCATCACGCATATCTAATCTCCTTTAATATTTCAATTATAGCCGCAAGATTTCGCTTTGTTGAATCTTTTATTCAATTTTTGTAATTTTGGTAAAACGCGCTTTTGTCAGCCGTGCCAGATCGGTGACCCTTAAGCGAATATTGATGCCGCGTTGTCCGCCGGAGATGTGGATTTGCTCAAAATTCTGTGCTGAAGCATCCAGCACCACTTGAAAGCCTTTGTTGATCAGCGCTAATGGCGAGATTCCGCCCGCTTGCAAGCCGGTCAGCGTCTCGGCTTCGCGCTCTGTTGGCAGAGAGACTTTTTTCTCGCCCAGGCTGTCGGCTAGTTTTTTTAAATCCACCTGGGCCGAGCCGGGGATGACTGCCAGCAGAGGTTTCCCTTTTTCGCGGGTGACGACAATCGTTTTGAAAACAATCTCTGGCGCGATTCCTAAAAAGCGGGCGGTTTCTTCTGCGCCCAATTTTTCGGCGGGGGTTTCAAAGGCGGTGTAGGCTACTTTTTGGCCGTCCAAAAAGCGGGTGATGTTATTGATGGTCATATGGATGGAGTTTTCAGGTATCTTACGATGCCATGCTCAAGTAGGGCGCAAAGCGAAAACAGCCTATTTGAGTTTGGACACATAGATTTTCATCAACTATAATTGACAAATCTGTAAGGATTTATCCCCCATTTGTAGGACATTTCCATGTCAAAGGAGTCCAATATGAAATTAGAAAATCTTAGCGACTATCAACGCCAGTCACGCAAAACCTGGAATCTGGTCAAGACTGACCATCCGTTGGTGTATCCCACGCTTGGGTTGACCAACGAAGCCGGAGAAGTGGCCGGTAAAGTAAAAAAAATATTCCGCGATAAAGGCGGCATTATCTCCCCCGCTGACCGCGAAGCGCTCAAATACGAACTTGGCGACGTATTGTGGTATCTGGCGCAAATCGCCACCGAGCTTGACCTGGATTTGCAGGAAATTGCCAGCGCTAATCTGGAAAAACTCTTTTCGCGTCTTGAACGCGGCGTCATTCGTGGCGAGGGCGATCAGCGTTAATCCAAGTCGCGGCGATTTGTTGAACTTGAATGGCGCGTTGGGGCGGCTTTTTTATATCTCTTTCACCAGTTCGGCTAAAAAATTAAGGCGGGCTTCGGCCAAGCCGGGGAGCGCGCCAAGGGCGTAGAATGCGCCGCTACCTTCGATCGCCAGCGATGCGGCGACGTTGCCGCGCAGGACGGCCTGCACCGGGTCGAGGCTGGCAGCGTACCCGGCCAAAAATCCGCCGCAAAAGACAGCGCCCGCGTGGGTTGGGTCGGCTAGTTGCGCCGGGTAGGCGGGAATTTCCCATTTACGTCTGCTGGCGTGTTCATAGACGAATTGTCCGCGCGCGCCGCGTTTAATGACGATGATTTCTGCGCCGAAACTGCCCAACTCGGCGGCCATCTGCCATAAATCGTCGGTACGCCCCCAAAATAGACTACGCAGGTCTTCTTCGGCGGGCAGGAAGGCAGTAACGCCCTGAAGCAGAGAGCGCAAATTAGCGAGAAAATTACCATTCATGTAGCCAGTGCAGGGTTCAATGGTGATGATGGTGGCTCCGGCCTGGTGAAATGCGGGAGCGAGCTGGGCGTGACTGGCATAATCGAGCGGGGCGAGGTGGACGGCTTTGGCTTGCTTATAGAGAACTGGAATGTCGAGCAAATTGGGCGAGTCGGGGTTCTGGCGGGTGATGCTTGGGGTTTGTTCTTGGAGCGGCTGGTAACCAAGTAATGTTTTGGGAAAGGGTAGGCCGAGCCGCAGAAAATGGGATGCGGGGTTGGTGTGTTGAGCGCTGGTTGAGTCGGTATAACTGATGAAAGTGCGCAGGTCTAGTGGGACCGGTAAAATTTTAATTCCCTGAGTGTCAAACCCGGCTTGCTCAAACTGCCGCAGCCACTCGCGTGGATAATCCTCTCCCACGCGCGTTAGCAAACCGGGGGCATCACCCCACAAGCGCGCACCGCTGGCGGCATACGCCAGATTGCCGCCAGGAACGTCTATCAGTGGGTGGCCTTCGGGCGGAAGTAAGTATTCGCGCCGTAACTGTCCGGCGATGACGATGGAAGGAATGAAGGCGGTCATATCAAAAATTATAAGCGATGTTTGGCATGGCGATGATTGTGCCGGCTAAGATTTTGCGCGATTGTGCTACAATTTCGCGCGTTTGGAGAAAACCCATGACTAATCCCCGTAAACCTTTTTTACTCAACGTTGGTTTTTTAATCAGCGCTTCGACGGGCTACAACCGCGAATTTGATTTTTATCTTTCCACTCTATCGGAAGAAGATGATGATGTATTGCTATCGGAAATTCAGGGGCGCGTGAAGATTTCGCGCACGCCGCAGGGGCTGTTGGTGGAAGGAAAATTTAACGCTCAAACCCACCTGGAATGTGTGCGCTGTCTCGAAGAATATGACCACAAATTACAGTGGAGTTTTACCGAACTGTACGCCTTCAGCCTCAACAACGTCACCGATTCGGGCCTGCTTGTGCCCGATGATGCGCAGTTGGACCTGGAAGATTTGGTGCGCGACGGCGCTCTGCTGGAAATTCCCATTTCGCCGATATGCAAGCCCGACTGTCAGGGATTGTGCATCGAATGCGGCCAAAACTTAAATATGGGCGATTGTGGACACGTTGAGCTGCAAGACAAAATCTCATAAAAAAAATGTAAAACCCGCATAAATTCCCCTTCGTTCATCTAAAAACTTAATATAATCACAACATCTGGTGAATATTCTCGCCCGGACGTTGTTTTTGGGGCCTCCCGAATTTTCCGTGAAGAATGCCGTCTTTTGGGTATGAGTGCGTACGTGCTCATACCCAAAAGACGGGGCCTTACTCCGAAGATTCCCAAAGAACCTGTTTTTGTGTTGCCGCCTAGAAAATTTTCTCTGGGCAACGTATTCGAAGGAGGATGTGCTTGCCAAATTGCGTTATGTTCTGTTTGTGTTTTAATCGTCAACTTATAAGTCAATTGGAGGAGAGAAATGCGTAAATTATTTGCTGTATTTGCTGGCCTAACGGTCATCAGTCTGCTATTAGCCGCTTGCGGCACTGCCGCGCCCGCCGCGTCGAATGGCGCGCCCGTTATTCAAACTGTCGTCGTGACGGTAGAAGTTCCTGTCACTGCTGCGCCCGCCGCTCCCGTGGTTGTTGCGCCCGCTGGTTATGGTGAGACGCTCAAAGCCGTACAGGCACGCGGTAAGCTGGTCTGCGGAGTCAATTCTCAAGTGCCTGGCTTCGGCTACGTCGACTCTGCCGGTAGCTACTCTGGCTTCGATGTAGATTATTGCCGCGCCTTGGCCGCCGCCATTTTTGGTGACGCCACCAAAGTTGAATTCCGCGCTGTCAGCGCCAAGGAGCGCTTTACCGCCCTGCAATCTGGCGAAATTGACGTGCTCAGCCGTAATACCACTTGGACGCTGGTGCGTGATACTGAACTTGGCGGCAACTTTGTCCACACCACTTTTTACGATGGTCAGGGCATGATGGTCAAGAAAGAAAGCGGCATCACCGATCTCAAAGGTCTGGACGGCGGCACCATCTGTGTGCAGACGGGTACGACTACCGAACTCAACCTGGCCGATGTCATGGCCACTCAAGGCATTTCCTACACCCCCGCCGTCTTTGATGACGCTGATTCGACTTTCGCCGCTTATGCAGAAGGTCGTTGCGATGCCGTTACCACCGATAAATCTGGCCTGGTTTCGCGCCGCGCTGTGTTAGCCGACCCGGCTAATCATGTCATCCTTGACGTCACCATGTCGAAAGAGCCGCTCGGCCCGATGGTACGTCATGGCGACGACCAATGGTTCGATATTGTCCAGTGGACGGTCTTCGCCCTGTTCTTTGGGGAAGAGTTTGGCATTACTTCTGCCAACGTGGATGAGCAGAAATCTTCTGCCACCGCTCCCGAAGCCAAGCGTTTCTTTGGCCTCGAAGGCGATATGGGCCTCAAATTAGGCCTCACCAACGACTGGGGCTACAACATCATTAAACAGGTTGGCAACTACGAAGAAGTCTACAATCGCAACCTTGGCCCCGATACCCTTACCTACATTCCGCGCGGCCTGAATAACCTCTACACCAACGGCGGCTTGCTCTACGCTCCGCCCGTTCATTAGTTTCATCACCACTTTTGGGGGGCGGTTCAAACCGCCCCCCTTTATTTGGAGGCAGAGAACGTGATTTCCAAAAGTAGCGTCCCTTTTTGGCGCAATGAGCGCGTTTTACAGGTTTTGGGCCAGGTTATTTTTTTCCTGCTTGTTTTTCTCTCCGGCTATTACATTTACAGCAACATGCTGGTCGGTTTGCAAAAACAAGGTACTACGCTGGGCTTTTCTTTTATCACCGGGCTGGCCGGTTTTGATATTGGCGAATCGCTGATGGAATATACCCGCGAATCGTCTTACTTACAGGCTTTTCAGGTCGGCTTGCTCAACACCTTATTTGTCAGCGGTGTGGGCATTCTTTTTTCTACCATTTTGGGCATTATTTTAGGGGTGGCGCGTCTTTCTGCCAATTTTCTGGTCAATCGTCTGGCCGCATTCTATCTGGAATTAATGCGCAACCTTTCTCTGCTGGTTTTTCTCATCTTCTGGTATCTGGCCGTTTTTCTAAAATTACCAAAGGTGAAGGAAGCCATCATCTGGCCTGGGCAGATTTTTTGGACGAATCGCGGAATCGGCATTCCGTGGGGCATCCCAACCGACTCGTTTCCCGCGTATTGCTGGATTTTGTTCTTCAGCCTCCTTTTGGCGATTGGTGTTGGCTATGGGTTGTACGAGCGTGGCCGCCGCACCGGGCGTCCGCCGCTGACCCTGCTGTGGATGGCGCTTACTTTTTTAGCGGCAGCCGCTATCGGCTGGTTTGCCTTGCCGAGGCCGCCTTTTGAGTGGAATTTTCCCTATGTCAAAGGTCTCAACCTCTCTGGTGGAAAAATTATCAGCCCAGAGTTCATGGCGCTCACTTCTGGTTTAGTTTTGTATACAGCCGCTTTTGTCGGTGAAGTCGTCCGCGCGGGCATTCAATCGGTTTCAAAAGGGCAGGTTGAAGCCGCCCGCGCACTGGGGTTGAATGGTTTTCAGACCCTGCACCTGGTGATTTTTCCGCAGGCCATGCGCGTCATCGTGCCGCCGCTGACCAGTCAATATCTCAACCTTGCCAAAAATTCTTCGCTGGCGGTTGCCATCGGCTATCCAGATTTATTTTATGTCTCCAGCACTATTATTAACCAGAGCGGGCGGGCGGTAGAGATGATTGCGTTGGTGATGTTGACTTATCTCGCCATGAGTTTGCTGACCTCGGCTTTTATGAACTGGTATAACCAAAAAATTCGTCTGGTGGAGCGCTAAACATGACGGAAGAATCTCTCCCTCCGCTCACAGAACGCCTTTCCGCGCTGCGCTGGCTACGCCAGAACCTGTTTAGTTCCTGGGGCAATTCCCTGTTGACAGTTTTGGCGGCTTGGCTGTTATGGGTGAGCGGAAAATCGCTATTGATTTGGACTTTCGTGGACGCTCGCTGGCAGGTGGTCGCCGCCAATTTGCGCCTGCTTCTGATTGGGCAATATCCCGCCGAACAGGCCTGGCGTTTGTGGATTTCCATGCTCTTGCTGATTTTTCTGACCGGCAACTCGCTTGGCCTCTGGACAAAATCGCGCAAGTTTTTGGCGGCGCTGGCGATTTTTCCGCTGGCGCTGGCGCTCATCCCTTTTGAAATGGAACAACGTCTCTGGTTGCTCGGTCTGGCGCTTGCTGGCGCGTTGGGCTGGCTGGCAGGACATTCAGCTGGCGCCAGAACTTCCTCGCGTTCTGGCACGAGCCGGGCGTTCGAAAATGTCGTCATTGTTGGCTGGCTGATCTGGATTCCCATTTTTATTTTGCTCTTGCGTGGCCTAACCCTCGAGGGCGAAGGCTGGATGCCGCTGGTCACTACCAACCTGTGGGGCGGGCTGTTGCTTACATTCCTGTTGACCATCGTGGCGATTGTGGTCTCCTTCCCGCTGGGTGTGTTGCTGGCGCTGGGGCGCCGTTCCGAGTTGCCGGTTGTGCGTTGGTTTAGCATTGGTTATATCGAACTGGTGCGCGGTGTACCGTTGATTGCAGTCTTGTTTATGGCGCAGTTGATGCTTCCGCTCTTCCTGCCTGCCGGGGTGACGGTGGATCGCGTTTTACGCGCGGCAGTTGGTATTACGCTCTTCAGCGCCGCTTATCTGGCTGAAAATGTGCGCGGCGGCTTGCAGGCTATCCCAAAAGGCCAGTTCGAGGCCGCTTACGCGTTGGGGTTGGGCGGCTTTCAGACCATGCTCTTTATCATTTTGCCGCAGGCACTGCGATTGATCATTCCCATTTTGGTTGGGCAATTTATCGCCCTGTTCAAAGATACCGCCCTGGTCTCGATTGTTGGTTTGTTCGATTTGCTGGGCATTGCCAAAACCGTGCTCGCGCAGCCAGAATTTCTGGGTTATCAGCGTGAAGTCTACGCTTTTATCTCATTGCTTTATTGGGTGATTAGTTATGGTATGTCGTACTTGAGCCAACAGTTGGAAATCGCTCTGAATGTTGGCAAACGCTGATGAATAGCGTACAAAAAGCAAAACGCTGGTAACTACCTACCGTCCCTCACCCCCAGCCCCTCTCCCAGCGGGAGAGGGGAGCAGATGCAGAGAGATTTTTTGTCGTTTTCGGCCACAAAATCCGCTTTTTGCGTCCGTTTCCCTCTCCCAAAGGATTAGGGTGAGGGTAGGTAATTACAAACGCTGGTATTCTGACCAGCGTTTTGCTTTTTGATTTGTACTGGTGGCGTTTACTTTTCTTCCGGTAAATCCAACTTGATGTGTAATTCGCGCAGTTGTTTTTCGCTGGCGGGGGAGGGCGCATCGGCCATCACGTCGCGCCCGGCCTGGTTTTTGGGGAAGGCAATCACCTCGCGGATGTTGGGTTCTCCGGCGAAGAGCATAATCAGCCGGTCGATGCCGGGGGCCATACCGCCATGCGGCGGCGCGCCAAACTGGAAGGCCTCAATCATGTGGCCGAATTTGGACTGAATTTCTTCATCCTTCAGCCCCAACAGTTGAAAAACCTTCTGTTGAATGTCGCTGCGATGGATACGGATGGAACCGGAGGCTGTTTCGTAACCGTTCAGCACCATGTCGTAGGCGTCGGAGAGAATTTGGCTGGGGTCGGTCTCAAACTTGGGCAGGTCTTCCATCTTCGGCATGGTGAAGGGATGATGGGCGGCGTCCCATTTTTTGTCTTCCTCGTTGTATTCAAACATGGGGAAATCCAGCACCCAGGCGAAAGCCAGCACATTCGGGTCGGCCAGATTCAACCGGTCGCGGAATAAAAGCCGCAGCGCGGAGAGCGTCTTGTTGGCGACGGGTTTGCTATCGGCGATGAACAGTACCAAATCGCTGGTTTGGGCGCCGGTGCGCGTCTGAATGGCTTCCACTTCTGCCGGTTTGATGAACTTCTGCGCGGTGCCTTTGACGCCTTCGGCGGTCAGCGCCAGGGTTGCCAGACCCTTGGCGCCCTGCTCTTTGCTGAAGGTGGTCAGCTCGTCGACTTCTTTGCGGGTGTAGTCGGCGCAACCAGGGGCGACGATGCACTTGATGACGCCGCCGTTTTTGAGCACATTTTGGAAGACCATAAATTCGCTGGCAGCCAGAATGTCGCTCAGGTTGTGCAGTTCCATGCCGAAGCGCAGGTCGGGTTTGTCGTTGCCGTAGCGCTCCATCGATTCGGTGTAGGTCATGCGCGGCCAGGGCGAAGCCAGCAGGCGCTTTCCGGGCAGAATTTCCTGCACCATGGCGGTGAACAGGCCCTCGCCAACTGCCAGCACGTCGTCGCGCTCGACAAAACTCATTTCCAGGTCGAGCTGGGTAAATTCGGGTTGACGGTCGCCACGCAGGTCTTCATCGCGCAGGCAGCGGGCAATTTGATAGTAGCGGTCGAACCCGGCCACCATCAGCAATTGCTTCAATTGCTGCGGCGACTGTGGCAGGGCGTAAAATGTCCCCGGCTGAAGCCGCGAGGGGACGAGGTAGTCGCGCGCGCCTTCGGGCGTGGTTTTGAAGAGCATCGGCGTTTCAATTTCGAGGAAACCGCGCTCACTCAAGTAGTCGCGGATGAATTTGACGACGTTGTGGCGCAGAACTATGTTGTTGTACATGCGCTCGCGGCGCAGGTCAAGATAGCGATATTTCAGGCGGATGTTTTCATCCACGGTTTCGTCCGTATTGACTGCCAGCGGCAGGGGTTTGGCCGGGTTGAGCACCACACATTTTTGTACTGCCACTTCGATGGCGCCGGTGACCAGGTTGGGGTTTTCTGCCCCCGCCGGGCGCGGACGCACCATACCGGTAACTTGCAGCACCCACTCATTGCGTGCGTCCTGAATGGCGCTGACCTCTGGCAAATTCGGGTCGCCGACAACCTGCACCAGCCCAGTGCGGTCGCGCAGGTCAATGAACGTCACACCGCCGTGGTCGCGCTGGCGGTGTACCCAGCCGGCCAGGGTGACCGTCTGGCCGATGTGAGCGGGGCGAAGTTCGCCGCAAGTGTGAGTACGGTACATAGCATCCTCCAAAAATGTAATGAGACAAAAAATATCGCCCGGTGCGGAGTGCTTCGGGCGACTGGGGTATCAGCGTTTGGGCGAGTCAGGGAAAAATCCCCAACTGTCCGGCACCAGCCGACCAGTTGGGAAGGATTATCGTCGTCGTTGAAATAATGACGTTTCCTGAACATGGCCGAAAATTATAGCATAAAAGCCCCTACTTCAGCATTGAATTCTATGATGAGCGCATCAATTTCGGCGGCTTGCTTTTGCACATTCGTCCAGTAATCGGGTGCGTACCACATGGCCTGAATTTCCTCGTAGGTTTTGCCCTGCTGTTCCACCCAGGTGTAATACTTCAGGTTATGCACGCGGCGGCGGTCAGTGTAGCGCAGTTCGAGCAGATTGTCGGTGGTTTGTCCCAAAATCCAGCGGGAGAAATCGGCGGCGGCGTTTTGGCTGGTGTATGCGCCCATTTCGACGCGCATCTCCTGGATGCGGCTCTGGTACAAATCCATTGAGTCGGTCAGCACCGTCAGCACAATATCGTGTTCGCCCATTTCGTAGTATTTCGCCATTTTGATGGCGGTCAGCACGTTGGAGATGCCCGAAAAACCCAACAGCGAGAGTTGCGTAATCAAGGCTGCGGGCACGCCCTGCGCCGCCAGGTATTTCTGCCCGGCGGGTTCGTTGAACAGGCGCGCCACGTTGACGACGGCGTTGTCGTCAATTGCCGCCACCAGGTCGGTGTTTTTGGCATTATGAATCCAGGGGACGTGCTTATCGCCAATGCCCTCAATGCGGTGTGAGCCAAAGCCGTTTTCCAGCAGAGTGGGGCATTGCAGCGCTTCGCTGGCGACGATTTTGCTGGACGGGAAAATCTGCTTCATGTAATCGCCGCTGGCAATCGTCCCTGCCGAGCCGGTGGCGCTGGTGATGCCGCGGAATTGGTCACCGGGGCGCATGGTCTGTTGCAGAACTTCTTCCATGGCGTGGCCGGTGACTTCGTAGTGCCACAGGTAGTTGCCAAATTCCTGAAACTGGTCGAAAATCATCAAATCCTGGCCCGAATGACGTAGCTCGTTGCACTTGTCGAAAATTTCCTTAACGTTGGATTCGCTTCCGGGAGTTTTAATGGTTTCTCCGGCCACCTTCGCCAGCCACTCGAAGCGCTCACGGCTCATCCCTTCGGGCAGGATGGCAATCGATTCGCAGGCCAGCAAGGCTGAGTCATACGCTCCACCGCGACAGTAGTTGCCGGTGGACGGCCAGACCGCCTTTTGCGTGGTCGGGTCAAATTGACCGGTCACCAGGCGCGGTACGAGGCAGGAAAACGCCGCCCCAACCTTGTGCGCGCCGGTGGGGAACCACTGGCCCACCAGGGCGATAATCCGCGCTGGAACACCCGTCAGCGCCGGGGGCAATTCGATGAAATTCACTCCGCCAAAAGCGCCGCCGCTGGCCTGCGGCGCGTTGTGCCAGTTGATGCGGAACAGGTTACGCGGGTGCAAATCCCACAGCCCAATCCCGGCCAATTCCTGCTTGATTTTTGCCGGAATTTTGGCAGGGTCTTTCATTTGGGCATAGGTAGGGATGACGATGTTACGCTCGCGCGCACGTTGAATGGCGCGTTTGCGGCGCTCGGGCTGAAGGGTCAGGTCAATTACGGTCATGGGAAAACTCCTTGAAGGGGGAGAAAGTTGTCAGACAATCGAATTATAACGCGTTAAAGTGGATTGTTTTCGATAGTGTTTATTACAGGTATAATCACGCCCGAGGAAATTTTATGCCAACCATTTACCCATTTACCGCCATTGTTGGTCAGGAACGCATGAAACGCGCCCTGATTTTGAACGCCGTGGATACCCGCGTCGGCGGCGTGTTGATTCGCGGCGAGCGCGGCACCGCCAAAAGCACAGCCGCCCGCGCCCTGGCCGCGCTGCTCCCCAACGTGCACGTCGTGCAGGGTTGCCGCTTTGGCTGTGACCCGGAAAATCCGAATGCCTGGTGCACCGAGTGCAAAGAACGCGCCACCCGCGAAACCCTGCCGGCTGCCATCCGCCCGATTCCTTTCGTCAACCTGCCGGTTTCGGCCACCGAAGACCGCGTGGTCGGCACGCTGGATATTGAACAGGCCATCCAAAAAGGCGAGCGCCATTTTGAACCCGGCGTGCTTGCCAACGCCAATCGTGGTTTGCTTTACATTGACGAAGTCAACCTGTTGGATGACCATGTCGTGGATTTGCTGCTGGATTCTGCCGCGATGGGCATGAACATCGTTGAGCGTGAAGGAATTTCCTTTTCCCATCCGGCGCGTTTCATCCTCGTCGGCACGATGAACCCTGAAGAGGGCGACCTGCGCCCGCAGCTGCTCGACCGGTTCGCCTTTTCGGTGGACATCACCGGCATCCGCGATACGCGCGAGCGCGTCCAAATTATGGAGCGCAACATCGCTTACGACACCGACCCAGACGCGCTGCGGAGCGAATTCGCCGCGCAAGAATTGGAACTCTCCGAAAAAATCGCCCGCGCCCGCAAACTGGTCGAACAGGTCAAATACTCCAAACGCGACCTGCTTTCGATTGCCGCGCTGACCTCCTCGCTCAACGTGGACGGCCATCGCGCCGATTTGGTCATTCTCAAAGCCGCGCGCGCCCAGGCCGCCTTTGATGGCCGCATCACCATCACCGACCACGACATCGCCCTGGCCGCCGAACTGGCCTTGCCTCACCGCATCCGCCGCGGCCCGTTCTACCAGGCCGAAATGACCGCCCAGCAGTTGCAGGAACGCATCGAAAACCTGGTTGGACAGCCGCAAGAATCCGAACCGGGAGAAGATTCCGAGCAGGAAGAATCCAGCGGGCAGGAAAAAAAAAGTCGATCGTAGAAGAACAGCCTGAAAGCGCCGACCAGCCTTCAGGTGCAGAACCCGCCCGCCAGGAGATTTTCGCCTCGCAAAACGCCAACTGGTGGGAAGGCGGTCAAAAAGTCAAAATGGGGGAAACTTTTGCGCCGCGCCGCCTCGATACGCCGCTGGACAAACTCACCCGCCACCGTGCCGGGCGCCGCTCCGAAACCGTCACCGAGCGTCACCGGGGGCGCTACATCAAAGCCCGCCCCGCCAACGGCTCCACCGACATCGCCTTCGACGCCACCCTGCGCGCCGCCGCGCCCTTCCAACTTCAGCGGGCCGAAAAACGTAAACACCTGGCCTTCGCCATCGAAAAAGGCGATTTGCAGAAGAAAATCCGCATCAAGCGCATGGCGAATCTCGTCCTGTTTTTGGTGGACGCCTCGTGGAGCATGGCCGTGGCTGAACGCATGAATGCCACCAAAGGCGCGATTCTCTCCCTGCTGACCGATGCCTACCAGCGCCGCGACCGCGTCGGGCTGATTGTTTTCCAAAAAGACCGCGCCACCCTGGTGCTGCCGCCCACCAACAGCATTCAACTTGCCCAACGCGCATTGATGGATATTCCCGTTGGCGGCAAGACGCCGCTTTCCGCCGGGCTGCTCATGGCGTCGGATGTGCTGACCCGCGAAAAATTTGCTCACCCCGACGTGCAGCCGCTGCTGCTGGTGATGACCGACGGCGCAGGCAATGTCTCCGTTGGCACCCAGCCTCCGCAGCAGGAAGCCCTGCAATTCGCCGAATCAATTGCCAGCGAGTGCGTCAAATGCGTTGTCGTCAACATGGAACATGCGGCCTTCGACCAGGGTCTGGCGCAAGAATTGGCTGACCATCTCAAGGCGCCCTGCTACAGCCTGGCCGAAATGAAAGCCGAAAATCTGGTTCACACCGTCAAACAAGAAATGAATACCAAAGGAAGCAAATAAATGCAAAGGCCGTCCCTTACCCGATTTGCCTGGCTCTCGATTGCCGCCGCCATTATCACGATTGGACTCAAAGGCGGCGCCTACCTGCTGACCGGTTCGGTCGGCCTGCTTTCCGACGCCATCGAATCGACCATCAACCTGGCCGCCGCCATCGTCGCCCTCGGCATGTTGACCATCGCCGCCCGCCCGCCCGATGAAAGCCACATGTACGGGCACGGCAAAGCGGAATATTTTTCCAGCACCGTCGAAGGCGTGTTAATTGTCGTGGCGGCTGGCGGAATTATCTACACCGCCATCGAGCGCCTGTTCAACCCTCAGCCGCTCGAACAGCTGGGAATTGGCCTGGTGGTTTCGCTGGCGGCAACCCTGGTCAACTTTACGGTGGCGCGGATTTTACTGACCGCCGGGAACAAATATCGCTCAATCACCCTCGAAGCGGATTCGCACCACTTGATGACGGATGTCTGGACCTCGGTGGCGGTGCTGGGCGGCGTGGCCGCCGTCGCGCTGACGGGTTGGCTGTGGCTGGATTCGCTGGTGGCGATTGCCGTCGCCATCAACATCCTGTGGACGGCCTACCACCTCATCCGCCGCTCGGTTGAGGGCCTGATGGACGCCGCCCTGCCGGACGAAGACTTGAAGGCAATTGACGCTGCGCTGGAAATCTATCGCGCGCGCGGCATCCAATTTCATGCGCTGCTCACCCGTCAGGGCGCGTCGCGCCGCTTCATTTCGACGCATGTCCTCGTCCCGGGCGCGATGACTGTCCACGACGCGCATCACATCGCGGAAGACATTGAGGCCGACCTGCGCAAAGCCGTCCTCGATGCGGTGGTTATCACTCACCTGGAGCCAGTTGACGACGAGAACTCACTCCACGACATTCCGATTGACAGAAAATAAGCCCATTTTCCCTACGCCAAAAGTATGAGCAAAAGATGGACGCCAGCCGCGAGGTCAGCGCCCATCTTTTGCTATAAACGGAATTGTCTTATGGCTGCTGAAACTCCAATTGCAGGCCGCCGGGATAGGCGCTTCCAGCAGAATCAACGCAAGTGGATGTCAGTAGGCCGGTAATGCGCGTAGTATTGGCGCTAAGCTGCAGCACGTATTCCACACCGGGGGTCATTTCGAAATCAGCATAGCCATTACCGCCGATGTCGGGCTTAAGCCCGGTGAAAATTGTTTCTTCGCCGCCCGGCCAGGTGATGATAATGGGAATACCGACAGCGGGCACGTCAGCGGCATTGAGTAGACGAATTTCGAGCAGGCCAGGATTCTCCGGCGCACAAAAGGAAATTTGGTCGAGTAGGGCAAACGGCGCGCCAGGGGTCGCACTGGGGGCATGCGGTGCCAAAATGCGGGTGGGTAATAAAGCGGCAAGCGTAGGTTGCGATGGGACAGGAGTCACGGGCGCAAGTTGCGTCACGGGTGGGGCAAAAGCGGCATCATCGAGGGTGGGGAGTGGGCTGGCAGAAGAATTTACCTGCGGCACATCCGTTTGGGATGTGGAAGCGTTACCGGGGTTGGCAACTTCAACTGTTGGAGATTGAAACGCCTCGGCTAACAAGCTCAATAGACGCACAGATTCTGCTGAAGCGTTGCCTGCCATCAGCCGCTGAGTCTGCTCAGCCAGCATGGAGAGTGGGTCGCCTCCCAATAACGCCAGACGAACGCGGGCGCGTTCCAGATTACCGTTGGCGGCGTAGGCAGACGCCGCCAACAAACGATATTCATCTTTGAAATCGGCGCGCAAGGAGGCTGGGGTAGATGCGTTTTGGAAGTCAACGGGCGCAACCCACCAGGCGTAGAGCAAACCCGCCATCAGCCCAAGCAAAAGCCCGGTGAGCAGGTACCAATAACCGGCTTTTTGAGGTGCGTTCATGGTAGGCCTCCAGCAGGCGAAAAAATTTGCAAGGCAAGGGTGAGCGTCTGCAGGCGTTGAATATCGCGCTCATCATAGCCGTTGGCGCGAGAAAATTGAAGCGCGGCGGATGCAATTTCTGCGGGCGGCTGTGAGCCGAGCAAAGCCAGACGGCGGGCGGCGTTCTGCGGATTTTGCTCGGTCTGATAGATTTCAGCAACCATCAGGGCGTAGTCAGCGCGGAAATCTTCGCGCAGGGTATTGGGGGCGGTATCCACATATTGAACCGGGTTGAGTTCCCAGCCGTAGAGCAAGCCCATGCCCATGCCCGCCAGGATGGAGAGCAGAAAAAAGAACCAGCGTTGAGGTGACATGGTCTGATTTTGCCCTTTCCGGTTTCAGGTGTCAAGTGGCAGGTTTCTGGTGATTACCCATTTGTTCCACCCTGCAAAGCGACATTTATGTCGCTTTTGTCCGCAGGACAAAAATTGGCGACTTGTAACTTTTCTCTGCACTCTCCGCGGTTAGGGAGGCAAGGTAGTAGCTCGGGTTAAATTTCAAAAAAAGCATTCGTAAAGTTTGTTCACACCTGCACTTGCGTGCTGGTTGCAAGTGTTTGCGACATTTGCGTTAAAAAAGGCAAAAGCCCCTGCTTTTTTTGAGAAGATATTTAAAAATAACTGATGTTACGCGATACACCGTAGCACGACATTTATGTCGTGTTGAAATTTGGCTGACGCTAATTTTTAGAGTCTATCCAAAAAACGGGGCAGGTGGGGCAAGGCCCGCGCAAATCGCAGATTTGCGCCACCGTTGGCTGCCCATTTTGCCAATCTTTTGGACGGGTTCTTATCTGTTCAGTGCCTATCAAACGGCTCTAAAATTTCAATTTTCCGGTTTCTGCGGCGCAACCGCGACATATATATCGCGCCACTGGTTCTTGTTGCGTAACATCAGTTATCAGTGAAACTCTTGCACAAAAAGCAAGGAAATTAACCACAAAGGGTCACAAAGAGTCACAAAGTTTTTTGGTTTTCCTTTGTGTTGCTTCGTGGCCTTCGTGGTCAAATCTCTTTCGGCTTGTCCGAGTTAGGGTCTCCGCCCCTGATTATTGAGAAAATACGATGTGGGGAATTTCCAGGAAGCCAAAGCCATCGCAAAAGTCGTTTTTTTTTAACAATACGATTCACAGCGTTCTTTGCTATAATCTTAATCATGAGCCACGCCCTGACGCTTTACCGTCTGCAACAAACCGATACCCGCCTCGACCAGGTGCAAACCCGCTTGCGCGAAATCGGTAACAGCCTGGAAAATAACCCCGCGCTGAGAGCGGCGCGCGAACAAGTTCAAACCTCGGACAGCGCTCGCACCCAAGCAGAAAAAACCCTGCGCGAAGCCGAACTGAATGCCCAGTCCAAACGCATCAAACTCGAAACAGCGGAATCCAATCTCTACGGCGGGCGCATTCACAATCCCAAAGAACTGCAAGACCTGCAAAGCAACGTGGCCGCCCTCAAACGCCAACTTGCCCCCCTGGAAGACGGCCAGTTGGAAGCCATGCTGGCCGTCGAAACCGCCCAGGAGAAAAACGCTCAAAGCCAGGCCGCTCTGCGCCAGGTGGAGGCAACCGTCATCAACCAAAATTCGCTCTTGAAAGGCGAAAAAAGCACGCTGGAACACGAGCGTGACCGCCTGATTGCCGAACGCAGCGCCAACACTGCCACCCTGCCCGCCGACACCCTGCAACTTTACGAAACCCTGCGCCAGAAAAAACGTGGGCTGGCCGTTGCCCGCGTGACCGAAAACACCTGCGGCGCATGCGGCAACGAACTGACACCCACACAAGCACAAGCCGCCCGCCAGGCCGGTCAATTCGTCCACTGCGCCTCGTGCGGGCGCATCATCTTCAGCAACTAAGGCGCGCCATGAACCGTCTTCCCGGCCTCGACACCCTCTCCTTTTGGATTGGCGCCATCGTCTCCAGCATCCTTTGGGGAATCATGCTGGCCTTGCGCCCCATGTTCACCGCCGCGCTCGAAACCTGGCGCAAACAGCGCGAAGAAGCCCGTCTGCGCGCCGATAGCGGCATCGAAGACAGCCATCGCCGCGTTCTCTACCGCCAAACCCAGGAAATGCACCTGGCCGCCTCGCTCTTTGCGCTCGATGAAATCATGGAAATTCCGTGTTTGCTGGCGCCGCCGCCACAGCTCGAACCCGGTATGCCCAGCCAGCACGAAGATGTCGTCGCCCGCGCCATCCCCTACCTGCGCGACTGGCCTGAACTGGCCGCCTTCTACGGCGCCGAAACCTTGACCCTGGCCGAGGCCCTCAGCGGCGACGCCAACCTGCTCATCACCGGCCAGCCCGGCAGCGGCAAAAGCACCGCGCTGGCAATTCTGACCGCGCAAATCACCAACCGCGCCCCCGAAGTCGCCGCCCTGCAAGAGCGCGTCCCCTTCCTCATCCACGTCGCTGACCTGGGGTTGCCGCACCCTGAACCCAAAAAGCCCGAAGACCTGCTCCAGGCGCTGATTGAGGCCGAGTCCAACCGCGCATCACTTTTCGATCGCCCGCGCCTGCCCGCCTTCACCCAAATCAGTTTTCAGGCCGGGCGCGCCCTGCTCCTGCTTGACGGGCTGGACGAACTACCGCAGGCGCAAATTCAAGAAGCCACCGCCTGGCTCAAATTGCTCCTGCGCGCCTACCCCAAAACCCGCGTCGTTGCCAGCGCCGCGCCCGAATACGCCGACGGCCTCACCAGCCTGCAGTTTGTCCCCCTGGCGCTTGTTCCCTGGAGCGCCGAACAACAAAACCACTTCCTGCACAAATGGGATGCGCTCTGGCAACAATACGTCTCGCGCGAGGCCTGGGCGCAAACCGGCGAACAGATCGAACCAACTCTCTTGCGCCGCTGGCTCAGTGCTGAAAATACCCTTGGCCTGACCCCGCTCGAATACACCCTCAAGCTGTGGGCGGCCTACGCCGGCGATACACGCGGCCCACGGCCTGCCGATGCCATCGAAGCGCACCTGCGCCGCCTGACTCCGCTCAACACCCCGCCCGAAGCCCTGCAAGCCCTCGGCGCGCAAATCAGTCTGAACGGTCTGGCGCTTTTTGATGAGAAAAATGCCAAAGACTGGATTAAGAAATTTGAACCAAGCCTCGCCGCAGAAGCGGAGACTTCGCCCGCGCCTGAGCCGCCTACAGACGGCGACCCCCTCCCCGCTTCAACGGATGCTCCCGTTCCGACAGGTGTGCCCCAAAAAACAGCGGCTTCCGCATCTGCCCAGCCCTCGCTTTTATCTGCGCTGGTGCAATACGGCCTGCTGACCGTTCATCCGCAAAACCGCCTGCGCTTTGTGCACCCAGTTTTTAGCGGCTGGCTGGCCGGGCGCGCGCTCACCGCCAACAGCGCTGAAAGCCTGCTGGCGCAGCCCGCCTGGAGCGGCCAAACACTGACGTTGCGCTACCTGGCCGCCTACAACGACCCGACCCCATTACTCCGCACGCTGGCCGCTCAAGCCGACCCGCTACTCCTTCGTCCAAGCCTGCTGAGCGGGCGATTGTTGCGCGACGCACCGCCTCAGGCACCCTGGCGCGGTCTGGTGATGGCAACGTTGCTCCAAATTTTACAAAACGAAGAACAGCCCATGTCGATTCGCGGGCAAGCGCTGGCCGCGCTTATTTTGAGCGGCGACCCCAACAGCGGCGCACTTTTCCGCCAACTTTTGCAGGCGCCTTCGCTCGAACTGCGCCGTCTAGCCGCCCTTGGCGCGGGCATGACCCACGAAAATAAAGCAGTGGAAGGACTTACCCGCCTGCTCGGTCAATCCATGGGCGCAACGCAGCAGGCGGCCTGCCTGGCGTTGGTGGCGATTGGCACACCTGCCGCGCTCGAAGCGGTTGCCACTGGCCTGCTCCGCGGCGACGAAGACCTGCGTCAGGCGGCGGCAGAGTCTCTAGCCAATGACCGCGCCGAAGGCCACGAAGCCCTGCGCGATGGCATCAGCAGCGAAGACATCATCATGCGCCGCGCGGTCGTCTACGGGCTGGGGCGCATCCGTGAACCCTGGGCCGACCAAATTTTGGAGCGCATCCAAACCGAAGACAATCAGTGGGTGGTACGCACTGCCGCAGTGGAACTGGTAAGCGCACGCGCGCAGCTCAATCCGCGCGTGCCGCGCCGCCTGATGGCTCCCGCCGAAACCCCCTGGCTGATTGAATTTGCCGGGCGGCATGGCATGGGCGTCACCCCCGGCCAGCCCGCCACAGACTTACTCCTGCTGGCGATTAAAGGAGAAGACGACATTGAGCGCCAGGCCGCCCTGCGTTACCTGCGCCTGACTCCCAACGAGGGTGTCATCGCCGCCTTCTATCAAATTTATTTTGGGCAAGACCTCGATTTGCGCCAGGAAATCACCTACGCCCTGACCGATTTCGCCTACGCGGGCATCACCCTGCCCGACCCGCACCAGTTCGGGCTGGGGTAAGCCAACAGGATAAATGGGATAAATGGGATGAATGGGATAAAAATCATTACACATGCCACGCTGGTGCGCTGGACAAAACCCAACGAAATTTTGAACGATTCTGCGCTGGTGATTGAAAACGGCAAAATTGCCGATTTCGGCCCCTCGGCGGAACTTGAAGCGCGCTACCCGCTGGCTGACCGCTGGGACGCGCGCGGACAGCTGCTGATGCCCGGCAATATTTGCGCCCACACCCATTTTTACGGCATGTACGCGCGCGGTCTGGCCGTCCCCGGCCCCGCCGCGGAAAATTTCTCCCAAATTCTCAAGACCCTGTGGTGGCCGCTCGACCAGGCGCTGGACGAAGAAGCCGTGCGCCTGTCAACGCGCGTTTGCCTGGCAGACGCCATCCGGCATGGTACGACCACCCTGTTTGACCATCACGCTTCACCCAATTTTCTGACCGGCTCGCTCAACGCCATCGCGCAGGAAGTCGAAAAATCCGGCCTGCGCGCCACGCTCTGCTACGAAGTCACCGACCGCTACGGCGAAGAAAAAATGCGCGCGGCCATTGCCGAAAATGTAGATTTCATCCGCAAAACAGCGGACGGCAAACGCCCCACCCTGCGCGGCGTGATGGGACTACACGCCCCTCTGACGGTTTCCACCGCCACACTGGCCGCCTGCGTGGCTGCCGCCGACGCGCTTGACACCGGCCTACACCTCCACGTCAGCGAATCGCTGGACGACGGCTACGCGGCCCTGACGCCCGACAAAGGCTTCATGCCGCCGGTGGACTGGCTGGCTCACAACGGCGCACTCGGCCCCAAAAGCATCGCCGCCCACGCCGTGCAAATTGATGAGCGCGAAATTCAACTGCTGGCCGAAACCCAAACCTGGGTCACCCATCAGCCGCGCTCCAACATGAACAACGCCGTCGGCGTGACCGAAGTGGAGCAAATGCTGGATAGAGGCGTGCACGTCTGCCTGGGCAATGACGGCTTTTCCAACGCGATGTGGGCAGAATGGAACGCCGCCTACCTGCTGCACAAAATTCACCACGAAGACCCGCGCCGCATGGACGCCTCGCGCGTGGTCGAAATGGCGATTGACAACAACGCCGCGCTGACGCAGACCTTCTTCCCCGAAGCGCCGATTGGCGTCATCGAAAAAGGCGCCGCTGCCGACTTGATTCTGGTGGACTATCAGCCGCCGACCCCGCTGACAGCGGGCAACCTGCCCTGGCATATTCTCTTCGGATTCCGCGAGGGCATGGTGACGGCCACCATCGTCAACGGGAAAATTTTAATGAAAGACCGCCAACTGCTGACGCTGGACGAAACCGAAATCGCCGCACAGGCGCGCGCCTATGCGCCAAAAGTCTGGGAAACCTACCGGAAAATTGCTGAAAATCAGTAGCCGGTTATCAGTTGTCGGCAAATTCAAAGGAATATGAGATTATGACCAACCAACTGCTCGTCACCATCGCCGTTTTGGGCGGCACCGGCAAGGAAGGCAAAGGCCTGGCCTATCGCTGGGCCAAAGCGGGCTATCGCGTGCTGATTGGCTCGCGCACGGCTGAGAAAGCGCAAAGCGCCGCGCAGGAATTGACCGCCCTGCTGGGCGAAGCCGCCATCGAAGGGCTGGATAACCTATCCGCCGCGCAAAAAGCCGATATTGTCGTGGCCGCCGTCCCCTACGCCGCGCACCGCGAAACGCTGTTAACCGTCAAAGACGCCCTGCAGGGCAAACTGCTGGTAGATGTGACCGTGCCGCTCGTCCCGCCCAAAGTCAGCAAAGTGCAAATGCCCCCGGCTGGCAGCGCCGCCCAGGAGGCGCTCGGCATTCTCGGCGAGGGCGCGCAGGTGGTGGACGCGTTTCAAAATATCTCCTACGAACATCTCATGGCCGAGGGTCAACCGCCCTGCGACGTACTCGTCACCGGCAGCAGCAAAGCCGCCCGCGAGGAAGCGCTCAAACTGGTCGAAGCCGCCGGGCTGACAGGCTGGGACGCCGGGCCGATTGAAAACTCGGTCGTCGTTGAAGGCCTGACCAGCGTGCTGATTTACATGAACAAACAATACGGCTCCACCCATGCCGGAATCAAGATAACCGGGATTCATCAGTAAACAGTTGTCAGTGGTCAGTTATCAGGCAATGACTACCAACTGACAACTGCCAACTGACAACTGACAACTACCAATGCTCGCCCTCACCCCCCTGCCCAATATTCCCCTCATCCGCCCGGACGACAACCTGGCGGATGTTCTTCTCAACAGCCTGCGCGAAGCCAAAATCAGCCTGCAGGATGGCGACATTCTCGTCCTGGCACAGAAGATTGTCAGCAAAGCCGAAAACCGGCTGGTTAACCTCGCCACTATCACGCCTTCCCCCACCGCGCTGGAACTGTCCGCCAAAACCGGCAAAGACCCGCGCCTGGCAGAATTATTACTACGCGAAAGCCGCGAAATCCTGCGCACGCGCATTGGCACGGCAATTGTCGAACACCGCCTGGGATTCATCTGCGCCAACGCCGGAATTGACCATTCCAACGTGGCCGGAGAAGGAGACGCCAGCCAGGAATGGGTGCTGCTGCTACCCGAAAACCCCGACAAATCCGCCGCCGAAATCCGCGCCGCGCTGGAAACAGCCAGCGGCAAACGCCTGGGCGTGCTGATTATCGACTCGCATGGCCGCGCCTGGCGGCTGGGAACGGTCGGCATCGCCATCGGCCTGAGCGGGCTGCCCGGCCTGATGGACGAGCGCGGCTGGCAGGATTTATTCGGCTATACGCTGCAAATCACCGTCGTCGGCGTGGCCGATGAACTGGCCGCCGCCGCCAGCCTGATGATGGGCCAGGCCGCCGAAGGCACGCCCGCCGTCCACGTGCGCGGATTCCCCTATCCGCTGCGCGAGGGAAACCTGAGCGAGCTGCTGCGCCCCAAAGACCAGGATATGTTCCGGTGAAGAATGAATTTTGGGATTTTCTCGACCAACTGATTGCCTCCAGCGAAATCGTTGTTGACCGACCCAAAGGTTCACAACATCCGCACTACCCGGAGATTATCTACCCGCTCGATTATGGCTATCTGGCTGGAACAGTTTCCGCTGATGGCGATGGAATTGATCTGTGGCTTGGTTCACAGCCCCAAAAAACACTCAGCGCCATTTTGGTCATTGTTGACCTGCGCAAGCGCGATAGCGAAATCAAACTGTTGCTCGGATGCGTTCCACAAGAAATACAAATTATCCTGAATTTTCACAACAGCGGATCAATGCGGGCGACGCTGCTCAATCGCCCAATCACACAATCACAGAAGCACGAGGCCCTATGAACGCCATTCCTGAAAAATACCACGACCTGCTCAAAGATGAAGCAAAAGCCTTTCTTTTCCTGGCGACCACCATGAAAGATGGCTCTCCGCAGGTCACGCCCGTTTGGTTCAATCACGATCAAACCCACATCCTGATCAACTCGGCCAAAGGACGGCTCAAAGACATCAACATGCGCGCCCGGCCACAGGTAGCTTTTGTCATTCAGGACCCAGCCAACCCGTATCGTTACCTGCAAATTCGTGGCCGGGTGATTGAAATTACTGAAGCCGGCGCAGACGCGCACATTGACGCACTGGCCTTCAAATATCAGGGGCTGAAAAGCTACCCGTACCGCAAAGAAGGCGAAATACGGGTGACCTATAAAATTTTGCCCAAAAAAATTGACGCGCACTAACCAATCATGGACGATAGATCACCAGCCAGCGCCATGCAGGGATTTCTGCGCTCGCGCCGCTCGATACGAAAATTTACCGGCGAACCGGTTTCGGCAGACGTGTTGCGCGAGATTCTCGAAAGCGCCTGCTTCGCCCCCTCGGCGCACGGCATGCAGCCCTGGCGTTTTGCCATCGTCGAAAATCAAAGCGCCCGCGACGCCCTGGGCCTGGCGCTGACCGACCAGATGCGGCGCGACATGCAGGCCGAACCCGCCCCCGCAGCAGAAATCGCTCAACGGGTGCAACGCTCACGCCAGCGCATTGCCGAAGCGCCGGTGCTGCTCCTGCTCTGCCGTGATGTTGAAGCGCTACGCGTGCACGCCGTGGAGGAAGACCTGATGGCGATTCAATCGGTCGCCATGGCCGGGCTGCAGTTGATGCTGGCAGCGCAAGCTCACGGCCTGGGCGCCAACTGGATTTGCTGGCCACTCTACGCGCAGGCTGAAACCATCCGCGCGCTGAATTTGCCGGAAACCTGGCAGCCGCAGGGCATGGTTTTTCTCGGCCACCCGGCGGAACAGCCGAAAGAAAAAGTTCTGAGACCACTTTCCGAACTCACAAAGACCATTTGAGAGCAAAAGCACCGTGAAACCTTCCAACCTTCACCATGAAACCATAAAAATCGTCGCCCTGGCAGGCGGAGTCGGCGGCGCAAAACTGGCCGATGGCCTGGCGCAAGTTCTGCCGCCCGAAAACCTGACGGTCATCGTCAACACCGGCGATGATTTTACGCATTGGGGGCTGAACATCTCGCCCGATGTGGATACCGTTTGCTACACGCTGGCCGGGCTGGCGAATCCCGTCAGCGGCTGGGGGCGGCGGGACGAAAGCTGGCAGGTTTTCCAGCAGATGGAACGCCTCGGCGCGGAAACCTGGTTCCGGCTGGGCGATCAGGACCTGGCGACTCACCTCGAGCGGACGCGCCGTCTGCGGAGCGGTGAATCGCTCAGCAGCATCACCCGCGATTTTTGCCAGCGCTGGGGCATCCGCCAGCGCATTTTGCCGATGAGCGACGACCGCGTGCGCACCATGGTCAACACCGTCGAAATGGGCGAACTGAGTTTTCAGGAATATTTCGTTCACCAGCGCTGCCAGCCCACGGTCAAAGGATTTCGCTTCGATGGAATAGAAAGCGCGCAGCCCGCGCCCGGCACGCTCGAAGCGCTCCAAAACGCCGACGCGATTGTTTTTTGTCCCAGCAACCCGTGGGTGAGCGTGGACCCGATTTTGAAAACGCTCAAAAACCAGACGGTTTTTGAGTCCAAATGCCTGATTGCCGTCAGCCCAATCATCGGCGGTGAAACGGTGAAAGGCCCGGCGGCAAAAATGTTCCGCGAACTTGGCTTTGAATCGTCGGCGCTGGCGGTGGCCCGGCATTATGGGAAATCGCTGCTGACGGGATTCGTGCTCGACAACGCCGATGCGGCCCTGGCAGACGCCGTCGCCGACGTGGGAATTTCCCCGCTAGTCACCCCCACGCTGATGACGCAGCCCGCCGACCGCGCGCGCCTGGCGCAAGATGTGCTAAACTTTGCAAAGAGTTTTCTGCTATGACGATTTGGGCGATTGTGCCGGTAAAACCACTGCGGCTGGGAAAATCCCGGCTTTCGAGCGTGCTGAGTGATGACGAGCGCACGGCGCTGAATCACATGTTTTTGGAAAACACGCTCAGCGTTTTACGCCAAACCACCGAAGTCAACCAAACGCTGGTCGTCAGCCGCGACCCGGCGGCGCTGGCGATTGCGCGCGAATTTAATGCGCGCACCGTGCTGGAAGATGGCAGCCCCGACCTGAATCGCGCCCTGCGGCGGGCAACCCTGCTGGCGCGCGCCTTCGCCACACGCGGCGTGTTCATCCTGCCAGCCGACTTGCCTCTGCTGACGCCGCAGGATTTAAACGAATTTTTTGCCCGCGCCTGTGACAAGAACTGCGTCACAATTGCGCCCGACCGGCGCGAAGACGGCACCAACGCCCTGCTGATTTTGCCCGGCGGGCTGATTGATTACATTTACGGCGCGGGTTCTTTTCAACATCACTGCGACGCCGCCCGAAAAGTTGGCGCGCGGCTGGAAATCGTCTACAACCCGCACCTGGCGCTCGACCTGGATACACCGGATGATTTGGATGTGTACAACCGCATGAAGGTGATCAGTGAACAGTGAACAGTGAACAGTAACCAGTGATCAGTGAATAACTGTGACTGACGACTGATGACTGATAACTGGCAACTGACAACTGATAACTGACCACTGACAACTGACAACTACCAACTGGAGTTTCCCATGAACCGTGTTGCTTTATACCTGCAAGATTCGCACGACTTGCGCGACGGCCTGCAGTACGCGCAATACGCCGAAGCCAAAGGCTTTGAAGCCGTCTGGCAGGCCGAAAGCCGCCTGGTGCGCGACGCCATCGTCCCGATGGCCGCCTACGCCGCCGTCACCGAGAAAATCAAAGTCGGCTCCGGCGTCATCAACAACTGGACGCGCAACATCGGCCTGCTGGCCGCCACCTATCTAACGCTGGACGACCTGGCGCCGAATCGCATCATCTGCGGCATCGGCGCATGGTGGGACCCACTGGCGAAAAACGTGGGCATTGACCGCAAAAAACCGCTGACCGCCATGCGCGAAACCGTGCTGATTATGCGCCGCCTGCTGAACATGGAACGGGTGACGTTTGACGGCGAATTCATCCACGTCAGCGGCATCGAGCTGGACGTGGTGCATGGCCGCCGCGAACCGCGCAACGTCCCGATTATGATTGGCGCGACCGGCGACCAAATGATGGAAATGACCGGCGAAATTGCCGATGGCGCAGTGATGAATTACTGCGTGCCGCCCGAATACAACGACCGCGCGCTGGAATTGCTCGAAAAAGGCGCCAAAAAAGCGGGCCGCACGCTGAATGAAATTGACCGCCCGCAATTAATCGTCTGCTCGGTGGATGAAGACCATGACAAAGCCATTGAAACCACCAAAATGCTGCTCTGCCAATACCTGGCGCAGCAGCCGCACATCGCCAAAGCCAGCGGCGTCAGCGACGAAGTCGTCCATCAAATTCAGGCCACGCTGGGCTGGCCTGCCACCAAAGAACAAATCAATCAGGCCAAACATTTCGTGCCTGATGAGCTGGTGATGAAAATCACCGCTTCCGGCACACCCGCCGAGGCGCGCGCCAAAGTGGCAGAATACACCAAACGCGGCTGCACCTGCCCAATTCTCTACCCGGCAGGCGGCAACGTACGGCTGCTGATTGACACCTTTGGTAATCAGGCATAGAATTCGCCGCTTGCAAATCACGAACAGCGCAAAATCAACTTTGCGCCAGAGAACCAGGATAATTTTATGAGCAAAGAATTTTCAACTGCCCCCAGTGAATTTAAACGCGCGTTTGAGCAAAACCGCGCCCTGTTCGCGGCGCAGCCCGCCATCCTGCAGCGTTTTCTCGAAGCGCAGGCGCATCACATCGCCCAGGCGCTGACCGAGCATTTGCCGCAGGTCAAATTCAGCCTGCCCGACCGGGTGGTGGCAGAGATTCCCCAAATCGGCCAGCCCGCGCCAGTGGCGGTTCCGCCTGCGGCGCGAGAGCAAAGCCTGGGCGGGCTGAAGAATCGCATCCGCGGGACCAATGTCCGCGAGGAAGTCCGCCACCGGCTGATAGCGTTGGAACAATCTGCCGACCACGCCATCGCCACCAGCGCCAGCCTGCTGCGCTACGCGGCGGCAATTCACATGGTTCACAACATGCTTCCGGCTGGCCGCTCGGTGGAATATCGCGCCGATGAAGGCGAGGAAATTGCCACGCTGCCGGTCGCCCCGCTGGAGCCGGAATCCGCCATCACGCAGGCCAGCGACGCCATCGCCGAGGAATCCAGCGCGGACGAGGGGCGCGGCGACTTACAGGTGCCATTCGTCCCGGCGGCGCGGCGCTTTTATCTGCCGCAGTGGGTTTCCTTTGACGAAAAAGACGCGCTGCTGGTGGGCAATATCAAAGAAGCCGAGGCGAATCTGGCTTCGATGCAGCGCTATGTCGAAATTTTGCACGCGGCCTCGTCGCTGGCGCCCTACATTTTGGCGGACGAAGAATATCAGAAGAAGCGCTACGGCATGTTGGGGCAGTTGATTAATCAGGGGCGGGCGCTGGCGCGTTACAAAGCCGGTGAAATCATCCGCACGATTAAAGTACGCGCCCAGTCTGGCAATTTGAATCGCGGCCTGAGCCTGAGCCTGCCCTACTACGATGACCAGGAACTGAAAATGGCGCAAACCAACTTCGAGGTCATCCCCGCCGGACGCATCATGTTTGTTCCGGCCTTTGTGGTGCGCGCCGTTCACGAGGAAGCCGCCAAACGCCTGCAGGATACGCGCTTCAACGCTTCGACCCGCAAACATCTGCTGGTCATTTTACAAATACTGGAAGATGCGTTTTCCCAAATGGAAAACAAAAAGTAGAAATTCACAGGTATTCTCATGCAACTGTTTTCGATTTTATTACTGGCAGTGATTATTTATTTTTCCTGGCGCATTGCGCCACGTGAAAGCCAGGAAGATGCGCATGTTCACGGGGCGGGGCAGGTGGGGCTGCTGGCGGCGATTGCCCTGTTTGGTGTGGATTACTTCACCTCCTATTTTTACGCCACCGGCGAAATGCTGCACGCCCTACATCCCTACGGGTTGGAACATCTTGGTTATTATGCGGTGGCCGTCATCAGCCTGGCGAATTTGGTGTTTGGTGGGCTGTATATGTATTCGCTGGGCGTTTTCAAAGCCGGAGGGGGCTCTTTCGCCGCGGCAATGCGCTATTTGGGACCCTCGCTCAGCCTGATTGTGGCCGTGATTCTGTTGCAAGATTACATTTTCACGATTGTCGTTTCCACGCTTTCGGGCGTGGACCAGCTGCTCTCACTGGGGCAGGCGGGCGGAATTCCGTGGTTCTGGCACTTTCTGATTGGTGCGGCGCTGGTCAGCGTCACCTGGGCCATCACCATTCGGGGACGCGGAGAATCAGCGACCATCGTTTTTGGCGGGTTGAGCATTTTTGTCTTGCTGACCATCGCCATGGCAATTGGGCTGCTGCTTGCCAAAGCCGCCAACGTACCGCCGCTGCCGGCAGAAGAAGCCTTGCAGCCGGTCAAATCCATTTGGGAGGCGCTGTTCCATGTGCTGGCCGCCTCCATGAAGGGGCTGGTGGCATTAACCGGGCTGGAGGCCATGTCCGACGGCATCCAATTTGTAATTGACGATGACCCGCCCTTTGTCAAATGGGGCAAGAAAAAACTGCCAAAATTGCAGGCACTGTGGAACTTTTACGCTGGGAAAAGCGGTATTGGCCGCGCGGTGCAAACTTCATTTCTGTTTTATGGCGCCATCACCACCCTGTTTCTGACCTATTTTGCCATTCACTTCAAAGCCTTTGATTACGTTCAGGGGCGCAGCCTGGTCGGCAACCTGGCCTTCATCGGGTTTGGCGCACTGCCGGGCGGCGTAATTTTGTTTTGGGCCTATCAAATTTTGGCCGTTGCCCTGCTGACCGCCGCCTCGATGACCGCTTTTCAAGACCTGCAGGCCATCACCTGGCGCAATGTCGCCATTGGTGAACTGCCCGAAATAGTCGTCTACCGCAACCCCAAAGGCACGTTCACCCGCCCGGTGACTGCCGCCGCCATCACCGCCATCATCATTCAGCTGCTGGTGCGCGGCAACACCAGCACCGCCGTCCCCTACTACGGCGTGGGCGTCTTTGTTCCCATCACCATCATGGGAATGGCGATGCGCGAACATGTTCGACAAAAATTATCTGGGCGCGCCCGCACCTTTGGCCTGTTTGGAACTTCGCTATCCATTGCGCTTTCGACCTTTATCTTCATCGGTCAAATTGTCACCAAATGGAATGAAGGCGGCTGGGTGGTGCTGATTGTCTTCGCCACCCTGATTTTGCTGGCGCACGTCATCCTGCTCTCCCCGGCAGGCTACCGCGAACCAGAGGATATTCACCGCGTCGTGCGCGAAAAATCGCGCATCGAAGGCGCAACCGGCAATGTCGTCGAGTGGCAATCGCTAAAAATGCAGCAGTACCGCTATCAGGTAACCCTGGCTGTCGCCAAATTCTTTGGGCTGTTTGGCGTTTTCAAACCGCTGCGTTTCGACCAAACAGAAAAACCTGTCAACCCCGGCGAATTTGAAGACGCGCTTCACCACGAACAAAGTACCAGCTTCATCGAGCAATACATGGACAAGAAAAAATAATGAATGATGAGTGATGAGTGATGAGTGATGAATAAAATACCACTCTTCATTCTGCATTCTTCATTTTGTTTCCCATGAGCGCCACGCCCATTTACAGCCTCAGCACATCGGATGTCTTCACCTCGCTGGAGACATCCCCGGCTGGGTTAAGCGCTGAAGAAGCCCGCTCGCGCCTGTCACTCTACGGGGAGAATTTACTTTCCGAGCAAAACACCACCCCGCTCTGGTTTACCGTCGCCCGGCAAGTTCTCCAACCGCTGACGTATATTCTGTGGGGCGCCAGCCTGCTGGCGCTTTTCTTCGACCCGGTGCTGAGCGGCGTCATCTTAATCATCACCTTTGCCAACGCTGGCTTTTCCTTCTGGCGCGAATATCGCGTGGAGCAAGCCACCCGCAAACTGCAAGAGATTTTGCCGGTCTACGCACATATTCGGCGCGACGGGCAGGAACGCCAGATTCTCGCCCGGGAGGTCGTGCCAGGCGACATCTTGATTCTGGCAGAGGGCGACAACATTCCCACCGACGCGCGCGTCATCGAAGAATATGGCCTGCGCGCCAACAACGCCACGCTGACGGGCGAATCGCTGCCCGCGCGCAAAAGCGCCGACCCATCCTACCAAACCGACATCAGCGAAACCGAACAGCCCAACCTGATTTTCGCCGGAACCTCCGTCGCCGCCGGTACCGGCCAGGCAGTCGTCTACGCCACCGGCATGTTGACTCAGTTCGGGCGCATCGCCCACCTGACGCAGACCGTCGCCGAAGGGCCCAGCCCCTTTCAGGCCGAGCTGGCCAGCGTCGTCAAAGTTACCAGCATCGTGGCGGTCGCCATCGGCGGGCTGATTCTCGCCGTCGGGCTGACCACGCCCGGCCTGAATTTTTCGCAGAAGCAGGTGATTTCCTTCGCGCTGGGCGTCATCGTCGCCGCCATCCCCGAAGGCCTGCCCGCCACGCTGACGCTTTCGCTGGCCAGCGCCGTTCAGCGGCTGACCTCCAAAGGCGTGCTGGTCAAAAAAATGACCAGCGTCGAAACACTCGGCAATGTCTCAGTCATCTGTACCGACAAAAGCGGCACGCTCACCCAAAATCAGATGACCGCGCGCGAAATTTGGGTGGCCGGGCAGCGCGTGCGCGTGCGCGGCGTTGGCTACGCGCCAATCGGTGAGTTTCTGCCTGCGCCGCAAGGCCAGCCCTGGGACGAAGATTTGCTGGCGCTGCTGGAAGCCGCCGCCTGCTGCAACAATGCCCGACTCAACCCGCCCACGCCTGAAACCCCCGTCTGGCACAGCCTGGGCGACCAAACCGAAGTAGCCCTGAAAGTTGCCGCGCTCAAAGCCGGGCTGGATGAAAACAAACTGAACCAAATTTACCCGCGCGTTCACGAAATTCCCTTTGACGCGCGCCGCAAACGCATGACCACCATTCATCGCCGCAAAACAGACGAAATCGCCTTCGTCAAGGGCGCGCCGCGTGAAATTCTGCAACTTTGCACCCACATCCAAATTAACAATCAAATCGTCCCGCTGGATGAAACCCGCCGCGCCGAGGCGCTAGCCGCCAACGACGCTTACGCCCGCAACGCCCTGCGCGTGCTGGCCATTGCCCGGCGCGAACTGCCGCCCAAAACCAGCGCCTACCGCGCCGAAACCATCGAAAGCGAACTGACTCTGCTCGGCCTGGTGGGCATGATGGACCCGCCGCGCCCCGAAGTGGAAAAAGCCATCCGCGCCTGCCGCCAGGCCAGCATCCGCATTGTGATGATTACCGGCGACTACGGTCTGACCGCCGAATCGCTGGCGCGGCGCGTGGGCATGATTCAAAGCGCCAGCCCGCGCATCATCACCGGCGCCGAGTTGGACGAAATGTCCGAAACGGAACTGCACAAAGCCCTGCAGCAGGAAGTCATTTTTGCGCGCATGGCGCCCGAACACAAAATGCGGCTGGTGGCCGCCTTCCAGGCGATTGGCGAAACCGTGGCCGTCACCGGCGACGGCGTCAACGACGCCCCCGCCCTGCGCAAAGCCGATGTCGGTATCGCCATGGGTATCGTCGGCACGGATGTTGCCAAGGAAGCCGCCGACATCATCCTGACCAACGACAACTTCGGCGCGATTTTCTCGGCGATTGAAGAAGGCCGGGCAGTCTACGACAACGTCCGCAAATTCGTCACCTACATTTTCTCCAGCAACATTCCCGAATTAATGCCCTTTCTGATGGCGGCCTCCTTCCCCGGCATGCCGCTCGCGCTGACCGTGCGCCAAATTTTGGCGGTAGACCTGGGCACCGACCTGCTGCCCGCGCTGGCGCTCGGCATGGAATCACCCGCCCCGGGCGTCATGCAAAAACCCCCGCGTGGACGCGGCGCGCGCCTGATTGACAACGCCCTGCTGACCCGCGCCTTCCTCTGGCTGGGCATGCTGGAAGCCGCTTTTTGTTTCGTCGCTTTTTTCTCGGTCTATCTTTTCTCGGGCAACGCCGCCCTGCTGCCCGCTCTCCCCTGGCTGGCAACTCTCACAGTTCCCAGTTCCATGTTTTTCCGCCTCGAACCAGAACTGGTCATTTTGGCCGCCACCACGCTCTACCACGCCTCTGTGGTGATGACGCAGGTCGGCAACGCCCTGGCCTGCCGCAGCGAATCCTGGTCCGCGCCCAGCCTCCAATGGTCCGTCAACTGGCGGCTGTGGGCCGCGCTGCTCTCCGAAATTCTGGGGATTTTCGTGCTCATTTACTGGCAGCCGCTGCAAACTATTTTTGAACATTACCCCATTCCCGGCCAATATTGGTACGGATTATTCTTGTTTCCCTTCCTTTTCTATGCGGTAGAATGGGCACGAAAAGGAATATTTCATCTCTTTCGCTCCCATTCCACCCCTTCACCGGAGGTAATGCCATGAAAGTCATCGTAATGGGCTGTGGTAGGGTCGGTTCACAGGTTGCCAGGCTGCTCGACCAGCGCGGACATCAGGTGGTGGTACTCGACCATCACGACGCAGATGCCGCCGCCCGCCTGGGCGACGAATTCAAAGGTCGGGTGGTACACGGCCTCGGCTTCGACAGAGAAGCCCTCGAGCAGGCCGACATAAAAAACGCCGAAGCCTTCGTCGCCGCCAGCTCCTCCGACAACGCCAACATCGTCGCCGCGCGTATCGCCCGCAACCTGTTCAAAGTGCCGCGCGTCATCGCCCGCATGTACGACCCGCGTCACGCCGAAATCTACCAGCAGCTGGGGCTGATGACCATCTCTGGCACCGAATTGGGCGTGCGCCGCATCTATGAAATGGTGACGCACAGCGACCTCGACGCCATTCACAAATTTGGTCGCGGCGAAGTCTCCCTCATCCGCATCGAAGTGGGCTTCGAACTGGCCGGACGCAGCCCGCGCGACCTGAACATCCCCGGTGAAGTCAGCCTGGTGACCATCACCCGCGCCGACCGCGCCTTCCTGCCCTCCGCTGGAACCGAATTCCGCGAAGGCGACGTCCTGCACCTGGCCGTTTTAGCCTCGGCCATGGGGCGGCTCGAACAAATGCTCGGCCTGGAAAGGAGACTATAACCATGAACGTCATCCTCGTCGGCGGCGGCAATACCGGCTCACACCTGGCGCGCATTCTACTCGAAGAAAAACACACCGTGCGCCTCATCGAAGAACGCCCGGCTCTGCTGGAAAAACTCCGCCAGGAATTACCCCCCGAAGTCGTTATCGCCGGAGACGGCGCCTCGCCCGCCCTGCTGGAGCAGGCCGGAGCGCGCACCGCCAACGTCCTGGCCGCCGTAACCGGCAGCGACGACACCAATCTGGTCATCGCCTCGTTGGCGCGTTTCGAGTTTAGCGTGCCGCGCATCATCGGGCGCGTCAACAACCCCAAAAACGCCTGGCTCTTCACCCCCGAGATGGGCGTGGATGTGGCGCTCAACCAGGCCGATATTCTGGCGCATCTCGTCGCCGAGGAAATGTCGCTGGGCGACATGATGACCCTGATGAAACTGCGCCGTGGCGAATATTCGCTCATCGAAGAAAAAGTTCACCCAACCTGCCTGGTGGTCGGCAAAAAACTGAAAGAAATCACCCTGCCCAAAGAATGCACCATCACCGCCATCATCCGCGCCCACCAACTGATTATTCCGCACGGCGAAACCCAACTGTTGCCCACCGACGAAGTGCTGGCCCTGGTACACCAAAACCAACTGCGCGAATTCGCCGCCCTGCTCGCCCCGCAAACGCCCATCACCCGCTAGCCCCAAAATCTTATAAAAACGCATCGCGCGACAGGCGCGGACAGTTGCCATTTTTCCTTATACGCGGGAAAGCCTATTCACTTTTACAGCCAACTCACGCTATAATTGAAAAACGTTTTCATTATGACCACCAACTCCTGGCTGACCGCCCTGCAAGAAAATGGCTACCGTCTCACCAGCGCCCGCCGCGCTGTGGTGGAGAAGATGGCGCATACCCGCACTGCGCTCAACCCGCTGGAAGTGTACGACCAGACACGCGCCGCCTGCCCCGGCCTCGGCCTGGTGACGGTCTACCGCACGCTGGAAAAGCTGGAAGAACTTGGATTAATTCAGCGCGTGCATCAGCCTGGCGGATGCAACGCCTACCTGCCCAGCGCCCACGGTCACCAACACCTGCTCATTTGCCGCGCCTGCGGCAAAGCCGAATACTTCGAGGGCGACAACCTGGACGAATTTTTTGCCCGCGTCGGCCAGCAAAACGGATTCACCATCAGCGAGCACTGGCTGCAACTTTTCGGCTTATGCCCAACCTGTCAGGCAAAATGACCAAATTCCACAGCACACTTCTCTACAACGAGGCCGAACACGACCACGGACAACCCATTCTGGATGTTCGTCATCTCACCGTCCGCTACAATGGCATCGCCGCGCTCGACCGGCTGACGTTTCACCTGCACGCCGGAGAGCGCGTGGCTGTCGTCGGCCCCAACGGCGCGGGGAAAAGCACGCTCTTCAAGGCGATTGTCGGCGCCCTGCCCGTCATCGAAGGCGAAATCAACATTTTTGGTTCCCACCCCAGCGGGCACGTCTGCATCGGCTATGTGCCGCAGCGCAACAATGTGGATTGGCGCTTCCCCGTCAGCGTGGAAGATGTGGTCATGATGGGGCGCATCGCCAAAATTGGGCTATTCGGCTGGCCGCGCGCGCTTGACCGTCAGCGGGTACAAAGCGCCCTCGAAACGGTTCACCTCGCCCCGCTGGCAAAACGCCAAATCGCGCAGCTTTCTGGCGGACAGCAACAGCGCATGTTCATCGCCCGCGCCCTGGCCCAAGAATCCGAACTGATGCTGATGGACGAACCGCTGAGCGGCCTCGACGCCCCCTCGCAGGAAGACCTGCTGACCCTGCTGGACGAACTCAAAGCCCAAAATGTCACCATTCTGGTCGCCACCCACGACCTGCAGCAGGCCGCAACCCACTTTGAGCGGGTGATGCTGCTCAACCGCCACATCGTTGCTTTCGGCGCCCCCGCCCAGGTGCTGACGAATGAACATCTCGCCAACGCCTACGGCGGCGGAACCCTGCAAGTGATTGGCGACGCCTGCTGTGAAGATGAGCCCCAGCCATGAGCGATTTTCTCCTTCAGCCGCTCCATTATGATTTCATGCTGCGCGCTTTGGCCGCCTCGGTCATGGTCGCCATCGTCTGCGCGGTAATCGGCACCTACATCGTTTTGCGCGGCATGGCCTTTTTCGGCGACGCGCTGGCGCACACCATTCTGCCGGGCGTCGCCGTCGGATACTTGCTTTCGGGCAGCGACCGCGGCGCGTTATTTTGGTGGGCGCTCGGCACGTCTGTGCTTGCCTCGCTCGGCATCGGCGCCGTCAGCAAACGCGGCGGAATCAAAGAAGATACCGCCATCGGCATCATTTTTGCGGGCATGTTTGCGCTCGGCATCGCGCTCATTTCCACCGTGCGCAGTTACGCCGTAGATTTGACCCACTTTCTGTTTGGCGATGTGCTCGGCGTTTCCAACGGAGACTTAATTCGTACCGGCCTGTTTGCCGCGCTGATTTTGCTGCTGGTTTTTCTATTTTACAAAGAACTGCTGGCAATTTCGTTTGACTCCACCCTGGCCGTCACCTTGCGCTTGCCGGTCAACGCGCTCAACAACCTGCTGCTGGTGCTGATTGCCGTCACCGTCGCCATCACCATGCAGGCCGTCGGCGTGGCGCTGATGGTCGCCATGCTGATTACCCCACCGGCCACCGCCTCGCTACTCACCAAACGCCTGCCGGTGATGATGGGCCTGGCCGCCATTTTCGGCGCGGCTTCGGCCATTTTGGGGCTGTACTTCAGTTATTACACCAACATTGCCAGCGGCGCGGCCATTGTGCTCACCGCCACAGCGTTTTTCATCATCACCCTGCTCACGCAAAAAAAATAGTAACTGCTCAGGCATCTTGTCTCTACGCATGTACCGGCGGGCTGGAAGCCCTGCCTCAGTACATGGAAGCCCTTCGGGCTGGCACAACAAGTCGGATTTACACTTGCACCTGACGCAAGTACGGGTGTCCGACTTTTGCGCGGTAAGGCAGGACTTTAGTCCGCCGAAACAGCGATGGCTGAGCAGTTACAAAAAATAAACAATTACGAGCAGAGCGCCGCACCTTGCGAGGCTTTGCAGATGTAAATTTCGGGGGAATGACCCATCTGCAAGCGATAGCCCGCCGCAAGCGATTCGGCAAACGCCCCGGCCTGATTCTGCGCCACCAGGTTGACCGTACACCCGCCGAAACCTGCTCCCGTTAACCGGGCGCCGTAGCACCCTGGCAGCGACTGCGCCACTTCGGCCATCACGTTCAACTCATCAATCGAAACTTCATACAAATCGCGCAAGCTGACGTGGCAGGCATTCATCAGCCCGCCAAACGCCACCAAATCACCTTGCGCCAGCGCCGCCAGCGCCACTTCGCTGCGGGCGATTTCCTCCACCGCATGCCGGGCACGCTTTTCGGCCTCGGGCGGAAGTTTTGCCGCCAGCCGGTTAAATTCCTGCGGCGAAACATCGCGCAGCGAGCGAATGCCAGGTAAGTCGGCGCGCAAAAGTTCCACCGCCTGCTCACACGCGGCGCGGCGGCGGTTGTATTCGCCGCTGGTCAGTTTACGGCGCACGCCGGTATCCGCCACCACAATGGCGACGCCCTCCGGCAGGGGCAGCGAGCGCCATGCCAGCGAGCGGGTATCCAGCAAAAGCAGGCTGTTTTCCACGCCGCAGGCCGAAGCAAACTGGTCCATGATGCCGCAGTTGACGCCGACATACTGGTTTTCGGCTTTTTGCCCGGCCAACGCGCGTTCTAACGGCGGCAAGTTCCAGCCGCCCAGGGTTTGCCAGGCCAGCGCGAAAGCCATTTCCACCGAGGCGGAGGAACTCAGCCCCGCGCCGCGCGGCACGTCGGAGGCGAAAACCGCCCGCATGGGGCAAATCTGTTGCCCGGCCTGCGCCAGCGCCCAGGCGACTCCGGCGGGGTAGCGCGCCCATTCGGGCAGGGGCGCGCCGTCGGGGCTGGTTTTGGCGGGTAAATCTTCCAGCCGGAAGACGGCCTGTTGGTCAAAATCCAGCGCAACCAGCGTGGATTCTCCTTCGGCAGCAGAGAAAGCAACCCAGGTGGCGCGGTCAATCGCCGCGGGCAGTACCAGCCCGTCGTTGTAATCCACATGTTCGCCCAATAAATTGACCCGCCCCGGGGCGCGAACGAGAAATTGGGGCGGCTGACCAAATTTTTGCTGAAAAGCGGCGAGGACGAGCGGTTTGGGGTGCATCAAAACCTTTTCTTTCTTGATTTAGAACCTATCCGAAAATTCATCGAAGCACGCACGCCCATCTGAAAAAAATTTCCGCGCAAGCCTTGATTGGTAAAATATGCAGCCAAATGTGGCGCAAATCTGCGATTTGCGCGGACAAGTCGGAGACTTGTCCCACCTGCCACATTTTTCGGATAGACCTTTAGCGCTGCTTGTAGTGTGTTTCAGAGACTTCACGCAAGCGCGTGGCGGCGCTTTCGGCGGTGATGTCGCGCTGGGGCATGGCGAGCATTTCGTAGCCGACCATGAATTTGCGGACGGTGGCCGAGCGCAGCAGCGGCGGGTAGAAATGAGCGTGCAAAACCCATTCGGGGTGCGGCTGACCGTCGGCGGGCGCCTGGTGAAAACCCATCGAGTAGGGGAAGGAGGTTTGAAACAGGTTGTCGTAGCGGGTGGTGACTTGCTTGAACAGGTCGGCCAGGGCGTGGAATTCGGCGTCCGTCAGTTGCGGCAGGCTGGCGACGGGGCGATGAGCGGTCAGCAAAATTTCAAACGGCCAGACCGCCCAAAATGGGACAAGAGCGGTGAAATGCGCGTTGGTGGCGACAATGCGCTGGCCGAGGCGGGTTTCCTCGTCCAAATAGTCGAGTAGCAGCGGGCGCTTGTGTTCGGCCAGGTAATCGCGCTGGGCGGCCAGTTCTTTGGCCGGTTCGTTGGGAATGTGGCCGCTGGCCCAGACCTGGCTGTGCGGGTGCGGGTTGGAGCAGCCCATGGCCGCGCCTTTGTTTTCAAAAACCTGCACATAGGCGATGTCGGCGCGGGCGCTCAGATCGCTGGTTTGCTGCGCCCAGGCGCACAAAACGGCTTCGATTTGCGCGGGCGGCAGTTCCGGCAAAGTCAGGTCGTGACGGGGCGAAAAGCAGATGACGCGGCACAGGCCGTTTTCCGCTTCGGCGGTCAGCAAGCTGGCAGGCTGATTTTTGGCCTGCGGCGTCTGGCCCTCAACGGGTAACAGGGCGGCGAAATCGTTGTCAAAAACAAAGACGCTGTCGTAGGCCGGATTTCTTACCTCGCCCGCGCGCTGATTGCCGGGGCAAAGGTAGCAAGTGGGGTCATACTGCGGCAGGCCGGGCGCGGCGGTTTTTTCGACTTGCCCCTGCCAGGGACGTTTGGCGCGCTGGGGAGAAACGAGTACCCATTCGCGGGTGAGGGGATTGAAACGGCGGTGCGGAGAATTGAACATAATGTCACCTTTTTGTAAGGATTATAAATGAGTTTACCGCAAAAGTTTTTTCACTCAAAAGCGTCGAGACGCCAGGATTATTAACTGATGTTACGCAGCAAGAACCCTGTGGCGCAACATTTATGTCGCGGTTGCGCCACAGAAACCGGAGAAGTGTATTTTTAGAGCCGTTTGACAGGCTTTAGTGCCAATACTGTTTAGATAAGGAGTCCAAAGTCTCCAGACTTTGGCGCCAACATCGGGAGACGTTGGACTCCGAAACCGCTAACTGAACAGTATTGGCTTTAGCGTGACATAAATGTCGCGCTACGTTGTTGTACAACCTTTATGCCGTTTTGCAGGTGGAGCAAAGGTATGAGCCATCAACACGCCTGCCCTTGCGGGTGGCGCAAGAGTCGGGACGGTGTGAGCAGAGTATTTTCTTATTCCCCATTCAGCCCACTCAACGGCAAGTTTGGAATCACCACCGCGCCGTGCCGCTCACGCCCGGCCTGACCTTGCGCAGAACAAAGCGCATCGCTCATGCCCAATTCTTCAAAAATGGTGGTTGCCCGAAAGTGACAATCCACCGCCCAGGCAATTTGACCGGCGCGGTCGTACAGCCGCCGCAGCGCCAGATACGTCCAGGCCAAATCCGGGCGGGCGCGCACCTGACGCAAAATTTGCATGGACTGAATCAGCCGCGTTTCCACCTGCGGCCAGTCGGGCGCAGGCTGGCGGGTGACAATTTCGGCCAGCAAGCGCTCACCAATCGCTTCGGCCCAGCGATTATCGGCCTTTTGGGTCTTTTCCAGCGCGCGCGTGGCATATTCAGTGGCAGAGTCAATTTGACCACCCAAGAGCAGGCTTTCGGCCAGAAAAAGATACGGCAGATAGTCAAAGACATGATAGCGGCGGCGTTCCGCCCAGGCGACGGCGGCCTGCAAATCGGCAATACCTTCGGCGTGCTGGCCGCTTTGGGCGCGCGCATATCCGCGCAGGCTGAGCGCCATGTAAAGCGCGGGGGTGATTTCTTCCTCGGCGGGCGTTTCAGGCAGAGATTCTAGCGTTTGCAGGCAGATTTGCCACTCATGTAGACTGGCATAGACCATCGCCAACTGCATCCGCGCAAAAATAACCGTCGAAGCCGGGCCTCCGCCGATAAATTTTTCTTCAGCCAGCGTCAGACCACGGTTGGCTGAAGTCTGTGCCCGTTCCAGTGCGCCCACACGCACATAGGCCACACCCAAATAGCCCAACACAATTGGCAAATCGCCGGGCAGGTGGGTGACGGCGCTTTCGTGTAAGTTGACGTAGCGCATCAGATAGGCGATGGCGTCGTCGAAGGCGGCCAGCGCAATGCTGACGCGCCCCAACATACGCAGGGCAGCGAACAACAATTCCGCGTCGTTTAGTTCTTCGGCCACGCGCAGGGTGCGGCGAGCGTAATCCGCTGCCAGGGCGGGACGTCCCAACAGCCAGAAAAACTGCGCCGAGCGCCGGAAAATCTGCCCGAGGCGGGCTTCGTCGCCCAGGGTATGCGCCATCTGGCTGGTTTCATCCAAAATTTCCACGGCGCGTTGTAAATCACCGGTGAAAGCGTAGGCTTGCGCCAATTGCAAGTTGATGTCAATGCGTTCACTGCTCTGACGTAGACCGGGCATTTGACCCAACAGGCTGATGGCTTGCAAGCCAAACTGACGGGTTTCATGGTACGAGCGCAGGCGCAAGGCCTGTTCTCCAGCTTGAATTAGAAATGGCAGAGCCTTGAGCGGTTGATCGCTGCGCGAAAAATGATAGGTGAGCGTGGCGGAGTCAGCGGGAGGAATGGCTTGTTCCAGTGCGCGGGCAATGCGCCCATGAATCAGTTGACGGCGCGCCTGACTCAGGCTGGAATACGTCGCCTGCCGAATCTGGTCATGGCGAAAATCATACCCGCCAGCGCCGTTTTCTTCCACCAGACCACGCGCCAGCCACTCTTCCAAGCGGGTGACGCAAATTTCGCTTTCCAGTTGACAAATTTCCTGCATCAGCGTCAGGGGGAAAGCGCGTCCCAGCGCCGAAAGCGTGGTCAACGCTTCGCGGCTGGGCGCAGACAAACGATCAAGACGCGATTCGATAACGCGCTGAATAGAAGTTGGCAATGGTCCTGCTGGCTGCAGGCGCATTCCAGTCTCACGCAAAGCGCGGACTGTTTCAACGATAAAAAACGGATTTCCAGCGGTATCCTGCGCCAAACGTTCCACCAATGAAAGGTCATTGGCGCGCTCTGGTAATAAAATTCGCACCAGCTCACTGGCTTGAAGAGAAGGCAAACGCGGCAGGTGCATGTGCTGTACCACGCCGTCATTTTCCAATGAACGCAACAACGTGCGTTGTTCGCCGGGCAACTCTTCCAGGCGACACAGCCCAAGCACCAAAATCGCTGGACGGGCAAGATGCCGCGCCAGCGACGCCAGCCACTCCCAGGTGGAGACATCGCCCCAGTGCAGGTCGTCCAAAATCAGGCAGATGGTTTTTCCGGCCAAAGCGCGGCTGAGGTTGGTCAGGGCGTTGTTCCAGGCTTCTGCGGGCGACGGGCGGATTTCCGGCGCGGGCAGGCGGCTGGTTTCGAGGGCGCGGCGCAGGGCGGCGAAGGGAACCATGGCTTCCAATTCGTAGCAGGCGCTTTGCATCAACGCGGTTTCGGGGTGGCGCGCGAGAAATTCCTGTACCAGGCGCGTTTTTCCAATTCCTGGCTCGCCGCTGATGAGTAGAATTTGCCCCTGGCCGCGCCCGGCCTGCTGATAGGATTCTTCCAGCAGGCTGAGCTCTGTCCCGCGCCCAACCAGCGGCCAGCGGCTGGCAGGTTCTGCTGACGCGGCGGGCGCGTGCTCCGGGCGGCGCATCGGCGCGGGGGCGGCGGGCGGTTGCAAGGCTGGCATCTCCCCGTTTTGAATTTTGCGCCATAATTCGGTGGTTTCGGGCATCGGGCTGACGCCCAACTCGGTTTTCAGGGTTTCGGTCAGTGTTTGGTACAGGTGCAGAGCGTGGCCACGATCGCCTCTGATGGCGTAGAGCGAAATTTGGCGGCAGTGCGCGTTTTCGTCCAGCGGCTCGGCTTTGACCCAGGCGGTGGCGTAGGGCAGGGCTTGTTCCACCTGCCCGGCAGATTGCAGTTCGCGCGTCAGGCGGTCGAGGCTATTCAGGTAGAGTGCGCGCAGGCGCTCGCTTTCGCTCTGGCACCATTCATCATAGAAATCCTGCATAAAGTCGCCGGTGTAGAGCGTCAGCGCCGCCTGAATTTCTGGCAGGCTGGCAGTGGGGCGGACGCCATGCGTGAAGGTTTCCACGTCAAGCCAGAGGGCGGCTTGCGGGTTGAATTGAATGGTCGAACCGCTGATGGTCAACAAGTCGCCCGCCGTGCCGAGCGCGGTGCGAATGCGGTGAATGTACTGACGCAGATTGCGGCGCGCGGCGCTTTCGCTGGCGTTGGGCCAGAATAAAAACGCCAACCGGCGGCGATCGGACGGTTGGCGGCGATTGAGCAACAAATAGGCAAATAGCGAGCGAGTGGTAGGGGACCCAACATCAAGCAGCGTGCCATCTGGCAAGGAAAAACGGAAAGTTTCAAAAAAAGTGGCGCGCATGGGGGTATTCTACCATCGGCAGGCGAGGCTTTTATCACGACGGATACGGTGGAATACGACGTAAAAAACCAACTTACAACAACCCGGCCTGCACTAGCAATTCCGCATTGAAAATGGAACCGCCCGCCGCGCCGCGGATGGTGTTGTGCGAAAGCGTCACAAATTTGAGATGCAGCAGCGGGTCGGGGCGAATTCTGCCGACCAGCGTGGTCATGCCTTTGCCGGTCAGCCGATCGAGACGCGGCTGGGGGCGGTCAGATTCTTCGCGGACGACCATCACCGGGCGCGGGGCGGAGGGCAAATTCCGCGCCGCCAGCGGAGCCTGGTACGCGGCGAAGGCCTGCGCCGCCTCGGCGGGAGTCGCCTGGCGCGCCAGTTCCACGCTGACGCAGACGATGTGACCGTCAATCACGGCGACGCGGTTAGTGTGCGCGCTCAGACGTAAATCCGCCAGTTCCACGCCATCCGCGCCGAGCGCGCCCAGCATTTTGCGCGGCTCCCATTCCACTTTTTCTTCCTCGCCGCCGATATTGGGGATGACATTGTCAATCATATCCAACGAGGAAACGCCGGGGTAGCCCGCGCCCGAAAGCGCCTGCAGCGAAACGACAAAGGCTTTTTTCAGACCGAACGCATCCTGCAAGGCTTTCAGCGCCACCGTCAGCCCGGTGCTGGTGCAATTCGGGTTGGTGAGAATACAGCCGCGCCAGCCGCGCTTTTCACGCTGATGGCGCACCAGCGCAATATGGTCGGGATTCACTTCCGGCAGTAGCAGCGGCACATCCGCCTCGCGCCGAAAGGCCGCCGCGTTGGAGCAGACCGCCACGCCCGCGCTGGCAAACTGCGGCTCAATCTCGCGCGCCTGCTCAGTCGGCAGCGCCGAAAAAACAATTTTCGCCTCAAACACTTCCGGCGCGGCGGCGGTCAGAACCATTTCACGCGCAAATTCCGGCATCGGCTCAGCGAGAATCCAGCGGCAGGCGCTGGCATATTTCTGCCCCACCGAACGGTCAGAAGCGGCCAGCGCAACCACTTCAAACCAGGGGTGATTTTCCAACAAAGACAAAAAACGTTGGCCGACGGAACCCGTCGCGCCGAGAATGGCAACTGGGATTTTGGACATAGGAGACCTCGGGATGGGGGAGATGGGAAGATGAGGAGAGAAAGAGAGGAGGAGAGGAGGAGAAAATGAGAGGAGGAGAGAAGATACTAAAAACTGGACAACTGGACAACTGGATAACTGGACAACCGAATAACCGGACAACCGAACAACCGGACAACCAGACAACCGAACAACCGGACAACCGGACAACCAAACAACCGAATAACCGGACAACCGAATAACCAAACAACCGAACAACTACCCAACCAACTCATGCAAACTCTTCACCGCCGTTTCCGTCTCGGCGGAATTAACTACCAGCGAAATGGAAACTTCGGAAGAACCCTGGGCAATCGCCAGCACATTCACGCCGCGCCGCCCCAGCTGACTGAAAATTTGACCGGCCACGCCCGGCGTACTGCGCATGCCCGCCCCCACCACGGTCACAATAGAAACTTCCGGCGTGCTCCAAATGCGGTCAATATCGCGCTCGCGCAATTCTACGGCAAAAACTGCCTCCAGCGCGCGCAAAACCTGTTCAAACGCCTCGATTGGCACGGCAAAACAAATGGACTGCTCGGATGAAGCCTGCGTAATCAGCGGCACGCTCGTGCCGGTCGAGGCCACCGCGCCGAAAGCGCGCGCCGCCACGCCTGGCACGCCCAACATACCGCGCCCCTCAATCGTCACCAGGCGCTGACTGCGAATGGCGGTCACCGCGCGCGCCACCTGCCGCCCGGTCACCTTTTCGGCGGGCGGATTTGCCACCAGGCGCGTGCCGGGGTGCGCCGGGTTGAACGTATTGCAAATTCGCAGGCCAATGCCCGCATCCACCACCGGGCGCACGGTTTTCGGGTGCAAAACTTTCGCGCCGTAAAACGCCAGTTCCGCAATTTCGCTGTAGGTGATTTCTGGCAGGGTACGCGCTTCGGCCACCAGACGCGGGTCGGCGGTCATCACCCCGTCCACGTCCGTCCAAATCCAGACATCGTCGGCGGGCAGCAGCGCGCCCAGGATGGCGGCGGAATAATCTGAGCCGCCGCGCCCGAGGGTGGTGACCGCGCCTTCAGGCGTCGCCCCGATGAAACCCGTCACCACCGGAATTTGCTCCTGTTCCAAGAGCGGATTCAGCCGCTGATGAATTTTCACGGCACTGGCGGCGAAATCGGGGTGCGCGTTCTGAAAGTTGCGATCGGTGACGATCAGTTGGCTGGCTTCGACGGCCTGCGCCGCCACGCCCGCCGCCGTCAGTGCCGCCGCCAACAGCCGCGCGCTGAGCCGTTCTCCGAGCGAGGCGACCGCGTCGAGGGCGCGCGGACTGGCTTCGCCGAGCACCGCCATTGCGCGGCACAACTCGCCAAAGGATGCAATCAACGCCCCCAGTTCGGCGGTCAGCAATCGGCGGGCAGGTTCCTCGGACAGCAGCGCTTCGGCGGCGGAAAAATGCCCGTCGCGCAGGCGATTCTCCGCGGCGGCGATTCCTTCCATTTCACCGCGCGCCGCGCGCTGCGCCGTCTCCAGCAAAAGATTCGTCACGCCCGACATGGCTGAAGTGACGACCACCAAATTTTGCCACGCGCCGCGCTCGCCGCGGATAATTGCCACCGCCTGCGCGATAGCCTGCGCACCGCCAACGGATGTGCCGCCGAATTTCATCACCAGTGTATTTTTCATTGCGTCTCCTTTTGGAAAAGAAAAACGCCCCACAACTGTGGGGCGTTTTGTGTGCCGGAAGATTTACCTGCGCTGAACTTATCCAAACACCACAACCCCACGGGGAAGCCGATGGGTGGCAGTCATGGACATGGACATGCAGAAGGCTGTGAACATTGCGCGCACTTATACCACCGGCAGGCGCGGCTGTCAATCTGAAATTTTTCAGTGCGCTGCCTGGCGATTACCCACATCTTTGCTCCACCCTGCACTATCTATTACCCATAAGTATGGTATGGTCATCAGCAATCAGCGCCCAAGTAGCCGCCATATCCTGTAGCCTTTGCCAACCACGCCAAATGGCAACAATACCGGGTTCTCCATCTGACTTACGTCCC